>Ga0224555_1001740_pt1 | contig 28552 bp, 27 predicted proteins | sample 714S23034metaG_FD_180687 | JGI IMG/M metagenome (GOLD analysis project Ga0224555, IMG submission 180687) | Peat soil microbial communities from Stordalen Mire, Sweden - 717 S2 30-34 | ecosystem: Environmental > Terrestrial > Soil > Wetlands > Peat | place: Sweden: Norrbotten County, Stordalen...
CACGCCGCTGCGCTCGTCGAGCACGGGCGTAACCGTAGTGTCGAATTCCTTGCCGTTGCGCGCTATGGTCAACTGCATGGGGCGCGCGGCGCTCTCGACCTCTTTGACGATGATGTCGTCCCAGGTAGGATTGCGCCGGCCGCCCAACTTGACGATGCGGTCGCCTTCCTGGATGCCTGCCTTGGCTGCCGGGGTCGCGGGCGTCACGGCGCCGATCACCGCTCCGCTATCGGCGTCCACCACCCTTTGATACTTGACCATGTACAGGCCGGTGAGCAGGCCCACGGCCAGCACCACATTCATGAGAGGGCCGGCCAGCACGATGATCAGGCGCTGCCAGCGGAACTTGGCCATGAAGCCGCGCGGATCGTTGGCGCTTTCGTCGCCGGGCAGCTCGCCGGCCATTTTCACGAAGCCGCCGAGGAAAAAGACCAGCGAGATGCGGTAATCCGTCTCGCCCCTGCGGAAGCCGAACAGACGCGGCCCGAAGCCGAAGCTGAAGGTCTCCACGCGGACATCGAAGAAGCGCGCCGCCCAGAAGTGTCCCAACTCGTGGATGAGGATCATCACGCCGATCAGGATCAGGAACCAGAAAGCGCTTTGAAAAAATGCCATACGATTCAAACCCTTGCCGGAACCGGTTGCGCGGCGGCGGCTTGTTGGCCTGCCAGTTCGCGGGCGATTGCGCAAGCCGCGGAACGCGATTCCTTGTCGATTTCGAGAATATCGCCCACCGTGCGGGGCTGCCGGTTAGGCATGCGGCTGAGCGTCTCTTCCACCACGGCGGCTATGCCGGGAAACGGGATTTCACCCTTCAAGAAAGCTTCGACGGCGATCTCGTCCGCCGCGTTCAAAGTACAGGTTGCGGAGCCGCCGGCCTCCTGGCACTGGTAAGCCAGCTTGAGCAGCGGGAAGCGGTCGAAATCGGGAGGCGCGAAATCCCAATGGCGCGCCTGGCTCCAGTCGATCTTGGGTACCGGCGCCTGCCACCGCTCGGGCCAGGTGAGGGCGTATTGTATGGGCATGCGCATGTCCGTCGCCGAGATCTGAGCAAGTACGCTGCCATCGGAATACTCAATCATGGCATGCACGGTGGATTGCGGGTGAATCACCACATCCACCTGGGAGGGTGCGAAGCCGAACAGCCAGCAGGCTTCGATGACCTCGAAGCCTTTGTTCATTAACGTGGCCGAGTCGATGGTGATGCGCTGGCCCATCCTCCAGGTTGGATGATTCAAGGCTTGTGCGGGAGTCACCGAGTGGAGCGCATGCTTCGAAGTATTGCGGAACGGGCCGCCCGAGGCGGTCAGAATCAGCTTGGTGACCTGGTCGCGGTTGCCGGCGCGCAGGCACTGGTGGACGCCGTTATGCTCGCTATCGATGGGCAGCAGTTCGGCGCCGCTTTCCTTCACCGCGTCCATGACCAGCCGCCCGCCGGACACCAATACCTCTTTATTTGCCAAGCCCACACGTTTGCCCAAGCGCACCGCTTCGTAGGTCGCTTCCAATCCCGCGACGCCGACAATGGCCGAAATTACCATATCGACCGCGGGGGCCGTAGCCGTCTCGATGAGCGCGGCGGGTCCGAAAGCGAGCTCTGGCCAGTTTGGACGCGGCAGGCCGGAATCGGATAGTGCGGCGGCCAGGCGGGCGATCCCCCCGGACGTGGCCAGGACCGCGACCTCCGGACGGAACTCGATGATTTGCTGGAGGATAGCATCTACATTGTGCCCGGCGGCTAGCGCGTAGACGCGGTAGAGATGACTATTGTGCCGCACGACGTCCAGGGTATTGGCGCCGATGGAGCCGGTCGATCCGAGCAGGGTGAGGCTTTTCATTTCAAGCAGATGCGCGGCTGCTGCCATCATAGCATGGAGGCGGCCGGGATAGGCCGATTAGTGGCCGCCTAAAAAGGCGGCTGCGGCCAAGATTGGCCGCCCTCCAGGTTCGCCTTCAGATACCGCAGCACTTTGGGGTTGTCCCTGTTCCAACTGGGCGGACTGGGGCTGTCCGCCAACATAACGATCCCCAGCGCGATCATGCGGTCCACCTTGGCCATATTGGCGTAATCGATCTTCTGCCACACGTCGCCCGTTGCATGATAGTCGGGAAACTCGAACGCCACTGCGAGGGTGTGCGCCGGGATGCCGTGCTCCGCGAACGTCTGGTTATCGCTGCGGTCGAAGAAGTCGTCGCCGTTGGGCGTCTCATGCACTTTGACGCCGGTCAATTCGCCCGCCTGCTGCAGCGTGCGCGCGACGGTGGAGTACTGGAAACCGGTAAGAGTCGCATTGGAAATCTCCGCACCGGTGCGCGAATCGGTGCGCCCAACCTGTTCCAGATTCAAATCGGCCACTGTCTGGGAGAGCGGCAGCAGCGGATGCCGCGTGTAGTAGCGCGATCCCAGCCCGCCCCCCTCTTCGCCGAAGAACGTCAGGAACACGATGCTCCGTTTGGGATGTACGGGCAAGGCCGCCAGCGCTTGCGCAATCTCGATCACCGACACGGTTCCGCTGCCATCGTCGTTCGCTCCGGGGAAGACTTCACCGGCGGCGCTACGGCCGATGTGATCGTAGTGCGCCGTGAGCAGGACGTATTGGCCGCGCAGCGCGGCGTCCGATCCTCGTAGCATCGCGGCCACGTTGCGCACCGTCACGGCAGTCGCGGTGGGCGCAGGCAGCTTGATCGAGACGGTGATCCCAGTCTCTCCGGTTTTTGCGTCCGCGAGCAGATCGACGGCTTCCCGGTCGCGCACAATGAACCGCGGGACGCCGCCGATCAGGGAGGGCTCTTCGTCCGGATCGATCAACCGAGGGACGGCCGGAACGCTATCTTCGGCCGTCTCAAGAACGGCCGCCGGCCGGAGCAACGCCGCCGCCTGGGCAAGAGAGCGCGCGCCCTCGCGCCGTGCGTCGACCTCCACAACTTTCCCCTTGACCACAGCGGCTCGCAGGTCCGCCAGATCCGCGATCTTGTAGACGGGCGCGCGGGAAAGCTCCAGCGGCTGCCGGCTCACGACCGTGGTCCGATCTCGCGAAACTGCCAGTGTTCGCGCACCGCTCTGCAGGAGCAGATCGAAAGGCTCGCCGGTCGGCGCGACGCGGAGCATTTTCGCAGTCTGGAAGTATCCTTCGGCGCCGGCTGGTTCGAGACCCGCCCGGCGGAATTGCGCGGCGATATAAAGCGCCGCGAGGTCCAGCCCGCGCGAGGGCGTATCGCGCCCCTCCAGCAGATCCGATGCGATGAAGGATAAGTTGCCCCGCAGGGAATCCACGGAGATGGAGGCCAGCGCGCGGGACTCTTCCGGAGTGGGCGAAAAGCTTTGTGGGGCAGCCGCGGGCGCCACTACCAGAAAGAAAGCCAGCCACTTGATAAAAGGTGTTTTCACTTGTTTCCGATTATAAGCTGCTAACCGCTAGCGAATTTGTGGTAGTGGGTCAGTTTGCAATTGGAGGGCGGGCAATTCTGCCCGCAGCCGGCTTTCAGCCGGCTCTGGCCGCCTAAAAAGGCGGCTGCGGCCACGATTGGCCGCCCTCCAAGGCGATACTACGCAAATTGACCCGCTAGCGAATTTGTCGTGGGAACCGGGCCGGGATGGCCCCGAGAAGTTCACAAGGCGCACTCTTGACGTGGTTTGAAGCCGGCTTTATACTTCTCAACTGAGGGACTGGAGGGGACAAGATGAGAAAAGTATTTATGCTGGGTACGGCCTTGCTTTTTTGCGCGGGCGCCGAAGCTCAAACGAATAGCTACACTGTGTCGAATATCGTGACCAATACTCAGGATTCGCGCTTGGTTAATCCATGGGGCTTGTCGCGTCCGGCGAGATCCACCTTAACCGAAAATGAGTGGTGGATATCGGACCAAGTGACTGGCCTTTCGACTCTGTACGATGCCAATGGCGCCATCGTGCCCTTAGCGGTAACCATTCCACCGGCCGGCAGCACGGGTACCGGCAGCCCGACGGGAACTGCTTTGAACCCTACTAACAATGAGTTTGCGTTCGCGACTCTGGATGGGACTATTTCGATCTGGAATCCCGCCACCGCGCCGAGCAAGCCGGGCACGTCGTGTGCAAAGTGCCATGTGACAACCGCAACCATTGTGGTGAACAACTCCGCGTCGGGCGCTTCCTATCAAGGTCTGACCATTGCCAAAAACGCCACCAGCGGCGCATATACATACTACGCGGCGAATGCCAACGGCGGCGTGGAAGCCTATGACGCAACGTCGTTCAGCCCAGTCACACTGACGGGAACCTTCAAGGACCCGAAGATCCCCTCGACCTATTCGCCCGCCGGTATTCAGGCCATTGGGGCGAGAATCTATGTGACATACAATGCGACCGCCGGGGGCGGGACTGGTTATGTGGACGCATACAATACCAACGGCACGCTCCAGTTGCGGTTGCAGCAGGGGTGGTTCAACCAGCCGTGGGGAGTGGCGATGGCGCCCGCCAGCTTTGGCGCTTTCAGCAGCATGATTCTGGTGGGGAATACGGGCAGCGGCTGGATTGGGGCGTACAGTCCTTCGAAGGGAACGTTCGAAGGTTTCCTCGAGACCTCGACCGGAGCGGATGTTGCGATCCCCGGACTCTGGGGAATGGAATTTGGCAACGGCAGCACCGAATCCGGTCCCACCACCGTGCTCTACTTCAATGGCGGGGGAGCGAACCTGACAACGGGTGTATTCGGCGCGATCGCGGCGAACTGAAAGCCGGCCCTCTGATTGACAGAAACCGCTCCCTGACGGTCGCGGCTCGGTAAACGTTGCGTAACTGTTACCGAGCCGCGACCGTTAGGGAGCGGTTTCCCCAGAACGGTTAGCTGTCTCTGGATGCCCTGCTATGATATGAGGGGCGCGCCAAGGGAGGCTGACTGTGTTTCGTGTACTGACTATTCTGCTGGCTGCGACTCTGCTGGAAGCCGGTACGCCGCTGTTCCGGCCCACCATCGAGCGCAGCGCCACTGGCTGGACGGCCGAGCGCGGTCTGCTGGCGGTGGACACCTCCGTATCGCACGAAAGCGCTAAGTCGCTGCGCATCGAGCCGGGCGGTTCGCCGGACGCCTCCATCCGCTCCGCGCCCGTTTCCTTGCGCATTGGCCGAAGCTACGAGTTGAGCGGCTGGGTGCGCACGGAAGACGTGCAGGTGCGCGACCTGGACCGCTCGCCGATCGCGATCGGCGCCGCGCTCACCATGGCTTCCATGCCGTTCGATGTACACTCGGCCGCGCTGGGCGGCACGCGCCATTGGACGCACCTCGCGCTTCGCTTCGTGGCCAGCCGCGCGGAGGACCGCATTCTGCTGACCGTCGGCAATGGCGGCGCGTTTACGGGCAAGGCGTGGTTCTCGGAGGTCACGCTCGAGGAAGCCTCCTCGGCTGCCGACCCGCCCGCCGCTACCGTCCGCACATTCGGTCCAGCCTATCGCTATCCGTCGGCCGGCTGGATCTATCTGCACATCGAAGGCCAGCCTTACGAGCGCGGCTACCAGCACGGACACTTGATGGCGCGCGAAATCCCCGAGTATCTGGAACGCTGCGCCGCGGATCTCGGCGCCAAGGCCGAGGCACAGAGCTGGGACCAACTCCGCACCACGGTCAACGCCCTTTTCCTGCGCGGTTTCGACCGGGAAATCCTGGAAGAGATGAAGGGCATCGCCGACGGAGCTTCCGACGCCGGCGCGAAGTGGCTTGAGCGGCGCATCGACTTGGTGGATATCGTGGTCGCCAACACCACGGTGGAACTGGGTGAGTTGCGCAACGCCGGGCTGATCACCCCCACCGGACTGGAAGGTCTGCACCTGGAAGCCCCTTCGTACTTCGATCGCAAGCGCGACTCGGGCGTGGACCATTGCAGCGCCTTCGCCGCTACCGGCGCAGCCACGCGCGACGGCAAGATGGCGATCGGCCATGTCACCTGGTGGCCGCTCACGCTGGCCGAGCAGACCAACGTGATGCTGGACATCCAGCCGGCCACCGGCCACCGCATCCTCATGCAGAGCTATCCCGGCGGGATCGAGAGCGGCACCGACTGGTATCAAAACGACGCGGGCATGGTTCTCACCGAGACCACCATCCGCCAATCGCCGTTCAACATCGAGGGCACGCCGGTGGCCTTCCGCGCGCGGCAGGCCATTCAATATGGCGGCAACGTCGATGAAGTGGTGGAGCGGCTGGGAACGCGCAATAACGGCCTCTATACCAACGAGTGGCTGATCGGCGACGGCAAAAACAACGAGATCGCCATGTACGAACTGGGCACCGGCCACACCAAGCTGTGGCGCAGCTCGAAGAACGAGTGGTTCGGGGGAACGGAGGGGTTCTACTGGGGCGACAACAATGCCAAGGACTTGCAAGTCCGGCTGGAGTACGTTCCCGATCCGCAGGGTGTGCCAGAGTTCGTGCCCTATACCCCGTATCCGCGCGATCGGGCGTGGCAGGATCTCTACCACAAGTATCGCGGGCAGATCGACGAACAGTTCGGATTCCTGGCGTTCCGCACGGCGCCACTGGTGAGCGCCTCGACCATGGATGCGAAGATCGCCACCGCGGATATGGCACAGAACCTGATGGTCTGGGCGGCGTTCGGTAAACCCAACCAGCGCGAATGGGAGGCGCGGGCGCGAGGCCGCCACGATTACGCCGGCAACGACGGACTGTTCCCGTCGGGCTATCGTCTGTTCCGCGGCGAAGCTTCGGAAGGACTGCGCGCCGCCATTCAGGCAAACGAGAAGGCCCGCGTCGCGCCGGCGGCCGCGGAGCACAAGGTGGACGGCTCCCCTGACGGAAAGGCTTTCGATAAGGATCGCCTTTGGAAGGGCTGGCTTCTGCCGGCGAGCGATGCGGATATCTGGTTCGTGGCGGGCGCGGCGGAGTATTATGGCGACCTCATGGCCGACGATCCGGACTTGGAGATGAATGTGCGGCGCGCCGCCTACCGGCGCTTGCAGATCGCGGCCGCGGCTGAGGACCGTCATGAGTTGGAGACCACGAAAGGCGTGTTATTCCTGGATGCGCTGCGCCGGCGGATGGGTGATGACGCATTTCTAAAGCTCATGCGCGATTACTTTGCCCTGAACACGACGAAGACCGTGACTGCGCAGTCGTTCCTGGACCAGGCGGGCACGACGTTTACCGTGGAGGTGGGCAGCGGGGCCGCGTATCAGACCACCGATATCTGGGACCGGCTTCGCACGGCCATATTGGTCTACGGCACCGTGCGCGAAGCGGGCGCCAACCGCTATGCGGCGGAGCAACTGCAAAAACGGTTTCTGGATGCCTATGAGAGCGCTGTTGCGATCCGCAAGGATTTCGAAGTGACCGACGACGAACTGCGGCACCGTGACGTGATCTTCGTCGGCCGCCCGGAGGCGAATTCGGCGCTGGCAGAGTGGAGCGAGCGACTGGGTCTCGACTACCGCGAAGACGTATTCCGGCTCGAAGGCACAGCGCACGCATCCGAACGCGATGCGTTGTTATTTGCTGGGAAGAACCCCTTGGACGAGCGGCACATGGCGCTGGTCGTGGCGGGCAATGACGCGCTGCGCACCGTGAAACTGGCTAGCAGCGTGTGGGATTGGAAGACTGGCGAATATGAGTTAGTAGAGGATGGCAAGGCTTCGGCGGGATTCGTGAAGTCCCGGTAAGTGGGGCGGGTCCGGAGATCTGCCGCAGGCGTGGACGCCCGCCCCACTTACATCAGTCTCCCGCGGGGCGTTGCAGATAGTCGATCTCTCGCAGCACAATTTCGGGGCGGGCCCTCACGCGGATGTCGTCCGTCAGGTTGACCGTCCGGATGGTGCCCGCGGCGTCCACCAGGAACTCGGCGGGCCGGGCGATGTCCCTGCCGTTTTCACCAGCGCCGGCATGCAAGACTCCGTAGCGGCGAATCACCTCCGCTTTCGGGTCGGACAGAAAGGGGAAGGTATAACCCTGGTCCTGGCAGAGCTTGCGCGACTCCGCGTTGGAGTCTACGCTGATGGCCACAATCCGGACGCCGCGCGCGCGAAACTCGTCTAAGTGCTTTTGGAAACTCCGTAACTCGGAGTTACAGAAGGGTCACCAGTAACCGCGGTAGAAAATCAATAGTATGGCCCGATTCGTCTTTCGCAGTTCCGAGAGAGTCACTGGCTTGCCTGTCACATCCGGCAGCGTGAAATCGGGCGCCGTCTGCCCCTGTTGCGGCGCGCCGCTGGCGGACGGCAAGCGCCGCGCGAAGATGAAGTTACCCCAGCAGAAGAGACCGAACAGGGCCAACGCGAGCACGCCGAGCACCGCGCCGCCGATTTTGCCGCTGTAGCGTTCGGATTCGCCGTAGGCTCTCTTGATCCCGGCCGCCAGCAGCCATCCGCCCAGCAGGAACAAGAGTAAGTTCGCCCAGGGAACATCTCGCGTGGCCGGAAAGCGCGCGAAGATCGGCACATAGCTAATCGCCGCCACCAGCGTGAATCCGAAACCCGCCCAAATCAGAGAGTTCCAACTTCGCCGCATCAGACCCGATTGTAGCATGGCAGTTCGTTAGTAACCTCTTGGTCGCGGCTCGGTAACAGTCGCGTTGATTTCGCAAGGTTTACCGAGCCGCGACCGTCAGGAAGCGCTTTCTGTCAATCGGAATCTCGTTAGGCTTACTTCAGCGCAGGCACACCGCTCAGCCGCGGCTGCAGCCCCGCCGCGCGATAGGCTTCGATCAAGGCGCCGGCCGCGGGGTTATACTCCGGCGGAACCGCGCGGTTACCGTCCTCCAATTCCACCAGGCACCGGTAGCGATCCAACAGAATGCGGCTGCGGAAGACGCCGCCTGTCCAGGCTACGCGCGCCGGTTCCCCAGGCTGCCAGAGTTGCTGTCGAACCGCGGCAGTCAGCACGGCGAGTTGCTGCGCCGCGTGGTGGAGAATGTCGCGCGCGACCGTGTCTCCCGCCATCGCGGCTTCATTCACCAGCGGAGCCAGCGCCGCCACGCGCGAGCGCGGCCAGTCCGGCGTGTAGAAGCGATGCATGGCGCCGTTGGCGTCTGCGCTGCCGGTGGCTTCGAGCAGCGCGGGCATGAGCGCGGTGGCCGGCCCCCAGCCTTCTTCGGCACGTAAAGCGGCGCGCAAAGCCTGGCGCGCGATGTCGAATCCGCCGCCCTCGTCGCCGAAGATGTACCCCCAGCCGCCGATGCGCACCGTGCGTCCAGCGGCATTGCGCCCGAAAGCGATGGAGCCGGTGCCGGCGATGGTGACGATTCCGGCGTCGCCGGCCGTGGCGCCCGCCAGGGCGATGACGGCGTCATCGGTCACCAACACCACATCGGCCGGAAGGATCTCGCGCAAGACGGCTTGCTTGTCCTCGGGACCGCCGCTCATGCCGAAGCAGGCGGCTGCAAAGCGCACGGCGCGCGGGTCGAGTCCGGCTTCGGCACAGGCCGCGGCCACCGAGCCGGACACGGCGCGCACAAGTTTCCGGCGGCCCTCCGCGACTGTGGCGTGATTGCACGGGCCGCCAGTGCCGGCGCCGAGCACGCGTCCGGACTCATCGCCGATCAACGCGGTGGTGCCGGATTGGCCGCCGTCCACTCCCAGGAAAAGTCTCATCGCCAGTCTCTTGAGACTATACCAAGCCGCATCCGTTGGAGCATAATGAGACGAAGGTTTCCGCATGTTTGAACGCTATTCCGAAAAGGCGCGCCGCACCATCTTCTTCGCCCGCTACGAGGCCAGCGTGCTTGGTTCCCCCTATATCGAAACCGAGCATCTGCTGCTGGGCCTGTTGCGCTATGACCAGCCTTACCGCGATGGACTGCCAGCGGGAGCGGCGGAACAGATTCGCAAACGGATCGAAGAGCGTGTGCCGCAGCCCGTGCAGCGCACTACATCCGTGGATCTGCCCCTGAGCCATGAGTCCAAGAGAGCCTTAGTCTATGCCGATGAGGAGAGCAAGGCGCTGCAGCATTCCTCTATCGATTGTGGCCATCTGCTTCTCGGGCTGCTGCGTCTCGAGACATCGACGGCCGCGGTCTTGTTACGGGAATTCGGGATCGAGTACGCGAGCTATCGCGAAGTGGTGGCGGAGCCTCCGGCTCCTCCTGGGCTGCCCGAGAGTATAACTGCGCTTCCCGCCGGTGTCGCCGCCGAGCCGTTGGGCAAGGCCGCCGCGGATTTGCAACTGCTATTGAGGGCCGGCAGCCAACTCAAGGAGAAAGGTGGACCGTTGAAGCGGGCAGGATGGACTCGCAAGGAGGCGTTGGGGCACTTGATCGACTGGGCGGCCGCGCATCAGCAGTGGTTCGCACGCGCGCTCACCGAGCCGAAGCTTACCGCCAGCGGATACCCCGAAGATGCCTGGCTATCCGCGCAGCATTACAACGATCTGCCCTGGCCTGGGTTGGTGGAAATGTGGGGCTGGCTCAACCGCCTGATCCTTCACGTGGTCTTCCGCATTCCAGAGGAGAAGCTGGATACGCCCTGCCGCATCGGCATTGCGGAGCCGATCCCGTTGCAGGAACTGGTGAGCCGATATGTGGCGCATTGCGAGGACGTGGTGGGCCAACTTGTAATGCGCGGGTGACTTCACCGCTTACTGACGTGCGCGGCTCGGCAACTTCACTGCGTTACCGAGCCGCGACGTCAGGGAGCGGTTTGGCCACAGCGTCAGCTCTTGTGGCTGGGGTTCTCTACATGCAGGTTGTTGGTAACCTGGCCGAAGCTCAATCCAGCGCCGGCGGCGCGCAGACCGGCTACGTTCTTCTCCATATCGGTGCCGACTACACCTTCCAGAGTTACGTGCCCGTTGTCCACGATGATGTGGATGGGCGGCACCACTTGCATGCCATAGCGCGACAGGACCGGGTCACGGTAGATGGCGCGGGCCACCTGCATCCGCAGCCGGTTGTCCATAGGAGATAGCGGCAGAACCTTGAGCTCGTTGCTCAGGCTGGTAACGCCCGGCACGCGCTCGGCGATTCGCCCGAGATCGGCCTTCTTAAACGGCTGGCTGACTTCGCCGAGCAGTTCCACCCGGCCTTCGTCCACGAAGAAACTGATGTTGTCAAACATGCTGTAGCGCGGATACGTCCGGATCTCGTGCGTCAGCTTCTTGGCGATAGCGGCGTCCGACGCGCTGACAGTGTCGCCGGTAGCTGCCGCGGCGATACCCAGACCCAGCACGGCGGCCGCGAACATGAACTTGTTGAGGATCGAGTGCCTCATTTCTTTACCCTCCACTTACATATACGTAGCGGCGGAGCGGTTGGGGTAAAGAAGAATTGTAAAGGGTTAGTAAATGTTAACTTGGCGGGCGGGTCAGGCAGTCTTATCTTTGGCGTAACAGACCGGATCGAGCAGACACTCGGCGCAGCGCGGCTTGCGGGCCTGGCAGAGCGCGCGGCCGTGGTGGATGATCTGATGCGAGAAAAGGATCCAACGATCTTGCGGAACGATCTTCATGAGGTCCTGCTCGATCTTGACCGGGTCGGTTTGTTTGGTCAAATCCAGCCGGCGGGAGACGCGTTGCACGTGCGTATCCACCACCACACCCACGGCGATTCCATAGGCTGTGCCCAGCACCACGTTGGCAGTCTTGCGGGCGGCGCCGGGGACGGAGAGCATCTCCTCCATGGTTTGCGGGACCTTGCCGCCGAAATCGCGCAACACCTTCTGCGCCGCCCCCACAATGGACTTCGCCTTGTTATTGAAGAAACCGGTACTGCGAATATCCTGCGCCAGAACCTCCGGACGCACCGCGGCGAAGTCGCGCGGAGTGGGGTACTTGGCGAACAGGCCGGGTGTGACTTCGTTGACCCGCTTGTCGGTACATTGCGCGGAGAGGATGGTCGCCACCAGCAGTTCCCATGCGTTGCCGTGGTGCAGCGCGCAGGTCACATTGGGGTACATCTGGTCCAACCCGCGCAGGATCTGGTTCACGCGCACGCGGCGCTCGGCGGCGGTCTTCGGACGTTTCACTTTGGAGGTCATCGGTTAGTTTAAGCTGGTAGCATAGCATGCCGTTCCGAACTTACCGCCTGGAGTGCTCGATGTCGGTGCCGGTATCGCTGCAGGAAGCCTTCGCGTTCTTCGAGAATCCGCACAATCTGGCGCGCATCACGCCGCCATGGCTGAACTTCCGCATCGCATCGCCGGAGCGCATTCAGATGCGGCAGGGCGCCCGGATCGACTACCAGATCCGTTGGCTGGGGCTGCCGTTGAAATGGACGACGGCGATTACGGAGTACGAACCGCCATTCTTCTTCGTGGACGAGCAGGCCGCGGGACCCTACGCCTACTGGCATCACCGGCACGATTTCAAACCTACCGAATACGGCACGCTGGTTTGCGACCGGGTGGATTACGCGCTGCCTTTCGGGCCGCTGGGCAGGCTGGCGCACCGGCTGGCCGTGCGGACTCAGTTGCAGGAGATCTTCGACTACCGGCAAAATGCCCTCGCCGGGATACTGACCGGCACTACTGCGGCGAAGTGATCTGCACCGCGGTGGTGACGTTTTGCCAATCCGGCAACTCGTAGGCTTTGAGCTTGGTGGTTAGTGGCGCGACCGCGTCTTTGGACTCGTAAGGCTTCAGCGACTCCAGCTTGAAATTGAAAGTGCCGGCGGCCTCCTCTTCGGCCTTGGCGGTGCGGCCCCAGATGTTCACCGTGCCCGCGAGATCCGTGATGTCCGCACCGGAATGGTTCACCACCACGAATCGGGCTTCGGTCTCATGGGCGGGCGTCTCGACGAAGCGTATCCCAGACACCTCGACATACTTTTGCAGCGGATTCGGCTTGGCCGGAGTCCTCGCCGGGACAATCTCGACAGGCGTGGTGGCAGCCGCCGGAGTCCCACCGCGGAAATAGTGCACGACAAAGTACACTCCAGCGCCCACGCCCAAGAACGCGAAAGCAAACAGGAGGGTGAGCAGCCATGTGGGCAGGCCGGCGTGCGCTGACGGGGCGGCATACTGCGCGGGTGGAAGCGGCGCCACGGCTGGAGGCGTGTAGGCGGGCGGCTCGGGCGCGGTTCTCTCTGGGCCCGGCGGGGCGCCTTCCGTGTCAGGATGGGCGGCGGTTTGCGCCGGTTGCGCGCCGGACCTCTCTTTAGCCGCACAGTCCGGGCACGCCTCGTAGGATGGGGGCACCTCGCGCCCGCACTGCGGGCAGATCCATGTGAACATGCAATTCCTCTCCCCCCATGCTATCGCGTTGCGGCGCGGTGGCTCTTGCGGCGGCATGCACGGCTGCTTCAGAGTCCAAACGAGGCCGGGTACCTGACGCTGCCGCGAATGCCGTCGAGAGCGCCGGGGCTGAGTTCCATTGCCATGAAGGCCCGGGGAGGGAAGGGGCTTTCGAGATAACGCGCCTTGTCGCTGGAAAAGCCAAAGCGCGGATCGTAATCGGGATGTCCGAGAACGATGACGATCCGCTCGCCCCGCGGCCGAAGGCTGCTTCCTGGATTGAACGGATCGCCGATCGCTCTTTGCTGTCTTCCGTATCCTCGCCGCGGACACTCACCTTGTTGTCTGGGAGCGCGTGTATCTCCCCCGCATGTTATATTCACCCGAGATGCCCATCCTCGCCCGGCTGGAAGATTACTTCGAGTTCCAGCACCTCGGCACGAATTGGAAAACGGAAATCCTGGCAGGCCTGACGACCTTCATCACCATGGCTTACATCGTGCTGGTGAATCCCCAGATCCTGCACGAGGCCGGCATGCCTCTGGCGGCGGTGACGGCGGCCACCTGCATCTCGGCGGCGTTTGGCAGCTTCATGATGGGCATCGTGGCGCGCTATCCGATTGCGCTCGCGCCCGGCATGGGGCTGAACGCTTATTTTACTTATACAGTCGTCAAGGGCATGGGGATTCCCTGGCAAGCGGCCTTGGGCGCGGTGTTCGTGTCCGGAGTGGCCTTCCTGATCCTGACCGCGTTAGGCATCCGGCAGTTGATTATCGCGGCGATTCCATTCGAGCTGTATGCGGCGGTGGCGGCGGGAGTGGGCCTGTTCATCGCTTTCATCGGATTCCGTAACGCGGGCTTGATTGCGCCGCATCCCGCCACGCTGGTGACCTTGGGCAACCTGCGCGATCCGCACACGCTGCTGGCTGTCTTCGGTTTGCTGGCGACATCCGCGCTGCTCGCCCGGCGTGTGCCGGCAGCCATGCTGATCGGGATACTGCTCACCACCGTTGTAGGAATCGCGACCGGCCTGGTGGTGTGGCATCCGCAACATTACAGCCTCCTCGACCTTTCGGCGACCGCGTTGAAGCTGGACGTGGGGGCGACGCTGCGGCTGGGATTCTTCGAGATCGTTTTCGTGTTCCTGTTCATCGATATGTTCGACAATATCGGAACGCTGGTGGCGGTGGGCAAGCGCGCCGGCCTGTTCAACCACGCCAACGTGATCCCGCGGGTGGATCGCATTCTGTACGCGGACGCTTCCGCCACCATTGTCGGCTCGCTGACCGGCACCTCCACGGTAGTGAGTTATATCGAGAGCGCGGCGGGAGTGGCCGCGGGAGGGCGCAGCGGAGTGACGGCCATCGTGACCGGCGCCATGTTCATCGTGGCCCTGTTCGTCGCGCCGGTGGTGGGCGCCATTCCGGCAGCCGCCACCGCGCCGGCCCTGATCGTGGTGGGCAGCCTGATGATGACCGCGATCGGCGAAGTGAACTGGAAGGACCCGGAGGTCGCCATTCCGGGCTTCCTCACCATGCTCGCCATCCCGCTGACTTTCAGCATCGCCAACGGTCTGGCATTCGGGTTCATCGCTTACACGGTGCTGAAGGTTGCGCGCGGCAAATTCCGCGAAGTGAACTGGCTGGTATATGCGCTGACGCTGCTGTTTATCGCCCGCTTCATGTATTTGAAGGCGGCGTGAGATCAGGGAGTGCGACTCTGGCGCGCCCGGTTGAGCCTCGCCTGCAAGTTCGGATCGTTTTCGTACATCGCGAGCGCGGCCACCGCGTCGGCCGAGATCTGGCTTTCGCCGTTCTCGACCAAGTCCAATAGATAGTCGATGGCGGTCTCGCGGCGCAGCAGGGCGATGGCGAGCAGCAACGTGCGGCGCAGCGGATGGGCGCGCAAGAGCTGGGATGCGTCGCGCAGCGCCGCAAAGGCGCTCTCGAGCCGCGAGTCGCCCAGCGCCAGGGCGGCGGCTTCCGCGATGGGCTCTTCGTGGCTATCGAGGAACTTCGCTACGAACTGCAGCGATTCGTTGGGCGCGGCGCGCAACAGGGCGGCGAAGCATTCCCCCAGAACCTCCGGCTCGTCGCCGCTCAGCGCTTTGAGCCGAAGCAGCAGCGCACCGCCCGGAAGGCCGGAGGCCGCGACGGCCCGCACGGCGCCGATGCGCGCGTCGCGTTCGCGGTCGAGCAGCAGCGGCACAATTTCCTCCAGCGCTTCCGGATAGTCCGTCTGCGCCAGGCCCATTGCGCCCAGCGCGCGCACTTCGGCCGCGGTATCCACCGAGCCGCCCCAGGTGGGTTCCATTTGGATGTGCTGCAAGCCGCGGCGAAAAACAGACGGAGAAGAATACTCCAGTTTGCAGAGCGCCTTGAGGATTTCAATCTTGGCCGCGCAGCGCTTGTCGGTGGTCTCCGGTTTCACCATGAACCGGTCGAATGCCGCCACCAGTTCCGGCGTCAACTCGGCCGCCAGCCATTCCCCGGCGATGCGCGCCGCTTTGGCCGCCACTAGGTTCATTTTGCTGGCGAGATACTTGCCAACTTCGGCGCGCCCCTCCGGCGAGGACGGCTGGCTGCGCAGTTTCGCCAGGCGGTCGAGTTGCTCTTCGAGAGACGATACTTTGCGGGCCACCAGACGATTCTAAGCCACTGGCGTGTGACATATACTGATAGCATGACCATCGATGAGCGGCTGGAGGCTTTGACACAGTCCCTGGAGTTGTGGTCGCACATGCACATGGACGCCAGCTAGGAGTACGACGAGCGGTTCCGCTCGCTCGAGAAGCTGTTCCGCGGCAACGAGGAACGCGTGGCGCAACTGATGGATACGATGAACCGGCTCGGACGCATTCTGGAGATCCACGACCAACAAATCGACGATCACGGCCGACGCCTGGACGACCTCGAACGCCACTGAGAAGTCCGGCGCATTCTGCTAATCTCAAGTGTTAAATCCCTTTTGAGAGCTTCTTATGCCTAAACTATCCGTCCGCGATCTCGATCTGAAGAATAAGCGCGTCTTTATCCGCGTGGATTTCAACGTTCCGTTGGCCCCCGGTGGTCGGGAGATCACCAGCGACAAGCGCATCAAGGCGTCGCTGCCGACCATCCGTTACGCGCTGGAGCAAGGGGCCGGCCTCATTCTGGCGTCGCATCTGGGCCGGCCGAAAGGCAAGCCCAATCCGGAGATGAGCCTGAAGCCGGTGGCCAAGCGCCTGGAAGAATTGCTGGGCCGCCCCGTCAAGATGGCGCCCGATTGTATCGGTCCCGAAGTGGAAGCCATGCTGCCGGCGCCCGGCGAAATCCTGCTGCTGGAGAATCTGCGCTACCACCCGGAAGAAGAGAAGAACGATCCGGAGTTTTCGAAAAAGCTGGCGGCGCTGTGCGACGTCTACGTCAACGATGCCTTCGGCTCGGCGCATCGCGCGCACGCCTCCACCGTGGGCATGATCGCCTACGTGCCGCAGGCTGCCGCCGGACTGCTCATGGACCAGGAGTTGAAATACCTCACGATGGCGACCAGGAACCCGGCGCGGCCGTGCGTAGCGATTCTGGGCGGGGCCAAGGTTTCCGACAAGATCGAAGTGATCGCGAATCTGGGCAAAGTCGTGGACAAGCTGTTGATCGGCGGCGCCATGGCTTATACGTTTATGAAGGCGGAAGGCGAGCCGGTGGGCAAGTCACTGGTGGAGGACGACAAACTGGACCTCGCGCGCAGCCTCATGTTGTCGCTGAAAGACAAATTGGTGCTACCGGTGGACCATGTGGTGGTGTCCGAGATCAAGGAAAACGCCGAAAGCCAGGTCGTCGATACCATTCCGGACGGCATGATCGGCGTAGACATCGGCCCCCTGACTATCGACCATTATTCGCACGTGATCCGGACCGCCAAGACCGTGATCTGGAATGGCCCGATGGGCGTGTTCGAGAAGAAGCCGTTCGACCGGGGCACGGTCGCGCTGGCGAAGGCAGTGGCGGCGTCGGGCGCGACATCGGTAGTGGGCGGCGGCGATTCGGAAAAGGCCATCAAGAGCGCGGGCGTGGCCGACCAGATCTCGCACATCTCCACCGGGGGCGGCGCGTCGCTGGAGTTTCTCGCCGGGATTGAATTGCCGGGCGTGGCCGCGTTGACGGATAAGTAACACCGGCGTGGCTCTGCGCACCGTGCTCGAGCCCGGCAGGCCACGAAAAACGATGGCCTGCCCTACCAGAGATGGTAGTACCCGGCGCGCTGGGTGAGATCGACCGGCAGGCCGAACAAGTTCGCCAGCGCCGCGGCGGTAAGCACCTCCTGTTTGCGGCCGTCCGCCACAATGCGGCCGTCGCGCATCAGAATTACGCGATCGATTTCGGGAATGATATCGGCCAGGTGATGCGTCACCAGAATGATCCCGATATCGGCGCGCGCCAGTTTGCGCATGGTCTCGCGGAGTTCATGCTGGGCAAAGACATCCAGGCTGTTGCTGGGTTCATCCAGCACCAGCGCGCGGGGATCGTGCACCAGCGCGCGCGCCAGCAGCACGCGCCGCGCCTCTCCGGACGACATTTCCGTTACGGTCCGTTCGGCCAGATGCGGAATCTCGAGCAGCGCCAGGATCGCGGCTGTCTGGCGCTCGATTTCCGGCGTGATGCGATGGTAGGGCTGCACGCCAACGCTGCCGAAGAAGCCGGATTCGACCGCCTCGCGCCCGGTGATCTCGCGCGTGCACAGCGCCATCCAGTCGTTCGACACCACGCCCAGCAGCGGACGGAGATCGAAGATATTCCAGCGCTCCTGGCCGAAGATCGCCATGCGCGATCCCTCGCGCACCATCGGGTAGCATTCCCGAGCGATGGTTTTGATCAGCGTGGATTTGCCGCAGCCGTTGGGGCCCAGGATGGCGACATGCTCGCCTACGCCGATGCGCAGGCTGACATCGCGCAGCACCGTCTTTTCGCCGCGCATCACCCAGACGCGCTCCATTTCGATAAGCGGGCGCTGGTCAGATGGCACGGGTAAGCAACTCCTCCAAGTGGCCGCGCGTGAGCACGATGGGATTGGCCTTCATGCTGCTGGCGCGGGCGGCCTTACCGGCGAGCGCGGGCACGTCGGCCGAGCGGACTCCGTAGGCGCTGAGCGGCTGGATTTCCAGATCGCGGCACAGGGTTGCGACCCAGTCCGTGCCATCTTCGGGAGTGGCATCGGCGCGGTCGGTGAGGATGCGCGCGACTGCGGCGAAACGCAGCAGAGATTCCGAGTGGGATGGCGAAGCGTGCAGGGCCGCGATGTTCACGCGCATGGCATGCGGCAGCAGAGCGGCGCAAAGTGCGCCGTGCGGCGCATCGAACATCCCACCCAGCGGCGCAGCAAATCCGTGCACCGCGCCTAGGCCGGCGTTGGCCAGCGCCAGTCCTCCCAGCAGGCTGGCGAAAGACATGTCCGTTCGAGCGGCGAGATCGTGGCCGTCGCGCCAGGCCAGCCGCAGCGCGGAGGCGGCCAGGCGCAACCCTTCGACGCAGTAGAGATCCGTCATGGGGTTGGCGCGATTGGATACGTATGGCTCGATGAGCTGCGTCAACGCATCGAGTCCCGTGCTGGCCGTGAGCGCGGGAGGCAAATCCAGCGTCAGCTCGGGGTCCACGACTGCGAGCGCCGGCAGCATATGCGGACTGCGCAGGCTGGCCTTGACGCGGTGCTCGGGCGAAGCCAGAACCGCATTGCGGGTGACCTCGGAGCCGGTGCCCGCGGTGGTCGGGATGGCGATGAAAGGCGCCGATGGGCGGGTCAGCGGTTTCGCCTGCCCCACGACCTCCAGGTAATCGAGCGGATCGCCGCCGTTAGCCAGCAGCGCCGCGATGGCCTTGCCTGCGTCGATGGCGCTGCCGCCGCCCAGCGCGATGATGAGATCGCAATCCGCCTCGCGCGCCAGTTGCGTGCCTTGCCGGATCAGGTCAACGGTGGGTTCGCCGTGGATCGGAAAAGGCTCGCCTGTTATGCCCATGCGAGAGGCATCCGCGGACGCCCGCGTGACGACCAAGGCCCGCCGTCCCATTGCCGCAGCCGCGGCGGGAACCTCCCGCACCGTTCCAGGGCCGAAGACGATCCGCGCAGCAGTCGCGAATTCGAAGCGCACGCCGATCTACCAGCCTTCGTCGTCCGGGAAAATGTTGACGTAAGTCACGCTGGTGCGCGGCCCAGCCATCATCTCCGCGACCGTATCGCGCCAGGTTTGGTAATGCGCGGTTTCCCTGTGCTGCGCGCGCCCTTCGGCGGTGCGATAAACCTCGACCAGGACGAAATGCGCGGGGGCGTCCGCCGGCTGCAGCAGATCGAAACGCGCGATGCCCGGCTCCTTCACGCTTTGCTGCGCGTTGGCGATGGTGGCTTGCCGGAAGGCTTCCACGAACTCCGGCTTCACCTGGATTTGAACTTGCACGATAAACATGCTGCCATCTTATAACGACGCGACCGTTCGACGCCGGGCTGCGGTCTTTCCGGAATCGGTAAGATGGTGGGTTGAGGTCACGCGTATGAAAGCGGAAGATTACAGCGAGCGCCAGGTGGAGGTGGAACCCTGGCAGGTGCAGCTTACCTCGTATAAGCTCGGGGACGTTTATCACTGCAAGGCGGATAATGTTTCTCCGGGCGCCGCTCTGGCGCGTACCACCGGCGCTACGCGCGAAGAAGCCGAACAGAAGGCGCTGGATCGCGCGCGGCATTTGCTCTCGCGCACGCAACGCCACAATTTGTAACCCATTCATGCCCAACTCACCCGGTACCCACTACGACCTGCCCGCGCTGGCGCGCCAGGAGATGATCGCGGAAGGTTTCACTCCCGACTTTTCGCCCGAAGCGCAGCGGCAGGTCGCGGCCTTGCGCGCGCACGCCGCGGCGCCGGTTCCCAGCGGCGCGGTGCGCGATCTGCGCGGACTGCTGTGGTCGTCCATCGACAACGACACTTCGCGCGACCTCGATCAGATCGAAATGGCGGAGCGCCTGGCGAACGGCGCGATCCGCATCCGCATCGGCATTGCCGACGTGGATACTGACGTACCCAAGGGGTCGCCGATCGATACGCATGCCGCCGCGAATTGCACCACGGTCTACACCGGCGTCAAGAACTTTCCCATGCTGCCCGACGATCTGTCCACGGATCTCACGTCGCTGAACGAGCATGCCGACCGGCTTTCGGTAGTGGTGGAGTTGACGGTCGCCGCGGACGGCACGGCGCAAGATGGCACGGCCTACCGCGCGGTCACGCGCAATGCCGCGCAGTTGGCTTATAGTTCAGTCGGGCCGTGGCTGGAAGGGCAGGGAACTGCGCCCGCGAAGGTGGCTGCGTCGCAGGATTTGCAGGCGCAACTCCGTTTGCAGGACGAAGCCGCCCAGAACTTGCGCGCGCAACGGCACCGCCTGGGCGCGCTCGATCTGGACCGCAGCGAGACCGAAGCGGTATTGACGGATGGGAAAGTGACCGGCATCCAGCCGCGGTTTCGCAACCGGGCTTCGCAGTTGATCGAGGATTTCATGGTGGCGGCCAATGGCGTGATCGCGCGGCTGCTGCGCGACAATCGCATCTCCTCCATTCGCCGCGTGGTGAAGATTCCGGAGCGCTGGGACCGCATCGTGGAACTGGCCGCGCGCACCGGCGACAGCCTGCCCGCCGACCCGGACTCCGGCGCGCTCAACACGTACCTGATGAAGCGCCGGGCCGTGGACCCCGTGCATTATGCCGATGTCTCGCTGGCGGTGGTCAAGCTGATGGGGCCGGGCGAGTATGTCCTGGAGCGTCCCGGCGATACCGCAGTCGGGCACTTTGCCCTGGCCGTTCACGATTACACGCACTCCACCGCGCCCAACCGGCGTTTCGCCGACCTGGTGACGCAGCGCCTGGTGAAAGCGGTGCTCGCCAATCAGCCGTCGCCTTATGGAGACGCCGAGTTGGGCGGCGTGGCCCGTAATTGCACGCTGCGGGAAGACGCGGAGCGCAAGGTGGAGCGCGCCATGTCGAAACGCATCGCGGCGGTGGCGATGCACGACCGCATCGGCGAAGTCTTTCCTGCCGTGGTCACCGGCGTTACGCCGAAGGGTGTGTTCGTGCGGGCTTTGTCACCGGCGGTGGAAGGCCGCCTGATGCGCGGCGAACAGGGGCTCGATGTGGGCGATCAGATCCGGGTGAAGCTGTTGAACACGGATCCGGTCCGCGGGTTCATCGACTTTGGAAGGGTGTGAGGCTGGGGCGATCAAAGCCCAACATATTGATTATAAATGACTTATATTCAACTGCTGTCAGGAGTTCTCGATCAAAGCGGGCCCTGGCGCGTGCGAAACAGGCGTTGCACCTTACCAACGGCCGTGACATGCAGGAGGCTTGCCGTCCGCGGACCAGTCGATCGAATTCAATACTCCCCATCCGGGCTTGATCGGAATTTAGTGCCAGTTCCGGTCCGATCGAGTGAATACCGCGAAGCGGGGCCGTGGGCGGTGAACAGCAGGAATTGCGTGAAGCGCAGCAAATCCGCCGAGGGATGATCGGCGGCAGACCCCTTTGGGCACTCGCGAAAGCCGCTCGTCCAGCACCGCGCCGAATAACTGTTAGCCGGCGGAGAACTGCTAAAGCGGGAGGAAGGCGACCCTGTCCGTCCATTCTTCCGCCTCGCTAGCCGCCCAGACGATTAGCAGGTCCTCAATGGCGAGACCGATATCCAGATCTTGCGCGACAATGATCAAGCCTGGACTCGAGCGGCGAGATCCGCCGCTTTGCGGAGGACATCGGGATCTGGCACACCGATGACCCCTCCCGCGTGGGCATCCTGGAAATCGACGGCCGGCTCACGGCGGCGCAGGCCAAGAACGATCTTTTGATTGCAGTCTGCGTCAGCCTGGAACCGCGGCCTCATGCACTGGGGCTGGGCGCCCCGGACCGGGCGGCCTCCAGCTTAGAGTAGAGCCGTGGATGTTTGCGCCGAGACTCCTCTCGCATACGTGAGAACTCGGCTCTTCCATCCCGCAGGTAGGTGTCGATCCTCTCGCGATTGGCAAGGTAAAAGGCGACGGCCCCGAACACCTGCTCCAAGCTAAGAGCAGGGAACGATTCGACGATGCCTTCCGGCGACTCGCCCCGCAGGAACGCGTATGCGACGGAGTCGAGGGAAACCCGGCTCCCGGCAATGTAATATCCGCCATCGCGCTGTTCGACGTATCCGGTCGCCATACTGCGTCTGGGTATATTATAGGGCGTGCTGAGGCGCGCCGCAAAAGCCTCTCGTCAGAAGAACGGTTCGTCTCTTCCCCGCCGCTTCCCCACCAGCGGTGCGTTCAAAAAATCCAGGAACGGCGTCAGCGCGCGGAAGCGCTTCTCCAACTCCGTAAACAGCTTCGGCGTGGTGACGATCGCCGCATCCAGCGTGGTGAACAGCAGGAATTGCTTGAAGCGCAGCAGATCCGCCGCCGGATGATCGGCGCAGAAGCCTTTGGGCACGCGCGAAAGCTGCTCGCCCTGGACCGCGCCGAACAGGCGCTTCACGACGGGCGAGGCGGCCAGCTTGCGGAACTCCGCGTGCCGCTCGGCGATATGCGTGCGCACCGCCAGCAGCGTCTCCGGCGGAGGCAGGTAGATGCCGCCGCCCACGTCCACGCCCTTGTGCGAGATCGCGAAATAATATCCCGCGGCGCCGTGCTTCTCCATGCCGCGCCGCGAGAATGACGCCGCAATCTGCGTCTTATAGGGCGTCTTGTCGGGACTGAAGCGCGTGTCGCGATAGATGCGGTAGATGGCCTTCGGAGCGTCGGTCACGTAGTCCGGCGCGAAGTCCATCATGGCGCTGTTCAACGCCGTCACCAACTCCACCATGGGCGCCTTCACCTTTTCGTCGTAGATATGCTTGCGCGCCTGGAACCATTCGCGCGTGTTGTGGCGTGCGAGGCCGCGGTAAAACGTCACCGCCTCCGCTGGAAAGCCAGGAAACCCGGATCGCATAGCTGCCTCCTATAATTGAATCGATGGACCTCACGCTGGCGCGCCTGTCCGAAATACCCAATTTAACCGTTTCCCGCGACGCGCCGCTTTCCGCTTACACGCGATTTGCCATCGGCGGCGAGGCCGATCTCTATGCCGAAACAGAAAGCGTGGAGTCCTTTATCCAGGCGCTGGCGGTGGCGCGCGCGAGCGGCCGCGACTACATGGTGATGGGCGGGGGCACCAACCTGATCGTATCCGATCTGGGTTTCCGCGGCATCATGCTGCGCTTCGTGGCGCAGCGGATTCTGGCGGCCGGTGAGCGCGTCGCGTGCGATGCCGGCGCGGTGCTGCAGGACCTGGTGGACTTCGCGATCGATCGCGGCCTCGCGGGACTCGAAACTCTGGCCGGTATTCCCGGCTCGGTGGGCGCGGCCGTATATGGCAATGCCGGCGCTTACGGCTACTCCATCTCAGAGCGCGTGCGCCAGGTGCGCTTCTTCGATGGCGAATGCGTGCGCATGCTGGATAACGCCGGGTGTGAATTCCACTATCGCGAGAGTGTTTTCAAACGCCACAAAGACTGGATTATTTTTTCGACCGAGCTGCGCCTTGCTCCCGCCGATGCCGGCGCTCTGCGCAAGACGGCGGACGACATCGTGAAAGTGCGCAACGAGAAGTTTCCCGTCACCATGAAATGCGCGGGCAGTATTTTCAAGAATTTTCTGCTGGCCGAATTGCCGGCTGCGGTGGCCGCCGCGGTTCCCGAGAAGGTGGTCCGCGAAGGCAAGGTGCCGGCCGCATACTTCCTGGAACAGGTGGGCGCCAAGGGGATGTCGCGCGGTGATATCCACGTGGCCACCTATCACGCCAACCTGATTTACAACGCCGGCGGGGGCACTGCCGCGGACCTCTGCGCGCTGATCGCGGAACTGAAGGCGCGGGTACGCCGCCAATTTGGGGTCGAGTTGGAAGAGGAAGTGCAATACGTGGGATTCTAAACAGCCGCACTTCGCGCGGCGGGGCTGGTGGCTGGTGGTTGGTGGCTGGTGGTTTTGCCACCAGGCCCAGGCGGTCGATCTGCATGAGGCGGTCAGGTCCGAGAATGTGGAACAGGTGCGCGCGCTATTGGCTGCCGGAGCGGACACCAACACGCGCGACGAGCTGGGCGCCGCGCCTTTGCACGACGCAGCCTGGACCGGCAACCGGGAAATCGCCGCGCTGCTGATCGCGCACCGGGCCGACGTGAATGCCCATCATCTGGAAGCCGGATCGACGCCCCTGCAATTCGCAGCGATCAAGGACAACCGGGACGTGGCCGAACTGCTGCTGGCGCATGGGGCCGCCGTGGAAGCCGTGGATCGCTCCGGCGCGACGGCGCTGCACCTGGCGGCTACGCGCGGCTATCGGGACATGGTGGCGATGCTGGTGGCGCACGGCGCGAACGTCAACGCGCGCGACAAGGCGGGCGCCGCTCCGCTCGACGAGGCCTGCTGGAAGGGCTATCGCGCGATCGCCGCGCTGCTGCTCGACAAAGGCGCGGGGATCGACGCGCGCAACCCGGAGACGGGCGCAACGCCGCTCATGGAGGCGGCGGCGAAGGGGCACGCGGAGGTGGTCGAACTGCTGCTGGCGCGCGGTGCCGACGTCAATGCACGCGATAATTCGGGCGCGTCGCCGCTCGAAAACGCCGCGCGCTTCCGCTATGCATCGGTCGTGGATCTTCTGATGGCGCACGGCGCGACGCTGGCCAGGAAGGATCAACCTGGCTCTACGCTGCTGGATGAAGCCGTACTCAAGGGCCAGGCGGATATGGTGGAACTGCTGGCGGGCAAGGGCGCGGACGTCAATGCACATAACGTGGAAGGCGCTGCGCCGCTGGCGGACGCCGCGCTCAAGGGCTATGTGGAGATCGCCCGGATACTGCTGGATCGCGGGGCGCGCGTCAACGAGAAGAACTCCTCGGGCGCCACGCCGCTGCACGACGCGGCGCTGGGCGGGCATCGCGAGATGGCGGCGCTGCTGCTCGACCGCGGGGCGGAGATCGACGCGCGCGACGACTCGGGCGCGACGCCGCTGTATAACGCCGCTTCGTGGGGACGGCGCGAGGTAGTCGAGTTGCTGCTCGCGCGCGGTGCGGATGCCGCGCTGCGGACCAAGGCAGGCGCGACTGCGCTGGACGGCGCGATGGCCAATGGGTTCGAAGATATCGCCGCCCTGTTGCGCGCCCGTGCTACCAAGTAGGCAGGAGAGGAGTTAGCTCATGAGGTCCGCAGGAAACCGTGAGACACCGCCCTTTCCGCCATCCAACAATGGGTCAAGTGCGCTGCGCAGCAGGCATTTTCCATGGATGTCGACTGAAAATCAGACGCACCGTACTACAGGCAGGCCAAACGCGCGGCTCCCGATCCCGCCGCGCTATCCACTGATGCTGTCGATCCCGCCGTCGATGTGGACGCAGTGAAGCGGAGGCACAAGAAGCGGTCGGTGCCGCAATGGATCGCACAAGTATGCAGCGTTGACGTGTGGTAACACGCTTGTTACCATAAATCTGAGATGGTCGAGATCCGCGGCTACATTGACGAAAACGGGAACAAGCGGTTCGCCCAATGGCTGGAAGGGCTCGACGCGGCGGCAGCCGCCAAGGTGACCATCGCGCTGGCGCGGATGGAGCAAGGAAATTTATCGAAGGTCAAGGGCGTTGGGTCCGGCGTCTTTGAATACAAGATCGACTTCGGCCCCGGCTATCGAATCTACTTCGGCAAGGATGGCGACGCCTGGTGATAATAATTGGCGGCGGCACGAAGAAGCGGCAACAAGAGGACATCGCGGCGGCGCAGGAACGCTGGGCCGCGTACAAACGAAGAAAGAAACGGGAGATTCAATAATGCCCCTTACCCACGACTTCAAGGAAACCATCCGGGCGCGGGCGCAACGCGACCCGGATTTCCGTCAAGCGCTACTACGCGAGGCCGTCGAGTGCGTCATCAATGGCGACCTGGCGACCGGCAAGGCTGTCCTCCGCGACTACGTCAACGCGACAGTCGGATTTCAGGACCTTGAGAAACGCACGCACATCCCCGCCAAGAGCCTGATGCGGATGCTGGGGCCAAAGGGCAGCCCCTCCGCCGCGAATCTTTCCAGCATCCTCACCGCGTTACAAAAAACGGAAGGCGTCCAGTTCGCGCTTTCGCTGAGGCGGTAGAATCGGCGGTGTTTCAGGATGGCTGGAGGATTGCGAGAAAATTCCGCCTCTTCCGCCACCTGTACTATTGGCACAATCTCATCCCGCGCATAACTCCAGCATATTCCGCGAGCCGCCGGCGGGGCAACTGGGGCGCTTTGCCCAACTCGTCGAAGAGCACCTGCCGCGTCTGGATGCCGCATTGCGGCGCCGCCTGAAAGCTGCGAAGCCGGCCCAGCCCTGCGATCCGCGGCAACTCAAGGCGCTCGCGCTGATCACGTCGGGCGCAGCGGCGCGCCTGGCGTCCGCCGGCCGGCCGCCCGCCGATTTCCTCGAGCAGGTGGCCTATAACGGCCGGCGCCTGGCCAAGTTGAACGTTCCCCCGATGGAGGTGGTGGAGGCCCTTCGCGAATACGACCGCGAGCTCGATGGCCTGCTGGCCAAGCTTCACCCGCGGCAGCATGCCGCACTCCAAGCCGTCCGGCAGCAACTGCACTTCCGAACTCTATTGGCCGTCAACAACGCTTACTATCAGGTGCGCGAAGCCGAAACCCAAGCCTTCTACGGCTTGCTGCGCGCCGAGACGGAGGCCACCAGTCTGGACGATCTGTTGCGCCGCTTCATTCTGATCCTGACTCGCACGTTTCGCGCCAAGGCCGGCCGCATGATCCCGCTCACGGATCGTCCGCCGATAGCCACCGGTGTGCTGAAGCGGCTGGCACGGCCCTGCTATATCGCCGCCGGCAGTCCGGACGAGGAATTGGTTCTGGATGCGGGGATGCGCGGCGTCTTTCAATCCTACTGGTCCATTCCGTTTTCCTCGGACGGCCGTCTGGCCGGACTCATCCAATTCGGCTTTCCGACGCCCTACCAGTGGCTGCCGCGCGAGTTGGATCTGCTGGACGCCTTCGCCGAGCGTTGCCTGCGCGCGGCGGAGCGCACCCGCCTGATCCGGGATCTGGCGGCGCGCGAGGAGCAGGTGCGCTCGCTGGCGGGGCATCTTCTCCAGGCCGAAGAGGAAGAACGGCGCCGGCTCAGCCGCGAACTGCACGACGAGGCCGGCCAATCCATGTTGTTCCTGCGTTTGCACCTGGAAATGCTGGAGAAGAGCGCGCCGCCCGATCTTCGGCCGAAGCTGGCCGAGGCGCGCGAGGTCGCCGAGCGGATCATCGCGGAGGTCCGGCGCATTATCGCGGCGCTGCATCCGTCGGCGGTGGAGGAATTGGGCCTGCCAGCCGCCATTCGCCACCTGAGCGCCCGCTTCCGGAAGCTCTATCCTATTAAGCTGCGCCTGCGGCTGACGGCCGACGGCCCGCGGCTGCCGCGCGAGACCGAAACCGCCATTTACCGGGTGGTGCAGGAGTGCTATCAGAATATCGCCAAATACTCCGGGGCTTCGCGGGTAAACCTTTTGTTGAGATCCACCGATACATTATTGGAACTGAACGTCGCCGATGACGGCGTCGGATTCGATGTAGAGCGCGCGGTGGCTCAACCGAAGTCCTTCGGGTTGAAGGGCATGCGTGAGCGCGTCGCCCTGTTGGGAGGCTGCCTGGAGATCCGCAGCAGCCCCGGACACGGCGCTACGATCTCGCTGCGATTACCGATTTCCCGCCATTAGCGGTGCTCAGTTCGGACGAGCGGAAACCGCTCCCTGACGGTCACGGCTCCGCACTGAGCCGCGCACGTCAGTAAGCGGTGTTTGGTCTTATGAGGCGACTATGGCAATTCGAACGCTACTAACCGACGATCACACGCTGTTTCGGCAGGGGGTTAGAACCCTGCTTTCCGCCACACCGGACTTGGAAGTGGTGGGGGAGGCCGCCAACGCGGCGGAGGCCATCACGCAGGCCGCCGAACTCCGGCCCGATGTGGTGCTGATGGACGTCAGCATGCCGGGTATGAGCAGTTTCGAAGCCACCCGCCAGATCCGCAAGAGCCGGCCTGAGACCAAGGTACTGTTCCTGACCATGTATGACGATGAAGACTACCTGGCGGAATGCATGGAGGCGGGCGCCAGCGGCTACGTGTTGAAGGACAGTCCGGCGGAGCAACTGGTTTCGGCCATAGGGGAGGTACACCGCGGAGGAAGCTATCTGAGTCCGCGTATGCTCTCGCACTTGGTGGACGATTTCCGCAGCCGGGTGCGGTCCGCCACCCGCCAGCCGCGGTTCAATACCCTCACGCGGCGGGAGTTGGAAGTTCTCAAATTCCTGGCGGAAGGCAATTCCGTTAAGGAGATAGCCAGCACGCTGGATCTGAGTGTCAAGACCAT
>Ga0224555_1001741_pt1 | contig 28535 bp, 50 predicted proteins | sample 714S23034metaG_FD_180687 | JGI IMG/M metagenome (GOLD analysis project Ga0224555, IMG submission 180687) | Peat soil microbial communities from Stordalen Mire, Sweden - 717 S2 30-34 | ecosystem: Environmental > Terrestrial > Soil > Wetlands > Peat | place: Sweden: Norrbotten County, Stordalen...
AATTCTACCGGGAACTCGCACAATTGATGCACGCAACCGAAGTGAAACCGCTCTGTATCGACAGCGTGGAATTCTGGATTGATACCGTAGGGCCGTGGGCTGGGCAGCTTTCTTTCTCAGTTCCTACCGGCCAGTGGAATCCTCTAGCAATGGGGAAGGATGTAGCCTTACTCGCTGCGACGAATCCTGAAATCGGACTCATTGCCATGAAATACGCAAACTAAGATTTTCCGGGAGGGAAAATGATTATCAACGTAGACTATGACCTCACAAAACCAATTCAATCGGCCATCAAAGCCAAGGCTCCCTATGTTGGCGTTCCTATGCCGGGACATGCTCCGCTGATATTCAAGCGGTCACTCCTCGCCGGGGCGCTGAAAGGCGTTAAGCCGGTCTACATCGAAGTAAATGTACTGGAAAGTGGTTTACGTGTCCTGACCGTCGAAGGTACAGCGGGGCCGCGCGTCCGTACTCGTTGCAGCATATACTCCATCCGCCGTGAGCAATTTAGGCTATGGGGGAGCGAAGTCAAGAAGGCGATGGATAAGTGGAAGCCTACCATGACGCTGAAGGTCAAGGCTCCGAAGTCAACGAAGTTCGACAAAGCGATCATCGTGCTAGAGAAGAGGCTAGCAAAGCTGGGGGATCGTCCCCGTCTATATAATCCGGCTATCGCTACAGGTTATCATTCATCCGACCGGGAATCATGCCTAAAGTGGTATCAGCAAAAGTCCTTACGTGGGCAGGTAGGGGCGCTGGGGAAGCAAACGCGGACGGGCGGGATGGACTCGCGTCAATTCTATACGGCTATGGACGCCCTGCCGGGGATCGGGAAAGTCACGCGGTACTCGGAACTCGACACACAGCAAAAGGAATCTATCAAAAGGGATATCCGGGATACGTTCGGGCGCAATGGGTTTCTCGACTATGCCAACCCTAAAATGCTTTGGAGGTTTATGCCAAACCTCAAAACGTGGTGCGGCGGCAAGCCTTACGGATTGCAACCTTTGGGAGAGGATTATCAGGATGAGCCTCGCTGGGGTGCAAAGCGGTACGAACCTGTACTGGAATGGCAGCGGGAGAGGAAAGAGATTCTTTCAGCTATCGCGTCTATTCGAGAAATGCAGGTGGAAGTTATTCCTGCCCCGCCAACCTTTCAGGAATTTATGGAACAGATCGCAGCCTAGAGCGAAAAGATTTATGGTCGTGGACTCAGGGTGCTCCATTACCTCATCTCCACACTAATAATCAGCACAGACCGGGAGGGTCTCATTATGACAAAGTATTGGAAGACAACCGTAATAACTACTGTCCTGTCCGAAGGGGAAAATCCACCGGACTACAACTGTCTATCTGAGGTTGCCGCTGATATCGACAACGGCGATGCAAGCGGAGAAGTCACCTACGATCACTCTGAGGTAAGTGAGGACGAGATGCGGACGCTCCTTATCGCGCAAGGCTCTGATCCTGAATTTCTCATTGCTTCAGATGAAGACGAATAAAAATTCCAGACCGGGAGGGTCAAAATGATTTCATCACTTCACATCACAGGATTCCCTGCAATCCATAAAACACGTTTCACAGAGCTTGGCTACTGGCACCTGTCCGGGGCATCTTCATTCTGGCAGTGCGTAGACCTCACAGGGGATAAGCCCGCACAGATTGGGACACAATACGCAACAGAGAAAGAGCTTCTGACAAACCTAGAAGCCTACGCAACCGAGTACGGATGCGACGGGGCCAACCCTAAGAGTCCTAGCGCGGCTGACCTAATCGCGGCCTTGGAAGAGTGCATTACAAGCGAGAACGCGAACTGTTTCGGACGTGCAGAGCTAATGCACCGCAGACTTAATGCCATCTCAGACCTTGCACGAACAGTTACAGAAAAGGCGAAAGGAGCCAACCCCGAACCTGCTCTGTCATACATGGACACAGTAGAGAAACTGCGTGACGCTGGCTACGCGGTGGTAGTTTTCAACCCGGAAGAGTTGGCCGGGGTGAGCAGGAATCGCGTGGAGGATCGTTTATGCGAGTTGGGCTGGGAAGTTATTGGAGACCTCAAACCCGAATCTGACGATGACGAGGACGAGGAGGATGACGAAGCCATGACGTATGAGGAGGTTGCTAATCATCTTCTCAACGTAGCTGATAACCTTCGCCGTGCTGATATCGGCGGCGCTCACGATCCTCGCAACGACCGAGAGGATTAATACATTTTTACCACTTGACACCTTGCAACCGAGTATGCAACAATCATTCCATAAGCAATTTTCTTGACCGGGAGGAAAGAAAATGTCAACACTCGCAGTAGTCCATGAAGTGAAAGTCCCTACATCTCTCAAGCAGGTAGGCGTCCGTCGCGACTACCAGATGATTAACCCTCGCGATATTGATATTGAGGAATCGTTCAACCCGAGAAACTATAGTTTACCGGAGAACCGGGAGCACATCGACAAACTGAAGCGGAGCATCTCCGAGATTGGGCTGATTCAACCCCTCATCGTTCGCTTCAACCGGGAGACTGGACGGGCGACGGTTGTGGATGGTGAGAGTCGCCTCCGCTCCATCATGGAATTGATTGCCGAAGGGCATTCAGTCCTGTCCGAAGCTGATATTCCCTGCTTCCCGGCTCCGCAAGGATCAAACGATGAGAGTAGCCGTCTACTGGCTGCTATCACATCGAACACTGGAAAACCTCTCTCCAAGTGGGAGCTTGGAACGGCTTTCCAGCGTCTCTTCAACTTCGGTCTCTCGCCTGAGAAGATCGCAGGGCGCACAGGATACACAGAGCGGTTTATCGGTGAAGCAATCGAACTGGCCGATGCGCCGGAGGAGATCAAGATACTCCTGTCCGCCGCTGCCGTCACTCCCTCCCTCGCCCTTGCTACCCTCCGTACCAACGGCTCCGAAGCTACAGCCATCCTCAAGGCGCGTGTAGAAGTAGCCAAGGTCAACGGACAGAAGACGGCCAAGCGTGACAAGGCTCCTGCTCCGAAGGCGGCGAAGGAAGAGACTAAGAACGTCTCGAACCTTGTCCTGTACGCGGCTGAGGAGATGGCTAAAGCTATCGACGTGTGGATTGAGGACGCAACGGCAGAGGCCGAGGCGAAGCTGATCGAGGCGCACAAGGCGTATCGGAAACTCATCCGGGCTCCAAAGAGAGAGGAGGCGGCATAATGGCAAAGAAAGCTATCGACTCACCCGCCGTGCGACTTATGTCTCACCTCTGGGAAAATGCTCAGGATGCGACTGGCCATTCATGGCTGCGACTCAACCAAGGAATGCGGGAGGGATTGTTTCTCGCGGTTAAGATCGGTCTTGAGTTTGAAGAGAATGACCTCTCTACGATTTTCGCACGGTTCCGTGGAGGGTACTGGTTCGGTGATTCGTTTGAGAGCTTCTACCACTGCGCAATCACGTATAACAATCGCTCAGCATGGAAGGCTTACGAGACCTACGCCAAGCGCACTCCGTTCATCTGGACGCCCGCTAAACTGAGGGAGAGTTATGGCGGAGGCGGTCAGGGTATCAATAACCCTCCGAGGCTCGCTGTAGGCGCTGAATTCAACTGGAAGGGCGAGAAGGTCACAGTCACCAGTTTCAACGATGACAAGGGCTATTTCGTCGCTCAGTCCTATACCCGCGAAGAGAGCGAAGATTGCGAAACGTGCGGTCGCACGAAGACTTGGCCGAAGGATAAAATCCTGCACCGCTACACCATTACCCATGAAGACCTTAAGGCTGAAAAGAAGCGTCTGAAACAGGAGAAAGCGGCGTGAACTCCTGTGCGCAGTGCGGTGGCGTCGGATTCACGGTACGGAAGGTAGGCAAGGATACCTTCGCCCGACGCTGCCCACTGTGCCGACCCGGATCATTATTCAATCAGCGCAAGGAAGTTCCTAAAAAGAAACGAGGACGTAAATGAAAACTCTACCGCTCACCCTCTTTGACCGTCTGTATTACGCCCTGAATTTGGTCGCCTTTATCGTCCTATGCTCCGCGCTGGTTGGCGGCCTGTACTCGCTCTGGATCGCAAGCTAAACGCTTGGAGGTAACAGTATGGCTTACTTGGAAATGACACAAATATCGGTTCAGGATCGGCAAAAGGATTATTACGCGCTTCTCTTATGGGCGAAGTACATGGAGGCAAAAGGCCATTACGAACAGGCACATGCCGATTATGTTAAAAACAAGGGGGCCGACGTACTTGATATATTGTTCCTTCGTTTGCGTAGCACTGAAGCGGCTCAAGCGCAATTTCTCGCACAACTTCGCATGACTCCTGAACATTTGGGCGCGTTTGGATGGCGCAACTACTCTAAGGCGGTGTAGGGGCATCATCGCTACCCTGCGGATGGTGCTCTGATACCGTACTTGACGCGAAAGGAAAAGGAAAATGGCTAAGAATAAGGATGAGGTAAAGAGGTTTATCGAAGCTCTAGAGGATGCCATGTACGAACCTAAGAGCTATAGCGGACGCGGCATGTACGGAAAGTGCTGTGTATCCATCTCCGAAGAAGGTGTATCGGCATGGGATATAGCACGCGCTCTCTGGTTCAATAACCTCGACGAAGAGGACTTGGATATTCCTGAGCCGCTACAGGATCAATTAGGCCGTGGATATATTCTCTACTGGCCGAGCTACGAGTGGCCGAAGGACGAGTAAATACGTTTCCGGGAGAAATAAAATGAGCATCAAGAAATCAAAACACGATGGAATGATTCGCGGCTTCTATCACCTGAAGGAAGCGTGGTACGCCGATGCTAATCTTAACAACCGTTCCGATGGACTCGTCGATGAGATAAACATCGGCTTCTATGGGCCTGACGGCGACCAAGGAACCACCGGAGAATTTGCAGTTCGTTGGACAGAGTTAGGCGGAGGAGTAGTTCCGCAACTATGCGTCTATGACGACGCTTGGGAGGCTCTCACACACTTCTCTGACCTCTTAGAAGAGATGGCGAAGCTGAACTATAAGAATCCTTCCGCGACAGACTTTTGCGAACTACTCAAGCGGCTAGGGGTGAAAGACCTCACGCCAAGAGATGATGCACGCCGCGAGTCTCTACGTATTGTCAATGAGGCACACCAGACTCACCGCGCTGTAGATCACATTGATGGAGACTCTTTCAACAGTGACCCATCTAACCTGCGTATCGTGACACTCAGCGAGAACAGGAGGTAGTTATGAGTATGCCCACAGTACCTACGTGCGACATTTGTTCGAAGCCTAAGGGCGAGACGAATCACTGGTTTGTAGCGTTCCGAAAGATGACAGTGAAGGGCTTAGGAACTTGTCGCACTGTGATCTTCGACTGGACGACGAAACTCGCCCAACAGAAGAATGCCATACATATCTGCGGTGAGGGATGCGTCTCTATTTTCCTTAGCCGCGACATGGCAGACCGAACGACTGAGGACGAGGTAAAGGAGAAAGTATAATGAGCAACATTGATAAATGGCTAGTAGAAACGAATCCTGACGACAAAGGGTGGACATCGCAATCGCATCCATCGTTCGGCGTCATTGGCGTGTCGCGTGTATCAGGTGAAGCGTCCTTGTTCGATAGCGACGTGAAGCATGGACACTTCATAGAAATCACAATCAGCGAGGCTAAGAAGCATCGTACCGGATTCACCCATGAATCTGTACTGGGTGGAAAGCAATTAGCAAGGGTTCGGATGTCCTTCGCTCAATTCGCGCAATTCATTACCACGCAAAATGTTGGGAGCGGAACTCCCTGCACGATAGCTCACATCATCGGTGATGAGAACGAACCTTACGCAACGCAGTGGGGCGGGCGTCCTGATCCCCCCGACCCTAAGCCGTTCCTAGATAAGTTCCACGGCGTAGGCAAGGAACGCGCAGACCGCATACTTGCGACGGTATCCGATGCTCTCAAGCAAGCTGAGTCCTTGTTGTCTGGGGATGATAAGCCGACAAAGGCGAACCTCAAGAACATCACCGCCAAGCTGTCTTCCGTGCATCAGGATGTGAAGTCGAATCTTCCTTATCTCATGGAGTGTTTGGATGAGGAAATGGAGCATAAACTATCCAACGCCGTCACTGAATTCGAGAGCTACGTCGCCAGTAGTTTGCAAGAAAAAGGTCTAGAGATTTTGCGCGAGAACACTATGAAACTCAACGTTGGAGCCATAAAAGCTATTGGGACAGGAGAAGAGAAATGAAATGGTTAATGAAACCACCGCTATCACAGCAACTTCTCAATATCGCTCAGACGTATGTCAACGGCGACATACAAACGCTAGGCTCTCGCAAGTCTGACCGCCTAGACTTCCACGAGGTAAGTGTCTGGGGCATCGAGGCCGCACTCAGGGCAGCGTATGAGCTAGGCTGGAAGGTTGGAGCCGGGAAGGAGTAACTATGAATTTCCTACGCGCCATCATCGGAATCGTCGTCGTCATTATTTTAGCTCTGCTATTGGGCTGGACAAAGAATGAAAAACACCCGGCAAAAACTTTTTACAGTTGGCTGGGTGCGATTACTGTACTACTTTTGCTGAGGTTTTTCCTATGAGTGTAATCAAAGTAATAAAAGAAGTTTTCCATTGCACTTGCGACCATAGTAACTGCCGTTACGAGTGGGACGCCGACGCTATTCCGCAGCGCTGCGCGAAGTGCCAGCGTAGGACGTGGAATCGTCCTACCCGCATACCGTCAAAGAAGCCGCTCACCTTCAACGGTGAGACCCTAACGATAGCTCAGTGGTCGCGGAAGTTAGGGCTGGCCAAGACTACAATTCCTTGGAGAATTAAGCAGAGTTTTCCTATGGAGCAGGTGTTATCAGATGAGGATTGGCGGCGCAAAGAGGAGCAAAAATGAGCTACTTCGAAGACCAGTACGACGAATGGATGGCGAACGATTGCAAGGGAGCCATCGAAGACTACGGCGACGGGATGACGTACGTTGAGGACAAGCCTAAGTACATTCCTCCGCCGAACAAGGTAACGACCTCAGCCTACGGGCGTAGCCGCTCGCTACTCGCTATCTCTAAGCTGGAAGAGTTTGCGGCATGGGCAATAGCCGATGGATTCGTGCGCGAAGAGACGAAGGGAGAATACGAGGTTCTCCGCCTGCGCTGGGCAGAGAAGATCAACGGACAGAGGATGCAGCCCTACATCTTCTTTAGGCGTGATGGCGCACAGCACGCTACCAGTCAAGCCGAAGGAACTCAACTCGTTGCACGTTGGCTGAAGGCACAATAAAGGAGATATAAGCAATGAATACTGTCGCACGGTAAACATGGTATTCCCGGATGCTATATTTGCCGCGCTTGGTTCACTGGGAAATATTTTATAGTTACGGCTAACGATATAACCGGCAAGGAACTAGCATGGAAAGCGACTAGTGATCCATCTGAAGTTGGGAATATCATCAAGCAATTTTCAGGAATTTAGTAAGGGAGAAAGGATGATTCAAGACATTACTATCCCGGCTCGTCTATGCCAGTGCGAGGCGCTTTTGAATGACGGTACGCCTTGTCTTTATGAGTGGATTTCAATTGCAACCTTACCACCCACGCACTGTATGAACCGGGAGTGCCGAAGCCGGGAATGGAACGGGAAGAAACCGAAGCGAGTACCTGAAAAGAAAGCAGTAGTGATCCTGCCGAAGCCAATCAAGGTTCGAGGAATAGAGGAAGATGAAGACTTCTAAAAAGAGTGGGCGTCAGCGTCGGCGGGACAATAAAGAACAGTACAAAGCTAGACAGGTAGCGGCTCGGTTGTTAGGATTTTATCTTTACAAATGCTCCCATTGCGGCGAGGATTATAAGTCTAAAGTGGGCGATCTAAAGTTTCCTTGTTGTGACGAATGCATACCCTTTTAGGAGAAAATAATGGCTCGTAACTGGCCCAGAGATCAACAACGTCGCTACAGGGAAGAGCGTAGGAAGCAAGCCGCCCGCGTTGCTGATCGGTTGATGGGTAAGAAGAAATCGCCAATTTTCGGAGAATCTAGAATACGATCACCTTTTCAGTATCAGGATTCGACGAACTTCTATAACAACACTGTACGACCGTCACTAGTTCCGTGGGAGCTAGGGAATGAGGTGAAGTAATGAGCGAAAATTCCGCAGTAGCGTACATGCGTTGTAGTGGGGCCTCGCAGGTAGATCGTGATTCCTTCCCGCGTCAGACCTCCTCGATTGCGTCTTGCTGCCGTTCCAAGGGCCTAGAGTTGATCCGGGAGTACAGGGAAGAGGCTGTGCCGGGTAAGTTTGATGAGGAGCACCGTCCTGCCTTCCAACGGATGATTAGTGACCTACTAGGCAACGGATGCCGCACCATAGTAATTGAGGGTATGTCCAGACTGGCGAGGGAATATCGAACACAGGAGCACTTGATAATTTACATCGCCAGTAAGGGAATTACCCTCATCTCAGCCGACACAGGAGAAGATATCACAGCGGCAATGATGGGTGATCCTATGCGCCGTGCTCTCGTCCAGATTCAGGGAATTTTTTCGGAGCTAGATAAGAATCTTCTCGTAGCTAAACTGCGCAAGGCGAGAGAGCGTCAACGAGCTACTACCGGGAGATCAGAGGGCCAAAAACCCTACGGCGATAAGCCCGGTGAAGCTGACTCCCTTGCAATGATGCGAAGCCTACGGGCGGCAGGACTCTCGTGCGACAAGATTGCGGATGCGTTGAACGAGAACGGAGTACCGGCGCGTAGGAAGGGAATCAAGAACTACAGTGGCCTATGGCTTGGATGCACTGTAAATCGCATCTTGAAAAGGGAGGCGGCGTGAAATTGATTTGGTACAACCGCGATAGCATCTCAGACCAAGATATGCGGCAGGCGAAGGCTGTAGCGGAGAGGCTGTTGGGAAAGAAGGAATTCGATACTCCCCTGTTGCCATTTTTCAGTGGGGCTACAATGCAGGTTCCAATTATGTATGGCTACTCTGCAAATCATCCTAATAAGGCCCCACTACAGACTCCTGTTCCGCCGTTTGATTGGGGTTGGGAGCCTGCCCCTCAATGGGCAAAGGACGCGAAGGAAGATGATCGTAAGCGGGAGGCGTAATGAAGATTGACTACACCAAGCTAACGTGGAAGCAGATGTCTAACATCGTCCTGTCCGTCCACAAGGAAATGAAACGTAGAAATCCCATTGGGATAAACTGCTACGCGAACTATGTTGAAGTTGCGGCAGCGGCTCTTCTGGAAATATCCGGAGGCGAGGCCGATAACTTTACCAGCGAGCATGGGCCTAAAGAACCGAAGTGGAGGAAGAAAAAATGAACACAGGAACAGTCGTTAACTTTCCAGAATTTACAGGTATCCGCTGCTTGATGATGCCTTACGCTCAGGGCTACTCAGCATCGGTTCCAGAGGAATACCACGCCTACAAAGAGATCATCGATTCCGTGTTTCTGGAGAAGGGTAAGATTGGTTTCCTGACCATCGACGAGAGTCCTGTCCGCGCCGGGAAGCCGCACCGTGGTGACCGTGCTCGGTATGGCCGCGCTCTTCACACCGAGGCAGGGCAGATACCGGGAACGGTTACCTATCGCTGGGGAGGAAACTGGGGAGGACGCGAGAACGTCATGCTACGACCGGAAGTCCGCATTCTCCTAGCGAACAATCTCGACGAGTCCTGCGCGGTGTGGGATGTCACACACGAACCTACATCGCCTGACGGCGATATCGGGGACGCGGCAGGACTTTACCCTTACGAGGCCGCTACGTTCCTGAAGGCTGGTGAGGTGCATGACATCGGTATCCTGACTCCGCATGAGAGCCTTCCTGTCGCACAGGATTTCAACCGCCAGTTCCTGCGGATTGTCGGTGCCGGAGTCTCTGGGCGAGAGGAATACTTTACTCAGAACCCGCTTGTGCCGTGGTGTTTATGATGAAACTTAAAGACAAATTTGTTGCTAGGCTCATAGAGATACAAAACGATCCGATTTTACAAGAAAAACGGGAAGTATATTTTTAACAAAAAAGGGCAGAGGAAGTCGCACGAAGACTGCTTGGACACAAGCACCTAATGTGTGCCACTTGTGGAGTCAAACAGGCCATACAGCTTGACGCAGAACCACCGAAGTATTGCCACTCGTGTTGGTTGGACGAAAGAGCTAAACGTAAGGCTACTGAACTACCGGAGCGGTCTGTTGCGCCGAAGGATCAGTGACAGAGAACAAGGGAGTCTTACGCTTTTGAGAGAGTAGTTCCGCAAGACGTGTTAAGTCCCTTTTCCATATTCCGTGGCGCTGAATGATATCATTAAAGTCCTCGAAATCGTGGCCTCGAACACGAAATAAATAGCGCCCACGTTCGTCTACTTCGTGCTCACCTGTCTCGCCGTTGTAGGTTGGGGCGGCATGGCAGCATTCGTGATCCAAGAGAGCAATCTGCTGCTCCTTCGTAACAGCAAGGTCTTCCCAAAACTCTTTGTTCAAAGTGATAATAAAGTCGTAGTCCGCATACTCGCGGTATAAGTCAGAGACTTTAATGCACTTGCCTAGGACAATATGACCATCCTTGTCCGCCTTCGTCCTAAGTCGCCATGCTAAGGCGATACGAGCCTCCTTGATGTCTCCGTGGTGCTTATCTCGAACCTCTTTAAGTAGATTGTATGGGGCTGGAACAAGACCATTAGCATCCTGTTCGGGGATGATGAGGAAGTTGATTTTCTTCCCGGTTTTCACTTTCTTCGGTGCCATTCTATTCTCCCGTTCCTACAGCAGCAATGAACAAAATTCTCTTCATGATAGCACGATGCGCAGAGTTTGGGAAGAGGTTCCAATCATCGCAAAAGATAGGAAGTCCTTGGTCGGAAGGGATATAAAGATTCTCCGCGCTCAACAGCTTAGGCTTGTTCACCTCTTCGCCCTCCAGCTTCTCCCCTAAAAGACGTTTAGCTACCACGTCAACATAGCTGATCTCATTCGATATAAGCCAGTGAAGCCTAATAATGTTCGCGTGATCCGCTTTAGTTGGAGTTACCACGGCAAATCGACCGTTAGGATATCTCTCTTCGGCATATCGCATTAGCTCAGTAGTTTTTCCGCATCGGGGAGGAGCTGTGATAATAGTCCTTCCGCGAGTCCTCAAGAGCTTGGCTATCTCCTCGGCGTTTGCGGCTTCGCGGTAGTGAATACTCATGATGTTACGGATGCAACAAGCAAACCAGAGTCGATTATAGCTCTCCGTGCGTCCTCTGGGAAAAGATTCCACTCATCGCAGAATACTAATCTACCTTGGCCGCGCAGGAGTTGCAAATTTGTTGGAGTCAACATGAGTGGAGGGTTGGTATCCGGTTCTGTTATTTTCAACCCATTGAGTCTTTTGGCTATATTGCCAGCATTAAATAATTCCCTGTGCCGAAGAATGATTTTCCCTTGTACCTCTTGGTTAAGACATACAACACAATATGAGTTACGGTGTTTTTCTTCGGCATATCTCAGAAGTTCGGTCGTCTTTCCGATCTGGCGCGGTGCTGTGATGATGATAGGCTCAGGAGTAATCGCTTTGATGGTAACTTTCTCTTCATCGTCCCATCCTTCCGACCTGCGACTCTCTTGGCTTGATCGTAAGAGCCTTGCAATATCCTGTGCCGACTCTGCATTGACGTAGATCATAATCCTTAGTCCTCAAGGATAGAAACTTTTATTTCTACCCGAGCAGGCGATCCGTAATCCTTGCGACTTTTCCCGTAGCTCACTATTTGCGCGTCGTCAGCATACAAAATTCCAGTCAACGCATCTGTCGTACTTCGCAAAAGTTTATCCAAATCCGGCTTCACAACATGCATAACGCGCTTCTTTGGAATCGACGGAGGCCGCTCAAAGAAGAAGTGATAGAAGACCTCAACGGGAACATGCTTCGAAGCAAACACTTCATGGAAACCTGCATGTGCTCGTTCGATTAGGGCTGTTTCTGCTACCTCTTGGCGATATGGCTTCAGCTTTTTATTGTCCGAGGTAATGCGTGCCTTCCCTCCCATGACGAACGCCTTCATGGACCCTTGTGGGGCAGGAATCCCATAGACAATAAATGAAAGCTCCTTCACAGCACCTCCGGCGTATCAATTACTTCCTCGTAGAGCAAAATCTGTGCTGATGTGATGGGCTGGTCAGGAAAGTTAACAGCGTATGTCGCTTCGTCCTCGCGAATCTTTGTAATGATTCCGATCTGCCCCTTGCGATACCAGTTGGTAGTTCCGACCCTATCTCCAATCTTACGACTGGGTGCGATTCTATACACCGCGATCCACTGTCCGAGCAGTTCCTTGTGTGCCGCAGATAGGAATGATTCACCTTCGTCCATTAAGTCTACTAGACCACGGTCTTCTTCCCATCCGTCTCGCTCTAGGCTGCGAGCCATAGCGTATCCGTCGTCAAGACGAAGAACATCTGTAATCTGTTTTTCGATGTGCGGAGCTTCTGTATCGCTCCATTCATTTCCAAGGTAACGCTTCACTGCTGGCATGAATAACTCCCACGCACGGCGCTTAACGATGGAGTCAGATTTACTTGGACGCTTCATCAATTCAGTTGTTTCAGACATTATCCCAACCTCCGTATATTACCTTCCTCTACAATATAGAAGGCTGAGTTCGCTAGCTTCGGAACCTGCTCCGATGTGTCCGCCACGAGCAGGATAACCTGATCCAGAGTACCATCAGAGACCATCTTATAAAGATGTTTATAGAGATTCGGGCGAAGGTCGGGAAGAAGTGTATCTATCCTATCGATCACCACAAATCCTATGCCAGCCGTAGCACTAACTGCACATTGAAAGGCAGCGTAAAACATCAACTCTTCCGCCCCGGACAGTTCAATTAGCGGCGTAGACACTTTACGGTAGTCAGTGATCTCAAATTTAAACGGTTCGATAGAGAGCGAGCAGGAATAGTCCCATGCGGACAGGACTGAATTCACCTTTAATTCGAACCCCCCGATATACTGAGCTATCAACTTGGCTTTTATTCCATCTTTATCAAACAGTTTTACAAGTGTATCCAACTTAGTAGCCTTGTCCTCCAGCCGCTTCAGTTGCTCCTTCTTCGTTACAATGTCCTTCTCCCGTTCCTCTGCGGCGATGACGGGCTGAATTTGCTGAAGGATCGTCTCGATACTCTTATCAGTTGATGAAATAGCGCTGTCGAGCGTAGCAGAATCAAAGAGGCCACCAGCGTCCTGATCCGCCTCAACCTTCGCTTCCTCTAGCGTCTTAGCGTGCTCTTCTATCTTCGCCGCTAGATCAGTTTTATCCGCGAGAGCCGTATTATGCTTATCTAGCTTCGCAATCGCTCCGTCTACGTCTCCTAGTGCAGTTATAGCTTGAGTAGTGTTGCCATAGTCTTCCGTAAGCTGACCACGCTTCGCCATGATGTTAGTCATTAGTTCAGCTAGCTTAGAGTCGTCAATATCCTGATCGCAGGTAGGACACGTAGCACCTAGCTTTGAAAGCTCATGCAGCCTGACCTCCTCTGCCTTCGCTGTTTCTTGGGCATGTGAAAGACGTTGCTGCTCCGCTAATAGCCGATCACGCTCAGCCTTGCGATCAGCCACTTCCTGCACGGCGCTAGGATCAGGAAGAATGTTTGCCTCAAGTAACCGAAGAGATTCCTTGCTGGCCTTGAGTACAGCCTCCAACGTCTCTATTTTAGCGTTCGCTCTATCCCTCTTCAGAGATTCTTCATTCGCCTTCTTCGCTGCCGCATCCCGCTCCCCAGATTGCTTCTGGCGATCCTCTCGCAGCACAGCAAGCTGAGTCTTCAAAGATTCGGAGTTGACGCCTTGCGGACGTGGTAGAGCGTCAGGGATGGAGAACTCTTTCAGTTTATTATTCGCATCTTTTCTCTCGTCAAACAACTTCTTGTACGCTAGATTGATTGCAGCGAAAGGCTCTCCGTTGAAATTCACTACTCCTTCCCCGAGATACTTTTCTACGTCTGCGATAGTATCCTTATCGAACTCGTAGCGGGCAGGAAGGACAAGCTTTGCCAGAAGGTTCTTCTGTGCATCTTCGTCACGAGAATAAACCATAGACTGAAAGGCGCGAGTGTTGATCGCTATATCTAAAGCTGTCTTCTTATCAAGGAGGAGCTTGTCGAACTTTGCGGCGACCCATTCAAGATCGTTCAAATCCTCTGAAGATTGCGTCCTACTTGTAAATCCTAGCGTGGTCGTGCGCCGGATCGTCCTGTTCGCACCCTGTAGATCAGCCTCGATAGTAGCCCTCGTCTCGCCTCGCTTGATCTTTTTCTGATAACCTGCTCCGCGAGCATCTAGCCCCCATGTTGTCGGAGTCAATGCAAGTGAAAGTGCCTCGGCAACTGAGGTCTTGCCGTTCATATTACGTCCGCGCACTACGACGAACCTAGCGTCCGCAATATCCAGTGTTGAATCACTGTGTAATCTAAAGTTCTTGATATGTAGCTTATTTACACGCATTTACTTTCTCCCGGTTAGAACTCTTCTTCGTCTTCTTCGTCGAACTCGCTATCAGGCAAGGACTCTAAAGGCTTCGACACCGCTAGTTTTACTTTTGTGACTTTCTCTACGACATCATCAATCGCGGTATCCAGCAAAACTCTTTTCTTCGTCTTCAAGTAACTCGTAAGCGATGTAGAGGACAATTGCACTTTCCCGAGCCAATTACTATCCTCTGGCGCTGCATAGGCGTAATCACTTAGGAGATCGACCACTGGCATAACAAGTCGGTTCTGCGCGTCTACCTCCACACCTCCGGCTGTTGCTTTGAATAACGGATAGATGCTGGACTGAGACTCAACCGGGCCGTAGACGTAGGATTTTGTATTAAAATCCTTAAGCATAATCGGCTTTCCTGTCTCTTGAACGTAAGCCTTCATCCTCGCCTTGTTCTTACGTGAAAACTGACTATTCCATAAATCCCAATTGAACCACATTTCAGGATTTTCCATCATATTTTCGTTCCACTGCGCAATTGGACATTTTCTATTAGCGAGTAAACTACAATACCAGCAATGATTTCCAGCAATCGCCTGTAACTCCTTCCCAGCGTCATAGTCCGCATGGATCATCTTCTGCCGCTCACGCGCTGATTTCAGGGCATCAATCAAAGCAGGTAAGTCCTGCCGCGTGTAGGTAACGAAGCGCGATAAGTTCGCGTAGCGCACGAAAATAAGGCGGAATGTAACTTCCTGCACCCAAGGGAAGTGGGCTAACACAAAAACAGTGTAAGTCTTTCCTTGTAGCGTGTCCGATGGTTCAAAGGGCCTTGGATGACTCTTGTAATCCGTTATTTCAGCCTTTTCTTCCTCACGGAATCCATAGAGGTTATCGAGCGTTCCTGAATAGTGTGCTGGTAATCCTGAACTCTTGCAGATACCGGAAAGCGCCTCCACTACATCGGTAGGACGAAAGTTCTCATCCAGTGATAGAGGAAGTTCTGTAGCAATGAGGTGCTGATGGTCGATCCTAAGCGTGTCGCGCATTCCTGACAGAATCCTAGCTGCGACAGGACCCGCACCTTTGGCTAGATGGTCAAACATCTCTAGGTCCATTGGGACTTGCTTCATCGCGCAATAGGCAGCATACGCAGCGGCTGTGCGATGGATTTCATTTCCTCGCGCCGACTCCATTCCTCCCGGCATCTTGTTTCCCCTAATGACCGTTTCAGCATAGAAAGTTTGGCATGAGGTCAGGGACTCAGTGCTCTGATGAAAGGGTGGGATAGGAGAAGCAGTGATCTGGACTAACTCGGCTGGCTTAGCTTTCTTTGTGGTCACGCGGTAACTCCTGTCGGTTCCACTTCCGGTTGCGGTGCAGGCTCTGGTTCCTTCATGAATGGCTCGACCAACTCCAACTGAAGGATGATACTTTGGAGTTGCTGTTTGAGGCGCTGCACTTCCTCTATCCTTTTTTCGTTGTGGTGAAGTTGCGTAATCCCTTCCACCACATTGAACACCGTTCCCGGAGCAGGAGACTTATTCCAGCGTTCATGATATGAACTCCAGTCGTAGAGCACCTTACCTGCCAACATATTTACTTCCTGCGGCGTTGCCTCAAGGATGACATTGTGATTTCCTATCGCGATGATCTTCATTTATCCTCCACCGGGACTTCCATTGCAGCGAGTTTCTTCCAGTGAGCAACAACGTTGGGATGAGATTTGATACATAAATCCCACTATTTACAAACCGGAATTTTATGGTGATGCTTCGGCTTGACTACGTGTAGCACCGGCGCGACACATGCGATTGGTGCTGGTGGAGCGGTAGTCGCCCTATCTTCATAAGTTACATAAGGGGTTGCAACTAGTGCAGGGAGAGCAGACGGCTCTGGCGTAACGAATGTTCCAATGTCGCACGCGCTGACTTGGATCGTCGTCACCATCTGTTGCATTGAGCCGCTTGTGCCGCCTCCAGCTTGTCCCCAGCTTTGACCGCCTCCGCCGCCAAGTGCGATGTTTCGCGCCCCGCCGATTTGAACAATTGCTGTGTACTCAGTTACCTGAGAACCATAACGCTCATAGCCCTTACGTCCATCCGTGAGCGGCACGTCGTTGTACAGTTGTGACGCAGACACAAGTGTATCTGTGTGACCTTGCGTGATCTTGCTGTTTTTGAATAGGCCGAAGAATGTCCCGGTTATAGGCGTTTGAACAACAATCTGAAGCGGACCACACGCTAGAGTCTCCTTGACAATATTCCCAACGGAAAGCTGCGACGGTGGAGTTTCAGGGACAACTGGCGGAATGAATAATACACCGCCGACACTAGTCTTATTGTTCGTCGTGTTCCCAGAGTCGGATGTGGTTTGCTGTGAGCCGGTGCTGTTTGTATTGCTGCTAACATTCTTACTGGCGTTCGCATTCGATGTCTTGTTGGATGTTGAATTGCTGGTCTGATTTGATGTTTTATTTGCCACCGAGTTCGCACTCGTGTTTGCGAGGTCGCTTACATTTGTGCTGGTGTTCTCGTTCGCGTTGCTGGTCTTATTTGAGACATTGGATGCGCCGCCCGCCGACGTGGAAGATGAGGTGCTTGGGCCTGTAGCGAGATTGTTGCCGCCACTACTGCTTGATCCGGTAGAAAGATTGTTGCCACCGCTGTTGCTGGTCGATGGTCCACTCTGCGCGTTGATTGTGTTGTTGCCATTCGCTGAGCTAGAGCCTGTTGTCGCCGAAGATTGATTGGCGGATCTGTTGCCTGTTGCCGTCGAGGAGCCCCCATTCGCCGAACTCGTTGTGTTTGGCTGAATCGTCGGGCTAACCTGAGTGGTGTTTGTAGTAACTGGACTGATCGTAGTGTCAGACGGATTCGCGGCAGATGAGTTCCCGCTTTGACTTGACGTACTCGTGGTATTGGTCGCTGTAGACGTTGGGGTGATATTCCCCGCCGTTTGAGTGCTCGTACTGGTTGAGCAATTGGTAGCGTTTAGATCGCAGGTTGCTTGGGCATGGATTATGCCAGTAAACAACCCCATTAGAATTAGTGCTGAGTAAAACTTGCTTACGATTTTCACTTTAATCTCCCGGTCTTAGGTATTCGGTTGATAGTACGTTTCGGTTTAATTTCTTTAGATTAAATCGAACGCGTTGCCGCTTACTTCTTCCTGCGCAGGTTCCTGTTCCACTTCCTTAGTCGGCTCAGGCTCAGAAGAAAAATACACTGGCTCACCAGCCTCAGTCGTAGCAGGAACTAACGTCTGCTGTCCTGCCGCCGCTTCCTCAGCCGCCTTGCGACGTGCCATCTCTTCCTTCGAAGGACGGCCACGGCCACGCTTCACTTCGCCTACAGGAGCATCCATGGTAGCAGTAGGAGTAGTTTTATCCTGTTCCGCTGGCTTGCTTTCCGTAGCCTGCTTTGCGTTGAAGGCTGGAGTTGACTTCTGAGCAACCAAATCATCAATACTCTGAATAGGCTTTGTCTGCACTTCTGGAGGAAGTTTACCCTTGAGGTAATCAACAAGACCCTTCGTATTACCGGGATATCCTGCACGCATTTCCACTTGCTGCGCTGGATTTTTCCCTAATTTTTGGAAGAGTGAATCAAGTTCGTGCTCGATTGGATCGGTCGGGCTAGGAGTAGCAATATCTCCGCCATTCTCAAGTTCACCCTTCAACGCCATGTCAATAGTAAGAGACTGACTACCTTCTGTCGCGGAAGCGTCAAGTGCAGAGGCGTTCGACAATTCGATGGACGAGGGAAGATACTTCAATACTTGAAGAAGTGGAATCTTACGTGCGTACATCTCAGGATGAACGTAAGAGTAATGCCTATCACCTACTTTATTCTGCTTATTACGATGTGCCCAAATCTTGTCAATATCCCACACGTCAATGATTGGGAAATCAGAGTTTTTTATACGTCCTACGGCATACACGAATTGGAGAGCGGCTTCCTTGCCTGCCCATTTTCCGCGCTTGTGACGGATATCTGGGTTCGTTCCAAGGGAGTATTCGAATTCATCGCCCTCGTACACAGCTTCCGTCCACGCAGAAGCTCTCTCTGTCCTATTCAACAAATCCATGTACCCACGCCACCCCGGAACCAGCGTGCAGACGTTCCCATAAGGGATCAGGTAGCATTGACCGTTGATCCCCGGCTCCAACCCCAACTGAGATGCAGCCATCAGTGAGCCGTAAAACGAGTCGCGAGTGCAATTCATCAACTTAGGGTTCACGCGCAAGGATGTAAGAGCAATTCGAGCCATCCTATCCGCCGTCATGTGACGCGGAAGCGCCCTCTCCATCTGAGGAATAAACTTCTCAAGTTCTGTTCCAATGGTCTTTGGATTGATAAGTACGATTTCATTTGCCATTTCGTTTTTCCTTTTCTGTGATGCTAATGTTGGTACTAAAATTCTTCCAAAGCCTTTTTGATTGCATCGCGGAGTCCGTCTTGATCGAGGACGTAACCGATGCCTACGTAGACCCAGACTTTATACTCATCTTCCGTTATTTGATTGACGATTACTTCAGTCAATCCCTCTAAATGGTCACCTTCGAATTTCATTTCGACACCTTCCCTTTCAATCTATCCGCTACCGCAACCGCCGCAGGATCAGGCTTGGCTTCATTCCAAAACGTGTTTCCGTGAACTATCTTGCCGTTTTCGGAGTGGAAAACGAGATGATCCATCCCGTCGCAGATTCTTACTTCAAATCCTTTCCCAACAGCAACATCTGCAAATTGCTTAGCTCTGGAAAATGAGATTTCCTCGGCTGGATATTTGGCTGCTCCTGCCCTAAACCAAAGTCCTCCTTCATGAAATCCTTGATCGTTGAAAATATATACCTTCCAAGGCCCTTTGCCTACGTCTTCGGCGCGGATCAGGTCATTCAGTTCGATCACTTCCGCGTCAGGAAACTTCGCTCGGAGGGCTGCCATGTTCATGTCGTCTCCTCCCGGTCGAGTGCTTCCACCTCTTCTAAGGTAAGGTCATCAATTCCCCTACCGTCCTCATCCTCCCAATCGACCCAGCCGTCATCTTCAGGTTCCAGCCATTCAGCATCCGGTTGGAATACTTGGAGGCCGCCAGTGTTCGAATAATCAGGCTTGATATTGTTATCAAACTGGAAGAGATCGTAGTCGGCAAGGATTGTAAGCGTCCTTTTTCCCTCTGCCAAAGTAGGAACATCTGCATGAAAAGCCTTCATCGGAACTTGCGGAATCCACCATACTCGTAGCTTCATGCGACCCCTGCCTTTCTCGCGCAAACCTTACAGTCGAGCGCAGGAGTAAATGTCGTGTACTTCGTCGTCATACGACCGCGAACCTTGCCGCAGAGCGTCTTGACTTCAAATGGCAACCGTAGATGCGACATGACGGTTCCTGAGAAATAATCTCCACGTAACGACGACAGTACCTCATACTCCTTGCCGTCCTTAGCTTTCCATGTCGTTCGTTTCTCCATCGTTCATCCCTCCCGGATAAACAAACAATATTCCTTGCGGCGCAGTTTGTCAAGTAATAATCGTAAAATACTTTATCATTGTTTTCATACACTTACATAATTATAGACAGCGCGGCAGGAGATATATGAAGATTCTATTTCTGGACGGAAAGCGCACACTATCGTAAAGTTGTTGAAAACAAGCCTTGACGCTATCCAACTTTTAGTGCATCCTTGCTGAGTCGGGGGTAGCTCTCTCGATATCTCCGCGCCAGCGAGATTACAGGGGGTCGGGTCCTTTCCCCGGCCCCCCGCCTATCTTTCTAAGATCGCGGCACGATAGGCGTAGCAGGAAAGGATTATTTATGGAATCGACTCCAAACTCAGTGCCCAATGGCGCTGCGGAAGTTCCTTTTGAAATTACACTCCCAAAGGATACCCCAGAATACATGGCTCCCGCATATTTCGGATGCCTGCGGTGGGCGCTGGGTGTTGAGGGTATTTTAGAGGAGTTCAAAAAAGATACAGGAAAATCATTTTCTCCTGCCCGCTCTGGACTTGATAAATTGATCGACGACGCCGCAGGCTTTAATCCCGGCGAGGATTTCCTACGATCCTTCGTGCCGTGGTTTAATCAGTGGGTTTGGGGCGGAATCGAAGGGCAGGGAGAGGAATAATGGCAAGGATTCGAACGATCAAACCTGAGTTTTTTATTCACAGCGAACTTTACGACGCAGAGGTTGAAAGTGGATTTCCTCTGCGAATTGCGTTTGCTGGTCTCTGGTGTCAGTGTGATCGTGAAGGGAGATTTAAATGGCGTCCGCGTGAATTAAAACTTCAGGTATTACCTTATGATAAATGTGACTTTTCACACGTGCTTGACGCGTTGACCACGCGTGGGTTTCTCGTGAAGTACGCGGTGAAAGGTGAACTTTTCGGAGCTATTCCAAGCTGGGATAAGCACCAAGTTATCAATAATAGAGAGTCTGAGAGTGTTCTTCCAGATGCTTCATTGAATGAACCACTTAACGCGAAGACCACGCGTGATACACGCGACGACCACGCGGGTAAAGAGGAAGGGAAGGGAAGGGAAGGGAAGGGAACAGGAAAGGAACTTAATCCTTCTCGCGCAAAAACTCCGCGAGATGAACCAACGAAGAGTGACCTGATAAAAACCCGCCACGCTGAGTTTAAAGAAAAAATCAAACAGTATTGGGAATATAAAAATCCAGGTGTGGAGATGCCTTGGGGTCCTGCGGAGGGTAGGCAATTAGCGATGTGGCTTGCAGAAGCGCCTCAGACAAATGTAGAGCAATTTACAGAATTTCTGCGCAATAGGGCGCGTTCCGAAGTAAACCACGCTGAGCGTCCTTCCCGCTGGATTGGAAATATCACAAGTTACGCAAATGGTCCGCTAAATACTTTTAAACAACCGATAAATGGAGCTAAATCAAATGGGGGAAAAACAAATGGTCACGTCGTCGAAGGAAATGGGGAAAATCTCAAAGCAGCCCTCGCAAGCCTTGATTGGGAGAATCATGGTGAAATTGACGGAGACTTCCTGTTGCCGAGCAGCGCAGACCAGCCCGGATTACCTGAAGTTTATGTCGGCACGCTTATCGAAGGAAAATCCTGAGTATGTCATACAAGCGTTAACTATCCTCGGGGAGAGGAAGCGCGGCGAAGGAGAAACCGCATTACTTGATCTTGCTTCAATTCTTGAGGAAATTAAACTCCTGACCCCGAAGCAGAAAACCGCTTATGAAATTGAGCGAGATGAAATATTTGCAGAGCAGAAGGCAGCAAGGGAGAGAATTCAGTGAATCGTGATGATTATTCAGTTCCGGATACTATTCCTGATCCACCAGAGGACGATTCTCAGTCTCTAGCGTCCTCATCCTCACCTGAGAAGGAAACGGACGTACCGGCATCGGTTCACATGGAACTAGCCGTGCTTGGAGCGATGATGTTGGAGCGGAAAGCTACGCAGGAGGCGTTTACTCTCCTTGTGGCGGAGGATTTCAGCTTAGACTCTCATCAGCGCATCTTCAAGGCGATCCAAGCCGTTACCAGCGGCTATGATCTTGGCGAGTCTGAGGATGTTTTAATGTTGGTTCGCGAGGAATTATTACGCCGCAGGGAATTGGAAAGTATTGGGGGGATTAGTTACCTTTGCTACCTCACCGAAGGCATACCTCGTAATTTCAATATTAATAGCTATGTCCGTATCGTGAAGGACAAGAGCCTACTGCGGCGGTTGATGAGCGTTTTCCATGACGGCGAAATTCGCGCGAGCGACCAAGGCGAAGATGGAATCAATATAGCGACTGAGATTATAGCGCAGGTTACTCTGGTTGTTGAGAGTAGCCAAACGAAAACTGAGGTGTTTGACTCTCCCACGATGGCGATGGATGCAGCCCAACGGCTGTTGGATAATCCAAAACTAGAGCTTGCTATTCCTACCGGATTCAAGCCTTTGGATGACTTTACAGGTGGAGGAATAAGGCTTGGAGAATTGTGGGTTGTTGGGGCCTCGCCGTCACGAGGTAAAACGACTCTTGCCCGACAGATTGTAAAACATGTTGTGCGGCAAGGAATCCCATCTTACGTCCACTCGGGGGAGATGACAAAGGAATCTTGGTACGATGTTACAGCCTGCCTGCTGGTCAGTATGCCATCGTGGAAGATTCGTGAACCGTGGCTATTGAATGACTATGAAAAAGATATGTTGAGGGCAGGAATTAAAGAACTCTCTAGTCTTCCATTTCATATCTCGGATGCTGGAGGAATACATATCGACAAACTGATATGGAACGCCTCTTGCGCTATTCGCCAACATCAAATCAAGTTGCTTGTGGTTGATTATGCTCAAATCATCAGCGCCAACGGCAAGGACGATAGGCAGAAGGTCACGTCGGTAGCTCAGAAGTTGAGAGTCTTCGCGAAGGATAACAATGTGGCTGTGATCCTCCTTTCGCAGAGTCCTAGACCGGAAGGAAGAAATATCAATTCTCGGCCTAACATGTTTTCCTTGAAAGAATCAGGAGCTTTGGAAGAGGCAGCACACACAATTATTCTCCCATTCCGCCGCGTTGATACAGAAACAAATGCGTTTACGGGAGAGGATGAATTGGTAATTGGCAAACAGCGGCACGGTCCGATTGGTAGTATACCCTGTCGTCTCGATGGGAAGTATCTAAAGTTTGAGCCAAGGGACGACACACAATACTAAATAACAGGGAGGAAAGTCATGGGAGTGAAGCAGGTTTATCCAGAGGCATATGAAGACGAGCGCGGCATGATTTGGGTTTCAGAGGAAGCCTCTCGCCAGATGACGGAATCCTACGAAGATGCTTGGATTGAGGATGTTCTTGGTTGGTCATGGGAGGATGCCGAAGAGAATCTAGCCCTATGCCAGCGTGAAGCCAAGCGTAAAAAGTTCTGGAAATCACATCCTCATCTGCGGGTATTTTACTGGTTTATCCGCCGCTGGTATGGTGCTATGTCACTGTTTTCGCGTACAGTGTGGCGTGATTGGTATGGGCGTATCACTTGGTCGATGGCATGGAAGATGTCGAGTGATCTATGGCTAACGGAGAGGCCCAAATGAATTCTCCTATCCGCCGTAGCCCAATCCGTAAAGTTCGTAGCAAGCCCCGACCCGGAAGGCTCAAAGGGGACGATATGGACGAACTCCGTCAGGCCGTATACACCCGAGACTTGGGACTCTGCCAGCGTTGCGGAATTACTACCATCTTCGGAGCGCCGGAGGAATGGGATAACAGCTTTCACCTCGCGCATCGTAAGGGTAAGCGTATGTGGGGTGACAGTTTAGAAACAACAGAAATTAACTGCGGGAAATGCCATCGACGCTTTCACAATTTTGGCCCGTCGATGGAAAAACCATGTCCTCCGAAACCGAAAAGTATTGACACAGATTAGATCGTAGGCGCAGGATATGAACATGTAGGGATGGGAGATAAACCAATGGAGCCTAAACAGAACCCACTAAGTGAGAACGAGTGGAGCATTGAGGAGCGCGAGGAATTCTTCGCTGGACAGGATGCCATGACAGGACTCTTCTCTAATATGGTAGCTAACAACGGAACTATACCTAAGCCGACAGGAATTCACGTCACGCACATCGTCCCTCCAGATCAGGGATGGCCTATTGCGATGCACTGCCCTATCTGCAAGGAAACTACCTTTATCTGGTCGCTTTGGGCTATAAAGCCGAAGGATGGAGACTACTGGCGGATGACTGAAACTTGCGCACGCAGCAACCAGCACAACATAGAACTGGCGATGAATCCATTCGCTTACCGCCCTCTTCCCGGTGGCTACATGGACGCAACAGTGCCGCACCGTGGCTCTCCGCCTTCGATAAACGCGTTCTCCCTCCATAGCATAATGATGTTCGACCCTTACGACGCCGTAATAGAGCAGGAGATGCCTATTGAAGAGGCCAAGAGACGGTTTTCTAACACTCTTATTGGCGGACAGGAGAAGCCATGAGCGATTGTGCAAAGTGCGATAAACCTGTCAATGTTCCTGACGGCTATGAGTTCAACGAAGGTGATATGTGCTGGCCTTGCATGGCTAAGGAAGTCGAAGAGGAGTTATTACTAAGAGAACGCTTGAGCGCGATCTTGGACGCCACCGCCAACGCTCTACATGGAGGCCCAATGAAAAATGGTTTGTGGTCCTTTCACGACCTCCCAGAACTCGCTCTTGAAGCTATGAATCGCATTGCTAAGCTGGAAGATTGTATCCGTGAACTCCTAAAGGGTGCAGATGGATTCAATGCGGTAGTGAAAAAAGAAGAGGCCGCAAGGAAACTTCTAGGATAATGCTTTGACTCCTTCTCCCCACGAGTAAAAATTAACTTGACATCCTTTTGAACTCATGTGCATCTTAGTTATAAGATGACACTGAACATCCAACTCGGAGATAGGGTTCGCCGCAGGAACGACATCGGAATGGATATTCCGGGGGCAGTCGTGCGTTTGAACGTTTCTGAGATTATGGTTTACTGGCCGCAGGATAACTTCTACGAGATTGTTCCTGTCGCAGAGCTAGAGTTATATATCGAAATTCCTGAATCAATCGCGGCCTAACTAATTAAAGGGATTTATATACATGACTCCCCGGCTTCATCGCTAGGCTTTCTGTGCAGCAGCGATGCGCTCAACCTCTCGGCTTCTCTGATAGCCCACGCAAGGCGAGCTTCGGCGATGCGCTCGCTGGCAATCTTGAAGTACGCAGCATCCTGCTCAATGCCTATGAAGTTACGGTTCAGGTTGGCACAAGCTACTCCAGTGGTGCCTGAACCCATGCAGTTGTCGAGAACAGTCATGCCCTCATTGGTGTAGGTCTTGATGAGGTATTCCATCAGGGCTACAGGTTTTTGGGTTGGGTGTATTTTGTTTTTGTCTCTCGTGAATTGGAGAACAGTCTTGGGACAACGAGTTCCCTCATTGACGGTGACAACTGTTCCAGATGGGTTGTAATTGCTAGTCTCGCCACCCTTTTTGCAGACATAAGGCTTGCCAACTGTGAACTGCGGATTGTAGACAGGTTGGAAGGAGTAGAAAACTGCAACATCCTCATGGTCGCGTAAGGGCTGCTTCTTGGCGTTTAGCAGACCAGTTCCTGCCTCTTTCTGCCAAACCCACTGGTACTTGAACTCTCTGACGTTGCTCATTACCAGAACCGACGTGAATGGTTGTGCAGCAGTGAGAACAATAGCCCCCTTACAGATACGCTTGTACTGCTTCCATAGCTGGGTGAGGTCAATGATGCTGTCCCACTTATTCTGTGTGGTGCCATAAGGCAGGTCACACATCACCATGTCCACATAGTTGTCCGGTATCTCAGCCATCTCTGCCAAGCATTCACCGTGCGTAAGAATCACCTTGGGAAGTGAGTTTGCCATCTAGTATTTAGCTCCTTTGGTTTTTGCTGCTGTCTTTACTTCCTTACGTCCACGCTCTTGGTCATACCACTCACCAAACTGTGCCGGTGTGAAGCGTCTAAATCGCTCATCATAACGAAGGGAGTCAAGTATATAATTCCCTTTGCTTTCTTCGCCTTGCGAACCCGCTTCTTTCCGCCCTTTGATTTCGGCGTCGGGCGGTAGGCGAGTACGACATCGGTTATCTTGTCGAGCAGTTCGGGAGTCTTTTTCATGCGGTCAACCTTTCGTAAGTGAGGCGCTTGCCATCGACGGACGCGATGAACGAATCCAACCGTGCCAAGGTATGCTCTTCCACGTTGCCATCATTCAGGCGGAAAGCAACCTCATCCACATAGCGCCCAAGGTGCTTCGGGGAGACGTGGTGCCATGTTCCGTAGATGCCGCGTTTCAGGAGTGCCCAGACGCTCTCTATGGAGTTCGTGTTGACGGGGCCGCGAGCATACTCGCCTTCGCCATGATTGACGGTGCGATGGTTGAACCAAAGTCCATCCAAGCCCGCATAGCCCTTTGCCTCGTCGGTGTGAATCATCGAACCCGGCTTGACGTGATCGTGAATGGCCTGATGCAAGGTGCGGAGTTCGGTGCCTTCGATCACCATGCCCTTGACGCGGCCAGTGGTGCGCTCGCGCATCCCAAGAACGATGGTCTTGCCAACCGATCCGCGACCCGCGTTCAACCGCTTGTGCTCGTGTTTGTTCTTCTCTTTGCCGCCGACGAAAGTCTCATCCACTTCGATCAGGCCAGTGAGACGATCATCCTTGCCGCCTTTGCCCATGCAAGCCTCACGGAGACGTTGCAGCATGAACCATGCGGTTTTCTGAGTAACACCTATCTCCTTCGCCATCTGCATCGAAGAGATACCCTTGCGAGCGGTGACGAGCAAGTACATCGCGTAAATCCACTTATGGAGCGGTACATGCGACCGCTCAAAGATGGTTGCGGTACGGACAGTAAAGTCGAGTTTGCATTGATTGCAGCGGTAGAAACCACCCTTGCGGGCCGTGATGCGCTGACTGGTAATGCAGGACGGGCAGACCGGGCCGTTCGGCCAGAGGCGAGTTTCGAGGTAGACTCGCGCCGTCTCAGCGTCGGGGATAAGGGCAAAGAGTTCAAAGGTGCTGATGGTCGATTTACTCATGCGCACTCCTCATCTGCCATCTTTGCAAGTCTGTCAGCATCGGCTGGAGTAGCTACGCCATCTTCAGGCTGCCACCAACACTCGCGACGGTTGTCAGCATGAACCCACACGGTATTTTTATCGCAGCAAGTATTGATGAGATGGATCGGAGCCGTGCAGTTCTCGCAGCGTTCCACTCCTATTGTCCGCTCCCAAGCATCCGCCCACGCTTCCGCCATTCGCGGATGGTTGCCGCTAATACGATAATCAGCGGTTTCGATAACGAACCTAAAACCCTTAGAACCGCGTTCGTGAACTCTTACCGCTTTGGCTGTTGGCAACCACTTTTGCACTCCCATCTGCTTGACTGTTGGCTTCATTGGCGTTTCCTCCATACACCAATAGTACATAACTCCCTCGTGGGAGTCAAGTATATAATTCCCTAATTAAATGCCAAGCGGACCAGACTGACCGGGAGGAGGTAGCCTGATCCGCTTTTAGCGGCGCGCTGAAGGGAGGAAAGGTGCGCAACTACAAAGTAACAATATTTTCATTCTATGTCAAATCTTTGGAGCGGAAACCCGGATTTGAACCGAGACGAAGAGGATGGAAACCTCCCATACTACCGTTATATGATTCCCGCTTATTTCTTAACAACATCCTTCCAGAAACCAACCACACTCTCAATTCCAACGTCGTCCATCAGTTCAAAATCCACTTCGCCGATAGACTCAATCGTAATGTCGCTATGCAACTCTACTTTGCACTCCGCAGCCTTCGAACGAATTACCTCTAGCTTCTCTTGGCACGTCATCACTGCTGAAACCATATCGTCGGCACGGAAAACCATGTCCGGGATAGGAGTGCAATCACAACCGCTCAACGTTGCTATATAAACTGGCATAAGATTAATCCTCCTTGCCCGACAGGATAACACTAATTGGTGGTCGAGATTGGACTTGAACCAATCGCCTCAGTCTTATCAGGACTGCGCTCTTCTCAGGATGAGCTACTCGACCGAATTGGTGCCAAGGACAGGATTCGAACCTGTGATGATTCCTCTTTGTAGGAGAGGCGGTTTCGACCACTCACACCACCTTGGCAATATGGCGATTCCGACGAGATTTGAACTCGTGATAAATCCGTGACAAGGATTCGTGTTGCCGCTACACTACGGAATCAAACTTTGGTGCTACTATTTACCCATGGGCCGGGAGGATCATAGATAATCCTGACCGCTGTACATACTGCTATGCCCTTGCCAGAGTCAATGCCGAAGCAAAGAGTCGAGGGCTGGGGTTACACACTGGCACGAAAGAGTCACCTCATGGGTGGCTCTTTCTGTTGATGGAGCGCGTGCGAGGACTTGAACCTCGATCTTAAGCTTCGGGGGCTTACGTTATGTCCGTTTCACTACACGCGCAAAGGATGGTCGGCTCCCTCGGGTATGATCCGAGAACTAAGATTTAGGAAATCCTCGTGATATCCAGTTTCACTAAGAGCCGATGGTGTCGATGAGGAGAATCGAACTCCCGTTATCTGTTAGAGAGACAGACTTCCTGCCACTGAAAGACATCGACAG
>Ga0224555_1001742_pt1 | contig 28505 bp, 28 predicted proteins | sample 714S23034metaG_FD_180687 | JGI IMG/M metagenome (GOLD analysis project Ga0224555, IMG submission 180687) | Peat soil microbial communities from Stordalen Mire, Sweden - 717 S2 30-34 | ecosystem: Environmental > Terrestrial > Soil > Wetlands > Peat | place: Sweden: Norrbotten County, Stordalen...
TGCAGCGCATCCCATCAAGGTCACGAGCTTCGGCTCAATAAAAGACCGGATACATTTGCGCAGGCCAAACCGTCATCTTCACTTTTCGCTTGCAACAAGGCGGCGGACCATACATTCCGTATTGCCGACTATCCAGAAGCGTAGCTACTTTGGCTGCCAATTGACACTTGAGAGCAGGGGGGAGGAAATGTGTGCCCTTCCCCGTCTCAATGCTGCCGCCGTGATGCCCGGGCAGCATATTCGTCACAGCGGAGGTGTTATGGAAGCCAAACTAACTCCAGAGGAATTCACCCTTCTGTTCCACAAAAGTACTACAATAACTATGTGGTAAGCCGCTGTGTGTTCTGCATCACATTCCGATCGATACCGATAACGACACAATCGAACCCGCTTCACAACCTTGCGGTAGGGATGGCGTCTTGACGAAAACCACAGCAAACCTTATCCAACAACTCGTTTCCATTCAAAAGGCCGCCGGGGCTGATGATCTGGCATCACTTAGCACAATGTTGGTCCATGCTGAGGAGTGTGCTCTCCAGATGGATCGCCAGGCTATGGCCCTGCATCAGGAAAACGGGAACCTGCGAGAGCGCATGGCGAAGTGCGAACGAGCAGCCTTCGGCAGCGCGCCCATTTCAAAGCTCCCGACCCACGGCGAATCGGCCGTACCGAAGCCAGCTGAGTGGATCGGCAGAGCTATTCGCTCTTTCATGGTCTCGTGACTTATCTGCAGAAAGAGTTGCCGTCAATGCCCGCGGATTTATTCAGAAAACTCGATGCGATTGCGATTCCGCGATTCGTTCACGAAGGAGTGCCGGTGTTCAGGTGTGGCGACCTTGCCTCTGCTGTCTTCACTGTTCGGAGAGGCAGAATCGCAATCGCCTGGGTTGGCCCCTACACAAGGTTCATCCATTGGAGACACTTGGCCCGGACAGCCTTGTAGGATTACCAGCTGTGATGGGGGGGACATATAGCGTCACAGCGCGGGCGGTCGGAGATTGCGAGGTGGGTCTCATTCCAACAGAACAAGTTCTCGAACTCCTGAAGAAGACTCCTCTTCTAAACCTTGCAGTAGCAAAGATGGTCGGACAGGAACTTGCCAGAATGAGGGCGATGATCGTAAACAACGAGGAGCGACTCCGATGGCATGGTTGGGACCGGCTGGTCCCCCCGCATGGCGCGCACCTTCGGTAAAGCGCGCTTGGCGGAGACGTTGACTGCTCATAGCATTCTCGGGAGGAAAAGCATAGCCGTGGCAACCGCTCAAAAGTTTTCTCTATGTCTGGTTATTCGACAGATCGGTGATGTCCGTAGCTCCTCCCATTGCCCGTTGTCCGTCAGCAGGGCGGCGGACCACTCTTCGAGGTTCTCCCGTGGCGATAGTTGATTTGAATCGCTTAGCCGTCGGAGTTCTGTTGGCTGATGCCGATCGCGTTTTCGGTCTCCCGGAAGTTGAGGACGTTCGAGGCAATCGGGAAATAGTGCGGTCTACTGCTACGACCCTTCACAAGTACTACATTGACCTTTTGAGACGCGCCGGGCCGCTGATCATGTCCGATGGGGACCAATCGACATTTCAGAAGACACTGAATTGCTTGAGAGCGCGGCTTCGCTCGTTCGGCGGCAATATCGCGCCTCCGCGATGAGGCGCTGGAACACCTCGGCAAGGGGTCCCTCCTGGGTACATCCGTCCAGATGCTGACGACCGGGTTCGAACGGGAAGGCAAGTGGAGTGCCCGGCAAATTTTGTACCAGGAAGTATGAGACAAACTGGTATGAGAGGAGCCTGGGATGGCACGAGGGAAAAAGCATACCAGCCGACACAACGCGAGGATGAAGACGCGCTGACCCGGGCCATCGTTACGCTGGCCAGCCAGTATGGCCGCTACGGCTATCGCCGCATCACGGCGAAGCTGCAGGAAGCAGGCTGGCAGGTGGGCAAGGATCGGGTAGAGCGCATCTGGCGCCGCGAAGGGCTGAAGGTTCCGAAGAAGCAGAAGCCGCGGGGGCGGCTGTGGCTGAATGATGGATCATGCGTGCGGCTGCGCCCGGAGCACGCGAACCATGTATGGTCGTACGACTTCGTGAGCGCGAGGACGCACGACGGAAGGACGGTGCGGATGCTGAACCTGATCGACGAATACACGCGGGAGTGCCTGTCGATCCATGTGTGCCGCAGGATCGGCAGCCGGCAGGTGATCGAGGTGCTGGCCGACGCCATGGTCGAGCACGGAATCCCGGAGCACGTAGGTTCGGACAACGGTCCGGAGTTCGTGGCCAGAGGGCTGCGCAACTGGCTGGCCGCAACCGGAGCGAAGACGCTGTACATCGAACCTGGCTCGCCGTGGGAGAACGGCTATTGCGAAAGCATCAACTCGAAGTTGCGCGACGAGTTCCTCAACGGCGAGATCTTCTACACGCTGAAGGAAGCGCAGGTGCTGGCGGAGCGCTGGCGAGTCTACTACAACACCGAGAGGCCGCACTCTTCGCTGGGATACAGGCCTCCAGCGCCCGCAGCCTGGCGGATGGAAACCAACAAGGGGCATGGAGAAGTGGAAACCGCTGCGCGCTTCCCACTTCTCCACACCCCCGACGGCGACGGACTTACTAACTCATCCGCTGCGCTACACTAACAATCTCACTGGTACAAAACATCGGGCAGGCCATCTGGGCAGACCCTCCGCGGTATAGCTATAGGTGGCAATCTACTCGATCAAGCGGAAGATTTTGGGTTTCCCGCGCTCGGAGCAGATGGATAGACGCGCACGTACGGATCTGTGTGGGGGGGCGATCAATAATGGTCGTCCCTACTGCTACAGGAATCGTTCCCGAATCCTGCCTCATGACCCACACAGCGGGTCTGTCGCCTCATCAGACGACTAGCGATGCGGAGTTCCGGTTTTTGCACTGCTGTTCAAGCAGTCGATATAGGCAGCAGCCGCAGCCAGCCGCACAGGCAGCTTGGGATCAGTCAGCAAGGTCGCGATGGCCTTGGAGTCGTGTGACCGGTGAAAGTTGCCCAATACCCTCACCGCTGCCGCGCGCACGCCGGGGTCTTTATCGTCGAGAGCAGATTTCATCTGATCGCGAACGCCTTCGGTCTTGTCCTCTGCAAGAAGATCGATGGCTTGAATGCGCGCCGAGTCCCCGCCATTGTTGCGCGCGTATTCGACCGCGCTAATGGAAAATCCAAAAGGTCCAAGCACCAGTCCCGCACCGGTCACGAGCCCGATCTTCTCCAAAGCCGATGGGCTATGCAGGGTGCGGGAGATATCGTGCTCCGCTCCGTGAATCAGGGATGGATTCGCTTTGCGGTCTCCCGCGGCAATGGCTGCCAGGATGTCTTCGCCGCTCTTGTCTGCGAATTGCTTCCAGAGCGTCGTAGCCGCCGCAAAGACCACCTGCGGCTCGGCATCGTCGAGGAGCCGTCTCACCGGCTCAATAAGCGAATGCGACTTGGTCTTGCCAGCCGCGAGAATAGCCGCCGAACGCACATCCAGATTCGGGTCCTTCATGGCGGTGGCAATCAACCCGTCCGCGCGCGCACTCCATCCCAGACTACTCAAGGCATTGAGCGCCTGCGTGCGGGTTTCGGTGTGCTTGGCATCCTGCACGCTGTCCGTGAGCGACTGCCAACAGCGTTTGATCGCCTCCGCAGGTGTTTCAGCGGCCGTCTGCGCAACCGTAGAGGCCGCGGATGCCGAGACCGACTGACTGCCATTTCCCACCGCAGCAGGGCGCGGGTTCTCTTGCGCAAGGGCGCTGGTGGCCCAAAGTGAAATTGCGAGCAAGATCTTCAGAATGCTGCGACTCGCGAGCGAATGCGCGGGCACCATATGCATATTGTAGGGTCTGTGACCCAAAACCCAAAAACTGATCCGTGGTGAAGTTGAGAGATCGCAGCCTGTCGTGGTTCTCTGAAGCGGAGAGGAGAACCGGAAGATGGCAAGGCGAGGACACAACGAGGAGGCGATTCTGCGGGTGCTGCGGGAAGCAGAGTCGGGGGAGACGGTGGTGGAAGTCTGCCGGAAGCACGGGATCAGCCAGCAGACGTTTTACCTGTGGAAGAAGAAGTACTCGTTTGATCCACTTCTTTTAAGTTTCCGGCGTACCCAAAGCGGAGGGATTGTGAAGGCGACGTGGTTTTCATTGAAGGATTCCTGTCTGAGCCATGTCAGCTGCCATCGCCTGCGGCTCGGCCTGGACGTTCAAGGCCACCCCGCCTTCACAGGATTCGTGCAATCAATTGCAATTTCCTCCCTCACAACCTCCTGATGCCCATGAAGCACACTCTGCCGCCATGCGTTCCTTCACTGTTCAACATCCCTTTCCCTATCCGGTTACAGTACGCTTCCTAAATAGGCGCGCGCCTAATGTCCACATCACGGCTGGAGCCAATCCCGATCCGGCTTCGTAAGCTGCCGCGCATTGTTGTAGGCCATGTCGAGCGTCAGGCACGTCGAAGCCCGATAGAATGTTTGGTGCCGTTCCACGACCGTGGCAAGATCGGCTTTGCGGGCACTGCCCAAGCACAACGATAATATATTAGAAGCGATCCACGCAGCCGCACCAAAGGCGCAAGACATGACTTGCCGCCGGACCAGATACAAGAACTATGTCGATGAGGAAGCCAAGCGCAAGAACACGACCAAGGCCCGAGTCAGAGCCAAAGTCGAGCATCCGTTCCGCATCCTGAAGAGAGTCTTTGGCTTTACGAAAGTGCGCTACCGAGGCCTGAAGAAGAATCACGAATGGCTATGCGCGGCCTTCGCCCTGGTGAACTTGTACCGACAGCGCAACCGGCTGGCCCCGCAAGGGGCGTAGTATCTGTGGAGGCCAGAAAATGGGCCTCCACAGATCAAACAAACCACCAGCCAAGCGCACCTCTTTCGGGGCTCCATTCTCCGCGCAGACGCCTGCTATCCGCTTGACATAACATATGCAAGCTCACCGATAGGTGATGTTGACGGCCAGCTCTTCTCCCCTCCGCCCCACAACCCGGCACGAAGTTCTGTCGCCGTGGCGAAGAAAGTCCAGGTCGAGCCAGCTTTTGCCGACGCGCAGGTCACGGATCTCAAGAAAGGTGAGGAATTCCGGCAGCCGTGGATTCACGATCTTGAGCTCTCCGCTGGACGCGTCCGGTTTCAGCCCCAGGAGCCCCGTCAGAATCACGATGGGGGTACCGGAAGCCCAGGCCTGCGGTGAGCAGGAGACTGGATACTGCACCGGTTCATCGCGATGATGCCGCTGGTTCCCGCAGAACAACTCCGGCAGCCGGTACTCGCGGAAGTGGAGTGAAGCTTCGAACAGCGCTGAAAGAATCGCCGAGGCCTCCTGCTTGTAGCCGTAGCGCACCATCCCAAACGCGATCAGCGAGTTGTCGTGCGGCCACACGGATCCGCGATGGTAGCTCATCGGGTTGTAGGTCTGCTCTTCGCCCGAAAGGGTGCGGATGCCCCAGCCGGAGAAGAGGCCCTGTGCCATCAGCTTTGTCACCACGTCGCGCGCGCGCTGGTCATTGATTGTGTGGGTGAAGAGCAGATGTCCGGGATTGGAAGACATTACGGTAAGCGGTCGCTTGTCCCTGTCGAGCGCCATGGCATAGTACGCGTCCTCCGCCAGCCAGAACGACTGATCTAGCTTTTGCATCAGCTCGTTTGAGCGCGTTGTCAGCCGGTCTGCCTGCTCAGGGTCGCCCAGCAGACGTATGAGCGCGGCTGCGCGCCGAAAGGCATCGGCCGCATATCCTTGCTCCTCAACGAGCGCAATCGGTGCCTGGGCCGGCGTTCCGTCAGCGTGCGCCATGGCGTCCCCGGAATCCTTCCAGCCTTGGTTGAGCAGGCCTTTGTCGGTCTTTCTGTGATACTCGATCAGGCCATCGCCATCCGTGTCACCATATTCAATGAGCCAGTTGAGCGCGGCTGAGAGCGGGGACCGCATCTCCTCCAATAGCTCCTGGTCTCCAGTCCACTGGAAATACTCACTCAGCAGAATGATAAAAAGCGGCGTGGCATCGACAGAGCCATAGTTCTTCCCGAAAGCGACCTCGCCGGTCGCAGTCATCTCACCAAAGCGCAGCTCATGCAGGATCTTGCCCGGCTCCTCGTCATTGTCCGCGCACTCCACCTGTCCCTGGCGCGCTGCGAGAGAGCGCAGTGTGCCGCGAGCCAAGGACGGATTCAATGCCAATGTCTGAAAGGAAGAAATGAGCGAGTCTCTGCCGAAGAGAGCGGCAAACCAGGGCACACCGGCCGCGATCGCCTTGTTTGGTCCTTCGTGGATCTGCAGCGAATAGAAATCCAGCAAAGATGTGCTGAGCATCGTGTTGAAGATTTCATTGCTCGATTTGAACTTCGTGCAATCCTGCTCCCACGAAGTTAAACCAAGGTGCAACTTCTCTTCGTGCTCCTCCACCTTTTCGTCTTCGCTCATCCAAGGGGGCGTAGTGGACGAAGATGTGAAGCTGGAGGGCAGCGAGTGTTTCGACAGAGCCTGCGTCACGATCGTCGAGGTAATCCGTGCTTGGCTGCGCGGTTCCAGGTCAAGCTCCCATCTTGCAGTGTGTCCGGAGATCCTGGATGGAGTGGGATCGAAGGAAAGCGCCGTGGTGCGAACGCGATCGTCGAGGCCTTCGTAGACGAAGGTTATCCGTGTCTTGGTGATGAGCGGTTCGAAATAGCGCCCGCTCTTGCCACGGAAAATGCCGCGCACTTGAAAGATATCCATGAAATCACAGTCGTAGGTGATCTCGATGACGAGATGCGCCTTCTCGCTATGAAAGTTTTGGATCTGAAGAATGTCATGAAGACCCTCACTCTCCAGGATCTGCTCCCGATGTACGAAGACTGTATTGACCGGTATATCCAGGCCCTCGCCCGGTACGCTGCCTTTCACTGTTAACTCCACCCGGTTGGCGTAGGCGCCTTCGGTCGTCGCGGAGAGAACACTGGGCGGGTGGCCGTTCACCAGCAGTTCGATCTGGCTCAGGTAGCGGGTATCTTCGCGAAACAGACCGACGTGTGGAGCGCCCGGTGGCATTAGGTTCCCGGAGCGATCGGAGACGAAGAACGTTCTTCCGCGAATCAACGCCAGGCTCTCCACATTCGAGAGGTGAGGTTCCGTGTAGAGGGACCGAGGTTCAGGGGGCGCGGCGATCGGACGCAATCCCATGTCTTCTAGCTTGGCTTCCGCGGCAGGAGCATCGTTCATGCCGCGACATCTTTGACGAGATCGAGCCGGGTGCCTGAGTCAATGCCGTTTGTGAGAATCCCTTCATATAGTGCGACGTAGCGTTTCACCATGATGTCCACCGAAAACCCTTGCTCGACCCAACCGCGCACGACCTCCGGCCTGTATGTAGTGTTCCTCACGGCGTCTGCCATCCCTTCTGCGGAGGAACTGATGGCACCGGAGATACCCGGTCGAACGATCTCCGGCACTGAGCCGCCTGGGAGCGCAAAGACGGGCGTCCCGCAGGCCATTGCCTCAAGCATCACCAGGCCGAAGGGTTCGCTCCACTGGATAGGGAAGAGCAATCCACGTGAGCTGCCAAGCAGCTGGTTTTTCATCTCCAGATCCGCCTCACCCACATATTCGACGAAGCGCCCATCGATGTGCGGTTTCACCATCGTGTCGAAGTAGTCGCGGAAGATCGGCTGGATCTCCCCGGCGATCTTTAGCGGAATCCCCGCCCGCTTTGCAACATCGATCGCGGTATGGACGCCTTTGATCGGAGCGATCCTACCCAGGAAGCAGAGATAGTCTTCCTTCTTTGCCTGCAGCCGGTACTTGGTCATGTCGATACCGTGATGGATCGTCGTGACTGCGAGTGTGGGATGACCGGAAGCCTGATGCTCACTGATCGCCACGTAGTGGATCTCCGGATAACGCTCGTACATGCGCGTCAGGACAGTCTCATGCGGATGATGCAGGGTGTAGACGAAGGGTGTGGATACGTATCTGGAATAGGTGATCGCTGGCGCACTATTGATATGGATCAGATCGCACGTCTTCGCGGCTTCTTCAATCGACCAAGATACATGATCGAGCTCCTTCAACATGCCGGAGGTCTCGGTGGACAGCGGCCACTCGGCCCGTGGATAGTAGGATCGCTTCTTTGCGTTGACCGTGGATTCGCCGTTGCAATACACCACCGCTTCGATCCCCCTTCGTCCCAGGCCTTCTGCAAGATGGGCAATGAAGAGTTCGGTGCCGCCGTAGCGGGTCGGAGGGACAGAGATGAAGGGAGACACGATCAGAGCTATACGCATATGCAAATACCTCATGGTTCCTTGTCTACTCGCAAATGAATCAGACTCCCGCGTCACAGGGCATTTTGCGGGGCGCGGATGTTCCGGCCCGATCGAACGACAATGAGAGAGTTTGCCGACTTGAACTCTTGGTGCATGGGCTCTCCGGAGTGAACGTATCTTGCGAAAACAAGCGGTGGCCCAGATAGCCACCGCCAGTTGATTGACGAGCACCGTCTCAGGCGGCCTTGACGCCGGCGGCCATGTGAATAGTCGAGCTGATCACATTCGAGACTTGCACCTTTGGAGTGCCGTCTAATACTGTATTCAGGATCTTGAGCACTTCGGGATAGCCTGCAGTGTTGTAGGCTTCTGCGTGCTCCTTAGTATCCCAGAGACTGATTGCGACCACGTCTAGCTCTTCTGGGACGGCAAACGAGATTTCATCTTAGAAACCACTCTGCTTCCGTAGTAGGGGAACGACTTCTTTATCGAAGGTCCGCGTGAACTCGTTCATAGTGTTTGGTTTCAAGCGTAGTGAGACAGTGCGAGCAAACATAATCAACCTCCATCGAATGATTAGGTAGATCTAAGGGAGGGAACTTCAGATGGGCTGACTTAGCTCAGGAGACCTGAACGAGCGAGAATGCAGACTCGGTCAGTTACCACCGTAGGCTTCTTGCGAGACGATTGTCAACCAACGCAGTGTTTCCGTGCAGACGGGCGTGATCATGCTCGAGTCGCCTGCATCTGCAGCTTTCACCGGAGCGCGTCAGCTTCCTCTCTCCGCTTCCGCGCCAACGCTGAATGACCCTGACCCGCTCATCGGCTTCCGGTGCGCGGTCTTCTTTGAGACGGAAAGCCGGGCACTTCCTGCCCTGTCCCCACCCGTTCCGCCGTTTCCGTCCATCGCACCTTCCCCGTGATCCGTTCCGGAGGTCCCACCATGCCCACATCCATCGAGGTTCATCCTGCACCCGCACCCGAGGCTGCCGCTCTTCTTCGCGCCCTCCTCACGACCTCCGTCGTCTCAGCACACACCGCACGCGCGTATGCCAAAGCGCTTAGCGATTTTCTGTCGACCGTTGACCTGCGCACGCGGCCGATGGCGCGGACAACGCTCATTGGAGCACCGCGCTCGCATGATTGCTAGTGGGCTCAGCGCCTCGACCATCAATGTCCATCAGCGGCGCGACTTCTACCAGCGTCTCTTCACGAAGCTGACCAAGAACGCGCCCGAGTGGGTAAGCGTGGATGCAAGCGAGGTCCCCGGCAGAACGATGCCCGGGAAACAGACTTATCTGGCGAACGCATCGCGGCGGCGCGGGCTCAAAGCCCAGACCACTGCACAGGAGGGGCGCGTCTATCTGCGCATTCCGCCCGCCGGGTGCTGATCGCGCCGAGATTGTTTTGGGTCCACCGCTGCGGAGCCCAGCGCCTCATTTGTGCTACCACGAACTCTTCACAAAGTTGAAGGCCATTGATTTGTCTCATGGCGGCGTCGATTTACACGTCGACTGGAGTGGCTCGGCACCGGCAGAGATAGACCTGTCGGCACGGCCCGGCATCTTCACCGTCATAAGCTTTTCAGACTGGTGCCGGTGGACAGGAGTACCTCTCTGGCAATTCACCCGGGCCCTCTTCCCTATTAACGAAGCACATTCTGCCGCCATGCGTTCCCTGACTGTTCACGTTCCCTTTCCCCATCCGGTGACAATAGCCCTCCCAAAAGGCCCGCTGGCCGCGGTGGCGCCAACTCAACGTGCTATGTAGATTCCACATGGATTCCACATGCGCTTGTGGATAACGTTCAAAGGGGGAAATCAATGGAAACGGAGTCCAACAGGGGCATCATGGTGGCTGGCCTCCAGCCGAACTTTTTAAGATATCGACCGTCCGGCCTCGCGCAGCACTGGCAACAGCATGTATCCAAATTAACGAAATGCTCCCGGCCTCCGCTGTCCCCCATCCATGCAATTACGGTGTCAAGCGGTTCTATTTGTGGGTAGTGGTGCAGCTTGAATTATGTGGCAGCTAAACGGATTCCCCGAAAAATCGAAGACGCGCCAAAATGCGATCCATGAGATTCTGGAATCGCGCCTCGTCCTTCTCTGCCAGCATGAGCGGCCTGCGGCGTCTCATCAGGTCGATGTAGTTTTTGTGGGCGTTGGCAATCGCGTAGTCCACGATTTCGCGGTGCTCCAGCACATCCTCAAGGTCAGTGAGCGCCAGAACGCGGTCAGCATCGGCCAGCAGTCCCTGGACGGCCAGTCGGTTCCAGTCTTCAATCGGCATCATCAAACTACCTCCTCTGCCGCTACCATCCCTCGGAAAAAGGAGGCCCGTTCCTGGCTGACACCGGCGGGCCTCCCACACTGATTCGAGGTACGGTAATGACCGAGGATGTCACGGAGCCTCCAGAAACGCTTGTGACATTCGTCACACATGCCAGAGACCATCTGTGGACGGCAAGAGTACCGAAGTCACGGTATTGGGGTCACTGCGTAAAATGAAATTTCCAGCACAAGGAGTGCGCTGGCGCGGCGTTGCTGAATATGATGCAACTGATAGCGGGGCTGGGGTTGATAACGCGGAACTCCATAAAATCTACGGCGCTCCCGACAGAGGAAGAGCAGCGGCGCTACTCTCCGCAACCTGCATCGGCTGTGACATGAAAACGCTGATGGGTAATCCTCTTGCATCTTAGACGTTCCAAACCAACCATCCTTCACACACTTCGTGCAATCAATTGCAAATCGCTCCCTCCGCAAATCCTGATATCCACGAAGCACACTCTGCCGCCATGCGTTCCTTGGCTCTTCATCCTCCCTATCCCCACCCGCGACAAAACAACATCGTGGTGTCCGTCGAAAGTGATCAGATTCCACAGATGATTGTGGACGGCCTGGCATTCCTTGCCGACGCGGCTTCTGGATTCGTTTCTTTTAGATGTCCGCGCATTTCACACGGTGGACCACACAAGTTTCTTGTGTGGAAAACGCGAACTCTCGAAAATGGGCGCCGCGCCTGAGTTTCTGTGGTCCGGGCATGGGCGCTATTTGTCTGCCCGATTTAAACAGCGTTAAATCAGCTATTTACGGCAACTTATTGGGCCTTTAAGAGTCTAAGTTAATAAGTACCACATTCCAATGAAGGCCAACGACAGCTCCTTCTATCTGAAGTCATTTAGCGGGGACGCATGGTACCGCATTTCCCGCGATGCTGGCACGTGCGAGTGCGCCCATTTTCGAGCCATGCCCGGGCCACCATGCAAACATCTCATCGCCGTAGGGATTCACAGTGAGCCACGCCTCTTCATCCCCACGATTCGACCAACGTTTTCACAGGCCCTTTCCGGATTGGTTAAATCACTTCGGCTGCGAAGAACTGAGGACGCGATTTATTGGCTCGTCTACCTCGACACCTTTCGAACGTCGACCAGCCGCTTACGAATGGCGCGACGTCTGCTTATCGGTTCTGCGGAGGATGGTCACTCTATTGAGGTGATGGAAACTGTCGCCGGGAACTTTCCGCTGCTTGCACGTGCTCGAACAGACATTCTGTATCTGGCCGCGGAGGCACTCCGCATCTGCAAGTTGCCGAACTGGTGGCATCCCTTTTCCGGAGGTAAAGATTACATCTACAGCGGCCTTCTCGCCGAGCGCAGACTCCTTCAGTTCGCCGGGCTCCATACGCTTGAGAATGTGTCTCGCATGATTGAAACCGGGATCGCAGAGCAGGATAAAGTGTCAGCTATTGCGGGGGTGATTGGGCTGTCACACGCGCGACTGAGTGCCACCAAACAAGCTGAGTTCCTCGCGAACGTCGCCTCGAAAGCGAATCATTCGCTTGCGCAGAGATTAATCCAGATTCACCTGCGAGCCAAATCGGCTTTGTCGGGTGATAACAACTTTCTTTGTCAAGCGGCTTGGATGATGGCGGGAGGTTACAGCCCAGTTGCGGAAAAGGATGAGCCGATTTTCGCGGCAGAGGTAATGGAATTGGTGGAAAAGGCTCGCGAGCGATGGAAGAACCCCGAGCCGATTCCAAGGTGGTGTTGCGATGGCGTTCACTCAGCCGGAGATGATGTGCGCTTCATGGGTGTCTGGTTTCATATGTACGCTGCCTGCCTCGCGTTCGAGCATTACGGAAGGCTGGACCCAGAGGACCAGTGGACTCCAGACTTCTACTGCTACGACGGACTCGCCATAGCCTCAGAGCCGCCCTCTGAGATCGCTGAAAGGCCACCAAGCACCAATTCAGATGATCAGCAAACACAACAAACTACCCATTCTGTTGCATTTTGCCACCCGCCATTGTCCAAACAAACACTTTAAGTGCGCAATGGGAGAACAGTTTCTGAACATAATGTTGCATTTCGACGAAAGGACATATGATTCCCGTGAAACCATCTCACAAACAGGCGACCTCCGCGATGCAGTTCCTCCAGCCACCAGAAGTCCTCGCAGTTCTCAAGACGGCCCGAGCCAAAGGTGCTCGGGAATGGGCCATGATACTTGTCGCGTACAAGCATGGCATGCGTGCATCGGAGGTTTGCAACCTACGCATCGAAGACCTCGATCTCAAGAATGGCAACATCGTAATCAAACGTCTCAAAGGATCACTTCAAACGACTCAGGCCATCACCGAGCATCGCGGCGAACCTCTGTTGAATGAGCAGCGCGCCCTTCGAGAGTGGCTTCGAGAACGTCGGGATGACGGCTCAGACTTTCTATTCACCAGTCAGAAGGGCGGACGAATGGACCGAACCCAATTCTTTCGTCTATTTCGGGCCTTGGCTGATGAAGCCGGGTTGCCGGCCGACAAGCGACATCCCCATGCCTTAAAGCATTCTCTCGCTAGCCATCTGGTCGCAGGCAACGTTAATCTCGCTTTGGTCAAACAGCAGCTAGGCCACAAATCGATTGGGTCGACCATGCGTTATGTGAGGACCACGGACTCTCAGGCTTCCAGGGCGACGGCGATCGCACTCATGAATATTTATTGATTATGGAGTTGGTGGAGGAACGGAGTGACCGGTTGCCAGTGCAATCAATTGCAATGGGCTTACGCATGAATTGAAAGTTCCTGTGCCGTATTGCTGTGGCGCATTTGAACCCAATTTGAATGCGGCTGGTCAATCGCGTCTCGCGCTGCCATCTTGCGAGCCGTTGGCGACGGCGACGTCTGAGGCCATGACGCTTACAACATAGGCACTGTCGTGAGGCAGTGCATCAGGGCTGGGTCCGATCTCAAATCGGAGGTTTGCATTACCAAACAGCAGCCACATAACAGACCTGAGCACCCTGAAAGTTGCTCTCGCATTTCGCGAGAACGCCATGTTTTTGCCCACCCGACGGGCTTGCCATTCAGGTCGCCCAGAGTGAGTTTCGTTGATAAGTCCTCTGGTTTTGCCACGCAGAGCATTAACTCAACTAGCTTTGATACAATTTCCAGTGACCCAAATCCAAATGGCTCAAACAAAATGACTTGAGGCCCTATGCATGCTGACGATCTCCGGCAAAATGTGACGGTCTACGGTCCTTTATTTCCCGAACCCGTCCAGGTTATCGTCACTATCCCGATGGGCGACTCAATCAAGTTGATCGGGAAAGGTACTCGCACAAACCGGGTTTACGAGCCAATCCTTAGTCTTGATCAGCTTGCGCAATTGCATGCCTCCCCAGTCCAGGAGCCATTCGACGGTGACGCGAGCAAGTTTCGCCTTGGCGTCGAAGCTATGCGTCTCGGGCTCGCCTATGAATACGATCCTTATTTCTCTTTGTCGATTGCCCGCGTGGACCCGCTGCCACACCAGTTGGAGGCGGTTTACGACTATTTCATAAAATTGCCGCGCATCCGATTCCTCCTGGCCGATGATCCCGGCGCAGGCAAGACGATCATGGCGGGCCTTCTGATTAAAGAACTGAAGATTCGTGGCCTCGTCAAGCGGACGCTCATCGTAACGCCAGCCAATCTTTCTTTCCAGTGGCAACGGGAACTCAAGGACAAATTCAGAGAGAGCTTCGAGGTCGTCCGCAGCGACGTGCTTCGCGCCAATTATGGAATGAATCCCTGGCAGGAGAAGAATCAGGTCATCACTTCTGTTTCGTGGGTTTCGCGTGTCGAAGATGCGAAGGAATCGCTGCTGAGAAGCCAATGGGATCTCATCATCGTGGATGAGGCCCATAAAATGAGCGCCTACAGCGACGACAAGAAGACCCTCGCCTATCGGCTCGGCGAATCCCTCTCCCAAATGACGGATCACTACCTGCTGATGACGGCAACGCCGCACAAGGGCGATCCCGAGAACTTCTGCCTGTTTCTGTCATTGCTCGACAAAGACGTCTACGGCAACATTAAGAGCCTCGAAGAGGCTATGGCAAAGCATGAGGCGCCGTTTTATCTTCGCCGCCTCAAGGAAGCGCTGGTCAGCTTCCCAGATCCAGATACCGGCATCGTGAAGGCACTCTTTACCAAGCGAATCGTCCATACCACTCCGTTCCAGATCGGCGACGACGAGCTTGATCTTTACGATCAGCTCACGCGGTATGTAGAGGATCAGTCCATCAAGGCGGCAAGAGAGGATTCCGCGCGCGCCCGCGCCGTTGGATTCACGATGGCCATGCTTCAGCGCCGATTCGCGTCAAGTATCTATGCCGTGCGTAGGACGCTTGAGCGCATGAAGGAGAAGCGCGAGAAGATCCTCGAAGACCCCGCCAAGTATCGCCAGGAGCAGATCACCAAACGGTTGCCCGAGGATTTCGACGATCTGCCTGACGAAGAACAACAGGAGATACTTGCTGAGCTCGAAGAGGCTGTTGCGTCCTTCGATCCAAACGACCTCCGGCTGGAAATATCCGAACTGGAAAAACTAATTCGCGATGCCAAGGTTCTGGAACTTCAGGAAGCGGAGGTGAAGGTCCGGCGGCTCAAGGAGTTGCTGACCGATCAGGGGGTCTTCGCCGATCCGACCATGAAGCTCCTGCTTTTCACCGAGCACAAGGACACGCTCGACTTTCTGGTTGGCGACGGCAGGGATGGCAGACCGCTTGGCAAGTTGCGCCAATGGGGTCTGTCCGTCACCCAGATTCACGGCGGTATGAAGATCGGCGACCGCGACACGCCCGGCAGCAGAATCTACGCTGAACGCGAGTTCCGCGAGTCGTGTCAGGTGCTTGTCGCCACAGAGGCCGCGGGAGAGGGCATCAACCTTCAATTCTGCTGGCTGATGATCAATTACGACATTCCGTGGAACCCGGTTCGCCTTGAGCAGCGCATGGGCCGTATCCACCGCTACGGTCAGGAGAAGGACTGCCTCATCTTCAACTTCGTCACCACCAACACCCGCGAGGGCAGGGTTCTCGAAAAGCTCTTCGAGCGCATCGAGAAGATCGAAAAGGACCTCGATCCCAAGCGCACCGGCAAAGTATTCAACGTCCTCGGAGAGGTTTTCCCGGCAAATCAGCTTGAGAAGATGCTGCGCGACATGTACGCGCACAATCAGATGACTGAAGAGCTCATCAAACAGCGCATCGTCGACCAGGTCGATACCGAGCACTTCCGCAGCATCACAAACTCCACCCTGGAGGGATTGGCGAAGCGCGAGCTCAATCTCTCCGCTATCGTCGGCAAGTCCGCTGAAGCCAAGGAACGCCGACTCGTCCCGGAAGTGATTGAAGACTTCTTCCTTCAGGCCGCCCCCATCACCGGCCTTGAAGTGAGCGAGCAGGGCAAAGGGCAGCACACATACAGGGTGCCCCGCGTTCCTCGGCATCTCTGGCCCACGGGCGAGCGATTGGAGCCGAGATTCGGCAAGTTGGGCCGGGAATACAAGCAGTTCGTTTTCGACAAGGAAATCCTTAAGAAATTGCCCACTTTTGACTGGGTAACGCCGGGCCATCCTCTTTTCGAGACGGTTCGTGAAGACCTCTTGGAGACCGTCCGCGGGGACATGGAGAAGGGTGCAGTTTTTTATGACGTGCATCGCAGCGTCCCAGCCCGGCTCGCCGTTTATTCCGCCGCCATCCGGGATGGCCTGGGGCACGTACTCCATCGCCGGCTGTTTATAGTCCAGGAGGAGATCGAAGGAACTCTCACAGTGCGTCAGCCCACTCTCTTGCTGGATCTGGTGCCAGCACCCAAGGGTACCGCTGTTCCAATCGAGCCCGGCACAGACCGCAATTCCATCGAGCACTTCCTCGTGCGGCAAGCGCTCGAACCATTCCTTGCTGAGGTTACTGCGCAGCGCGAGAAGGAAATCCAGACGGTAACGCGCCATCTGGAGATCAGCCTGAACGAACTGATTCATCGTCAGAATCTCAAGCTCGCGGATCTGGTTGAGGCGCAGCAGAATGGCGATACCAGCCCGTTACTGGCCGCGAACACCAAACAGGCGGAGGATCGTCTCGATGAGTTGAACGGGAGGCTTGAGGGGCGTAAGCGCGAACTGCAGAAGGAGCGCAACTGCACCATCAGCGACATTCAGCGGCAAGCGTCGGCTTGGGTGCTCCCCCATCCGGATCGAGCCACGCCGGGGCTTGCAGCCATGGTCCGCGACGACGCAATCGAAGGAATAGCCATTGATGCGGTGATTGCTTATGAGAAGGCGCGGGGATGTGAAGTTGAAAGCGTGGAGAGCGACAATCGCGGATTTGATCTGATTTCACGACGGCCGCATCCCGAAGACCCCAAAACGGCCATCGACGTTCGCTTCATCGAGGTCAAGGGCCGCTCCGCCGTCGGCGAGGTCGCTTTGTCTGGCAATGAATACAGAACTGCTCAGCGCCTCAAAAAGGACTACTGGCTGTATGTTGTCTTCAACTGCGGAGGCACACCTGAGATTAGCGTAGTTCGAGACCCGGCACAGCTCGACTGGCAACCGATTGTGAAGATCGAGCACTACCTGGTGAAACCGCAGGCCATTCTCAATGGGGCGGAGGGCTAGAGGACAATGGAAAGTAGATGACCCAAAAGTATCCAAAGCGCCTCATCGAAGTCGATCTTCCCATCAAGCGCATCTCGGCCCATGCCCGGCGTGAGAAATCCATTCGTCACGGGCACATCTCGACTCTGCATATATGGTGGGCGCGCCGACCGCTGGCCGCCTGCCGAGCGGTCATCTGTGCGTCCCTTTGGCCAGACCCCGCCGATCCGCCCTGCCCGCAGGTTTTCCGCGACAAGGCTTCGAAGATCATCTCCAATTTCGCACAGGCCGCCGTGAACCTGAAAGAACTCGGTGAAAGCTGCGATCAGGAGACCTGGATCAAATGGCAGGCGCTTGCCAAGACAGGTGGACTGGACGGCCGGAAAGAAGCGCATTGGAACATCCTGCGCTTTGCCCTGCTCGACTTCATTGCCGACTTTGCCAATTGGGATAATTCAACTGTCCCCGAGTACCTCGAAGCGAGCCGTGCATTAACTCAGGCTGCACACGAGGCGCTTGGTGGCGAGCCTGGAACGCGACCGCTCGTTGTCGACCCGTTTGCCGGCGGTGGCTCCATGCCGCTTGAAGCGTTGCGCGTTGGGGCCGATGCTTTTGCCAGCGACCTAAATCCGATCGCTGTTCTGCTCAATAAGGTTGTTCTGGAGTACATCCCGAAATACGGCCAGCGGCTCGCGGATGAGGTGCGGAAGTGGGGCAACTGGGTTCGCAGCGAAGCGGAGAAAGAACTGGCTGAGTTCTATCCAAAGGACCCAGACGGAGCTACGCCCATCGCATACCTCTGGGCAAGGACTATTCAATGCGAAGGCCCCGGTTGCGGCGTGGAGGTTCCCCTCATCAGGAATCTTCAACTAACCAGGAAAGGGCGCACTTGGTGCCTTCGGATTCGATCAACTGCCGGAACGATTGAGACTGATCTTAGCGAGGGTACTACGACGGAGCCCGGCACGGTTCGAAAAGGTAGCGCGACCTGTCCACTTTGTCACTACACAACTCCGGCCAAGGCCGTCAAGGCTCAGTTGGCTTCAAAGCGCGGCGGCTCAGAAGCGCCGTATCTTATGGCAATATATGTCGAAGGAGATGGTGGGCGACAATTCAGGCCGCCGTCTCCAGCAGATCATCAAGCTTTCGCGGCAGCCTCGAAGAATTTGGATCGCAGCCGTTTGCCCGCAGATGACATTAATCCCATACGCCCATACAAAAACTCGCGTGGATTGAGCGCCGTCACGCGTATCGGTATCGAAAAGTTTGGTGATCTCTATACGCCCAGACAGGGGCTTGCGCTTTGCACCCTTCAGGATATTACTTTCAGAATCGGCGAATCGGAGGGAGACCGCGCCCTCAATCGTGCAATAACGACGCTTGTCCATTTTGTTGTGAGTCGTTACATCTTCCAGAACTGTTCCCTTTCTCGATGGAACGCTACTGGAGCGAAAATCGAAGGGGCCTTCGGGAAGCAAGCGCTACAGGTTGTTTGGGATTTTGTCGAAGCGAACCCGTTCTCGAACGGTTCGGCAAATTGGAATAACGCTCTTGACTGGGTGGTAGAGGTGCTTGAGGCCAACGTCATACTTGGCGGAAGCGGAACAATCGAACGCGCCGCAGCCCAAGATCAGATTATCCCCGATGGGGCAGCACATCTCTTGGCTACCGACCCTCCCTATTTCGCTGCGATCCCCTACACGGATTTGTCCAACGTATTTTACGTTTGGGAAAGAGAGCTTTTGAGGAGGCTATACCCTGACCTCTATGCGGTTGGATTGATTGATCAAAGTCGGGAAATCATCGTAACCAACGCCAATTACGGGCCCGATGGTGAAGCAAAATCACCGCAGTTTTTTGAACACGAAATGTCAAGCGCGCTGAATTCGGCGCGCCGATCACTTACACCGTATGGAGTTGCCGTTATCGTATTCGCTGACAGTAGCACAAGTTCGTGGGAAGCGATTTTAGGTGCGATTGTGGCGGCTGGATGGACGGTGACTAGTTCGTGGCCGATAGACACGGAAATGCAGAACCGGACCCAAGCCCAAGAGTCTGCGTCACTCCAATCATCCGTGCACATTGTTTGTCGTCCACGCAACATATCTAACGGATCGTCGCGAGCCGACGAAATTGGCGATTGGCGCGACGTATTGCAGGAGCTACCTCTCCGCATCCACGAGTGGATGCCGCGTCTCGCCAGTGAAGGCGTTGTAGGAGCGGATGCCATCTTCGCCTGTCTCGGCCCGGCCCTTGAGGTCTTTTCCCAGCATTCACGAGTGGAGAAGGCCAATGGAGAACTGGTCACCCTGAAGGAGTATCTCGAACATGTCTGGGCCGCCGTCGCCAAGGAAGCTCTCGCATTGGTCTTCGAGGGCGCCGATGCTACAGGCTTTGAGGCTGACGCCCGGCTGACTGCCATGTGGCTCTGGACACTGAAAGCGCCGGACTCAAATGGCAGTGCCGAAGACGGCGACGACGAGGACTCCGAGGGCGAGCAAGAGGGCAAGAAGCCAAAGATCAGCGGATTCAAACTTGAATACGACGCCGCACGCAAGATTGCTCAGGGTCTTGGCGCTCATCTGGAGAGCCTGACGCATTTGGTTGAAGTTGCTGGCGACCAGGCTCGTTTACTGCCGGTGTCAGAACGAACGAAGCACCTCTTCGGGAAAGACGAAGAAGAACCCTCTCAGAGTGCGCGCAAGAAGAAATCATCCGCCCAGTTGAATATGTTTGCCGAGTTGACCGCAGGGGAAGACGCGGAGCACGCCTGGAAAGAGAAGACCGTGAAGCGGGTGGGCGAGACCACCCTCGATCGCGTTCATCAAGCGATGATTCTCTTCGCTGCCGGGCGTGGCGAAGCGCTCAAACGTTTTGTGGTTGAAGATGGCGTGGGGCAGGACGGGAAGTTCTGGAGACTGGCCCAGGCGCTCTCAGCGCTCTATCCTTCGGGCGTGGATGAGAAGCGCTGGGTAGACGGTGTACTGGCTCGCAAGAAGCAGTTTGGTTTCTAATGAGGTCAATGATCCGCAAGGAGATGCAAGAGAATGGCGCTCAAACCCTGGTATAAAGTCGTCACGCCGAGGGAAGACCTGAGAGACGGGAAACCCCTCGACGCCTCAGAGTTTGCCGTTCACCTTGATCAGGTCAGGGACGGGCGCGCGCCGGCGGTCTATCAGGACCCGGAGCGGTTTCTGGAGCGCACCTTTCTGACCAAAGGCCTTACCAGCGTGGCCGCGGAGGTTCTTCGTCGGTTGTCTGGCGAGAAGACCGAGACTTCCGCCGTCTTTAACATGACAACGCAGTTCGGCGGCGGCAAGACCCACGCACTCACACTGCTGTATCACCTAGCCAACAACGGCCCTAAGGCGAAGGATTGGCAGGGCGTCTCCCGGTTGCTTCAGGTGGCCGGAATCAACGCAGTGCCTGCCGCCAGAGTTGCAGCATTTGTCGGAACGGAGTTCGATCCCATTGCCGGCCGGGGAGGCGCGGATGGAACGCCGAATAGGAAAACTCCCTGGGGTGAGATTGCCTTCCAGCTTGGCGGCGCAAGCGCCCTTGCCGTTCTGGCTGAGCACGAGAAGCAGGTGGTGGCGCCGGGCGGCGACGTGATTCGTGCATTCCTGCCCAAGGACCGGCCAATTCTGATCCTGATGGACGAGCTGATGAACTTCGTCAGCCGCAGCCGGAAGAGCGGGATGGCTTCCCAACTCTACAGTTTCCTTCACAATCTGAGCGAGGAAGCACGTGGACGCGACAACATGGTCCTGGCCGTCTCGGTTCCGGCCTCGGAACTCGAAATGAGCGCCGAGGACCAGTCAGACTACGAGCGATTCAAGAAGCTGCTCGACCGGGTCGGCAAGGCTGTAATCATGTCGGCGGAATCGGAAACTTCAGAGATCATCCGCCGCCGCCTCTTCGAGTGGGATGAAAACGCGGTCACAGCAGACGGCCGAGTCTTGCTCAACCGGGATGCGATCGCCACCTGCAATGAGTTTGGAGACTGGGTGAAGGACCATCGTCAACAGGTTCCAGAGCAGTTCAATTTCGATGGCGCCCGCGAAGCCTTTGCGGCGACCTATCCGTTTCATCCCAGTGTTCTCTCTGTCTTCGAAAGAAAGTGGCAAGGCTTGCCGAGATTCCAGCAAACACGTGGTATCCTCCGGCTCCTGGCCTTGTGGGTCTCCCATGCATTTCAGGACGGGTTCAAAGGTGACCATCGCGATCCCCTGATTGGGCTTGGCACTGCGCCGTTGGACGATCCCCAGTTCCGCGCTGCAATGTTTGAACAGCTCGGTGAGCATCGTCTTGAGGCCGCAGTTACAACGGACATCTGCGGGAAGAAGGACTCCCATGCTGTTCGACTAGACAATGAGGCCGTAGAGGCCATCAAGAAATCAAGGCTTCATCGCAAGGTAGCAACAACCATATTCTTTGAGTCCAATGGTGGGATGGCCCGCGCCGAAGCGACGAGCCCGGAGATTCGCCTAGCGGTTGCCGAGCCGGACCTTGACATTGGCCATGTGGAAACGGTTCTGGACGCTCTGACTGACGCGTGCTACTACCTGACGGTCGAGCGCAACCGCTACCATTTCAGCTTCAAAGAGAACTTGAACAAGCGCTATGCGGACCGGCGAGCGAACATCAAAGACGAGACGATAGGCGAACGCGTTCGCGCAGAAGTTCAGACCGTCTTCGCAACGAGCAACGGGATCGCGCCGGTATTCTTCCCCGAAAACAGCGGCAAAGTGCCGGACAAGCCAGCTCTGACATTCGTGGTATTGTCGCCCGAACAGAGCATGGAGGATGAAAAGCGAATCAAGGTCTTCATTGATGGCGTGATTCGAGAGCACGGGACTTCGTCGAGAACTTACAAGAGTGGCCTCGTATTCGTAGTCGCCAACTCCGCAAGTCCGCTGTACGAAAGCGCGCGACGTGTTCTCGCGTGGGAAGAGATTGAAAAGGAATTGCCAGGGATCAGCGTGGATAAGACACAGATCACGCAACTGGATGACAACATCAAGAAATCCAGGCGTGACCTCAAGGAAGGCGTTTGGCGGTGCTACAACAATGTTGCCCTGCTCGGAAAGAACAACGAAGTCCGATCCATCGACCTTGGCAATATGCATTCCAGTGCGGCCGCATCGATTATTCAATTCATCGTCAATGAATTGATGCACGTCGACGAAATCCAAACTGGAATTGGTCCCAACTTACTTGTGCGCAACTGGCCACCGGCGATACCGGAGTGGAACACCAAGGCTGTTCGCGATGCATTCTTCGCTTCGCCTTTGTTCCCGCGCCTCCTCAATGCGGACGCTGTAAAGGAGACAATTGCACGCGGTGTTTCGAACGGACAGCTTGCTTATGTCGGCAAAACTGGGAGCGGGAGGTATCATCCGTTCAATTTCAAACGTTCCATCACTGCATTCGATGTCGAGATTTCCGAAGAGATGTACATCATCACCAAGGAGAGCGCCGAGGCGTACGAACTCGCGGCATCGCAACCACCGACACCGACACAGGCACCGACAGCGGAGTTATTTCCGCCGGATACTTTTTCCGTGAATCCACCGAAGCCGCCATCGGAGCAACAAACGCCAGCACCAAGACCATCCGACGTACCGGCCGGCCCCGAACCTACACAGTTGACATTGGGACTGACCTGGTCCGGCGATGTGCCATCACAAAAATGGATGAACTTTTACACAAAGGTGATCACAAAGCTTGGTGTCGGAAACGATCTCAGCCTGAATGTGAAGATGAAATGCAAACCTCAGGGTGGAGTGTCGAAACAGAAGATTGAAGAAATCAAGAGCGCTTTGCGTGAGCTTGGGTTGGATGACAATCTCGGTGAATGATGTCACATCGTAGGGTTACGGGTTATCTCCAGGTCTCAATGACCAAGCTCCTCATCACCGGTTGAGATCTAACTCCCTTGAAGTCGTAGGGACCATATGGACGTCGGGTCACCTTCGTTGCTGCCAGTCCGACTACGGCCTTCGGAGCATACCGGCGACGCTCGTGGACCACATCCCAGGAGACTGACTTCCCGAAGTACGGAAAGCATTGTGATCGAGATCTTCAATCGCAGCCGGCAAATGTTCACGAGTTATGCCATCTGGAAGCCGCTCGGCCATTAAACGTTTTCCTCAATAAGAGCTGCTCGGCCCGATCACCTTTCGATGCCGTCTTTCGTGACCATCGAAACCTTTTCACCTTGGCGCCAACGGTACAGCAGATAGCCGATTCCGTTGGGTCCACCATTGGTGAACGCAGCCGGTGGCCACTCAGCCTTTTTCAGTACTTTCGGGTAAATCTGGATTAGCCGCGAATCGCTGATCCCCACTGGCGGTTGAATCTCGGGAATGCCGAGAGATTGGTATTCAGGATAAATATGCTCCGTGACAACCTGGGTGACAAAAAATCCCATGTAAATCGTGTTCGCGCAGCCTGTGCCGATTCGCACCTTGCCACAATCAGTCTTGTTCGCCTCGATGGTGAAATCGGTTCCGTGACTTCCCAAATGAAACCCGTCCAGCGCCCCGATCCAGACTCTAGTTCGTGCCGGAATTTCAAGTCGCTCGCGCATCGCTGCGCGCTCTTTCCGCGTGTAGAAATTCTCATTACCGATCCGCGGCTTGATTGAGTCCTGAACCATAGCCGTCTTCACCGCCCATTCGGTAAGGATTTTCATGCCTCCAGGGTCGATGGTGAAGGGCGTATTCTGCAGCATGAGCATGAACCGTGGACGATTCTTGTCCTCGATCCGGCTCATCCATGTGTTGTTGCAATTGTGGCAAACATTATTGATCGTCTTCTCAAGATCATCATCGATGATCTCGGGACTTGTCCCCTCCTGAACCCGCAAGCCGTCGAGATCGATGCCACGTTCTCTTATGAATCGGTGAACCCAATCCGGCCATAGGTGTTCTTCGCTGCCAGATTCCTTATCGCAGAAGATGCAAGGTGGAACTGGTGCCGGTCTATCGCTGGCTTCGGCCACAACAGGGTGTGCCTCTTTCTTCGATTTTCGCAGGACGATAGCGACGACGGCCACGGCCAGCCAAACAGCTCCGATGATCGATGCACTTCGCCAATTCAGCACGTCAATCAGAATACATCTGTCTGATTGCCGTCTGTCGTCCAACCCTGCCTCTTGGTACGGGCGAAAACCTCAGGATAACGTCCTTCGAGGAGGTTTTCGATGAGCGGAATCATTTCGTCCGGCTTCCTTGAATGCTCGCGCCGCGGCGAGTTCACGATAATTGAGTGGACTGTCGTCGATCTTTTGGTGCTGATCGCCGGTCACTAGAACGTTGCGTGCCGAACGGTTTTTTATCTTAGGCTTGCCACTACAAAAGGGATGGATGGCGGAAAACGATGCACGAACTGTTTGTCTACATCCGGGGCAGTACGACTGCTGGGACGCGGGTAACCAAAGCAACATCTACGACAGTAAGGACGTTTATAGGGCAGAGTTGTTCAAAGAGGATCACGCACGGGACATAGCGATACTGAAGTGCGAGGCAAACTTGCTGACGCGCGAGTCAGGAATGATTTTGAATGGCAAGCGTGTGGTGGAAAAGAGAACGCTACCAGATTTCCAAACTGCTGCTCCTCGCGAGGGTGAATCGGTATCGGTATCCGGATTTCCCGCGGTAATGGGATTCGAGAGTGGGATTCCGGGCCTAACCACGAATACCGGAACCGTAGCAAATCCATACTTTCTGGAGGAGAATGAACAGGCTGTTTATCTCATCGATATGAGAGTCAACCACGGTGATAGCGGTGGACTAGTGTACAGGAACGCCGACGGGAAGGTGATTGGCTTCGTGGACGCCTATCGAAACGCGACGACTGGAGAGAATTCAGGCCTCACAGTAGTGGTACCCATTAATCAGGTTCTTGCGTTGCTTTAAGTGACTTTTTCATTGACCTTTTCCTTTTAGGGTTATTGACCTTTTTATAGGCAGGCTCCGCGCCAGAGCCTCCGAGATTTTCCACCCGCGATGCAGCCGAGTGGCGAGCGTGCTTCGTTTCCAGCCGAGTGCCCGCTCCCAATCTGCTACAGACAACGTGCGGCCTTTCCAGCAAATCATCCGGTTCCGGGCGTGACCACAATTGTGAGCGTCTCGGTGGGTTCCGTAGAAACAGTTCGACGGGCTGTATGGAAGCCTGGGGTTTCTGATGATCAGCTTCTGGTCCCTCGTCCGCAGCCCCATATCCTCTACAAAGTTCTCGAACACGCTCCAGCGTTGGCACACGCGAGATCCGCGCCCCTTCTGGCTGCGAAGATTCGCCCAGGAATCGTAAGTTCTGTCCGTAGCTTCCTGGCGCTCTTGTTTGTTCATCCCCACTCCTTGGGTAAAACTGCACTGATTATTAGCCCTCACGCTGCGTTTGGAAATACACCCTTCGGACAATTGATTGCAGTCACTGTGGTAACCCTTCAGCTCCACTGCAATCAATTGCAGAACAAGCGCCGGATACTATACGGGCACAAAATGACCCCCGAGTCTCGGGCGACTGGCAGCCCACCGACTTTCCGGATTACGCAAGCATTTGGGCCACGCCCTCCATCGTCATGGCTCTGCCGTGCAACGTATGCTCGTTTCGTGGACCGAGCCACAGGATACCCAAGTTGTTTACAACGGATCGATCCAAATTGAATACATGTTCTCGACCACGGGGACGACGGAACCTGTTGGCTGGATCGGCCCGACCCTGACCGAGAACACCGATGGCACCTGGTCTACTCCCTGGCTCGACGGCGGCACCGTGTCCGGGATGAGCGTTGCCACTTACATCGCCGGTATCTCGATCATTGATTTTCAATTCGTGACTGTCCAAATAAGGTCCGTGCGCCCCAACGGTGCGACCTCCGCATGGGTCACTTCGGGGCAGGACATGGTATCCATCATGGCCACCCTTCCTTCAGCCGCCATCCTCCCGAACGTCTCAGCGAACTCCGGGAACAACTGCACGCTCGCCTCTACCTGGGCCGGAGCCACCGCAATGGTAAGCGGCTATGGTCCGGGCGGTACAGGGACAGGCTGGCAATTCCTTCTCGGAGCAAACAGCACGACCTACCCTGCATTCTCGATCACCGGACTTACTGGCGGCACGGTCTACGCGGTCATGCTCGATCCAGTGGCTGGTGTCTACTCCGCAGTTACCGCGTTTGACCCAACCCTTCCGGATGGTCTTATTTTTGTGGGTTCCCTCACGACGGCCACCTCCACCGCAGGCGGCACGTCAGGCGGCGGCGGAACAGGCGGCGGAACAGGCGGCAAACCGGTTGAAACCCTCTAAGGAGATACGTTATGCCAGCAAGTACAACCTCTAGCCAGATCATCCCAGCCCTCGGCATGGAAAAAGTGTCGGTGATGGACGACTACGGAACGGAGTTCCACCTGTACATCCGTGTCGGAGACAGCGCCAACCGACTGCAATCAATTGCAGCAACCCTAGCGCAGCAGTCCGCCAATGAAACTGTGCTGGAGAGCTACGCCGCGACCACGGGCAGCGATCTTTCCGCACTCAAGGCAGCGGGTCTGGCGAAAAAGGCTTCGGCTATGAAGGCAGCAGCCCTGAAAGTAGCCGCAATTGCCTCTGCACCTGTCCCCACGATGGCCCCCACGGCCCACACAGCCTCCATGGCGGCCCCCACGGCTGCCCCTGCACCCATTCCTGCACTTGTCAGCCCAGTCGCCGCTACAAACCCCGCGCATTAAGAGGTCAAGCCATGCATCCAATCAAAGAACAAATGTTCAATCGTTCGTTGAAAACCATCTTTTTTCTGATGTTTGCTGCTGTGTATCTGGATGGTGTCGCGCGGAGTTCCTGTTCACGCACAGAACGAACAACAGCCGTGCCAGCAGGGAGTATCCCTCGGCAACAAAACGGTTGACGCACATGTCAACAGATAAGTGCTGGTAACAGGTGCATGGAAGTGAGCGGCAGTCAGTCCGAAGGTTTTCGGCAGACCATTTCAGACGGGATGGAGAGAGGCAACGGCGGCGGAATGATCGTCTCACCCGGAATGCTTCTAAAACTTTCCTCCTGATTGTACTGAATACATTTGCGTGGAGGACCGTGTGGGCCAACAACGTCATCTTTACTGGAATTCGCCCCTCGAATCTGGCTACAGAAGTTACGCCAGCGATGAAACCCGAACACGTCCAAGTAGCTTATGTGCCCGTACATGAGCACCTGTCCTTTGTTGGCCGCGAAAAGGCTACGAACAATCTCAGAGTTGGCGAGAGGCAAACCCTTTTCATCAAGCACGGGTATGCCCATCCATCCGGACCGGGGACTACTACTCCCTTTTTTCAGCACAGCGTCTGTGATGGTTGTGAACTTCTCATAAGAGAAGGGGGGCTCTTCTCCTATGGAGAGATATGCGGCTCGAACTTTGACGAATATATTTCTGGCGTCAGAACCTCCACCGTTATTCAACTTTATCGGAATCTGGTACGTACCCTGCGAGTTGACGACGGGCGTGGAGATTTCAGGGTCTATCGCCGCAGCAACAGACTCTGTGATGGCCAATGCCTGCTGAATCGATCCTCGCGCGGTGGCGCGAGTGTCAGCCCCTCCGTTATACGTCTGGATGAAGATGTCGCGCGCAATCTCAGCATTTTTGCACGAAACATAGGCCGCCAATTCAGCGGCCCTGGTCTGCTTTTGAATCTCGCTATAGGTGTTCTGCATGACTTTGAGTTGACGCCGTGCGAGGCCAGCGTAGACGGCTGCGGCCAGAAACGCCAATCCAGTGACAACCGTAAGGACCACCTGTACGTGGTAATGTTTCTCGCGGTAGGTTCGTTCGTGAGCGCGGTCGCCTTCTGGCGTCTGCACTGCGGCGACGGCCCGTTCTATTTTTCCCCTGTCCTCGTGGGCTGTTTTTTTACCATCGCGTATGGCGCTTACTTGCTCACTGCCCACCTGTCGAAGCGCACTCAATTCGTCGCGCAACATCTGAACCAATGCTTTGAACTGGCGAGGGAGCATGGCCTTGCATCAACTTTCCGAGAGAGGATAATCAGAACAGATGAAACACGAATACCACGAAGGACCAAAGGCCGGGGAGAATTTCGAGCGGCTGGCGCGGGCTGTCTTTCAGGCCCCCAAAGTGGCGAACCCGAAGAAGCAAGCCCGCAAGCCTATACGCCGCAAAAAGAGCGGGCAGCGACAAGGGCTAGAACCAGTCTCATAAATACCTGAGAGGCGTTTTCGTGCGATCCTGGGGCTGCTCTGTGATCTCCGCACGCGTCGATGACGGGACGCTGGGAACTGACCGACGAACAGTGGGCCGTGGTGGAGCG
>Ga0224555_1001743_pt1 | contig 28504 bp, 27 predicted proteins | sample 714S23034metaG_FD_180687 | JGI IMG/M metagenome (GOLD analysis project Ga0224555, IMG submission 180687) | Peat soil microbial communities from Stordalen Mire, Sweden - 717 S2 30-34 | ecosystem: Environmental > Terrestrial > Soil > Wetlands > Peat | place: Sweden: Norrbotten County, Stordalen...
TCTTTGGAAACCTCAACCTCGGGAACGTTGGTGGGAGCCGCAAGCACGAAGACTCCCGACCGATGCTGGACGAGAAGAGTTTTGAGGAAAGTCGCATCCAGCCGCTCGATATTCCTGAGCGCATCCTCCGTCGAGTGACCCGATGCAATCCCCAGACAAAGCGCCGCATCTCCAATGGGCAGGGCGAGATCGATGAGCAGGGTCCTTTGGTCAGATCTCTGGGCCAGAGCGATGGCAACATTGCAGGCCACCGTCGTAACACCGGATCCGCCTTTGGAGCCGGTAAAAACCAGCAACTTCCCCTCAGTCCTCTCTGGGGGCAGAGCCTTTTCATGCAGCGTGTTTGCGGTCCGAACCAGAGCCTCGGCCGCAGCGCCCTGCTCGAGGGGCAGAAGCAGGTACTCACGTGCGCCGGCGCGCATGAAACGGACGGCAAGTCTCGGGTCGGCATTCAACGAATAAACCATGATCGCCGCGTTTCTGGCGCTCGCCGTCTTCACCATTTCGAGAGCGGCATCCGGGTCGCTGTCGAGGTCAAGGACGAGAACGTCGAATGACGCCAGCAACCTTTGCAGGTGCTCAGGCTCAGGGGGGTAGGAATCGAACTCACGCACAATGGCCCGGCGAGTTCCACCAAGAGCCGCTGCCACAGCCGAGCGCCTCTCCTCGTTCGGGCCAATCAATGCGACCGACAGAGGTTTGGTCCCATTGCCTCCGGCATGCTTCAAGCCGTAATTTGGTGAAACGTCTGCTGAACTCACGGTATTCACTACTCCTTGAGGTTGCGGCCCACTTTTCGCTCAAACTTCAAATCGACAGTTGTCTGGCGGCCGCTCTCGCAGGTTTCTTCCACTGGATACGAACAAAGGTGCTGCAGTTCCGAGCAGAAACCTTCAATATAAGCATCGGCTTGACACAGCCTGCCCAACAACTAGTCGTCTAATGATGGTAATCACTTTTCAATGCAAAAGGGAACTAAAGTAACCGAAAAGTTGTATTACTACGGTTCAGTTAGATCATTCCGGGCGATCAAGGCAATGAGCGGCGAGGGGATAGAACTCTGGATCGCGTGATCTGTCGTGGGCCGGTCGAGAACCGGAATCTTTGAACGACGCAGTCTTGCCGCCGTGATGCACTTCCGCCACCCTCTCCGATCCTGACTTGTTTGGTACAATTTGAATCACGGGACATGGACAGATGTTCTCGTGTAGCGATGGACAGCAGATTCTTAGACTTAGCGTAAGTCGAAGAAAGAGGGGACGTAGCTCAGTTGGTTAGAGCGCTGCCACCTAACCGGACTACATAGGAATCAATTACTTACATCCTTGGTGTCCAGTTTGGTGTCCACTTTGAACCAATTTTGATAGGCTATGAAGCCTCAGAGGAGGATCGATGGATGCCTGCTCAGAAGCCTCACCGTACACCGCTCCACGCACCCGAATACGCGGACCGCGTCAACCTCATCAAGAAAATTAAAATCGATAACGCATGGCGTTTTGCGCCCGTTGTTCCCGAAACCAATGGACGGCTGAAGGATAAGGTACGTGTCAACGGCCGAATCGAAACCCATCCCGAAGGCGCGTACTACATCGAGTGGCGCGCCCGTGGCAGGCGCTGCCGTGTCTCGGTCGCCCGCGAGGATGCGATTGCCGAAGCACGGCGTAAAGCCGTCGAGCTGCGCGCAGTCCGGGACGGCCTGATCGCCCCGCCCGAACCTACTCCGGTGATTGCACCGAAGACGCCGATCGGCAAAGCCATCGACGATTACCTTCGCTTCGTTCGCGTCCATCGCAAGCCGCGGACCTGGCTCACCTATCGCTTCACGCTCGATACTCTGCTCCGGGCCGCGTACAAGAAGCAGTATGCAGAGGATGCGACGCGGCAGGACGTGATCGACTTCATGACCTACTGCTACGAGCGAGGTCAGGGGGCGCGCACGGTCTACGACAAGGTTGTGACCGTGTTGCAACTCTTCAAGCGGTATGGCAAGACGGGGCTGATGGAGCGCGGCGACTGGCCCAATTACGTCGAAACCATCCGGCCCGTGTACGAACCGGAAGAACTGACGGCGATGTTCCGCGCCGCCAGCGAGGACGAGGCGACCCTGCTCAAATTCCTGCTGGGCTCCGGTTTCCGCGATCAGGAGATCCGTCACGTCGAATGGAGAGACTTAGACTTCCGCAATCACGAGGCCCGCGTGAAAGCGAAGCCGCACTGGAGATTTACTCCCAAGAATTGGGAGGAGCGGGCCGTGCCGATTCCTGCCGCACTCGTCGAACGGCTGAGGCGCCGCAAGGAGCAGCGCAACGCGAATCCCAATGAGCTGGTCTTCGCCAACGGGCGCGGAAAGCCGGACAGCGAAATGGATATGATCGTGAAGCGGGTAGCGAAACGTGCCGGCCTCAACTGCAAGCAATGCGTGACCGAGCACGGCAACAAGTGCGCCGAAGGCCCTTTCTGTATGAACTTCTTCCTGCACAAGTTCCGGCATACGTTTGCCACAAGCCACCTGCGCGACGGCGTGGACATCCGCACCGTGCAGAGCTGGCTTGGGCACCGCGACATCAAATCGACGATGGTTTACCTCAAGGGCATCCGGTCGAAAGACGCAGCCAAGAAGGTCAACAGCGGCGAACTGGCGACGCTGGTAGCCTAAAGGAAGCAATGGTCACGGAGCCTGCCCCGTGCTAGGCTCAAAGCAAGGGGTAGCCACAGTGCCGCTCCAGTCGGAGCCATTTGCAAGTGCCTTTCCCGGCGCTGGCGAACGGAAGGACAGAAAGATGCAGGTAGAACTCAAACCCGAAATCGAAGCCCGCGTCGTAGCGGATGCCAATGCGAAGGGTGTAGAGCCATCGGTCTATGCAGGCAGTGTGATCGAGCTCGTCTATCTTCAAAACAACGGAGGACGGAAGCCTGCGCGCACTCCCGAGGAGGTCCGCGCCTGGCTCGATTCCTTGACGCAGTTCTCTGACCAGATTCCGCAGCTTCCAGAAGAGGCTTTCACCCGCGAGAGCTTCTACCAGGACTATGAGTAAATGCCGTTTGATGCGTGTTTGGTGGATACGAATGTCCTGTTGCGCATCCCCAAGCGCTCCGACCCGAATCATCTCGCGGTAGACAGCGCCATCTCGAAGCTAATTATCCAGGGTACGACCCTGTATTACACCCACCAGAACATCGCGGAGCTTTGGAATACGATGACCCGCCCTCCGTCGCGGAACGGTTTTGGCCTCACCGTTCAGGACGCCGACCGTGAGGTGGCGTTGATCGAATCGGGAATGGAATTGCTGCCGGACAGCGCCGCCGTCTATCGGGAGTGGCGGAGGATTGTGGTGCAGTATGGTGTCTCTGGCATCCAGGTCCATGACGCCCGCCTTGTCGCCGCCATGTACACGCACGGCATTTCACACATCCTTACTTTGAACGGATCTGACTTCAGCCGATTCAGCGGACTCACGGCAGTCCATCCAGCAACAGTCTGAGCTGTGTCTATTACAACAGTGCGAAATAAAGAACTTGCACGCATGGTGCAAGTTTTTCATTGCTTCCACGAGACGCGTCTATGCGTCTCAAAACATCAATACTTGTTGACAACCAATGACGTCTCGCAACACCGTCAAAGCAGCACTAGAGTCCTTTAGGCTATCCGGCTTTCCTGTGTGCGGGCGGCTCGCACTTGCGCAGGAGGTTTCCTTCCCTCAGCGGAAACCACGCCGTACTTCGCGCGAAGCCATTTGGCGACCTCTTGAGGGTCAAAGCGGACCGCTCCTCCCACACGAAAACTTGGAAGCGAGCCGCGGGCCGCCATGCGATAGATGTGTTTGTCGTCCACTCCAAGAAGGTCGCACAATTCGGCCACCTTCATGGCACCGCTCCGGGCCTCTAGCTTCTCAATAAGATTCACGCCCAGCACCCCCTAGAAATCCGCGTTTCCCCCCACTTTCTCTTTGCTTTCGCAGTCTGTCCAATACTTCTCGTGGATAGGGCCATCGCTTTGGGATATGAGGTATTTATGAAAGCGATTGTTGACGTTTTCGATATGATCGGTCCACAATCTTTTCCAGGCATGACTGCGTCCCCCGTCCGCTCATGCCGTCGAAGCGGTCGCCCGCCCCGATGTATTTCGGAGGTCCGCATGAGCATCGACGATCATCTGGAGTTTCGCCTTCTCAAATACATCGTTGCCATCGCCGAGGCGGGCACATTTACCGCTGCCGCTGCCCGGCTCCATGTCTCGCAATCAGCTCTCAGCACACAGATCCGGACGCTTGAAGATGTGCTCGGCATCCGCGTCTTTGATAGGGAGCATAGAACAACGCTGACACGGGCAGGAAAGGTCCTGCTTCGCTATGGCAAAGAGGGGCTGAAGACGCGCAAGCATATCGTTCAGACCATACAGGCGATACATGCTGGCAGAATGACGCACTTGCGTCTGGGCTTCACCCCATTTGTTCACAAATCCACGCTTCGCTCTGTCTCCGAGATTTATAAGGAACTGATTCCCGATTCCGGCATCATCCCGGAGAGCGGCGACAATGAAGAACTCACCAACCGGATTCGCCAGGACGATCTTGACGTGGCGCTTCTGACGCTTCCCATTGCCAGTGACGATCTACAGATCAATGTACTCGAACGGGAACGCATGGTCGTCTGCATGAGGGCCGATGACCCACTGGCTGACTACGACGAGGTTCCCGCCGCGGCGCTCAACGAGAAAGTCAGCATCTTTACCTACCAGCGTCATCATCCAGCCGCCTACGCGCAACTCATGGAAATGTTCAATGAGATCGGCGTCACACTGCGTCCCTGCAGGCCGACCATGAACATCGATCACATTCAATGGATGGTGAGAGAAGGCATCTGCTATTCGGTTATCCAGGCCGGACGCCCGCTTGTGAACGGCCTTGTAACCAGGCCAATCGCCGGTGTCGATTGGACCTTCGACACTGCCCTCGTTGCCAAAGTGGAACACTCAAATTCAGCCTTGTCTTTGCTGATTGAGGAGGTTGCGAAACATTTCAGGCAACCGGCGGGCATGTCGGAGAAAAGGCCAGTAGCCTCCGTCGGGGTTCGCAAGCCAGCGAGAAGGGCAGGCAATTCTCCCAATGATCACCAGTTAGGTCTCTTTGGCATCGAGAGCGAATGAGGCAACGGCCGCCATCTCTGCAAGCAATTGTCCCATCACAAAGAAGTATTGGACGAATAGAATTCATCGACGCTAAGCTCTTGCACATTCCCGACTGGAAAACGGTCGGTGGAGGTGCCGATGTATTGCCTACGCCGTGTCGATGATCCGCCCGCAGCAAAGTCTGATTCCAGCCTCGCCAAACGGTGGGCACGAATCATTTACAGCAAACTCTTCCGCATTGCTCACCTAATTGGGCCGACGCTCGTGACTCTTACGTTCGCCGGTGTTAGCAGTGGTGTCGCTCACGCCCAGGGCACGATGGACTTCTCCGGCGCGCAAACGCTCATGGGGACGTTCAAAACCTTCGCCATTTACGCGGGCGCTGTTATCTGCTTCGGCGGTCTAATCTTCGCCGGAATACGGATGCTGAGCGGCCGTTTTGCGGACGCTATTCCCGGCCTATTCGGCGCGCTGTTCGGCGCAGGTGTGCTCGGATGGGGCGCAGGCTGGATTGGCTCGCTCACCGGACAGACGATGCAGTAGGCGGCGGCCATGTCCAAGCGGGGAGAACCGTTGCCGATCAATCAGGCGCTGAACCGTCCGAGAGCCAAGCTCGGTCTCGACCTCACAGCATGGATGGCGATTGTATTCGTCTGCGTAACGGTTTTCCTCGTTGGGTTCCGCCTTCTGGCGATGTTGGCCTTTCCCACGCTTGCGATTGGAGCGTGGCTCATCGTTCGCAAACATCCAAAGATGTTCCAGCTCTGGGGCCTCAGCCTCAGCCAGAAGTCCTACTATGACCCGCGCAAACAGTGAACAGTTCAAACACACGCCGTGGTTCGCCAAGGCCGGAGCCGCTTGCAGCATCGTACCGATCTCGCGGTTTGTCGGGCCAAACGTCTTTACCCTCAAGGGCGGCGGCTACGGTTGCCTGTTCTCACTTACCGGAATTGACGAAGAGGGTCTGACCGACCAGGAGCTTGACTCTCGGATGCGCTCGATCGAAGGCGCATTGCGCGGACTGCCAGACGGCTCTTGCCTCTACCAGTACACCCGCGTCATGTCGGGGTTCGATCTTCCTCGGCAGGATAAGTATGCGAATCCGATTACACAGGTGTTTGCGGACGACCGGCTGACCTTTCTTCAAAAGACGGCCGGCTTCCGGCGTATTGACCTACATTGGTGCCTCACGCTGGAGCAGTCGAAGATGAAGACGTTCGAGCGCAAGCCGCTGGAGAATGCCGCCAACACTTCGCGGATGCTGGCCGACCTCCAAAAGACGGCAACGATTCTGGAGGGTCATCTCGGCAGTTCGTTGGGATTAAGGATGCTCGACAAGAACGGCGCATTCCAGTTCTTCAGCTACCTATTCAACCTTGAAGCGTGGTCCGCTCAAGACCGGCTTCGCAGCGATACCGGCGTAGACCGGCAGATCGTCAAGAACCCGGTCGCATGGCACAGCGACCACCTTCAGGTTGGCAAGCGCCATGTACAGATGTTCTCTTTGAAGACGACGCCCGAAGCGTCCAGGCCGTGCCTGTTCTCCGGCCTACTCACCCTTGACTGCGACAGCATGTTGTGCTCGGCGTGGCGCGTCAAATCCACGTCCGCTGCCCGCAGCGAGATCGACGCACAGGAGAAGTTCATCTCGTTTTTCAAGGTGGGAGTGCTGACGCGGGTGATGAGCGGGCGCGATACCGCGTCGCTCGAAACCGGCGTCGGCGCCAAAGCGGCGAATTCCAGCGTCGATGATCTGAGCGAGGTTATCCGTTCGCTCGATAAGAAAGCCCAGGGCGATTACTCTCTCCGGCTTCTGCTGGCAGCCCGCAGCGCAGAGCAGCTACGCGACGCCATCCCTGCTGTGCATCGCATCTTCGTTGATGCCCGCGCTCAGGTGATGGAGGAGACCCTTGGTAACCTGTCAGCGTTCTATGCGATGTTTCCCGGCAACTATAAGTTCAATGTCTTCCCGCTTTGGCTCTCGGAGGACCACCACGCCCGCCTCTCATCTGTGTTCGCTCCGCACCTTGGACACCCCCACTCGGAGGATCTCGATTCCGAGTACCTAAATATCTTGGAGACCCGCACACGGACGCCGTTCTTTCAGGACGTGTATGTGGACGGCGTGCGCGTCATGCTCATAATCGGGCCAACCGGGACAGGCAAATCAGTTCATGGCAATCAGCTCATTTCGCTTGAGCAGAAATACGGCGGATTCACTTACATTTTCGACATCGGCGGCAGCTACGAAAGTGTAGTGGAGCTGTACGGCGGCAAAGTTGACCGCGTGGGCAAAGACGGCCCGAACGTAAATCCCTTCGCGCTGGAGCCGACCGAGAACAACATCAAGTTCCTGTATTCGTTCGTGAAGCTACTGCTGACCAACGGCGGCGCAGAGTTGGAACCCGAAGACGACGACGTGATCCACAAGGCCGTGCAGGATATGTACCTGCTCGACCCTGAGAACCGGCGACTGTCGAATCTCTTCCTTCCTAAGAAGCTCGACCGTTATCTATCCAAGTGGGTCGGCAAAGGCGTCTATCACGCAATCTTCGACAACGTGAACGACAGCCTCTCCTTGTCTCGACTCCAGTGTTTCGACTTCCAGGGCGTCAACAACGAGCAGTATGCCGACCTGATCGAGCCACTGATGGTATGGCTACTCCGGCGCATCAACGATGTGCTCTATGACCCTGCGAACCTTGGTGTCCCAAAGCACATTTTGATCGAGGAGATTTTCTCTTCGATGAAGAACAGGCAGCTCTTGGAAGGCGCGCTTGCTTCCATCAAGACGGTTCGCAAGAACCTCGGCGGCGTGACCTTGATCGGCCAGTCCGTCGATGACCTTGGCGAAAATGCCGACAGCATCATCAACTCCTGCACGTCTTTCCTGTTTCTAAAGGACGCGACATTCAACAGGAAGCGTTATGCCGAGCTGTTCAAGATGAATGAGCAGCAGATCGCTCTGTTTGAAAGCCTGCAGGACCGCGAAGCGTTGTACATGCGCCGCGACGGCTTGACAAAGGTTGTCACCCTCAATCTCGACAGCCGCAGCTACGCGACATTCTCGACCAAACCCAAGGACCGGGTGCGGCGGTCGAAGCTAATCGCCAAATACGGACTCACTGAGGGCATTGCGAGGTTTGCCCAGGGCGAAACTGCGGAACTAATCCCAAACCGAAAGGACCAGCCGTGAAACCACCTATCCTCATCTTCGTCAGCGCGGGGCTCGCATTCGCTACTGCTATAGCATTTGCGGCTCCCGACCAGGCGCATCCGCTGGCGCCGAGCGCGCCGCGCACCATCACAGTATCGGCGGCGGATGCTCCCGCTGTGGTCCGCGCCGGACTCCTCCAATCGACCCTCATCGCTCTTCCTCCCGAAGAAAAGGTTGCAACGGTCTTCGGCGGAGATACCGTGAACTGGGTATTTGACGGCGGACACGTACCCAGCCGTTTTCTCAGCATCAAGCCCAAAGTCGTCAACGCCACGACCGACATTCACATCATCTCGGACCACGGCAACGAGTACACCTTGCAGCTCCGCGAAGTCTCGAGCGACCAAGATCCCCACTTCGACGCCAACGTGTACATCGAGCCTGGCGATAAGGCCGCCAAAGACAGACTCGCAGAGTTACCCGTGTTCGTTCCCGCGTCCGAGCTGGACAAGATGAAACAGGAGGCGGCGGAGGCCAGAGCGGCCGAGATTACAGCACAGAAGGCCGAGGTAACCAAGGCGGAACAATATCGCAGCCAATATCCGGGCACGTTGCACTTTGACTACACCTGGGACAAAACCAAGGGCAACGCGCTTGGACTTGAGCAGATATGGCGCGATGACAAGTTCACCTATCTGCGCGGGCAGTTTCAGGAAACGCCGGCCCTGTATGAGGTGAAAGACAAAAAGCCGTCGCTCATCAACTTCGACTACAACGGCGGACTCTATACGGTTCCGAAGGAGCTGGATGACGGCTATCTCGCCATCGGCAAGCAAAAGGTCGAGTTCCACCGCACCGGAGAAAGGAATTAACGATGTCGGAGTCTAATCTAAATCCTCCCGCGACCGTTCCCGAACAACCGGAGGCGAAACCACCACTCAAAAAGAGTATGCCGGTCGTCATCGCATTGGTAGCGATTATTGCGCTCATCGGCATCGCCAACATCTCCAGCTTACTGAGAGGGAACAAAAAGACCGCTCCGCCCAGCACCATGCCCACGCGCCCGTCAGCGCCCGACGCCAGGCAGGTGACGGACTTCGAGACACAGCAACAATTGCAGGCTAGGCACGATGCCGAGGATCGGCAACGCCAGCAGGAGCTGGTCGCCGCGATGGAACAGCTTCAGGATGCGCAGGACGTTCCGGGACCGGAGGCCGCAGGTGCACCGCCGATGACCGCCGCGCAGCGGGCGGCGATCTATGGCGACGACCCGAATGCGCCCGCCCGGACATCGGAGGCAACGCAGGCTCAGGCCGAAGCCAAACAGAAGGCGCTCGCCCGAGAGAAGCAACAGCAGGACGCGATCAACAGCGACACCGTAGCGATTGACTTCGAGCACCCGAACAATCCGACTTCCTCCGCTGTGGCTCCGCAAACAACCACTCCTGAAGCAGCTCAGAAGATCGTAGTCGATGGGGCCGGCGGCGTCCCGCCCGCGCTGCAAAGATCGGACGCCAAGACAAATCCTCTGGCCCCATACGACTTTGATTCCTATGAAGGCCAGCTCTATCGCGTTTACGAAGGAACGGTTCTTGAGGGAGTCGTCACCAACCACATCGACGGCGGTTTCAGCGGGCCGATCATGATCATGCTGACCACCGACTACTACTCGCATGATCATCAGCAGCTCTTGATGCCCCAGGGAACGCGATTGATCGGTACGGTCCAGAGCGTCGGCAACGCCCAACAGCGCAAGATGTTTGTGAGTTTTCACCGAGCCATTTGCCCGGACGGATTCTCTATTCAGCTCGACAAATATGTGGGCCTTGACCCGATCGGTACTACCGGCGTTGCCACTAAGGTGGACCACGGGTATTTGCAAGCGTTCGCTGCCGCCGCTGCTGTCGGCGGCTTGGGCGGCCTGGCGCAGATCGGGAACAACGGCAGCATCCTGTCTCCTTCGACTGAGATTCGCAACGGTATCTCCGAGCAGTCGGCTAACGAAGGGGAACAGGTATTGAATCACTTCCTCGACCGTTTGCCGGTCATCACTCTCAAGGAAGGCTCGCGCGCCCGCGTGTATATCGGCATCGACATCCTAATTCCATCCTATGCGGAACATCGCGTCGATCCAACGCTATGAAGCAAACAGTCACAACTCGGCGCAAGTTCATCTTCGGGGCCGCAGCATTGGTGCTCACTCTTGCCATTGTCGCCACACCTACCGGGCGGAGCATGGCCGCGAGCGCACTTCTCGATTTCGTTGAGATCAACGAAAAAGTCGCACGGTTGCCGTGCAGGATCGTGGACAACAGTAGGTGTTCATCCTTGGACAGGTTCGACCCGACCTGCCCGCAGTGCATGTAACCGCTCGTTCAACCTCAGGAGGTGTTATGAAACTCACTCTGACCAACCGCCGCAAATGGATCGTCGCTACCGGCGCGGCACTTCTTCTCGCCGCGACCCCCAGCTTTGGTCTCTTTGGCATCGGAGACATTGTCTTCGACCCCACGAGCTACGCCAGCCTGGTCTCCCAGCTTACGACGCTGGAAACGCAGTACAACATGCTCAAAAATAACATCGTGCATTTCTCGCTCAAGCAGCAGTGGCAAACGACGCTTCACACTCTGGAGAACGTCAATGTCGCGAATATGTTCGGCGAGACGGCAGGCATGAACATCGCGCTCAATACCAACGCTCCCGGTACATCGACAACCGCCTGGAAGATCGCGACGGTCTCCCTGAACGGCGGTGCCGCCTCCTATTTGCAGGGACAGTCTCTCGGCAATTCACGGATGTCCCAGCTCGCAATGATCGAGACCTCGGATTCCATCTCTCCCGACTGCCTTACGGCTGTGGGGCAGTACCGGAGTTCCAGAAGCGAGAACGCCACGCCCAATAGCACGCTGCTCTCGCAGCAGTTCGACAGCACGGACGCCACCAATAGCGAAGTCCAGCAACTTAATCTCCTCAATGCGTCCCAGGCCCAAAATTTAAGCGAGGCGCAGTCCCAAGGTGCGCTTCACTCCTGCCTCGCTTCCCAGATGACGGTAGCCAACATGGAACGTCGCAATGCTGCCGTCGAAGACCTCAATACCGCCGTCTTCGTCGAGCAGCAGCGCGCCGCCAATGACACCAGTGCGGCGAGTGAATCGAGCACCTGGCAGACCTACCTTCCTTAGTGGGAAAACCCGATGCTGAAGGCGATCAACACGAAGATCCTGCTGGCTATCCTCGCAGCTTTGCCTACTATCGGCGGTGCTGTGGCGTACCAGCGGCACTAGACCGAGAAGGCCGCCGCAGCCGCAGCAAAGGCGGCGGCCATTCTCGAACAACAACAGAAGGACGCCGAAGAACAACGCAAGCGCGACGAGGCGTTCCGGCGCTAGGTCGAACAAGACAAGAAGCGGCACAATTCCGCCGCGGCCAAGGAAGGCAAGATCTAGCAGAAATACGTTCCTTAAGCATCATCGAGAGAGGGATTGCGAAATGGTTCCCGTGACATTGCTAGCGCAGGCGCTTCCGAGCGCGAGTTCCGGTGTCGATTGGCTGTATCAGTTCACCAACAATCTGACCAACCTCACCACACAGAACGGTGGCGCGTTGACACAGCTTGGACTCACGGAACTGAGCTGCATCGCGCTCTTCACGCTCATCAGCATGGTCGTCAATTGGAACACCACTAGCATGACCCTCCGTTTCCACGCTGCACCCGTTCATGCCGGCGATCTGGTGAACTTCCTGCTTCGGCTCATCGTGTGCTGCCTGCTCGAAAGTTATTGGGTGAATCCGTTCCCCGGCGCGAGCTTCGGCATCAATCACTTCTTCAGCTACATCGCGCAGGCGATGGTTGCGGCCTTTGACCAGAACTCGCTGGACAATTTGCTCCAGCTCCTCAAGACCGCAGGCGACAACACCGCAATGCCATCGCTCATGGCTCCGGTCCAGATCCTCTGCTATTTCGTGGTGCAAGGACTGTTAGGTATCGCATCGGCCATCCTCTTCCTCATCAATTGCAGCGCCTTCATCCTCTACGGCGTGACCGCCTTATTTGGTCCCATCTTCATCCCGTTGCTGATGACGAAGACCTTCCGGGCGAAGTTCTTCCACTTCCTCGATGTGCTCATCGGCTTCGCGATGATTCGTGCTGTAGCCGCGGCCTTCATCTTCGTATGGGCCGGTTTCATGAACGCTTTTATCCAGCAGACCTTCAATGGAAATTATTCGATGGAGATGTGGCTTGCGAACTTGATTCCATGCACTATGGTGTTCATCGCCTTCATCATCAACATGCTCTTTATTCCGAGCATGACGCAGGCGATCTTCGGCGGCGCCGCTGGGATGGCTAACAACATTACACAAGCGATAGGTGTTGCAGCCTCAGCCGCCGTAATGACTGGAGGTGCATAAAGCCATGTTCGAGTACATCCTCGGAATCCTTTTGCTTCGCCGACTTGGACTGTCAAGGCCACTACGGTATGCATTTCTGTCAGCCCTGGCAGTGCTGATGATCGTCGTTCTCCTGTACACCGCGAATCTGTTTCTCACTCTTGAACAAAGGACGAGTGCTCCCAATGTCCACACGCACAGCACCCATTGAGGGGACGTTGACACCGGAACAGGCGTTGCTCACCGACCATATCGGCAACGAAGTGTATGCGTCCCACTACGCCGAGCGGAAGGCATATCGCCTCATTATCGGCTGCGGAACCGTCCTACTCTTGGGGTCGATGGGTCTCAACCTTTCGCTGGCCCGCCGCCCGCTTGTCAACCGCTACATCCGCATCGACGAAATGGGCCGTGCCCAGGCGATCCAGTACAGCGACTTGAACTACAGTCCGCGCGAGGGCGAGGTACGGACATACCTGATGGATTGGGCGAACTACCGTTACACAATTAACCGCGACACGATTGCGAAGAAGTACCCGCTCAACTACTACTTTCTCTCCCAGGCTCTGGCCTCGCAATTGATGACCGAGGACAACCAGAACCACCTCGCTTCCCAAGTTGTCGGCGGACAGATCGAACAGAGCGATGTGGATGTGAAGAACGTCACGATCACGTCCATGTCTCAGGAGACCGTGCAGGGCGCAGTGATGGTGCGTGGCACGGCGCTGGTAGCTATCGACAGGCTCTATTCGCCTCTCCATTCCCGAGAGCCGCGGACCGAGCATTGGATGCTCAGCGTCACCTACTATCTCAATCCCAAGCAGGTGAGCGAACAGGCAAGAATCTATCCGCAATACGAATTCATCAATCCGTTGGGACTCACCATCACCGAGTTCCACGAGAACCGGGTCTCCGTCGATCCCATTGAGCCCGGAACGACCATGCGCAACCCCGCAGGAGTCACGCTTCCAACCACGGGGGCAACGCGGTGAGCTTCGACCTGATTCTGCCGTTCTTCCCCGAGGAGCTGCGGGCGCTCCTCCTGGACCCGTCTATCTCCGATCTGATGATTAACGGGACTACCGGGATCTATGCCGATCGCGGCGGCATAGTCGAGCATATTGCGCTCGAAACACCGTACAGCAACGAGCGCCTGCAGGCTGCCATTGAGCGCGTCGCCCGCATCCTTGGACAAGACCTTACGACGCAGAATCCCATCCTGAATACGCGCCTGCCGGACGGCTCTCGCGTCGCCGTCGTGGGCGCTCCATCCTCCATCAATGGGCCGACGTTCACCGTTCGGAAATTCAACCGCTGGTTCACGTCCGACGAACTGATTGCATCGGGCAGCCTGCCGGAGGGAGTTCGAGATACCGTGGTGCGCCTGATTGGCGAGAGGAAGAACGGCATTATCAGCGGTGGAACGGGTTCCGGCAAGACCACCCTCATGAAAGCTCTGCTCGATCACGTTCCGCTGCACGAACGGCTGATTGTGATTGAGCAACCCGCCGAGTTGAAGATAGCGCATCCGAACGTCGCTCGGTGGGAGGCTGTCGATGCAATTCCGGGCCAAGTCGCCGTCACGCCAAGCCAGCTATTGGCCGCCGCTCTTCGGCACCGCCCGGACCGGATCATCATGGGCGAAATACGCGATGAGTGCGGCTACGACCTCTTGCAAGCAATGAACACCGGGCACGGTGGAACACTTTCGACCATCCACGCAAAGTCCGCGTGGGACGCCCTCAATCGGCTGTCCGATTTGGCCCTGAGTGCCCGACCAAATCTCAACCACTCGTTTATACGTTCCGAGACTGCCGAGGCCATCGACTTCGTTCTCTATTGCGAGCGCGATCATGCGGGCCGACGCCGGGTGCGCGAGCTTATCACAGTGAACGGCTACACCCACGCGGACCAATCCTTCGAGACTGCGGAAATCTATCGAGCATCCTCTGCGGCGGCAGCATGACTTGCGGAATGGAAACCCAAATCGGAGGCACGGCGATGAATCGGCTTCTCGGTCACGGTGCGGCGAGCAATTACCCACGCCCAGGGCACGCGTTTGAGTATGGCTGCACCGAACAGAAGACGAGCGAAAACGGTTGCGATATACGGCTCTTTGCCCGGGGGCCAGGCGGGAAGAGTGGATCTGGTTTGCCAGTCGGTTGCATCGGCAGGAAGCGGCAGGAGTGTCTTGTTCTACCGGGTGTCTCCCATATCAATCCCGCTTCATGCTCGGTCACTGCTTCGGGGTCTATCCGACGCCCGGCGGCTCGGCGCTCTTCTGCTTCGGCTACGCCGCCCTGCGGGTTACGGTTTCCATCTTCGACGGACCCTCCGTAAATGCAGTGCTTGGCACTTGGGAGTCGGACCCACTCGCTAGGCTTCGCCAGTGTGACCCGAGCAAGATCGGGAATTCAAAAACGGAGACACAATCATGTATCAGAACAAAGCAATCCTCATGGGCTTCCTCGGCAACGATGCGGAACTCCGCACCGGCAAGAACGACCAGAAGTTCACCACGTTCTCCATCGCCACCAAGACCTCCTACAAGAGCAAAGAGTCGGGTGAATATATCTCGCACACCGAATGGCATCGCTGCATCGTCTTCGGCAAGTTCGGCGAGTTCGCAGCCACGCTAAAGAAGGGCGCGCACGTCCAGGTCGATGGTGAAATTCGCCACACCGACTACACGCCCAAGAAGGCGAAGAAGCCGGTGCGCTCCGACAGCATTCGGGTTACTTCCATCCTGAAGCTCGACCGCGCGGAGAAGGCTCCCGCAGAGGAAGACTTCGATGAGATTCCAGCCGAGGAAGAGGCCGAATAGGCCCTCTTCCTCTTCAGTTGAAAGAAGCCCGATTCGTCGGGCTTCTTTCTCTGCTAATGCCCGCACGATTGCACTCAGGCTACCGAGATTCCAAGGTCGATCTATGAACAGAACCGCCGCAGACTTTCTGGCCCATTGTTTCGCTGCCGGTGAGACGATTGCCCTCCTGCTTCGCCGGGAGAATCCCGCCTCCGCGACGCAGCGGGTCGTTACCCTGGAACAGGCGCTTGAGCCCCGCTATCTCGCTTGGCTCGCGCACGAGAACGCCTCCGGCGCGAATGTCTACGTTGCCGCTAATCCGCTCCACCCTGGCAGCAAGAAACGCACCAAGGAGAGCATCGCATCTGTCCGCCATCTATATATAGACATCGACACGGACGGCGATGCCCGGCTCGCTGCGCTCAAGATGTCGGATGCTGTTCCAGAGCCGACTGCGATTCTCTCAACGTCGCCGGGCAAGTATCAGGTGCTATGGCGCGTCGATAGCTTCGACGTTGCGCGTCAGGAGCAGACGCTCAAGTTACTGGCCATCGCCTTCGGAGGCGATCCCGCTTGCACCGATTGCAACCGGGTACTTCGCATCCCTGGATACCTAAACCGCAAGTACGATCCTGCCCATAGAGTCGCGGTCGAATACCCTTGCGATACGGTCTGGACCCCTGCCGATTTCCGGTTGGATATTGCCACCGTGGACGCCATGCTTTTCGCTGGCTCCGCTCCACCCCGGAAACACCCCGGAAAGCATAGCGATTCCGAGATGGATTGGGCCTGGGTATGCGACCAGCTTGCCCACGGCAACGACGCCGTGAAGCTGACGCGGGAGCTGGCCTCGCGGCGCTCCGACAAACCCAATCCCCTGTACTACGCCCAGCGCACCGTCGATGTCGCATCGGCCCGCCTCTGGCTTATCGAAGGCATTCGCATCGACGAGGTAATCACCATGCTTGAATCGCGCCGCCGCTTCCAGATTCCCACCGCACTTTGCTCCGCTCGTGCCCGCGAGATTGCCATGACCGCGCAGCGCGTGATCGACCGCCAGAAAATTGCCTGATTCATCACCTAAAGGAGAAACGAATGCCACTACTTGAAGTCACCCAAATCCGACATATCAGCGCTTCCATTCGCCTGACTGATACAACCGCTACACAGGTCGATCAGTATGCCGCCTTCATCGAAGCATCTGCCGATGATGTGATCGAGCAGGCGCTTACCTATGTCTTCTCGAAGGATCGCGACTTTCAGGAGTTCCTGAAGACTTCGCAGGCAGCCCACGCAACGCCCACGCTCCGCATCCGCAAAGGGCCGAGCAATGAAGCAGCAGAGCCGCCTGCAATGAAGCCTACAAATGGGGCGTGGTCCACGACACAACCTCCGGCTGTTGCGGCGGGATTGAAGGCATGATCCTCCATCGGAATCTGTGCCAGGACCACAGCGGTGCTTCGCACCGGAGGAATTTCGACACTCCACCCCTAGTAGGGTGCTGTTTAGCTCCCGGCAGGAGCTAATGAGTTCCATAACAAAGTGCGTAACTTGCACGAAACGGGGAGCTAGTTAGCTACTCGCAGTTCTGGAGAAATGGAGCTTAGCTGCGATGACCCTTTTGGATTCACGAACAGTTCCGAGACGAGGTGCGATACGTGGCCGTGAGAGCCGAAATCAGACCCTCACGACCAAACTCACTGAGACGGAACATCGTGCCGTGGAGGCTGCCGCAAGCGCAGACGCAAAGACGGCGGGCGAGTGGTTGCGTGACCTCGCGTTGTGCGCCATCGAAGCAAACACCGGAGCCGGTACTGAAACCATCGTGCTGTCCGAAATCGTAGGCGTTCGCTTGCTGCTCGTGAATGTCCTGCGTTCACTTGCCACGGGGCAAAAGCTCACATCGGAAGCATTCGACAAATTGTTGGACGAGATCAGCACCACAAAACACGACCTGGCCGGAAAGCTCGCGTCCGAACGCAGGAGGTAATCTGATGGCAAAGACCACATGGGGTCGCAAGGAAACTATCATCTGGCCGCCTCACATTCCCATCTACACCTATGGTGCGGTGTTCGCTGCCATCGTGCTAACCGGCGTATTTCTCTGCGCCCATCTCCGATTCGACAACACGCCCTTGCAGCGGTATTACATGCCGATCTATGAGCGGACTTCTGCCATCGGCGCCTTCAGCGCGACCCATCGGAGCGCCTACCGGATGCTCTTCGTCGGTGGCCGTGGCACCGCGCCGCGGCCGGCAATGGACAGCGATGTAGTGCTCGGAAAAACCCCAGAAGTCGGCGACAACGTCGTCCCGCTTGCGCTCTCGGAAACAGCCCGGCAACACGGTTACAACCTGCTCTTTCGAGGCCCGCTGCGCAGCTACGTGAATGTGCGTCTGAGGGATTACCTGAAAGATGTCGTGTACAACGGCTCAAGTCTCTCCACTCTCTTCCTGCCGTCGCTCATAAGCGGCGTCCTGGTCTTTAGCGGCCTGCTCCCGTTTACCGTCAGGAAGGATATAGATCGGCAGAAACAACTCAAATACGGCAGGAGGTTGAAAGGCCCGGAGATGCTGACGCCCCAGCAGTTCAACAAACTCGTCAAGGGCGACGGCATCGGTTTCAAGACGAACGGGATGAAGGCCATGCTCCGGATTCCGGCTCGCGCCGAAGCCCAGCACATGCAGTTCATCGGGGATACCGGCGCGGGCAAGTCCGCGCTCATGTTCCAGGTGCTCCGGCAGGTGCGCGGCCGGGTTGATTCAGCCATCGTCTACGATCCGGCCCGAGAGTTCGTGAAGCGATTCTATGACCCGGAGCGCGGCGACGTAATTCTGAATCCGCTCGACAAGCGCTGCCCTTATTGGGGGCCTTCGGAGGAGCTTCGCACCCGGTCCGAAGCCAAGGCGCTCGCCGTCTCGTTGTTTCAGCCGCCCCAGGATCGCAAGGGCGAGTTTTTCATCGAGTCGCCGCAGAAAATCTTTGCCTTCCTCATGGCTTATGGCCCGACACCGGATGAGCTGGTGCAGTGGATGTCGAACCCCGAAGAGATCGACCGTCGCCTGAAAGGCACCGAGCACGCACACCTGATTGACCCGCGAGCGCACCAGCAGCGGGCCGGCGTTCTCGGCTCTCTCGGATTGGTCGCGGACAGTCTGCGGCTCTTGCCCAAGAGGAATGAAGGCAACGGCTCATGGACAGCTACGGAGTGGGCTGAGAAGCGGCAGGGCTGGATCTTCCTCACCTCGCTCCCGGCCGAGCGCGAGGCGCTTCGCCCGCTACAGAGTTTATGGATCGACTGGCTTGTGTTGCGCTTGCTCAATGAACCGACCGAGGCACAAAAGCGGGTGTGGTTCATCATCGACGAGCTGGCGAGCTTGCAGAAGTTGCCGCAACTCCACACCGCAATTACGGAAGCCCGCAAGAGCAGGAACCCAGTTGTGCTTGGCTTCCAAGGCAAGGCCCAGCTTGAATACCTCTATGGCCATATGGCAGAGGTGATGCTTTCGCAGCCGGCCACTAGCGTTTGGCTCACGACCAAGGAGCCAAGCGCCGGAGAGTGGGTGAGCAAGTTTATCGGCAAGGTAGAAGTTGAGCGGTTCCGCGAGACCCACTTCGACGGCACGCGCGCAGGCCGGAACTTCGCTCTCGACAGACAGGTCGAGCCGTTGGTATTGGAGTCCGAAATCTCCGGCCTTGCCGATCTACACGCCTACATGAAGTACCAGAACTATGTCACCCGCTTTTCGTTCCCGTACTTCGACATGCCTGAGATTGCGAAAGGCTTTGAATTGCGCGAGCGCCCCGACGACAAGCTCCCTTACGACCCGAAAAAGATGCGCGGAACCGGGGCGTCCCCTATGGAACTGAGGCAGGAGCCGCAGGCGACCGTTCCAACCCAAGCCGACGACTTGGCGAGCGCACACCAGATCGAGCCGCAGACCGCCATCGTTGCCGATGCCGACGAACAGCAGAATCTCATTCTGCGGGGTTGAGAAATTGCCATGCTGACTATCTCGAAACCCCTCTCCGCAAGCCAGGCACAAACCTATCACGCCAAGGAGTTCACGTCCGCCGAGCAGAATTACTGGAAGCGAGGCGACACCATCCAAGGCGAGTGGCGCGGCAAGCTGGCCGAGAAATTCGGACTCGCCGGCGCCGTTGGAGCTGAGGGGTTCGCTCGCCTCTCCGAGGGACAGCACCCTCAAACCGGAGAGCAGTTGGTCCGGCATCGGGCGGTACACGAATACCGGAACGAAGATGGGAAAATGGTGTCTCCGGTAGAACATCGCGCCGGTTGGGATGCGACCTTCAGCGCCCCCAAGTCGGTGTCGCTCACCGCACTTGTCGGCGGCGATGACCGGGTAAGGGGAGCCCACCGCGAGGCCGTGAACGTCGCGCTGAACGAATTGGAACAGTACACCCAGGCACGAATCGGCGGCAATCGCCCCGCCGAAATGACGGGACAATTTGTCGCCGCCACCTTCGAACACGATACCGCTCGTCCTGTCGATGGCTACGCCGCGCCGCAGCTCCATACCCACGCCGTTATCTTCAATATGACGGAGCGCGAGAATGGGTCGATGCGTGCTTTGCAGCCGCAAGGTCTTTTCGATAGCCAGCAGTTTGCAACAGCCGTCTATCAGTCGCACCTTACCCATCAGCTCCGCGCTCTCGGCTACGAGATCGAACCCGGCAAGAGTGGCGCACCGGAGATCAAGGGATTCACCCAAGAGTACCTTGACGCCTCCAGCCCGCGCCGGCAACAAATTGCCGAAGCCGTCGCGCGCAGCGGCTTCAGTGGCCCCGAAGCCGCGCAGATTGCCGCGCACAATACCCGCGACCGCAAGCAAATCCTGTCTCCCGCTGAGGTGATCGCCGCGCACCGGCACATTGCCGATGAGTTCGGCAACCAAGCCGACCAAGTAGTTGCCCAAGCGAGGGAGCGCCGGCAGAGCCAGGTACCAGGGCAACCGTCAGATGAGCGGAGGCAACATGCGCACTCCGCTTTGACTTTTGCCCGTGACCGCGGCTTTGAACGTGAAGCTGTCATCGATGAACGCTCCCTCTTCGTCGATGCTATGCGCCGCGGGATGGGCGAGACGACCTACCCGGAGGTCCGTGCCAACTTCGAGCTTCGTGTCGCCTCCGGCGAGTTCCGCCTTGTTGCCGGGGAAAAGCACAATACCGCCCGCAGGTTCACGACGGCGGAGACTATCAAGGCCGAAAGGGAGATCGTCCAGAAAGTCTTGGACGCGCGGAGCCGCTCTCCCCAGCTCATGTCCGTTGAGCAGGCCATTCCTCTCACTGAAGCCCGCCCTCACCTGAATTCGGCGCAACGAAGGGTCATCGAGGACGTTCTCACTTCCCGCGATAGAGTTCAGGGATTACAGGGGCGGGCGGGCTCGGGCAAAACTTCGGCCCTGGAAAGTATCCGCCAGGGAGCGGAACAGAGTGGCTATGCCGTCGAGGGTTTCGCCCCGACCTCCCGCGCTGCCCGTCAGCTCCGCGACGCCGGCATTGCCGCCGATACGCTCCAAGGGTTCCTTGCGCGCTGCCATCGCCACAACGATGACCCAACGAACAAGCATCTCTATATGGTCGATGAATCATCGCTGGCATCGACGCAACAGATGCGTGATTTCCTCAATAAGATCGGCACCCAGGACAAGGTATTGCTCATCGGCGATACCCGCCAGCATCAGGGCGTCGATGCCGGAAAGCCCTTCGAGCAATTGCAGCAGGCCGGTATGCGGACCGCGCAGCTCGACCAGATTGTGCGCCAGCGAGATCCCCGTCTGCTGCAAGCCGTCGAGCATCTGTCAAGAAATGAGATCGCAGTTGGTGTCCAGATGCTGCAGCAACAGGGCCGCGTGACGGAGATCGTAGACACTCAGGAGCGCATCGCAGCGATAGCGAAGAGCTACGCGGCCCGCCCCGAAAACACTCTCATCGTTTCACCCGATAATGCCTCACGCCGGGCCATCAATCAAGCCGTGCGCCAGGAGTTGCAGACGGTTGGCGTTCTGGATAAGGAAGATCGTTCGATGCGCGTGCTCACGCCGCGCTCCGAGATGACCGGCGCGGATCGGGCATGGGCCGCTCGTTATCAACCCGGCGACGTTCTGCATTACATCCGTGGGAGCAAAGAGCTTGGCATCGAGCGCGGGAGCTATGCTCAGGTCGTTGCTACAAATCCCCAAGACAATCTCCTCACTGTGCGGAACCAGAATGGAGAACAGGTGACCTATGACCCATCGCGACTGCGCGGTATCAGCGCCTACCAGGAGATCGAGCGGGAGTTCGCTGTGGGCGACCGCATCCAGTTCACCGCTCCGAATCGGGAGTTGCAGGTTGCTAACCGCGACCTCGGAACTGTCGAGCGGATCGGCGCAGACGGCAAGCTAACCGTCCGTATGGATAGCCATAAAGAGAAGTCAGTCGTGTTCGACCCACACGGGATGCGCCACTTCGATCATGGCTACGCCGTGACCTCCCACAGTTCCCAAGGGCTCACCGCAGAGCGTGTCCTGGTCAATATGGATACTGAGGTTCACCCGGACCTCATCAACACTCGCTTTGCCTACGTCTCGGTCTCGCGGGCCTCGCAGGACGCGCAGATTTTCACCAACGACGCGGCTACACTCGCCGAGAGCCTCAGCCGCGATGTCTCCAAGGCATCGGCGCTTGATTCTGGTAAGAGTCGGAATCCGGTTGCGGAAGTGGGATTGGACCAAGCTGCTGCCTTGAGCAAGACACCCACCGCTGGCCTTGGGTTAGCTCTCTGAAGATTAGCATTGTAGTTTCTCGACATACGACTTGCATTTTGCGGAAACCGCAGCTCGTATGTTCATTAAGCTAGGGTCCCATTCGCGGCAGACGGAACAGGCGTATCATTCTGTTCTAATGTCTCCCCTTCAACGAGGGCGATCTTGATCTGCTCCGGATCACCGAGAAGCACCTCGTAGCTGAAGTTGTCGGCTTTCGGCATGGTCTGGAAGTCATAAAAACTATGCAGGCTGATTGTCCTCTTCCGGTTCTTGAGAAAAAGCTTCACCTCAAGCTCAGGCCACTGCCACACATCTAAGACGCTGCGGCCAATCCTTTCGCTTGCCTTGAAGTGTTTCTTGAATGCCTCTTTTCGTTTCTCACCCGTCAATTTTGACTCGTAGTCAACAGCAAGATCGAGATCGCCAACCGTCTCCTCGCCTCGAACATAGCTACCATATGCAACTGCCCTCGTGATGCGGACCAAGAAACGGGGATCGGCATTCACCTCGGCGACTCGGGACATAAAGCTCTCTAGCGTTTGTGCCGCCGTCTCTCTCTTCAGTCTTTTCGCTCCAGACGCACGTGCGAATTCCTCGCCGACTTTGGTGAGCTTGTAAAACTGTGACTCATCGGGATACCGCCTCTCCTCTTCGACAATGTAGCCCAATTCCAAGAGGGCACTCATTAGCTTGGTCACCCGATGAGAGATATGTTCCTCAGGCTCGTAACGAGTTAGCTTCCAGCGGTGGAAACAGGCAACAAGGCAACTTCTCGTTCTCATGCTGTCTCTTGACAGCCAATCGCGCACTCTGAGAATGGGAACGCCACCGATTTCCTGCTCACCACTGATCTGCTTCGTCATCTGAGCCTTAGCTTTCTGGTGTTGTCACATCATTCGCAACAATTCGCCGCGCAGACGAGTGTGGAGATCATAAGAGATAACGGTCATCCACCTGGCGAGTCTGGCCTAACGCGGTGAGGGTTTGGAGAATCTCTTGGACGCGGGTGCGGCTGGCTGGTTTGAACCCCGACGCGATCTGCTGCGGGGTTTGGAACGGAGTTGCGCGGAGTGCATCTTTGATGACGCGGAATTGATCGGTAAGAGTCGCCGGCCAAGGTTGCTTGCGTCGCGTGGCGGCCGGGGCTTCGACGGGTACGAGGCCACCGAGTGTCTGCTGTATCGCCGCAGCATTGGGTGCCTGGAATTCTGGCCGAAGCCAGCGGACCAGGCCGGATGCTTCTTCGGTTCTGCGCTCGGCGTTGAGTGCAACAACGTTTGCGAGAATCTCTTCAGCGCTGAGGTTCGGAGTCCAACCGTATGCGGCAAAGACGGCCTCATCAAGCTCGTCATGAATTTGGCGGAGGACTCCAATGAGGCCCATCTCGTAGGTGGCATGATCTTCAACTGTCAATTCTTCGTTTCCCCGGAGCTTTTCGAGGACGTTGTACATCTCCGTGAGTGTGAGAGTGGGGTGAAGTTGCTGCTGGCGTCTGCGGTGGGAATCAAGGCGCTCTCCGCATTCGCGAATCAATAGAGTTTGCGCATCATCTGCGACCGGGAATGGAAACGTGAGAAAGACAGAGTCGCTGATGTAGCGTGGATCATTGCCGACGCCCATTCTTCCTCCGCCATGGTTTGCCCAAAGAATATGGATCTTGGATGAAAGAACTGCGATAAAGTACGCATCCGAAAAGGCGATTGCATATGCCATGGCATCCGGAATTACACTCGGCTCGACGAAAACAAATGAGCGAAACTTTGCAGTGTAGGGCGTAACGATGAATCTGTTTAGCCGCGCCAGAGCATGCCGCATTGCCGGTCTGGGTTCTGCAAAAAGCCACCACTTGTCACGGTAGGATGCCCGAGCATTTTCCGCGCGGTAAGGTCTGACCGTATCGTTCAAATGCTGATAAAGCCATGGGAACCGATCTCTGACTTGCATTTCGTCGAAGCCGAACAGATCGATGATGAACTTTTCGTGTCTCACTCCGGTTACGTCCCGACCTAAAATGTATGGCCGAATTACCGAACTGAGCTCTTCGTCCTCTGAACGCAATCTAGCTGCAACATCGCTAGTAATTTTGAATCCGTCGCCCGCCGGAACAACGCCTTGGAAACAGAGTCCTTTGTTTGCAAGCAAAGGACCAGGAAGGGCATTGTTTGGACCTCGAACTGGCATCAGATTCGCGCCAATTTCACTTACAAGTTCCTCGACCACCGGAAGGGATTCCTCGTCCCCCAAGAGGCGCCCACTCTCCTCGTCCAGTTGAACAAATTGGGCTAATGTTGTGTCGTCGCATGGGACACCTACCGTCATGGCAACACGAACATCTGCTCCGTCGGCCCCCGTTACCCACGGCTGATCTGGTATTGAAAAGATCAGCCGTATGGACTTAGAACCTGACAGGTGTTTTTCGATCAGCCTTCGAGAATAGGGTTGCGAAATGCTGTTAGTTGTGACAAATCCGAATCGCCTTACTTTCTTTGATCCGACGAGTTCGGCGGCGCGGTGCCACCAATACATGACGTAATCGCAGGTTCTTGGCACACCCGCATAGGTGCTTCGAATCGCCTCAACATAACCGTCCCCCAACAAATGGCGGATGTACCTTGCACCGATGAAAGGCGGGTTACCGACGATAAAGTCGGCCTCCGGCCACTTCGTCTTCTTTACATCCGAATATTGATAGACCGTGCGGCGAGCAGCCTCGTCCGGAATTTGTTGGCCCGTGACTGGGCTTTCTTTTGTCGTCACGCCGTCCCATTGAGTAACGATATTTCCATCGGAGTCTAACGCCGGAGTTCGTGTCCGCCAGGTGAGGATCGCGTCCGCTTCCACAATGTTGTGAAAATTGCTGATGACGGGGATCGGTGGCTGAGCGTCACCGCGAGTCCGGAAGTGCCATTGGAGATAACCGATCCAAAGAACGAGATCGGCCACCACGGCTGCGCGCGGGTTAAGTTCGAGGCCAAGCAATTGATGGGGATCTACGGTAAGGCCGGTGTGTTCGAGCGACTGCTGTGTATCGCCAAGCGCATGGAGGGTTTCGAGGACTTCACCTTCCAGCCGCTTCATGTGTTCGAGTGAGACATAGAGGAAATTGCCCGAACCGCAAGCTGGATCGAGGACGCGGGTAGAGCAGAGCTGGCGGTGAAACGCTCGCGCGGTTTCAATGGCCGCCTCCCTGTTGCCGGCGTTGACCTGTTCGGTGATGACGGCCTGGCTGCTGCGCCAATCGTCACGGAGCGGCTCCACGAGCGTGGGAATAACGAGCCGCTCGACGTAGGCACGCGGCGTGTAATGGGCCCCGAGAGCATGGCGTTCATCGGCGTCCAGTGCGCGTTCAAGCAACGTGCCGAAGATGGCCGGTTCTACATCACGCCAGCGCGAATCAGCAGCTTCGATGAGCAGGCCGAGTTGGTCACGGGTGAGTGGCAGGGCTTTGGTCGATTCAAAAAGACCGCCGTTGAACTTGAGGATGTGTGCCCGCAGGATGGGAGAAAAACCGCCCTCGTTCATGGTCTTCCATAGTGCTTCGGCCATGGGAGGGAAGTTGCCAACATCGTCGCGAAGGCTTTCAAGCAGATTGAGCCAGCTGCGTTCTGGAAGCAAGTTCACATCCTCGGCAAACGACGTGAAGATGCATCGGGTGAGGAATTCCGCGACCTGCTTGGGAGGATGATGAAGTTCGAGATTGCGCGCTAGGACGGCGAGTTTGCCGGCGACCTCGCGAGTAACTTTGGCCGTTTCGCGCGAGGGGTCCAGGGAAAGCGGGTCGAGCCAAACGGCCCGAAGGCGCTCCTTGATCTCTGTCTGCTCCAATTGCTCATGAAGAATGCGGAATGTGCGTGGATCGGGGAAGGGCAGATACGCTTTGCCCGTCAGGGAGAAGTCGGCATAGAGTTCAATGGAGTGGCCGACATCGACAACAACTAGAAAAGGCGGCCAGCCTTCTGAAACCGGCAATGCTTTGGCATATCTTTCGGCTTGGCCGAGGGCTGCCAACATGGCTTCATCCCAGCGGTGCGTTCCGCGGACAGCAGTACCGCGCTTCACGCGGCGGGGTTCTTTGCCAGAAGCTAGAGGCGGTGAAGAATTTGAGAGTGGATTGCTGCCCTGCTTGGCTTCGAGGACGAAGCAATTACGTTTGTAGAGGTCGATGTAGTTTGTTGTAGAGGAACCATCCAGGTTCTGAAAGTAAACGGCCTTGTCGATCACGTAGGAATTCACATTCTCGTCCGCCTGACTTGGGTCCGGTCGAGGCAAGTTCAGGTAGTCGCAGAGCTCGGAGAGAAACAACGCATAGTTGGCGCGCTCCGCAGCCGACGACTGTTCCCATCGAACGATGAAGTGTCCCACATTCAGTGGCAAGGCAATTTCCCATTCATAATCAGGTAACCGTATTGTAGTCTGCCTGATGGAAGGGAGCTCGCCTCGAATCGGCCGCTAACGCCCGTTTATCTCAGGAATCAATTGTCTATTCAGCTTCAACTCGTTACCGTCGCTCTCGATAGCTCTACCCTAATCAGGCAATACCTCGTAGTCCAGGCATCCCGGCAATGCAACGGTCGAGATGTGCAAATGCAATTTGTGCCGGGTAGTATCGAACTGTTTTTATTGGGTTCATTTCTAGCGGGGGAAAGAGCCGTAGGCTATCGTACACGGAATTTGGCAACGCCAAGGCTGATCCGGTCACCGGGAATCCTAGCGAAGGCAGGAAGATAGCCTACGGCTCTTTCCCCCGCTAGGGATGGCCGGGATTCACCGCTCAAGTACACTGTGGCGCGCATCGAGGAGCGCCTGGGTGTGGCTAGGGATGGCCGGGATTCACCGCTCAAGTACACTCGGAAACGGCGGGGATAGAGCACGCGGTCCGCTAGGGATGGCCGGGATTCACCGCTCAAGTACACTGCAAGGATATCGCCCCTGTGATTGAGACAGCTAGGGATGGCCGGGATTCACCGCTCAAGTACACTAACGCTGCGGTCGCAACGGAACAAATTGCGGCTAGGGATGGCCGGGATTCACCGCTCAAGTACACTTTCACGCCGCCGCGCACGCTTTCCCTTGCGGCTAGGGATGGCCGGGATTCACCGCTCAAGTACACTCGCAGGCATTATGCCCTATGCCGATGTTAGGCTAGGGATGGCCGGGATTCACCGCTCAAGTACACTGACCAACCGCTTGGGTCCGCAAGGCCATCGGCTAGGGATGGCCGGGATTCACCGCTCAAGTACACTAAGTCGGAGCCGAGAGGATACGCCCGTGAAGCTAGGGATGGCCGGGATTCACCGCTCAAGTACACTGGTAATGTGCGGTGGGCCACACGGCTGGAGGCTAGGGATGGCCGGGATTCACCGCTCAAGTACACTGTCCCCTTTTGCACACTCTGTACATTATTCGCTAGGGATGGCCGGGATTCACCGCTCAAGTACACTATCCACACCGTAGCACCCGCCGCGCGGAGTGCTAGGGATGGCCGGGATTCACCGCTCAAGTACACTAAAATCATGGTGTCATGCAAGCGGAAGCCCGCTAGGGATGGCCGGGATTCACCGCTCAAGTACACTGCCAGGGCGAGCAAGGCCGACAGGGTGAGCGCTAGGGATGGCCGGGATTCACCGCTCAAGTACACTGGTGTAACGCCCGGCTCCTGGGCAAGCCCTGCTAGGGATGGCCGGGATTCACCGCTCAAGTACACTGTCCTCCGCGATCGCCTGCTTCAGAGTGGCGCTAGGGATGGCCGGGATTCACCGCTCAAGTACACTGGGGAGAATGGCGTGAGCGGCACGAGGTCCGCTAGGGATGGCCGGGATTCACCGCTCAAGTACACTGTGGAACTGGACGTGCTCAATGCCTGGCGGGCTAGGGATGGCCGGGATTCACCGCTCAAGTACACTGGGATTAGCTTGAGTACCGGGAATATTGTCGCTAGGGATGGCCGGGATTCACCGCTCAAGTACACTGGCAACGCGCAGCTCGTTGCCCAGCTTCTGGCTAGGGATGGCCGGGATTCACCGCTCAAGTACACTCATCGCCCTCGACGCCTTTGCTTACACCCTGCTAGGGATGGCCGGGATTCACCGCTCAAGTACACTGAACCGTGATCGTCATCCGCACCGCCCAGGGCTAGGGATGGCCGGGATTCACCGCTCAAGTACACTTGCACAGCGTGCGAAGGTTGCGGCATTGTCGCTAGGGATGGCCGGGATTCACCGCTCAAGTACACTATGCCGCGCCGAACCTGCTGAAAA
>Ga0224555_1001744_pt1 | contig 28462 bp, 15 predicted proteins | sample 714S23034metaG_FD_180687 | JGI IMG/M metagenome (GOLD analysis project Ga0224555, IMG submission 180687) | Peat soil microbial communities from Stordalen Mire, Sweden - 717 S2 30-34 | ecosystem: Environmental > Terrestrial > Soil > Wetlands > Peat | place: Sweden: Norrbotten County, Stordalen...
GATCGAGTGCCCGAAGAGGGTTCCGCTGTTCTTCCAATACGCAAGCTGGTCGAGCGTGCGCGACGTGCACAAGGAAAGGATCAGCAACGCTCCACACCAAATAGCGGCCTGCGGCAATCGCCAGCGTTTGGTGAATTCCCCCGCCCCCCAGGCCGCGATGATGAACACGCCGATGAGCGGCAGGTAGGTGTAGCGATCGGCCATGGATTGCGTCCCCACCTGCACCAACCCGATCGTGGGGACCAACATTCCGAGATACCAGAGCCAACCTACAAGCAGGAACGGGAAAACTCGGCCAAACCGCATCACGGCCACGGTGATCCCCAGCAGCAATGATGTCGCCAGAAAAAACAGCCAAACATTTCCGTACCCATGGTAGGGATACGGGATTGCCAGATCCACGGGCCAGATTGTTTTCCATAAATAACGGCCATAGGAATCGATGGCGTTCACGGTCCGGATACTCAGGGGGATATATCCGAGCGACTGGACCGCCCCCCTTTGTGCGACGAGCGTGACGGCGGAGGAAGCGGCGCAGAGAGCGAGGAACGGAAGTTTTTCGACGGCCAGACGGAGAAGCGGCGGCTGGCGCCGTGGGTCGGATGCCTGCTGGTACCGTCCCAGCGGCCACCAATCCAGCAGCAACATCACGAATGGCAGCGTCACCAGCATCGGTTTGCTCATCAATCCCAGAACAAAAAAAAGGAGCGCAAGCCCGTACAAGACCCTGGACTTCAAATCATGGGCCTTGGACTCCGCCGCGTATCGTCCATACGTGATCAGCGTCAGCAGTCCGAAGAACGCGCTCAGCACATCCTTCCGCTCCGACACCCATGCCACAGATTCGACGTGCAGCGGATGCAATCCAAACAATGCCGCCACGAACGCGCTCCGCCAGTGAGCCCCTGTCAATCCCTTCAACAACAAAAACACCAGCACCGTGTTCGCCGCGTGGAGCGCCACGTTTGTCAAATGTGGCCCGGCCGGACCCGGGCCGAACAAATCCACGTCCAGCATCAATGAGAGCCATGTCAGCGGATGCCAGTTGCTCGCGTACCGGGTCGTGAGTGCCCAAGCCACATTCGGCCAGGTGAGGCCGGCCTGGACGTGAGGATTCGTTGAGAAATATTGCGGATCATCGTAGTTCAGGAAGTCGCACCGGAGCGCATAGTTGAAAACCAGAAAGATCGTGACGGCCAGCAAGATAGAGGTGCCTGGAACAACGGCTTTGCCCTTCAATCCTGTCCGTGAAGCTTGCGCCTCGGGAGTGGCTTTCATTTTCGAAAGTTCTCGTTTGGGGAGGCCATGGATCGGATGGTTTCTCCAATCCGCTCCTGCAGACGCTCCCCGGTGTACCCGGAATGTGTCGTCGGACCGCGTCGGGGCGCATGGCAAGAGTGATGTCTAAGGCGTTTCATGGTATGGGATGTGGGCTTCATAAAGCCTGAGCCGGTTGGTGACGGCTTCAGCCAGGAGTGTGTCGTTCCGAGCGGCGGCCATGGTCAGCATCCGTTTGGCGGCGGCGATCGCATTGTCAAAGTCTCCGGCCTCGGCATAGGCCACCGCCAGGGTGTCCAGGATCTCCGGGGACTTGCCGCCCGAAAGCTCTTCGGCCTGTCGCGCCAATCCAACCGCCCTCTTCCCGTCCCGCAGCGATGCCTCCGGACAGGTTGCCAGCAGCCACGCCAGATTGTTTTGAGCCGCCACGTGCCGGGGATCAAGTTCAAGAATTTTCTGAAACTGTGTGATTGCCGCTGCAAATTCCCCCCGACTTTGCAGCAGAAGTCCCAATTGATAGTGAGCATGAGTGGAGTCTGGCATCTGTTCCAAAGCCCGTTGATATTGTTCAATGGCCTCGCCCCACCGTCCTTGGGCGAAGAATATATCGGCCAAGTTGTAGTGCGCCTTGGTATAGTCCGGTTCAACTGCAAGGGCTTTCTGGAATTGCCTGATCGCCTCGGCCGGCCGCCCCTGAATGGCAAGCAGGTTGCCCAGATTATTGTAAAATTCTGCGCGATTAGGATTGAGTTCAATGGCTTTCTGGTAATACTCGATGGCTTCAGTGATTTGGCCCTGCTTGGCCAGCAGAATTCCCAGGTTGTTTTGTGCTCCCGCAAAGTTGGGGTCAATCGCAAGAGCCTGGCGATAATACCCAAGCGCTTCATCAAACCTGCCCTTGACGGTAAGGGCAGCACCCAGATTGTCCAGCGCATCGGCGAAATTCGGACTGATCTGGATGGCCTTGCGATAGTTCTCGATCGCGTCATCGAACTGGCCTCGGGCGGCCAAAGCCATGCCCAAATTGTTCAGCGCATAGGCGAAATTCGGACTGATCTGGATGGCTTTGTGATAGTTCCCGATTGCTTCATCAAACCGCCCTTCGGCGGCGAGGGCGGCACCCAGATTGTTCTGCGCCTCGGCGTAATTCGGATCAATCTGGATGGCCTTCTGGTAGTGTTCTATAGCTTCTTTAATGTGCCCTTTATTATACAAGTAACCGCCCAGATTGTTGTTAGCCAGCCAGCAATCCGGGTTCCTGGAGATCGTCGTCCGCCAGAGGGTTTCAATGTTGGGGTACATTCCACTCTGTCGCCAACTCGATACACCCAACACCAATAGCAGTGTTCCGCAAATAATGGGTTCAAGGAATTGTTGCTTGTTCATTAAAGAACGGAATAATATGGCGATTCCTGCCGCAGCCAATGTGATCGGGCCAATACTGGCCAAATACTGAAAGTGATCAGCTACGAACGAATAACAAAAGGGATAGACATTGAAAAAGCCCAGTGCTGGGAACAACGTTCCAACAAAAAAGAGCCATGCCGCCAGCAGCGCGCGATTTCGGCGTGAAAGCAACCACAACCCCACCGACACCAGCAGTGCCGTGATAGGAAAAAGGTATTGCCACCACACCGCCTGGCTGACATGCCAGCGGGGATAGATAAAAGTCAAATCCACGGGCCAGACGAGCTTGCCCAAATAGAACCAAATCGCGCGCCCCGCGATGAGCAACCGATCAATGATGGGGAAATTATACCCGGAACCGCTCGCGCCAACAAATTTCCATTCCACCCACGCCGTGAACAACCCGGCACCAATACCCACCGCAAAAAATGGAATCAGCGGTAATACATCCTGTTTCCAGGACAACTTTCCGCGTTGCCACCAGAAAACCACCAGCAACGCCGCAGGCAGGGTCGCAATAATAGTCTTGGACATCAACCCCAACACGAACAGCCCCAAAGTCACGAAATAAAACTTCCAGTTTCTGGTCCGGTCAAATCTCAAATAAACCAGCGCCGCGCCCAGATAAAATGCCCCCAACAACGTGTTCTTGATTTCCGAGATCCAGGCCACCGACTCCACGCAGACGGGGTGCAGGGCGAAAATGGCCGCTGCCCAATGAGCTCCCGGAACCTCCAACCGCCGTAGAATTGTCCATAACAGCAGGGCTGAAAAGGCGTGCAGCAAAATATTAATTAAATGATAACCCAGCGTTGTATTGCCCCAGAGTTTGTACTCAACCCAAAAAATGCTATGGACCAGCGGATAATACTGTTGCGTGGCGCCGGGTTCGATCCAGATGCGTGCCAATCCCTGTGGTGAACGCAGTCCGGGTGGATTAAGGTGTGCATCATCATCCCAAATTGCTTTTCCGTTCCAAGCCGGTTCGTAGGAGATAATCGTAATAGCTGTCAGGAAGAGGCCAAACAACCAAACCCGATGCCGCGATGAAATTAGAAAATCAACAATCCTGCTTGTTCCTGGCCCGCGGCCTCTTGATAAAGCCATCTTTGCCCCGGATAGGTTCGAGAGGCTTTGCTTGCTCGGCTTGTGGTCAGGCGTCGGTTTCAGTCGGTCAAAGGGTAAACAAAGTCAAGAGCCCGCTCAAGCCTCCCAGCGGAACGTGCATACAAGCAAAGTCGATGCCAAATGCTGGTCGCTGACTGACGCTGGCGATTCAACCACCAATGCCCGCCTTGTTCAAGTGAGAGTTTACAAGCTGCCAAGTCCCAAAACCGCGACGTCGCCATCTTCATCATCCGACGCGTTTTGCCCGACGCCCCGATTTAACTGCTGCCAGTCAGACGGCGCAAGCGAGTTTGCGAAAACCGCCGGCATGGAAATGTCTTGGGAGTGGGGATTGCCCGGCCAGCGGCGCCTCATCGTCCAAAGGCTTATCGTTTTAACAGGAGAAACAACAGCATCGCGTTGACCGCGGCAGGATTACATTGGTCAGATGCGGCCCTGCCGAACCGATTCCGAAGATTTGCACGTCGAGCATGAGGGACAACCATGTCAGCGGATGCCAGTTGCTGGCGTATGCCGTCTGAAAAGCCCGCAGCACACCCTTCCAGGTCATCCCGGCCTTGACTTGATAATTGGAGGAAAAATAATGATCGTCATCAAAATTGAACCCTTATTCGCGTGTCCGGCCAAAGATGAAGAACGCACCCAACGCCAGCAGTAAGCACACGCCGAGAACTGTGCGCCTGCAGGTTGCCTGGTCGGAACATGGCGGTGGTTGTGAAACGGTCATGGTTTCTGGTCATTTTTGTCGGTTAGCACCTGTGAATGCTATCCTCTATTTCCCGATGCCAATAGCGCGCTGGCCGGCAGGGTCCCTCTAAAAACCAAACAGGCGCTGGAAAATTACCAGCGCCTGTCGCAAACAAGAAATCAACGGATATTAACGCCGCATCCGGCGCGCGAAAACCAAACTGATCATGCCCAAGCCCGCCAGCGCGAAGCTTGCAGGTTCGGGAACTGCCGAGGGCGTTACATCTGCCCACGTTGTGCCAATGAGAAGGTTATCAACCAAATAAGGACCACCCGCGGCGCTTTGAGCTTTGAACCCTACATCGTCTATCGCTGTCGCTGTGAGACTTGAAAGGCTCGCAGTTGCCGTAGGTGCGGTACCACCAAAGGTGCTTGAGTTTGGATCTACCCAAAGGCTGGCGGTCTTTGCAGTGAGATCAATTTCTTCAACGATGAGATACGTCGTATTTAGCGACAAGGCGGTGCCGGTACCAGCGGTTGCGGATTGAGCGGCACCGCGCACTTCAATCTGACCGGCAGCATAATAATAAGCATCAATTGCGTCGCCGCTGCCACCCGGGGGGGTGGTGCCCGGATTCATCGCGGTGAAATAGTTATTGCCACTGTCAACTGCAGTTGGATCAAACAAGAATGAATAGTAGATTTGTCCGCTGGTCTGATTTGCGAATGTATTATAAATAGATCCGGCGGATACTCCGTTATTGATCTTAAGTTCGTTACCACCCTGATCCGCCAAACCTGCATAAGTCAGGTTGCCGCTAACAACGGTCAAATTGGCGCTGCCACTGGACCAAGCTGTGCTATTACCAGGGTTAACATCGCCACCAAGGACACCGGTATTATATTTAAAAGCTTCTGAAAACAGGAGTGTGGCTTGTGCGCTCTGAAAAAGAAAACACAGGGCACCGACGGTAAGAACGGTTAGGTATGAACGTTTCATGACTTACAGCACTGTTTAGGGTTGTATCGCAACTGTAGTTACCGTATCAGTTTTTCGGAACTTGTCACCATTGATTAATTGCATAATTACTTGAAAAATGAGAACCGCTAAACCGTATCCGCTAAAGTCCGTATGCAGCGCGTTCTCCTAACTGCCCTCAGCAGAACCACCTGGGTAGCCGGCTCCATGTCCTCTAAGGGGGACCGGGTCCGAAGAAATACAGCAGAACCCGATCACTAGGCACTTCACCGAAGGCAAACGGCAGAGGTCCCCAAGCCGAGGCATAGAAGCCCGCGCCCACGTCCCGGCTACTCGTTGTCAACCAACGAGGTCCGTCAACCAGCAAGGCCTTCCACGGGTGCGCCATCGAAGGATCCGGCGGCTTTGTGTTGGTATTGTTCAATGGAATGGCCAGCAAATCACCTCTCCTCGCAACCGCCCCATGTAACACAGGCTTGGCATTCGTGCCGCACTTTTCGATGTAATACTGAAACCCCCAGTGCCCTTCGAACCAGAGTGTCCCCGGACCTTGCGCGTAACGGTCGTAGGCCCTTTCCGCGCTCAGTCTGGCGGCGTTGGCGACAGCGAAATCCGCATGCGCCACCCCGACAGCGAGCGCGCCTCCTATCCCGAGGCAAACCCACACGATTTGCAGTCGAACTTTTTCGCCCATCAATTCATCCTGTTTCTCCAAACCCCGCGCGAGCAGGATGCCGACTGCAGGAGCCATGGGCAGGATCGATCGGCCGTTGACGATCCAGTTGAAAAAGGCGGCGAAAAGGAACGTTCCGAAAACCCAAAGCACCAGCAGATATGAACCAGCGTCGCGCCGCTGCCAGGCATCGGCGATTGCAAGCGCCAGCACGCTGGCTCCGCCCGCGGCCCAGAACATGACCTGGACTTCAACCCAAGTCAGCGAGGCGCCGGGAAAATCCCCGTAAACTTTCGCCAGTCTGCCGCCCATCACGAGCACGCCCGCAACCAGGATGAGGTCCGCAATGGCCGCCATGCGCGCCCGAGTCAGCCAGAGCAGCGGAGCGAGAAATGTCGCCACGGCCAGACAACCGCCCGTGAATGCCAACGCCGTCACGCCTGCGACGGGTCCCGAGAAGTCCGAGGTGCCCCGAATCAAGGAGACATAAGCTCCCGCATCTGAGAGCAATCCGCGCCCATAGAGGCTCGCCGTGACCCATTGATAAACCGCCAGGACTGCCACCGGGATGAGAAAAAAAACAGTCCAGCCTCCCAGACGCTTCCGGCAGATGAGGCTGTAGGCGATCAACAACGGAATCAGACAGGCGCCGAAGTATTTTGTGAGCGCGGCCAACGCCATCAACAATCCGGCGCACGCCAGGCGCCAGGAGCCGCCGCCCTCGGTGCCCTCGACCCACAAAACGACGGCCCAGACCCAGAAGGCCAGCATCAACGTGTCGCACATCAGCGTGGTGCTGGAGACGAGGAACACGGGCGTGAAGAGAGTCGCACACGCGGCGAACCCGGGCCGATTCGTGAAGCGGCACGCCAGTCGGTACGTTCCCAGGATGGCGGCGACCGCGGGCAGCAGGAAGGCGAAATGCAGCGCCTTTTCGCCCCAGCCCAGGAACGCCGCCGCCATTGCCAGGTAATAAGAGCTCAGCGGCGGATTTTTGGTGACGTCCCACATCGGGGATTCGACGCCATACCAGTTCACCTTGAACCCGTAAGGGTTGGCGGGGTGGGCTTGTATCTGCCGGGCCGTCCAGAGAAACAGCGGGTCGTCAAAATTCAGCGGCTTCCCGAGGAACGGGCCGAGAGCGGCAACGACCGCGAGGACGAGCAGAAGTCGGGGCCTGAGCGAAAGCCAGCGAAAAAATGGATCCGCCGGTTTGTCAGCGGGCTGCGGAACTTCGGCCGTCATACCGGACTCTTGTAATGGTTCCAAGTCCGATTGGAAACATTTTCCTCCACGCCACGCCTTCGGGCGCCCCCGGCGCGCGGCCTTCAGGCCGCTTCAGCGTCCGATCGGGCAACGACGAAATGATTGACCTGTGGGCTTCCGAACGATGAAGCGGCGTAAACGCCGCGCTCCTGTTTGCATCGGTGGCAGTATCCGGATGCGTCCTCCGCGCCAAGCGGCCGCTCCTGCGAGGGGGAGGCTGCGTCTGCAGACCGCTCACCAATAGCGGGCGCGATAAAACCGCATGGCCGCAGGCGGATTGTTCGGATCGATTACCTGGAAGAGACCGTTGGTGTCGGCGGTAATATTGGTATAGCCCAACTCCCACGGCCCGGCCAGGTTTGTCGATCGGTCGATGATATAGGTCAGATTCGGGATGCCAAAGTAGGAGGCCTGGAACAATCCGCCGGACAACAAAGGAGTTCCAGCCGTGTTCAGCGCGATGTTGTTCGAGGAGATCACCGCCGCAACCACGCTGCCGGTGGCGGAAGCGCCGAGTGAGTCGGTGAGGATGTAATTGAAAAGGTCGGAGCCGATGTAGTTCGATGGCGGCGAATACGCGATCAGATTGCCGCCCAGGGAAGCCGAGCCGTTGTTGGTGCTCGACGGAAGCACGCCGGAAACGCTGAAGGCGTTACCGTCCGGATCGGAACCCACGGCCAATAGATTCGCCACCGGAATCGAGACGGGGGTGTTCTCGGCCGTCGCGACGGCATAAGCACCGGGGATGGGCGGATGATTTGGCAGGGAGGTGACGAGCGTCGCGTTGGTGCTGCTGGTGGAGCCGGCGGTGTTGCTGATGACGACGGAGTATGACCCTGCGTTGGTCGTTTGGACGTTGACCAGCATCAGGAAGGAATTGGTGGCGTTCGCGATGGGTGTGTTTGTGTTGAAGTACCACTGATACGACAGCGGCGCCGAGCCGCCGGCCACCACGACGAACGTGGCGGCGTCACCGACGGGCACGGACTGGTTCTGCAGGTCGGAAATGACGAACGGCATCGTTGGTGGATACGCAGTGATCAGCCAGTTGGTTTTCGCCCAGGTGAGGACTCCGGCGCCGGCGCCGGCCGTCGGGCTGGTGACGATAGCTTGAAGCTGGGCCGGATCGTCCGCGGTGTAGGAATAAGGCAATTGATTGCCAGGCAAATTCCATGAAAACGGGATGAGAGGCGCCTGGAACGGACCCATCGGGTTGCCGGGGTCGGTGCTGTTCCCGCGCACGGTCGTGGTGTCGAATCGATAAATGCTATCGAGCGCCTGGATTTTTCCAGTGTAGGCCGGATTCGAAGGATCGGTCTGATTGTTGCGCAGCGGCCAGAGGCAATCAATGTAAACCGACTTTTCAAGCAGAAGTGCGCCGCTTTCTGTGGAGATGCTGCCGTTGACGGGTGGATCGAAACTGTAAGTGTTGTTCAGTGTATTTTGATCGGCTGTGCTCATGGTGGCCGCAATCGCATCGCGCAGACGCTTGGCAGCCAGCACCAATGTGTCGTCCACATAGATATTGTAATCATGCACGTTGCCGGCGCGCAGACGCGGCACGCAGCGATCCCACACGCCCAACCACAGGTGGTGGAAAGTCATCGAGATGGTCGCGTTGTTCGGGTCGAGATCATTTTGACCCGCCAAGTGGGTCTTGTCATGCGCCTGCATGATCGTGACGATGTTTGTGGTGCTGAAACCACGAGTGCGCAGGAAATTATACATCGGATAGCTTGAAGGACTCTGTTCAAGATAGTTGATCTGCTGCCACACCCAACTGTTGGTATTGGTGGCACCGTCATCACCGGCGTATTTGCACCACGAAATGGTGATCGCTGAGCAGCCGGCCTTGGTATCCAGAATGCCGTCGTAGGATTTCGTGAACGTGCAGTGATCAACCCAGATATTGCTCACCGCGCCGCCGTCGCCCAGAGTGATGAAGTCCCAGTCGTTTCTGTCGTATTGGCCTTTGGTCGATTCATCCCACTCCCAAAGCTGGTCGAATTTGAGATTGCGGATGATGATGTTGCCGCAATTCTTGATGTTCAACTTGGCGTGCCGGAGGGTCGAGCCTCCGGCCGAAAAAATCGTCAGGCCGTTTTTCTTTTGGATATCAACGAGACTGACGCCGGTCTGAAGCAAAACGGGCTGCAGGAGGGGTGTCGCAGCAGCGCGGAAAGGTTCGCTGTTGGATTTTGCAGAGGCTTCGATTTCGTTGTAGCCCAGATTGAGATCGTTCATGATCTCAATGATCTTCACAGTCTTGCTGTTGAGCGCATTCGCAAAGTCGGTGGCGGTATAAACCTGGGCATAATTCGGATCCGTGTTCGGCAGCACGCCGCCGCCCGTTGTATTCTGGCCAAAGCCGACCAGATTGTAAGCGCTGTTGACCACGGGAATCGAGGGCGTCACGCTCAGAACCGCCGGCATGCTCGTCACACCGCCGACGCTGTTCGAAGCGGTCAGCGTGTAACTGCCGGTGTCGGTGCTCTGCACGTTCGTCAAGGTCAAGGTGGACGAAGTCGCGCCCGCAACCGGCGATCCGTTTTTGTCCCACTGATAGAGGATGGTCGCGGTGCCGACGACCGTGGCAGTGAAGGCGGCGGTGCCCCCCGTCAGGACAATCTGCGAAAGCGGTTGAGAGGTGAAAGACGGGGCCACGGGATTTGTATTTACGGAGAGAATGGCGTTGGTGCTGGCCGCAGAGCTGAAGAAATTACTCACGACCACGGAGTAAGAACCTGCGTCGGCCGGCTGGACATTGGTCAACGTCAGCGTATCACTGGTCGCGTTGGTCAGCACGGTGTTGGTGTTGTAGTACCATTGATAGCTGAACGGCGCGCTGCCACCCGCCACCACGGTGAAAACGGCGCTTTCCCCGGGCAACACGGTCTGGCTTTGCGGTTGGGTGACAATCGAGGGCGCGGTCGGGACGCTCACCACAAGCTGGGCGTTGTAGCTGAGCACGGAACCATACGCGTTGGTGACAATGACCGAATATCCGCCTGTGTCCGACAATGAGGCGTTGGTGATGGTCAGCGAAGGGCCGATGGCATTCGTCAGCAACGTGTCATTGTTGTAATACCATTGATAGCTCAACGGCGCGCTGCCGCTGGCAATGACGCTGAAAGTGGCGTTCTGGCCCGCGAACACCGATTGATCCTGCGGTTGGGAGGTGATGGTCGGCGCCGTCGCCGAGGGCACCAGTTCGACCCGCACTTCATTGAACACAATGTTCGTCGCCGTGGACCCTGAACCGGACGGACGCAAGGCAATACCGTCAAAATTAAAAGTGGACGCCGCGCTATCGGTCACCGAGGTCGAGAGCGACGCGCCGTTCGCAAGGTTTTGCCAGGTCACGGTGAGCACAAGGGAAACAGCATCGGCGCGCTGCGCCATAAATTGCAGCAAGTATTGTCCGCCACTCGCGAAACCGTGGAAATTATTTGTGTTGCCCGGCCCGTTAATTTGCGAAGTCCAGTCGCCGCTCGTCCCCAGCAAGGAACTGTCTGTTGCGGTGGTGCGCTTGGTAAGACTCATGGGAGTTGCGTTATTGAACGCGACGCCCATGTTTTGAAATAATGCGTAACCTTGAACATTCGTTCCCTGTGAACTGGTGCTGAATCCATCCGCCGTCACCCATTTTGGCGAAAGAGTGGAATCGGCAAAATCAAACAGCCCCAGCCGGAAACCCTGCGATGTGTTGAGCGGGGCAACATTGTTTAAAGTGAATGTGATCGTGGCTGTCAGCATGTCTCCGATCCACAACTGCACCGGACTTGAGGAATTGGTCGCAAAGTAAGTGATCCCCATAAATGAACCATTGGGCGTTGCGATGGACATGCTGCCAGTTGTCATCGTCACATCTGCCGCACTCGAAACGAACCAGGCCGAATCCGTCGGCAGGTTCTGGTTGGTGCGCGTGCCGTCAGCAAACGTGTCGTCCAGCAGCACCGTCGCATCGGTTGGCGCGGCGGCGGCGAATGTCAGGACGGTGGCGAGAATAGCAATTCTGAGGGCTGATTTCATACGAACTCGGAGATTTCGTCAAGGCAGTGGAAACCGCGCAACTGTCGTCAAGGGTTTAAGATGCGCGCATCGTAGCACAACGAATGGGCATGGGTCAGCCCCTCAATTCTGCAAATTAAATTGAAAATAAGGCACTTCAGCGCTGAATCCGCGCCGAACCGCCTTTGGCAAATGCCCGCACCTGCTCCAGCGTCGCCATGGTCGTGTCTCCAGGAAACGTCGTCAGCAGCGCGCCATGGGCCCAGCCCAGTCTCACGGCGTCCTCCAGCGACTCGCCCGCGAGCAACCCGTAGAAGAAGCCCGCGGCAAATCCATCCCCTCCCCCCACCCGATCCAGCACCTCCAGTTCGCAGGTCGGCGACATATGCGTCTTGCCCTCGATCCACGCCACCGCGCCCCAACTGTGCCGGTTGGTCGAATGCACCTCGCGCAACGTCGTCGCCACCACCTTCACCTGCGGATGTTTCTTCCGCACATTCTCCATCATGCTGATGAATGCGCTCGGATCCAGCTTCGATTTCGCTTTCACGTCGGGTCCGGGAATCCCCAGGCCCATCTGCAAATCCTCTTCGTTGCCCACCAGCACGTCTACCCGCTTCACAATCCGATCCAACACCGCCACCGCGCGCTCCTGGCCCCCGGAGACATTCCATAGTTTCGCGCGGTAATTCAGGTCAAATGACACCAGCGCCCCGGCCTCTTTGGCCGCTTCCATTGCCTCCACAATCACCTCGGCCGTCGTCGGCGACAGCGCCGCAAATATTCCTCCGCTGTGGAACCAACGGACGCCGCCGGCGAAGATCTCCTTCCAGTTGAAATCCCCCGGCTTCAATTGCGCCGCCGCTTCGTTGCAGCGGTTGTAAAAAACCACCGGCGCCCGCACTCCCAGGCCCCGGTCGCTGTAAACCGTCGCCATGTTCGGCCCGTGAACGCCATCATGCTTGAACCTCCTGTAAAAGCCCTTCACCCCCATCGCCCTCACCCGCTCGGCAATCAAATCGCCAATCGGATAATCCACCATCGCGGTCGCAATCCCTGTCTTCAACCCGAAACAGTCGGACAGATTCGCGGCCACGTTAAACTCACCCCCGCTGACGTGGATGTCGCAGTGGGTCGCCTTGCGGAACGGGATGATTCCTGTATCCAGGCGATGCACCAGGGCGCCCAGGGAGACAAAGTCCAGCGCGGCGTTCTTCCGGATATTCAAACCTTGCTTCGTCTTCATTTCTAGTGGTCAACGGGAAAGAGATTGAGAACGATGGCGCGTTCAGCCGCCGTGCCGATGGGTGGACGCCGGCCCCCGGGAGAACTCAATGCTTGTTGGCGCGGCGCAGCGCCGATTCCCCGTTGGATCGGGCGGCCGCTCGTTTGCGCCGGTCGCCATTGGAATCTGCCACCGGTTCCGGCAACGCCATGTACTGCTTCGCATTCGAGTAACAGATGTTTCGGATCATCGGGCCCAACAACATGTCGTCATCGGGAATTTCACCGCTTTCCACGTCGCGCCCGATGAGGTTGCAGAGCACACGCCGGAAGTATTCGTGTCGCGGATAAGACATGAACGAGCGCGAATCGGTGACCATGCCGACGAAGCGCGAGAGCAGGCCGAGATTGGACAGCGCGTTGAGCTGCCCCTCGATTCCCTCCTTTTGATCGAGAAACCACCACCCGGAACCGAGCTGGATTTTCCCGGGGATCGTGCCGTCCTGGAAATTCCCCAGCATCGTGGCAAACACGTGGTAGTCGGCCGGGTTATTATTGTAGAGGATGGTCTTGGGCAGCGCGTTTTCACGGTCCAGACGGTCCAGATAAACGGCCAGCGAGGCGGCTTGCGGAAAATCGCCGATGGAGTCGAACCCGGTGTCGGGGCCCAACTCGCGCAACAACCGGGTGTTGTTGTTCCGCAACGCGCCAAGATGAAGCTGTTTCGTCCAGCCCTTTTCGGCATCGAGCCGTCCAAAGAACAGCATCATGAACGAGGCGAATTGCGCGTGTTCCGCCGGAGAAGCGGGCTTTCCCTTTCGCGTCCGGGCAAAGATGGCGGCGGCCGTTTTATCGGAGCAGAAGTCCGCATAGCACTGGTTCATGCCATGATCCGAAAGCCGGCAGCCCGCGCTGTGGAAAAAGTCGTGACGGGCGCGCAAGGCGTCCAGGAAAGCCGCGAAACCATCCATTTCCATGTCCGCGGCCGCGGAGAGCCGGTCCACCCATGGGTTGAACTGCTCCGGCCGATCGACGCCCAGGGCTTTATCCGGACGGAATGCGGGGAATACCTGCGTTCCCAGGTTGGACGCGGCGATGGCCTTGTGCAGCTTCAGGTCATCGGTCGGATCGTCCGTGGTGCACAGCGCCTTGACTCCGAATTTTTTCAGGATGCCCTGCGTTGTCAATTCCGGCGTGGCCAGCCGCTCATTGGCTTCCTTCCAGATGCGGACCGCGCTGGCTTCGTCCAGCAGTTCCTCGACATCGAAGTAACGCTTCAATTCGAGGTGCGTCCAGTGAAAGAGCGGGTTGCGGACGGTGTGCGGAACCGTGGCGGCCCAGGCCTGGAATTTCGCGAACGGATCGGCTGTTCCCGTGCAAAAGCGCTCGGCGACCCCATTCGAGCGCATGGCCCGCCACTTGTAATGATCCCCTTCCAGCCAGATTTCAAACAGGTTCTTGAACTGGCGGTTCTCGGCGATGTCCCGCGGCGACAGATGACAGTGGAAATCCAGGATCGGTTCCGCCTCGGCATAGTGATGATAGAGCCGGCGCGCCGTCCGCGTTTGCAGGAGAAAATCCTCGTGAATGAATTTCATAACGATCAGCGGGTGGTTGCGACCTGGCGGGTCCGTTCGCGCGGTTTTGGTTTTCCTCCACCGACAAACAGCGGTTTGAGATGCCGTTCGTAAAGATTCCGGGTGACGTTTCTCGACACCACGGCTTCGTGCGACTTGAGCTCGTCGAGATAGCGCCGGCCCATTCCGGCGGCGATCTTGTAACCGACGTGCAGCAACTGACGCAGGTGCGGGTTGAAAGCCTTGTTGCCCTGGTCGTGGCGCAGCGCGGAGACAAACTGCTCCGAGCTCCAGCCGCGGACCGCCGCCGCCGAAGGCAGCCGGCTCCGGTCGATATCGATCACTGTCGCGTAAGGCGCACACAGGTCTTCCACGTGTTCCAGCGCTCCGCCGTAGATCTCCTTGGCCAGCGCCAGGCCGCTGCCGCCCGCCTCCGCCAGACCAATGACCTCCTCCAGCCAGGTCGTGCCCGCGGTCTTGATATGCAGCCCCGCGTCGAACCGCTCCAGTGCCCGGCGCATCGGCGCGTAGATCGAGAACTTGTCGCTGCCGGAATGCACGCTCAGCTTCAGCGTGCTGGGCAAACCATACTGCTCAACCGCAAACGCGATCACCGCCAGATCCTCGTTGAACTCCTTCTCGAACTGCGTCATCTTCCCCACGTAATCCACGCCTTTGTTGAATCGCCCCGTAAACTTCGGCGCGATCGTCTGGATCGGAACCTTCTCATCGGCAATCGCGGCCAGGATGATCAGCAGCTCCGGCGGGGTCTGCGGCGTGTCGGTTTCGTCCATTGAAATCTCGGTGATAAACGCCCCCTCGCCCTTCACCTTGACAATGTGCCGATAGATTTTCCCCGCCTCCTGAACGGCAAGCAGATACTTTCCAGCGATGCGTTCCACGTCGGCCGGCGTCGTCTGAAAAGGCTGCTCGATGCCCGGAATCGACAATTGCCCCGCCAGCTCGGGATGACGCTTCACGAACGACGTGACGGCCCCCGGGTCGGCCGCCTTGCCAATCCAATCCGCGACATCGATCGTGTAGAAATCCGAAAACGGGACGAAGCGATCCACCGTCTCGAGCCGGATGTGGTCGGCATCGATGTGGTACGGCCTCGCCCATCCCAGTTCCGCAACCGCCGCATCGGCCGCCGCGCGCGTGGCGGCAGGCTCGGAACCGATGATGATGTGTTCCCGGTTTGATTTGTTCCACACCGGAATGACCTCCACGCCCTGCGACGCTGCCATCATGCACGCGCGAAGTTGGGGTTTGGCCTGGCTCGCGAAGCGATCTCCAACCCCGATCGAGATCTTCTCGAGTTTCAAGAATCTGCTCATAAAACTAAGCTTTATTAAACGTCATCCCATCGTAACCCCGTTTTTTCCATAAAGAATCCCAAGATTCTGCACATCTCTGTGAGTTTTGTGCACCCGACGGCATCTCGTGGCTAGTATCCATAGCGTCGCCGTTAATTACATGTCTTCATGCGTATCGTCAATAGCGCGAAACAGGGGGAATGTGGCGGAGCCGCTGCACCTCGATGCCGGCGAGAATGAACGGGCCGACCCCTTTGAGATCGTTATCCACGACCGGTTCCCTGAGGTAATATTCGTAGGACCCGTCCTTGCCGTAGCCCAGGCTCGCGACGGAGCAGCAGTGCGTCAGCGAAATGTCCCCTGGACCGTCTTTCCTGATGAGTCCATCGAGGATGCCCTGGTAACCCTTCAGAATCGCGGGCTCATAGTTGCGAGGGAGGTAATTCCGATTGACGCTCTTTGCGAGCACATAGACGAACATGCTCGAGGCGGACGCTTCGAGGTAATTGCCCTTGCGGCCGCCCTGATCGACCACCTGATACCAGAGTCCGCTCCGGGGATCCTGGTATTTTACAACGCCCGCGCAAAGCTTTTGCAGCGTGCCGATCAGTTCCCCTCGCGCGGGATGGGTGACGGGGAAAAAGTCCAGCGTGTCCACCAGCGCCATCCCGTACCAGCCCAGGGCGCGGCCCCAGAAATTCGAGGAGGTGCCGGTGATCTTGTTGGCCCACTCCTGCCGCCGGCTCTCGTCCCAGCCGTGATAAAACAGGCCGGTCGCCGGATCGTGCGTATGCGCCGCCACGACGCGGAATTGCTTCGCGATGTCGTCGAATGACGCCTCGGGTTCGTTGAATCGCTTCGCATATTCGGCATAGAACGGCCCGGCCATATAGAGGCCGTCGAGCCACATTTGATGAGGATATTTCTGCTTGTGCCAGAACCCGCCTTCGCCGGTGCGCGGCTGGGTGTCGAGCTGCCTGCGCAGCAGCACGGCCGCGTTGCGGTATCGCTCTTCTTTCGTGATCCGGTAAAGCATCAGGACGGTCTTGCCGGGGTTGATGTGGTCGAGCTGGTACTCCGCCGCGTTGTAGTCACGGATGCCCCCTTCCGGCGTGATGAACGAGCCGATGGCGCTTTCGGCGAATCGGAGGTAACGCGGGTCGGGCGCGCATTCGTCCAGTTTCAGGAGCGAAAGGGTGAACAAACCGGCGGCGTAATCCCATTTTGCCGCCCCGTTCTCCTTCCAAACCAACCGGTCCCCCAGCCGGTTCATCTCGGAATCCGCCATGCGCGCGGACCATTGCAGGGGCGTCGCGCCGGCAACGATGTCGATGGGAGACGGCGCGGCACCGTGAAGGTTCAACATGAAGCCCGGAAATACAATCCAAAAAGGATTCCTGATCATTCTGGCTTCGGATTGCCGGCGGAGTCCAGGCCTTCGACCTTCGCGTTTTGGACGATGAATGCAGGACCCTTTGCGGCCGTGACCCGCACGTTCTTGAGTTCGATCCCCTTCGCGTTCTTGATCGTGAGACCGGTCGTGCCGGCTGAAATGCGGACGTTTTCCAAAACAACATTCGAAATCCGGCTTTCCGGCAGGCCCATGATGGTACCCGCCGATCGCTGGCAGGTCGCTGTCAGGTTCTTGATGTGGATGTTCCGATAGACGGGAATCCTGTCGTCGGCATTGGCGGAAGCTTCGACACTGGCCGCGGACGATTGGGGGGTATCTTGAGCCGAGTTGTTCATGTAATACATGGTGAAGGTGATCGCGGGATCGACATTTTTCATCGTGATATCGCTGAAACGGATGTTCTCCACCACCCCGCCCTTGCCCCGTTGCGACTTGATTCGAATCCCGTTTTCCGTGCCCTCGAATGTGCAATTCCGCACCGTGACGTTCCGCACGCCGCCGACGGTTTCACTGCCGATCGACATGCCGTGCCCGTGCAGGAACGTGCAATCGGTCACCGTGATGTCTTCGCTGGCAAACTCGCGGCCCTCCATCTTCTTCCCGGCCTTGATGGCGATGTTGTCGTCGCCGACATCGATGCGGCACCGCGTGATGATCATGTGCCGGCTGGCGCTGGGGTCGATGGCATCGGTGTTCGCCGCATGGGCGGGAGCGGTGATGGTCACATTGGAGACGAGCACTCCGTCGCAATCGGTCGGGACGAAGTGGAATTTCGGCGAATTTTGAAGTGTGATGTTTTCCAGGCGAACATTCTTGCAGGAGGTCAACACGATCAAGTTCGGACGCGGCAGGGTGTATCCGGGAATCCTGCGGCGCGCTTCCTCGGCCGGCACCCACCAGCGCGCGCCCGCGCCGTCGATGACGCCCGGGCCCACGATGGCGACCGAGTCGAGATTCTTCCCGATGAGGAAGTGGTTGAAATTGGTTCCGGTCGGCGTTTTCTCCTTGATGAAATCGGCCGGGTCATCCGTGGCCTGCAGTTTTGCGCCCGCGTCGAGCTGAAAGACCGTGCGGTTGCGCAGGGTGAGCGGTTTGCTGAGATACGTGCCGGCGGGCAACTCCACGGTGCCACCACCCGCCTTGCCGCAGGCATTCAGGGCCTTTTGAATGGCCGCGGTGTCGAGGTTCGTGCCGTCGCCCTTGGCGCCGAAGTCGCGGACGTTGAAGGCGCCGGCCGCGAGGCCCGTGCCAGGCAATCCGACGGCGAGAATGAGCAGTCCAACAGGTGTCCAAAGGAGCCGGGTCAGGTTCGGTGATAAGGATTTCATCGTCGTGTTCCAAAGAGATGTCAGTGCATCAACCAACCAATTGCAGCATTTGATTGTTACCCGCCAGGCCGCAGTTTCCAAAGCCTTTCCACTCTGGCGCGCGGCATTTCTGCTTGAAAAAAGCGCACTCTGCGTGCCCTCGAAAACGCGGGCATTGGAGGCATTGGTAGGGTGGCCGCGCCGCCCCGCACCCGCCGGTTGAAACCAGGCCACCGCCGAAACCCGGTCCCGAGTCACCTCGCCGGATCCCACCCGTCCGCGCCGCCGAGGACTTTCTGCACGGTGATCGCGTCGGCCTCGCTCTTGCTTAATTGGCGGGACCAGGGGACGCGCGCCTTGGGGTTCGCGCCGGGACCGCGGCTGTTGAACTCGGCGTAGCGCGCCGTCTTCTCCGCCTGCGGATTCCTCCAATTATGCCAGCCTTCCGGGCGGACCACCGCCGACATTTCCGTGTTCAGGAAGATCGTGCTGGCGTTCAACCGCCAGGGCCGGCCGAGATAAGTCTTTACCGCCTGGGTCTCGCCGCCAATGGCGCAATTCGAAAAGACGAACCCGAAGGGCTGGCTCTCGGGAGTCGATGCGGCGGTGATGTAACCGTCCCGCAGACATTGGATCCGGCAGTTCTCGAAGAAGACCGTGGCCGCTCCGAAAATGAAATCCACGTGGCCGGCGACAAAGCAATTCGTGAAATACTGCCGTCCCCGGTTGGCCAGGATCGTGTCCTGCCAGCCCAGAAAACGGCAGTTCCGGAACGCCGCGCGGTCGCCGTCGATCCGGATGGCCAGAGCCTGCCCCTTGGGACCTGCGCTGTTCTCGAACGTGACGTTCTCCGCCGTGAAATCGTCCGCGTCGATCGTGGTCGAAGGGGTGTGAAACGTGCCGATGGGTTTGCCGTCGCGGCCCGGGAGGCCGGCGTACAAATCGCACGTGATCACCGTCCTGGCGGGATCCTCGCCCATAAAATGGAAGAAGCGCTTCTCGCGCTGCACGTAGATCAATTCCTTGTAAACGCCCGGCTTGATGTGGAGGATCACCGGATTCGACGAACTGCCCGCGGGCACGGCCATCACGGCTTCCTGCACGCTGCTGAACTCGGCGCTGCCATCCGCGGCCACGGTCAGATTGGTTTGGGCATCGAGCGGGTCGCCGGCCGCGAAGGCGGCGCAGAAAAGGGGCCACATCGCTATCCTGACTTGCCGCCGGCACAAAAACTTCATTCTGATATTCACGAGATGGCAAATCACTCTGTCGCGAGATCTCGCCGAACGTCAACTGGAATTCGCCGTATCCTCCCCCCGGCTAACGCATGATGCAATCGGCTCTCGATGGCCCAATAGCCACGTTTGAGTTTGATCCAGCCCAGCGCGTCCAGTTGCTCCACGGTCAAGCTGCTGATCAGATACACCGTTTCGGTGGATTTGTGGCCTTTGCGCGGCACGCGGCGCCGCAACCGCGCAATCAGGCGCGCTCCGGGAAAACCGACTTGCTCCGGCGTGACTTCCCGGCACTCCAGAACCCGAATCTCACGCCGGCTCCGATTGTGTTCGCGTGTCAGTGCTCGGGTCTTGTCCGTGGGCTGAGGGGGGAAATTTTCCCGGCGTGAGAAGCGTTGTCAGGGTTTGGACCAGTTCCTTTTGGTTGTCCTTGACCGTCAGCGCGTAATCACCCCCGCCCTCAAAGAGGATTTGTTGCGCTGTCTCGATCTGCGTGTGGAGCGCATCGGCCAACGCGGTCTTGTTGTCGAGGGGCACTTTGCCCAACAGTTCCCGAGCGGCGGGAATTTCGTTGCTGCCTTCTTTGACAGGCACGGTGCCCAGCCAGCGACCGCTGCCGTCCACGGCGCTGACCAGTTGGACATGCGCATGACGCAGCGTCTTGCCATCCACGATCACCAGCTTGTCCTGCGAGGCTCCCAGCACCTGTTGTTGCCACAGCAATAAGGCCCGTTCCAGCGCCGCTGCATCAATCCGGGGCAGCATCCGCTTGAAGGTGCTTTCCCCCGGACAGCGAATGCGTGTGGTGCCTCGCTTGGTCCGAAAGCCCAACGCGCGCAACTGTCCTTGCGAAAGGGTGGCGGCATACTCAGCCAAATCCTGCGGTCCCCGGCGCACCCCGCTGAACATCGCCAAGGCAATCAACGCCAGAAATCCCGCCATCGGATACGCCAGCGCCTCTTTGCTGCGAAACTCCGGCACCTCGGCACGCAAGTGTTCAACCAGGCTGCGCATCTGCGGGGCTTTGGCTGTGCAATGGGGCAAGGCTTTTTCCTCCACTGCCTTCCAGTCCGGGGGAAATTGCTCGGCGCAGAGTTTGCGGCAGGCATGAGCAACCAACTCGCGCACCCAGATTTGTTTGGGTCGCTCATGCTTCTGGTAGAAATCCTCCGCGCTACGCCTCCAGCCGGCGGTTTGTCCGAGCCGATTCCATCCGCTGGCCTTGTAAGCGGTGCCTTGATAGAGGTGCGGATCGACAAATGTTTCGGCCAGTGCCACCGGATGTCCCCAGCTTTGTTGCCAGTCGGCCGAGAGCCGGGCCAGCATTAGCTTCATGAAACGGCTGATGAGATTGGGACATTGGCAGGCAGGCAGCACCAGCAACCGCGAGTTATTAACCACCAGCGGCAGACGCGTGCGCCGCTGCTCCTCGGTCCAGCCGATAAAGCGGTCGCGGGCTTTGATGTGCAGTGCGGCGGCGCTCCATGCGGCCAAGGCCAGCCATTGGCCGCGATAGGAGGCCACAAAGCGCAAGTGTTCCCCCACCAACTGCGCATCCTTCAGGTAGTGATACTCAGCCAGGAGTTGATCGAATCGTTCCACTTCAGCCGGTGGAATCGGCTGCACATCCAGATGAATCAGAATCTCCTGCTCGTCGGCTGTGGGATGGCGAAAGCGGGCAAACACTTCTCTCATGCCCAACAGCATAAAAAGTTGCGGCTGGGTTGTCCCGCAAAATCGTTCAACCCTTTTTCGGCTAATGGCTTGCCGTTACCGAAAAACGCGCCCTATTTCCCTTGTGATCGCCTCGGCCCTTGGCGCTGCCGCTTCGGGCGCCGGGCTCAAAACCAACATCGAATCCGCATATCGCGGTCCATGGCCGGGGAACAAACCCGGGTGCCCCAGTTTACGGATAAACCAGTTCGAGGAAAACGCTGCCGTTGGCCGGATCAATCGGCACAGAGACCTGGTTCGTCGAATCCGAACCGTTGAACATCGTCCAATTCGTGCTCAAACCGACACCCGGACCGTTGGTCTGGATCAGCAACCGCCAGCCAATGTGGTCTGCCGGCCAGGAAACCTGCAGTTGCTGGCTTGCGGGCTGGAATACAAGGCTCAATGGCGTCAGAGAAGGCGTTGGTGTCGCGCTGACTTCGCTCGAATTGCCGCTCTCGTAGGCGCCGTTCAACGCGGAAACCACATAATAATAAGTCACCCCGTTGGTCACATCCGTGTCGGTATGGTTCGTGGAGCCCACGACAGAGGCAATGATCGACCCGGCGGTATAGGGACCGCCGCTCGACGTCGATCGCTTGACGTTGTAGCTGGTTGCCAGGGCTGACGGCGACCACGCGAGCTGCACCGAAGCATTGGCCGCCACCGCGGTCAGATTCGTCGGCGGATCGGGAGTGGTCCCGATCGATTGAACGACCAAATTCACCTGCTTGGCGGTATTGGTGTCGAAGGAATACAGGAAACCCGACGGCGTGCTGCCCAGGGCCGGGTTGCCCCAGTTCAAGTTGGTTCCGTAAGTGAACAAGGTGTAGGAACCGGCGCCGAAGCCGCCGCCGTCCGCAACGTTCACCGTACCGGCCAGACCGAGGCTGCCCCTCACGGCGATCGTATTGGTGGTTGTGCCCAGCAGCAGGTTCAGCACGGTCGGAGCGGTCAGATTCAGGCTGTTGCTGATCGTCAGGAGGGTCCCGCCCGAGGTGAGAACGGGCGAGTTGCCGAGCACGTTGGTGTTGCTCAAGGAAGCCTGCGCGTTGTAGAGCAGCAGCCCGTTGACATTGGTCGTGGTCAAACCGTCAAAGGAAATCGGATTCATTCCGGGAAAACTGGAGTTCGTGACGGCAACCTGCGCATGGTAAAGGGTGAACGTGCTCCCGCTGGTGGGTGTGATTTTCGAATCCACAATGGTCACCTGGTGCGCGTTGTAAATCTCGAACGTTTTCGGGGCCGTGATGGTGATATGACTCAACAGGATGTTAGTGGCGGGCAATTCCGTTCGCGCCCAAATCAGTCCCGCCAGCCCGCTGCTCGATACCGTCGCGGTCAGGTTGCTGATGATGATGTTCTTCCATACCACCGTCGAAGTGGGCACCGGGAACGGAGTGGGTTCGGCGGCTGCATTGGATGGAGTGATGCTGGTCGGCGTTCCGATCTCGTTGTAGTAGCTGTAAATCAGGATCGGGAAATAAACGATGTTCGTCATCGTCAGGTTGTAGTAGTTGAGATTCTGCGCCGTACCGCCGTCGCCGGTGCCGGTGCCCGAGGTGTTGTCCGACTTCATCCGGATGCCATACTGCGTCCCGTTGAATGTGCAGTTGATCACCAGCAGATTGGACACGCCGCCCGTGGTGTTGCTGCCAATGGTCACCCCATGCCCGCTGCCAAACGCGCAATTGGTCACGACGACATTCGCAGTCACCGCACTGCTCGAACTGCTGCCCAGGGCGATGTTGTCGTCCCCGTCGCTGATCGAGCAGTTCTGAACCAGACAATTGGTTCCGATCAGGTCCATCCCGTCGGTGTTCGGCGAGGTGCCGATTGTGTTGATGGTAATCCCTTGAATGGTCACGTTGCCCGCCGAATTCTTGAAGGAAATGTGCATCTTCGGCGGGTTCTGCAGCGTCACGTTCTGGATCAAAATCCTCTGGCACTTCGAGAAATAAATCATGTAAGGCGGGTTCGAAGAGCTTACCCCCCACCACCCTGCCCCGTTGCCGTCAATCGTCCCCGACCCGCTGATCTCGACGTCGGTCAAATTGGTCCCGGCCAGAGGATACGCAGGACTTCCCGTCGCATTGGGATAGCTGCTCTCGGGGATGATCTGCAGCGTCGCCCCGGCGTCCACCTGGATGTTGACTTTGGTCTTCATCGCCAGAGCCCCGGTCAAGTAGGTGCCCGGACCCGGAATCTCAACCGTGCCGCCGCCGACACCGCTCGACGCCAACGCCGCAGCGTTGATGGCATTTTGAATCGCCGTGGTGTTCACCGTCACCCCATCGTTGGTGGCCCCATAGGTTGTGACGTTGAAGATGTTGTTCGTCTCGATGCTCGGCAGGGTCGGAGTGCCGCCACAAACCAGTCCAGGCAACACAACCAAGCCCAGGCAAAAAACAAGTAACGGCCGCTTCATAGGCAATTAGAGAGAGTCAACTCGTGCGGATGTTCCACACGGAGTTGGGATTGATGGTGTCAGGTTCAGGCTAAACTTTGTGCTGCAGCGTCAAAATGCTAACTAACCGCGTGGTCTCGGTCAAGTTTAATGCGACAGTGTGCTCTTCACAATCAAGGCATTCTGCAAATTGGATGGAAAAAACTGCACCGGGCCCGTTGCCTCGGGAATAATCCCGACGCAAGCTGATCCTGGCTCATTTCAACTGTTGCGGTGCAACCAGCGACGGCGCGATGATCACCCGGTCCCTTTCCAACCAGCCGCTGTGGTGATCCCCGACGCTGACCTGGAGCCAGTGCTCGTTTCGATCCAGAATGCTCAGCTCGGCTCCGTCATGGACCGTGAAGACCGTCGGGGATTCCTCGAGCGGACCGTTGCGGACGGCGGCGGCGTGAACGATCACAATCGCTGTTTGACCCGACTCCGCGAAAAGCGCGCCCCCAAGGCAACCGCACAGGACTGCCATGGCGGCGCCGCTCAACCAGGTCCAAGTCCGGAGGGCGGGTTTGAGTCCGGGCCGAAGCTGGTTGACGGTGAGCAGGAGCAGCCACACCCAAAGCCCGAGCGATGCCAGCAGCGTCCACTCGTTTGCGGTGAGCCTCTCCAGGCGGCGACGCCACACGTTCGGCAACAGCGTGGAACCCTGGACCTGGTCCCGAACGAACTGTAGATTCGCGCGCAGATCCGGGTCGCGTGGCGCCAGCTCCCCGGCATCGCGGTAGGCGGCGATGGCCTCGCCGGCGTGGCCGGATTTGAAAAGGGAGTTTCCGAGATTGAAATAAAGCGGCGCGGACACCGGGCCGGACCGGACCATTTTTTCGTAGGCCGAAGCCGCCTCCGCAAATTTGCCCTGCTCGTAAAGTTTGTTGGCCGAGTCGAAATCGGCCGGGATGAAGGTCGCCGGAGCGGCGCATAGCATGGCGACCCAACCGGGCAGCAGCACCCATCCGATCGCAAACAAGCCGCGCACAACGCGCATCCAAATTCGAACGCCCGACGTCGATTCGCGGAACTGTCGGGCGAGCGTTCGACGTTCGACATTTCCGCATGGAGACATTTGTCGCCGTTTCATAACTGCACCTCCCGCAGTTCCCGGAGCACGGTCTCGACCTTGGGGATGAAGGCGGCCAATTCCCGGCTGCTTTTGATCGGGGCGAAGCGCGCGAGGTTGCAGGTGTGGAACAAATCGCGGAGCGGGGCCAGCGTCTGTTCCGGCACACCTCGCGGCAGCAGGCGCTCCTCGATCACCGCTTCCGTAATGGCCGACGCCGGCAAATCCAGCCGCTCCCCCAGTTGCTCCTGCAGCAGCCGGGACAAGGTGGCAAAGAATTCGTCCGACTTGTTCCCGGCCGCGAACGTCTGGAGATCGACCCTCCCGTCGCGGATTTGTTGTGCGACGTGTCTCCGGCGGCGCAACCGCGGATTGTTGGCGAGGCTCTCGCGGCGTTTGCGCCGGAAGACAGCGGAAATCAGCGCAATCGCGGGCACACCCTGAAGCGCGAGGAACCAGGGCCGCTGGACCAGCGGCGGGCCGATTTCCGTAACGTCTCCAAAATGCTGTTTGATGGAAACGATGTCCGGCGGCGGCGTGTCCTGCGCGGGGTGGTTCGCGGCCGCGACCACTGGAACCGCGGCGGCCCCGCCCGCATGAACGGCCAGGACAATCTCCGGCCCGGTCAGCGTCTGGTAACTCCTTCTGTCGGTGTCGAAATAACTGAACGTAACCGGCGGCAATGAATGGATCTCCCCGTTCTGCGGCACGACCACCTCCTCGAACGTCTTGGTTCCCTGAATCCCGAACGGATCGCTCGAATCAACCTTGGACGCCGCCCCCGGATACACCTTGAAATCGCGCCAGCCCGGCTGGTCGGGCAACGCCAGCGAATCCAGCGTCCCACTGCCCGTCACCTGAATCCTGACCGTGATGGGGTCGCCCACCGACAAATTGGTCGGACCCGCGGTCACGGTCATTGTGTAATTTCCAACTGCGCCGTTAAAATTCGGAGCCGCGCCCCGGTCGGGCAACGGCAGCGCCTGCACCGTCTCGGCGTCCGTGACGACAGAGACCGCCTTTTGTTCGTTTCGGTCCAACATCCCGAAAGGATCCCAAACCGGGTCCCGACGACGGTTCGGCGAAGCGAATTCAACCACCAATCCGGCCGTGACCGGGCCGATGGTCAGCGCGCCCGCCTTGACCGGCGTGAGCGCGACCGAAATCGGAATCTCGGTATAGACGGAGTCGCCCGCCTGCACGCGCCGGTGCTGCCCTTCCACCATCTTGCCGACGGTGAACCCTTCGGCTGGGAGCGCGTTGAGTTGAAACCGTCCGAGGTTCTGGATCTTGTCGCTCAGGTAAAGCTGGAGTTCGGCCACGGTCGTTTCGCCCACGTAAAGCTCCTTCCGGGGCAGATGCAGTTTGAAAAACACTGGCCCCGAGTCGGCTGCCGCGCCGGGGGGCGGCGCACCCGGCCCGGCCACGCTCAATCGCAGGGGCCGCGTGCTCAACTTCTGCCCGCCCACCTCGATGGTCATCGAGGGAATGGGATAGTCGCCGGCCTGCCGGGGAGTGAGCGTGAAAGCGTGCGTCACGGTTGAACTGACCTGCCCATTGATGAAGCTGAACTGGCTCGAAGGGCCGACGTAGGAGATCTCCAGGTTCGGAATCGCGGGCGGTGTCGGAACATTCTCGGGCGAGCCCCCTTCGAAGGTGATCGAAAGCGTGGCGCTCTCCCCGAGTGAAATGCTGCTGCGATCCAGGCTGGCGGTCAGGCTGGCGGCGCGGAGGCCGGCCGGCGCCAGCCCCGCCAGCAGAACGACAAGGACCGGCGCGAACCGCAGCCCCCGATGGCTGCGGACCGCGCCCGAAACTCCGCATTGCATCCGCATGTTCCGCATGGTTTTCGCCGTCAATTCTCGCCGGACAATCGACGCCAGGCAAGCCCCGCTTCGCCGACGTTAAATGGACAACCTGGAGCGGATTTTGTTCGGTGGAAAATAGTGCAGCGAAACTCCCGGCGAACCGCTCATGGTGGGGCGAGCGTCCTCGCGAGCCGCTGCGTGACATCGAACCGGATTGTCACCCGACGCCCCTGTTGTATAGTCCGCAGGCGTGCCCGTCCAAAACCGCATCGTAAAAGTCCGTAAACGAAACCGCGCGCTGGTCCGCTTCGACCAGGAACAGATCGGCCGCGCCCTGCTGCGGGCCGCGGAATCGATCGGCGGCTTTCGCGAGGATTTCCTGCCCGGAATCAACGACGCCCTCTTCGATGCGTTCGGGACAGACGCGCGCATCGCGGAATTCCTGTCGGATACCGTCGTCATCTGCCTCAATTCGGATCCGCATCATTTGATCTCCAATTTTCCGCCGACGATTGAAGCGATCCAGGATGAAGTCCTGCACGCGCTCCAGAGTTACGGCTTTCAAAACACCGCCGACGCTTACGCCTGCTATCGCTGGGGGCGCCATTGGCTCCGCGAAGGCGCGCTGACCCCGGAGAAATTTGTCGGCAACGGTTTCCCACGGGCACAGATGGAACAGACCCTCGCGTGGAATCGCGCGCGCGGCTGCGACACCGTCGCCGGCCTGAACGCGCTGGTGCGCGACAGCGGCGTCAAGGGACTGGTCGAAGAATCGACGGCGCAGTACGAGCGTTCGCTCGACGAGGCGGCGGACAAACTCATCGCCCGGCTGAATGCCGGCGACCGGATCCGCATGATCTGGGTCAGCGGCCCGAGTTCCTCGGGCAAGACCACCACCACCGTCAAGCTCATCGGGCGCCTGGAAAAACTGGGCCTGCGCCTCCTCATGTTGAACCTGGACGATTATTTCTGGTCCCTGGTCGATCATCCCACGGATTGGATCAACGACCGCAACTACGAAACGCCGGAGGCGCTGGACATCCAACTGCTGAACCGGCACCTGCGCGAGCTGCTCGAGGGGCGCACCGTGGAAAAGCCCGTGTACAGCTTCAAGGAAGGCCGCTGCATCGCGACCCGGCCAATCCGTCTTCAGGAGGACCAAATCCTTCTGCTGGATTGCCTCCACGGATTGTATCCGCCGATCATCGAGGGCATTGATGCCGCGGCCCAATTCCGGCTCTATCTGGAATCCCAAAACATGCTGTACGAGGGCGACGGCAGCAGCCGGCGGCTGACGCGGTTTGCCGACCTCCGACTCATGCGCCGCATGGTGCGGGATGCGCGGCATCGCAATCACAACCCGCTGCGAACCATCCTCCACTGGCATTACGTGCGCGCCGGCGAATTGTTCAGCATCCTCCCCCTGCGCGGGCTGGCGGATTGCGTCGTCAACAGCGGCTTTCCGTTCGAGTTGCCCGCGCTCAAACCCGTCCTGACCGGGCCGAACGGGCTGCTCCCCCGCCCCGACGCCTTCCGCAATTACGCCGGGTTCCTCGACGCCCGCATCCGCTTTGAACGCATCCAAAACCTCATCGAGAGCGTGGAGGGACTGGAACCCGGACAGATCACGCGTCACGATCTGATCCCCGGCGATGCCGTCGTACGGGAATTCATCGGCGGCGGCACAATCCGAATCCCGCACAACGAGTAGGCGTCTGCATAAAGCAGTGGCAAGCCATCGGCGGGCATGATAAACCAATGCCCGTGTTGAACTCCGACGCCACCTCCGGCACGACGCCCTCCCCGGGCCCGTTCGGCCGCTTTTACCTCCAGGATCTCATCAACAGCGGCGGCATGGCAGACATCTGGATCGCCTCGGATTCCGACGGCAAACATTACGCCCTGCGCCGGATGCACCCGC
>Ga0224555_1001746_pt1 | contig 28449 bp, 19 predicted proteins | sample 714S23034metaG_FD_180687 | JGI IMG/M metagenome (GOLD analysis project Ga0224555, IMG submission 180687) | Peat soil microbial communities from Stordalen Mire, Sweden - 717 S2 30-34 | ecosystem: Environmental > Terrestrial > Soil > Wetlands > Peat | place: Sweden: Norrbotten County, Stordalen...
TCGGTCTACCTCCCGGTCATGACCGTGGGACCCGAGGCTCATCTCCCGGTGGCCAGGGGCGAGGAACGCGTCGTCCTTCACGCCACCACACTCAGAGAGACCTCTCGCCCGAGCGCGGCGCTTGCCTGCCAGGTAGCCGCCACCCAGAATGCAAAACTAATTTTGCTCCACGTGCTTCCGCCCATCGACGTCATGCAGCGCAAACACATGCCCACCGGGCTGGATTCGTCCGCCATGGTCGAGCTGCGCGTCCTGGCCGAGGAAACCGGCGCTCGCTGCTGTTCCGCCGTCGAGCCGGTCGTCGCTCACGGCAATCCATCCATCGAGATTCTGGCTCTGGCTTCGGAGCGGCGCGCCGGCCTGATCGTTCTCGGCGCCACGCACCGCCTGGCCCTGGAGAACCTGACCCGCGACCGCACCGTCTATCGCGTGCTCGCCCACGCGCGCTGTCCCGTACTCACTCTGCGAGAACCGCAGGCCCTGCCCGAAGAAGCTCTGGCCCATACCACAGCGGCCCATCGTTAGAGCGTTTTCGATTCAATTGTTCACATCGCTGGCATTGTGCCGAGTGGCAATTACTTCCACCCCACAGACAAAGACCTGTCTGTGGGGGCCCCGGTCGAGGAAATCGCCACTCTGCATCCCGCACTCCATTAAGAGCAGAATCGAAAACGCTGTGAGGCGCAATAGGCCCATTCAACCGCGGCGGTTTCGCGCATTCAGTTTCTTGTTTGGCCCAGCCGAATCAGGCGAAGGTCTTCAGGCGCTTCAGGCACTTGTCCTGCAGGTAGTGCAGTTGGCGAAGACGGGCCAGCCCCGCGGGATTTGGGCCGTCGGCCTGGGATGCGAAGATATCCGCGGCCAAGTCGTGGAGCTGCCCATGGAGAGTCTCAATGGCCTGAATCGCCGAATGCGTTCCGCGTGCTGACTGCTTCTGGCCGTTCAGCCACGCGCCCACCCGGCATTGGCTGGCGTCGAGCGGCGGCGGAACGGCGCGCTTGCCCTGCATGTAGGCCTCAAGGGCCCCCAGCCAGGCCCGGTGCTCCACGGTGGCAGACAGCACCGGCGCGTTCTCCGCGCGCACTAACGGCACTTCGCACCAGCGAGGATCGGGACGCCACGCGGCTGCCCACGACCGAAATTCATGCGCCGGCATTGACGCCGCGATGCCGTAACCCTGGGCCAGATCGCAGCCCATTTGCAGCAGCATCAGGCCGTGCTCCGCTGTCTCCACTCCCTCCGCGATCACCTGTCTGTTGAACGCCGCCGCCAGCCCCAGCACGCCCTCCAGAATCGTCAGGTTCTCCGGTTCCTCCAGCATGTCGCGCACAAAGCTCTGGTCGATCTTCAGCACATTGGCGGGCAGGCGCTTCAAATAGGTGAGCGAGGAATAGCCTGTGCCGAAATCGTCGAGGCCGATCGATACGCCGATCTCCCGGCAGGCCGCCAGGACCTGCGAGGTTCGCACCACGTCCTGCATTGCGCTGGTTTCCACCACTTCCAGTTCCAGGTCCGACGGCTTCACTTGCGGATGCGCTGCAAGCCGTGTGCGCAGGCGATCGGCGAAATCCGATTGCTGCAGCTCGATCGCGCTCACATTCACGCTCACGGGCAGATCGAAGCCCTCCGCCTGCCACGATTCCATCTGCGCCAGCGCGGTCTCCATCACCCATTCGCCCAGCTCGACGGCCAGTGGGTGATCTTCAATGACCGGTAGAAACATTCCCGGCGGCAGCAGCCCGCGCTCCGGGTGTTGCCAGCGGATAAGGGCCTCAGCTCCCACCACTTTGCCGGTGCGCATATTCACTTTGGGCTGGTAAAAGAGCACAAACTGCCGGGCAGCCAACGCCTGGCGGATGTGTTCGATGTTCTCGTGCCGATCGCGGACAATCAGGTCCTGGCTGGGATCGAACATGCTGAAGCAGTTGCGGCCGGCCAGTTTGGCCTGGTACATCGCCTGCCCCGCCTGGCGCAGAAGCACGTCGGCGTCCACGTCCTCCACTTGCGGATAAAGGGTTACTCCGGCGCTGGCTGAGACGCGCAGCACGACCTCGCCGATCTGGGCCTCCTCGGATGCCGCTGCAAGCAGGCGGTTCAGCGTGGGCATGCATGCTTTGTTGCTGTCCAGATCGAGGATCACGGCGGCAAACTCGTCTCCGCCCAACCGGGCCAGCGTGTCGCCCTCGCGTAGGCCGCGCTTCATCCTGAAGGCCAGCGCAGTCAGCAGCGCATCTCCGGTTGAGTGGCCATAGCGGTCGTTGATGCTTTTGAAGCCATCCAGGTCAAAATAGACGACGGCCAGCAAATTCCTGTTCCGGTGCGCATGAGCCATGGCCTGGCGAAGCCTGTCGGCGAACAGCGCGCGATTGGGAAGGCCTGTCAGCGCGTCGTAATGCGTGACGCGCTCAAGCTCCTGCTTGTGCTCCTTGATCTCCGTGATGTCACTGAACAGCCCCACATACTGTTCCACCTCGCCGCTCGCGTTGCGAATCGCATTGATGGTGAGCATCTCCGCGTAAATGTCCCCGCCTTTTGTCCGGTTCCAGAGTTCACCTGTCCAATGACCTTCCCGACTCAGTAAGTCCCAAACGCTCTCATAGAACTCCTTGCTCTGCAGGTTGGATTTAAGCAGCCGCGGATTTTGTCCCAGCACTTCTTCGCGCGCGTATCCGGTGATGCGGCTGAATGCATGATTGACATCCAGAATCGCCCCCGTGGGATCGGTGATCACGATGCCTTCGCGCACTCCCGTGAAGACGTTCGCCGCAAGGCGAAGCCGCTCCTCGATCTCCTTCCGCTGCGTAATGTCTTCGGCGAACAGGACGATGCCGCCTACGGAGCCGTCGCCGGCCCGCCAGGGGATGATCTCCCACCGGACCCACTGCACCGCGCCGCCGGCGCGGTCGAAACGGTCTTCATCGGAGCGTTGCGGCTCGCCTGCCAGGCCGCGCCGGTGCGCTTCCTTCCACCGTTCCGGAATGTCGGGAATCACCTCGTAATGCGACCGCCCGATGATCTTTCGGCCCACCAGGCCATAGTCCTCCAGCCATCGCCGGCTCACAGCCACGTAGCGCATCTCGCGGTCGAACATGGCCAGTGCGACAGGCGCATGCTGGATGAAGATCTGCAGCAGTTCCTTGCTCTCGCGCAGCGTTTCCTGTGCCTGCCTGGCCTCGGTAATGTCCCGGATGATGCCAGGCATCTTTACCGGACGTCCCCGGACGTCGAACTCCAGCCGTCCCAGGCCGTGCACCCATCGCACCACCCCGTCTGTCTGACGAATAACCCGATACTCCCTGTCAAAGGGCTTGCACTGGCCGAGTACTTCATCCTTGAAGTAGGCAAGCATCGACGATCGATCGTCGGGATGGATCAGGGCAGCCCACCCCTCGACGGTGCGGTCATATTCTTTGTCGATTCCGAACATCAGGTCCATGACATCCGAACTCGTCCATATTCCGGAATCGACATCGAGCAGATAGCTGCCCAGGCCGGCAATGCTCTGCGCCTCCCGCAGCGATTCCTCGCTCTCAAGCAGCGCCGTCTCCGCGCGCTTGCGTTCGGTGATGTCGTCGGTGAAAATGATGATGCCGCCGATAGCGCCATCGCCGGTCCGCCACGGAAGGATCTCGCGCCCGACCCATTGCACGGTTCCGTCCGCCCTTACGAACTGTCTCTCTTCCCGGCCCACTTTCTCGCCCGCCAGACAGCGCCGGTGTTCCTCGCGCCATGACTGCGGAACCTCAGGCATGATCTCGTAGTGCGAACGGCCGAGAACCTCCACATCGACGACAGAATGCATCTCCAGCCATCTGCGGCTTACGGCCAGGTACCGCATCTCCCGATCGAACATGGCCAACGCAACCGGCGCGTGTTCGATGAAAAGCTGCAGCAGGTCTTCGCTTTCGCGCAGCTTCAGCCGCGCCTCAATTTGCGTGGAAATGTCCGGAGCGATGCCGAAGATGCCGGCGATCTCGCCGTCCGGACCGGTGATGGGATATTTGCGATCGTCGAGCCAATGGATCGATCCATCCTGCGACGCGAACTGTTGCACCTGGTTCATGCGCCGGTTTTCGGCGAATGCCTGGTCCTCCAGTTGGTACGACAGATCGGCAACGGCTTCAGGGTGCAGGTCGTAATCGGTCTTTCCCACCAGTTCGGCCCGGTCCTCCGCCGTCTCCGTCAGAAACGCAACTGTATGGCTCGCCGCCAGGATCACATGGTTGCGATTTTTGATGTAGATGTAATCGTTGGTGTGTTCAATCAGGGGTTTGAAGCTCGACAACAAAAAGGTGTCTCCGGGTTCCCGCACATGCCGCGCGTCCTCCAGGGTCAGCTCGAGAAGAACGTTTTCGCCGGCGCGGGCAGGCTTCTTGGCGTAGCACCCCTTGACGCAGCGAATGCGCCCGTCGGCGTGACGCAGGCGCATGTTGAAGCAGCCGGAACGGGCATCAAGATGGGATGAGAAGATGAATTCCGCGATCCCGGCGTCGCCGGGGTGGATCATATCCTTGAGACTGACCTTGCCGGTGATGAATTCACCCTGGCTATATCCGAGCAAAGCTTCCGTACCACCCCTGACCGACACGAGCCGGGGAGGATCGCTTGATGCGAAGCAGAAGGTGGGGTTCACCATGGGGCCCTGTGCCTCTGCGTCTAAACGTGCTCGCGTCCGGGAGCCTAACATATCGTAAATTCAATAGACAATGGAAATCGTAGGCCATAGGTGGAATCAATACATGGCCCCGCCGACGCAGTCCTGTACAACTTTCCGGTGTTGGCTCAGGCCGGAGGGTGATGACCATTTTGGTTCGTTCCGCCGGCCCAGTTCATCCCCTTTTTGGCAAGCCCGTCCTCGCGCCCTCTGTCCCTCATCCGGCGCATCGTTGAAATCCACCGAAAGTTTTGGGCCTACTCTTGCCCTCGATCGCCCCATGAACCAAATCATGCACTCGTTATCCACGAGTTTTTAGTTACTGCATCGATTCCAGTGCGCCTATTCGCGCGCGCTCTTGGCATAATCGCAATGGGAACGATTCCTCCGTAACTGTTCCGAGAGCTGCGGCATGGTTCTCGGCGGAAATTTGAGTTCGGCAGCCGCAGCCGAAAGTTGAGTTCGCATGCCGAGATCGTTTGGTTTCACCTGGGGGAGCATCCAAGCGTGACCAGTTATAGCCGTCAGGACGTCCTGCGCATCCTTGAAATCAGCGCCCGCCAGTTGCAAGCCTGGGAACGAGCCGGGCTCATCTCCCAAAAAGAAATCTATAGCTTCCAGGATCTGGGCCAACTGCGCACGCTTCGATCGCTGCGCGAAGATGAAGTGGCCGCCGCGTCGATTCGCGATTCCATCCTGGCCATGAAAGCGGTTGCCGGCATGAGCAATCCGCTGCTGGAGGCGTGTGTGGTGCGCACGGGAACGCGTCTCGCCTTCCGCCATCGCGGCGCTATGGTCGATCCCATCCGCCGCCAATTGCTCTTCGACTTCGAGCGCATGAGTGGGCCGCAACAGGCTGCCTGGGGCCCGGCTCCGCTGCGCCGCATCGGCTTCCCCGACGCGCGCGGCCTCCAGGAGCGCTTCCATGCGGCGGTTCAGGCCGAGGAAGCCGGCGAGAAGCAGCGCGCCATCAATCTCTACCAGGAGATTCTTTCCATCGACCCGCAATACGCGGCAGCCTGCATCAACCTGGGCACGCTGTTCTTCCACCTGCGCCAATACGGCCGCGCCGAGGAGCTCTACCGCCGCGCTACCGAGGCCGACCCCGATTATGTGCTGGCCTATTTCGATCTCGGCAACGTGCTCGACGAGCTCGAGCGCCTCGACGAATCCATCGCCGCCTATGTTAAGGCCGTGACGCTCTCGCCCCGCTACGCCGACGCCCACTACAACCTGGCCCTCGCCTACGAGCGCCGCGGCGAACAGCGCAGTGCCCTGCGCCACTGGCGCGCCTATGTCAAGCTCGACAACCGCGGCCCCTGGGCCGACCACGCCCGTGGCCAGATTCGCAAGCTCCTCAACCGCGAAGGCATCGCCATCGCATCCCGCGCCGACCATTTTATTGCGCCCCGCAAAGGCAGAGCGGCGCTCGAGTTGGTCTAGCGCAGATGGTTCAGCCAAAAAACGCTTCGATCCATCCCCATCAGGCCGGCTTGCACGGTCTTTGATGACTTCCGGCAAACTCGGCGCTATACTTCGGCCATGAAAAACAGGGCGCTCGTACTGCTCTGCGGATTGGTGAGTATACCTTGTGCTGTGTCCCAGCAGCAAGAGTCTCCCGTGATCGATGGCTACGTGACGCGCGTAGCGTCCAGTTCAGATTTCGACGTCAACGGATTTCGCATCCTCTGTGGGGCCGGTACACAAACAACCATTGGGCAGCCCCAATCGAAGGAAGTCCTGAGCAACCAGGGCTGCCCGCCGGATACGCCTTACTTGGGCGAGCCCATGAAGATTTACGGCTCCATGAAAAAGAAGGAGCACGCGGTGGAAGCCGCGCAGATCGAAGCCCGGCCCGTGCTCCGCGGCGAGATTACGGGCTCGGCGGTCATCGATGCGCTGTCGTCGCTCGATTCCGCCAGCGCGATGCCGGGAAGTCTTGTGGTGCGCGCCGATGGCTACCGGATTCTGATCGGAAACGCAACCTCGATCGCATGGGATCCGCCGCCCAACTCACTCGCCGCCGTTGTGCCCGGCGACTGGATCGAATACAAGGGCAAGCAGCGCGCCGACGGCGTCATCGTAGCGGAGTCGGCAAAACTCAGCCCTACATACGTCAGTGACAGCGATGAAAGGCTGCACAAGAAGTACGATTTTGTCGATCCGAACGACCCCACCAAGGGCGTGCGGGTCCTCACTGGGATCATTCGGCCTTATCCCGACGCCGCGATGCAGGCGAGGGTCAGCGCAATCGGCGACAAGCTGGTTCCCGCTTACCAGCGCGCTCTGCCCGATACCGATCCGGCCAAAATCAACTTTCGCTTTCTGGTCGTTGACAAGAAACGATGGCACGACGCGCTCACCTTGCCTGGGGGCATCATTCTGGTGCCCCACCAAGTGGTTGAGCGCATGCAGAATGACTCGCAACTCGCCACAGTGCTCGCCGACAACATCTCCTGCTTGCTCGAGAAGCAACCCGACAGGGACTTACCTGCGTCGGTGGAGTTGACTGCCGTTGGCGTAGGCGCGGATGTTGTGGGCATTTTCGTCCCCGGCGTGGGGCTTGCCGCGACAGCAGCAGGCATTAGCCAACAGGAGATGATGATCAAGGCAGAGCGGCAGAGCGGCCGCGTCAGCCTCGATTTGCTCAAGGATGCCGGCTACGATATCGATCAGGCGCCCTTGGCCTGGTGGCTCCTTGGCGCAAATAAGCCAGAGCCTACCTTCAGGATTCTGCTGCCTTATCGCGCCGCCTATGTTTATCGAGCGATCGGTGAAAATTGGCACAACCCCAACGCCGATCTGCAGAAACCCTGACTTGGTCAGACTTTGACGCGCGCCTCTGCCACCGTCCGGAAAGAGGATTTCAAACTGCTTCGCCAGGGCGGCGATCTTTATGCGGCGTCTTTTGGCCGGGTAGCCTTCACAGCCGACAAAATCCCAATGCCGATCATGACGATCGCGCCGGCAAGAATCCAGTGGGAAGGCACATGCATCAAACGCGCGACGTACACAAGCCCCAAGATTACGATTGCGTAGCCAGCGGCATAAAGTCCGAACGACATGTGATCTCCTTAGCCAGGTACCGTGCGGTTACGCGGAATTTCGCGCACTATTCCAGCCTCCCACGGCGGCCGCAACAAGTCTGAGCAGTTCAGACCAGCAGCTTGGTTTCTGATGCAGGCGAATCGCGGCCGGGGCAACCTGAGGTTTGCGGCGCTGAATAGCGATCAGGAAGTCTCTCTTTTGCAGGAATTCGATCCACCGTGTACGGGCCAAGAGCTAAAAGCTAACCGCTAATAGCTGCTTCTAAACCTTTTGCGTCCGCTGCACCTGGCGGACGCCTTCAACGCGCCGCAGGCCCAGAACCATGCGGTTCAGGTGGCGCACGTCCTCGGCTTCGACAACGAACTCGATGATGGCTTCGCCCTCATCGTCGCGGCTCAAATCCACGGCGCGAATGTCGGTGTTTTCGTCGGAGATGACGGCGGTCAACTCTTTCAACATGCCAGTGCGGTCTTCGCAGTGGACGATGATCTTGACCGGGTAGCGCTGCGCCTGTCCCGCTCCTTCAGGCGCGCGCGACCACTCCACGTTGATTCGCCGGTCGCTCTCATAGAGCAGATTCTGCACATTGGGGCAACTGCGCGCATGCACGGCCACGCCCTTGCCGCGCGTCACGTAGCCCACAATTTCCTCGCCGCGAATGGGGTTGCAACATCGCGCGCGATAGACGAGCAGGTCGTTCTGGCCTTCCACCTGCAGCGAATCGGAACCGGTAAGGTGCAGCTTGCGCACCGCGTCAGTCATGCCTGCCTCGCCCGATTTGGACGTCGTGCCCGGCTCAGGCTCGGGCGGACCGGCGAACCCCGGCGCCAGCTTGCTCAGTAACTGGTGCGCGGTGTTCTTGCCCTGGCCCAGCGTAGCCAGCAAATCGGCGGCCGTTGCCACGCCGAACTCCTGCGCGATGCGACCCAGATCCTGGTCGTCGATCTGCGACATCGGCACTTTGAACTTGCGCGCCTCGCGCTCCAGCAGTTTTCTGCCGATCTCGACCGCGCGCACCCGTTGATCTTCGTTCAGCCAGTGCTTAATCTTGTTGCGCGCACGTGGGCTCTTAACAAAGGTGAGCCAGTCTCGGCTCGGCTTGTGGTCCTTCTGCGTGACGATCTCGACAATGTCGCCCGTGCGCAGCTTGGTGCGCAGCGGCACCATGCGGCCGTTGATCTTCGCGCCCACGCACGAGTGGCCAACGTCGGTATGAATGGTGTAGGCAAAGTCTACCGGCGTCGCTCCGGCGGGAACCACCACCACCTTCCCTTTCGGCGTGAAGGTGTACACCTCGTCGGGGTAGAGGTCCATCTTCAGGCTGGAGAGAAATTCGTTGGGGTCCGTCATCTCCTTCTGCCACTCGACAAGCTGACGAATCCAGTTCAACCGCTCCTCGTCGCGGGCCGTCACCACACCGCCCGTCTTGTACTTCCAATGCGCCGCGATGCCCTCCTCGGCGATGCGGTGCATCTCTTCGGTGCGAATCTGCACCTCGAACTGGTGGCCGCTGGCGCTCATCACCGTGGTGTGCAGCGACTGATAGCGGTTGGCGCGCGGGATGGCGATAAAGTCCTTGATGCGCCCCGGCACCGGACGCCACAGCGTGTGGATCAGCCCGAAGACCGCGTAGCACGACGCCACATCCTCGGTGATCACGCGAATCGCCAGCAGATCGTATACCTGATCGAAGGAGACTTTGGTGCGCTCGATCTTCTGGTGGATCGAATAGAGTCTCTTGATGCGCCACTCCACGCGCGCCTTGATGCCGTTCTCCCTGAGCTGCTCCGCAAGCGTGTCTTCTACAGTGCGCAGGAACTGCTCGCCATCCACGCGCCGCGCCTCCACCGCCGTTGCAACCTGTTCGTAACTCACCGGGTCGGTGTAGCGGAAGGCCAGATCCTCGAGCTCGCCGCGAACCTTGCCCATGCCCAGCCGGTGCGCAAGCGGAGCGTAGATATCCAGCGTCTCGCGCGCGATCGCTTCCTGCCGTTCGGGCTTCAGGTGCTCCAGCGTCCGCATGTTGTGCAGCCGGTCGGCCAGCTTGATCAGCACCACGCGCACATCCGACACCATGGCCAGCAGCATCTTGCGCACATTCTCAGCCTGGCGGTCTTCGCGATTGGCAAATTGGATCTTGTCGATCTTGGTTACGCCCTCGACAATGTGCGCCACCTGGTCGCCGAATTTGTCTCCAATCTCCTCGCTGGTGGCCTGCGTGTCTTCGACGGCGTCGTGCAGCAGTGCAGCAGCCACGGCGGTCGCGTCCAGCTTCATTTCGACCAGCACCTCGGCTACTTCGAGCGGGTGCACAATATACGGCTCTCCTGAGGCGCGCGTTTGCCCCTTGTGATGGGAGACGCAGAACTCCCATGCCTTTCGAATCAATGAGATATCTTCATTTGGCCGGTTGCCCTGCGCCTGCTTCAGCAGCGCTTCAAAGCGCTCGCCGATGGAGCGCTCGTCTGTGGGGCGGGAGTGTGCTTTTGGGGCGGGAACAAGCGCCTGCGCGGGAGACGCGGATGCACTCGAATCCTCTGCCGGAACGGTCTGCCGGACAGTCGCCATGCTTTATTATAGGCCGCTTCAATTCGGCGCGAATGAATCGGTTTAGCGATCGAGCTCGTAATCCGGGCGCTGCGGGCGGCCATCCCTCAGAGCCGGTTCAATTTGGGCGCGGCAACGTCGCGGTAGCACGCTGGTAACCAGCCAAGGTCCTCGAATGTGTCACGCGTCACATCCTGCTGTGCAAAAAAAGAGGAAATTGAATTCCCCCGGAGGTTAAGAACCGAGGAAAACATGTTACGAAACCTCTTTTTGGCCGCTTTGGCCCTGGCCGTCGCTGCTGGCATCGGGTATGCAAATCAATCGACCTCAAGGAAGGTCCTCATTCCGGTCAGCAAGACTTCCGCCACCAACGGCAAGCAGATGTACGTGAATTATTGCGCCCCATGCCATGGAGTGGACGGCAAGGGACAAGGCCCTGTGGCCGCAGCTTTGAGAAAGCAACCCGCAGACCTCGCTCTCCTGAGCAAAAACAACGGAGGGAAGTTTCCCTCAACGCACGTTATGACGGTGCTGCAGTTTGGCACGGCCAATCCTTCGCATGGCACAGCCGATATGCCGGTCTGGGGACCTGTTCTGAGCGGTATGGACACCACCAATGCCGAGCCGAATGTGAAGGCTCTCAGGATCAGCAATCTAAGCCGCTACCTGCAATCGTTGCAGGTTAGAGCCGGTAATTAACTTTCGCGCGGGCGACGTTGCGAACGAAAATCGGGTCAGAGGAGGCGGAGTCCGAAGGCTGTGGCGGGTCCACAGTCGAGGATGACAACGAAGTATGGCCCGACTTGCGTCGCAACCCGAAGGGCTGGGGCCAATTTCCCCCATTTCATTGTCGCTCGTCGCTCGAAGATACTCCATATTCGTCGCTCCTCGCTCCTTGAACTGAGAAAAATTGGCTCCCAGCGCCACCCGTGGGAAAGTTAATTACCGGCTCTAAGTAGCAGTCCCGGCGTTTCGCTCCCATTCTCAGGCCTGATACTGGGACTGGGCGCCGATGGCGAAGCGAGACAACTCGAAGGCCCGCGGAAACCAAAAAGCGGGCGGCGCAAAAGGGTCCGTCAGGACCGCAACGCTGGGCGAGCGCGGCTCTGTACCCGCCGTGCGCCCGCCGCAAGGCAATGGAGCGCTTTCCCGGTCCCGCCCCGCTTCGCAGAAAGCCGCGGTTGCGCAACGCCAACCAGTGCCGCCATCGGTTGCCAGAAGTCAAGCTCACCCCGATCCGTTTGGCGCAACCGTTAGCCGCCGCGCCGCGGATCGTCTGCGCGCCGGCCATCTGTGGGTCTACGCGTCCGACGTTGTCGCAGTCGCTCTTCCAAATCCAGAAGAAACGCTACTGCCTGTCGCCGACAATCGTGGATTGCTTCTGGGCACGGCGCTCTACAGCCCCTCGTCTCAGATCGCATTGCGCCTCATCTCGCGCGACGCCCTCGACGAACCCGCGTGGCTCGAACTGCTCGCATCGCGCCTGCGCGCGGCCATCGGCCGCCGCAAACCCCTGCTCGACAGCGCAAACGACGCCTGCCGCCTCTGCTTTAGCGAGGCCGACGAGCTGCCCGGCCTCATCGCCGACAAGTACGGCGACCTGATCGTTCTGCAGTTCCTGACCAAAGGCCTGCTCACTGCAGGGGTGCGCGACACTTGCGTTCGTGTCCTGCGCGATGAGCTTGTGCCAGCAGCCATTCTCGAGCGTCCCGATCCGCGCATTCGCGAGTTGGAGGGTCTGCCTGCGCCCAGCCTCGATCCGCTCTGGCTTGCCGATCCGAAAAAGCCCGTGGCCGCGATAGAGTTCCACCTCAACAGCCTCGCCTTTCACTACGACGCTAACGCCGGCCAGAAGACCGGCGCGTTTCTTGACCAGCGCACCAACTACGCTGCAGCGCGCGACTGGTTGCAACGGCTGGGCGCATCAAGATCCGAATCAAGCGGCCGCGCGCTCGACGTTTGCTGCTACCAGGGCGGATTTGCTCTCCATCTCGCCGAGGTCTGCCGCCAGGTGACGGGCATCGACGTGTCGCGCGCCTCGCTCGAAGTGGCGGAACGCAACCTCCAGGCCAATCGCTCGCGAATCTCCGCAGAAGTCGACTGGATCGAGGCCGACGCCTTCGAGATTCTCCGCGATTGGTCGCAGGCTGGCGAAACTTTCGATGCCATCGTCCTCGATCCACCGGCCTTCGCCAAGACGAAGCGCGCCGTTGAAGGCGCGCTACGCGGCTACAAGGAATTGAACCTGCGCGCACTGAAGATGCTCGGTCCAGGCGGCCTGCTCGTCACCTGCTCCTGCTCGCACCATGTGGCATGGGCCGATCTTGAGGGCGCGGTTGCCGCTGCCGCCGCTGACGCTCAACGGCGGGTGCGTCTTCTCGAGCGACGCGGCGCAGCTCCCGATCATCCGGTCGTGCTCAATCTGCCCGAGACGGAGTACCTCAAGTGCCTGGTGCTTGAAGTGGAATGATCGAACGCTGCCGGCAGGAAGCCCGCCGAGGCCCACTGGCTCAAAAAGTTTGCGATGCTGAATGCCTGCGCGCGAGCAATCGTGCCAACCACCCAAACCAGGAACGTCTTTCCTTCGCGGGCGCAACGGGCTTTTCTTTGGACGCAGCAGCCTTTAACTCAGCCAGCGCAGCTTTCACCTCCGCGCGCAGTGCCTCGGCCTCAAAGGTGCACGATCGCAAATAGGCTGACACGGTCACTCCCGCTTCGGCGGCGTGCTCGTGCAGCCGCGCGCACTCCGCTTTGCTCAGGCGAATGGTCACGCTCACGGATCGCAGGTCGCCGTCGTTTGCGCCTCGCGACGCTTCGCTCGCCGGTGCGCTCAAGCTTCCGTCGAATGGCACCGCCGGCAACTTTGCCGCGTCTTGTGCAATCCCCGTGCCCGTCTGCCTCTCCTGCGTCAGGGTCGAATCGTTCTTGTCCGCCGGCTGATATCGGGCATGCGCGTGCAAGGCGCGCTCGTAGCTCAGCGTTACCACGTCGTCGCCCAGATCGCCTTCGTTCCATCCCGTTGCCGGATCCGCCTCTCTGCGCGAGGGCGATGCAAGTGTAGCCAGAAGTCCTGCAAAGCTCTCCGAAGTGGGGGGTGGCTGACTCTGCGCCGGTTGCTGCATGCAACGGAGCATACGCTGTCGTGTGCGGACAGCTCTGAGAAACCTCCAATTGAAGACTTATTCTGTTCCCGAATCAGGAGAGGTCATGCGCCATTTCCATTTTGGCATTTTCCGGATAGTTCGCCTCAACCACGCACTCCATCGGAGCGGTTGCTGATTCCGCCGGCTCGGGCAGAATGCGTCCGGGCAGGCGCAGCATCCCGCTGATGGTGTCCGCCGCCACTGGACGGGAGAAGAGAAATCCCTGTCCGAAACGGCAGCCCAACTGCCGCAACAGGGCGAACTGTTCCTGCGTCTCGATTCCCTCCGCCACCACATCCATCCCCAGCACGCGCGCCAATTCCACTATCGTGCGCACAATCTGCAGCGGCTGATTGCTTCCTTCCGTCATGCGCGAAACAAACGAGCGATCGATCTTGAGCACATCGAAGGGCAACGAGTGCAGGTGATGCAGCGAGCTATACCCGGTGCCGAAATCGTCCATCAGCAGCGAGACCCCAAGCCGTCGCAAGCTGCTCAGAACCTCCAGGGCCGTGCCATGGTCCGAGACGAGGCTGGACTCGGTCATCTCCAGCCCAAGCAGCCGGCTCGAAACCCCGGACTGGCGCAGCAGCGCCTCCACGTGGTCGGCCAGCCCCTCGCGCGCGAATTGCCGCGCGGAAAGGTTCACGCAGACGCGCGGCGCCCCCTGTTGCGGATCCTCGCGGCACCACCTCTGAATCTGGCCGCAGGCTTCCGACAGCCCCCAGTCGCCAATGGGCAGGATCAACCCGCTTTCCTCGGCAAGCGGAATGAAATCCATCGGCGGAATCAATCCCCGTTCCGGATGCTGCCAGCGGATCAGTGCCTCCAGCCCAACGATTTTGCGGGTTGAGAGCTCGACCTCCGGCTGGTAGAAGAGTACGAACTCCCGCTTGTCCAGCGCCTGCCGAAGGTCCGACTTGCGCGGCCAGGTCCCGGCCGCGGGTTTCGGGGCGCGCGCATTCCGCTGGCGGCATCTGCGGAAAGTCATTCGCATCCTGCGCAGTTCCAACTGGCTGGCAACGATGTCGGCCAGGCTCTCAAGCATGCGCAGCTCCACCACTGCCATTCCCCTTCGAGGCTGGCACCCAAAGACCGTCAGCGCACCCAGAATCTTGCCGTCGGCCGAGCGAACGGGCGCGCTCGCAAACGAAGCGACTTCAAGACGCCGAATCGTCAGCCTGCCGCCGGCGAAGTTTGGATGCTTGGTCACGTCCGGGACGACAACCGGCCCATCGCCGACTAGCACCATTTCAAAGACGCTCTGCTCGCGCGGAAGCTCGCGCACCGGCTCGCCCCAGTAGGACTTGATCCACACTCGGCTCTCGTCAGCGAAGCCAAGCAATACCGTGTCGGCTTTGAAGTACTCGGCCGTCAGGCGGGTGATTGCGTCAAAGCTTGGCTCTGGCTCCGAGTCCAGAATTCCCGTTGAAGCCAGCGCGGACAGCCGGGCGTCCTCTTCCTGCCAATCGGTTCCGCCGGTCTGCAATTCTGCTTGCGGCATTCCTGCTCCGGACCCTCGTTGTGCCGTCGCCAGGACTTTTGCCGGCCCGCGGCACTCCGCAGATTTCGTTTTCAACCCTGCAGATGCGCTACCCGCAGACCAATTCGATTGGCCCACGATGAACTTCAGTGGGCCGAGCCGCTGCGTGCGCGCCTCTGGCATGCATTCTGGTTCTGTACCTTACTTATCGGAACAGCGCCCCGTGACATGAGGTTACGGGCGGCCAATTCCCACCTGTGACCCCTTGTTGTTTCCGCCCTTGAAATGGTTACTTCGGTGAAGAAGGCTGTCCCGTTTCCGTCCACAGGAAGGTCATTTGGTCAGTTGCGTCCTGGATCTTCTGTTCTACGCCAACGCCCGCGGAGTGGCCGCCGGACACGCTATAGTGCAGCAGCACCGGCCGCCCGCTGGATGAATCCGCCTGCAACAGCGCTGTCATTTTCCGCGCGTGCAGCGGATCCACCCGCGTGTCGCTCGCACCGGTAAAGAAAAGCACCGCCGGGTAGGCCGTGCCTGCCTTCACGTTTTGGTACGGCGAATACTTGAGCAAATACGGAAACTGGTCCTCTTTGTCCGCCGAACCGTACTCAGTCATCCAGTGTGCGCCCTGTTCGAATTTCTGGTAACGCAGCATGTCCAGCAGCGGATAGGCGCAATCCACCGCCGAGAACAATTCCGGTCTCTGCGTGATCGCCGCGCCCATCAGCAGCCCGCCATTCGATCCGCCATAAATGGCAAAATACTCCGGTGAAGTGTACTTGTTGGCGATCAGGTACTCGGCCGCGGCATAGAAATCGTCAAACACATTTTGTTTACCAGAGAACATTCCCTGCTCGTGCCAACGCTCGCCGTACTCACCGCCGCCGCGCAAATTGGGCAGCGCGAACCATCCGCCCGCCTGCAACCACCACGCGGCCCTTGGACTCCACTGGGGCAACTGGCTAAGGTTGAATCCACCGTAGGCTGTCATCAGCAAACGTTCTGTCCCGTCCTGCTTCAATCCCTTCTTCCCAGCGATAAACATCGGCACTTTCGAGCCGTCTTTCGACGTGAAGAACACCTGCTTCAGGTCGTACTGGCTGGAATCGAATGGGACTTTCGGTTGCGCAAAGATTTCCCGCTTGCCGGTCAACGTATCGAGGCGATAAATCGTGGGCGGCGCGATGAACGATTCAAAGCTATAGAATCCGTAGCGGTCTGTGGCTCGTCCTGCGAGGGTGGTCACCAACCCAATGCCGTCGTATGCGATGCTTCCGGCGGGTTTGCCGTCCAGCGTGTAGACATCGGTTTCCGTCTTCACATCGTGCAAGCGGTTGACATAGATTTTGTCGCCCACGATGTTGAATCCGTCGATCGCATCCGTTCCTTCGGGCACAATCGTCGTCCACGCATCTGGCATCACTCCCGGGTCAGCCTTCAGAATTCTCCAGTTGGGCGATTTGTAGTCCGTGCTCACGTACCACGCGCCCTTCACATAGTCGGCGGAGAACCGCGAGTCCACGCCCCAGATCAGAACTTCGAAGTAGGAGCCGGGCTTGGTCAGGTCGCGATAAACAATGTCCACGCGCCTGGCCGGTACGCCGCGGTCGATCTCCACCACCAGATAGCGGTAGTCGTCCGACAGGCCGGCCTCCATCAGGTCGCTCGGTCCCAATACCTCACCGCGAAACTCCTTCCCGAAGACTAGCGTGTCGTGCGAGACCCTTGCTCCCAATTCGTGCTCGTAGACCAGCGTTCCCTTCTGGTCCATGCGCGCGTAATAGAGCCCTTTTCCGTCCGGCGTAAAGGCAACGCTCAGGTAGATTCCGCTGGGCAACTCGTCTTCGAGCTGCTTACCCGTCTTCACGTCCAGGATCCGCACCGTGCTTTCATCCGCGCCGCCCTGGCGCACGTCGTACGCCACCAGCGTTCCATCGCGCGACACGTCTTCCAGCTCAACTGAGGTGTTGGGATTGCGGCTGAACTGCGCCGGATCGATGATCCGCTTGTCTTTCTCCGCCCAGCCGTGGCGCACATAGATGGATGCCTGGTCCTCGCCGGCCAGCATCTTCTCGAAAAACAGATCGTTCCCGCGCTCGATCGGCACCTTAAAAGTGCTCACGTGCTCCAGCGCGTCCATATCGTCCGTGATCTGCGGGCGGATGCGCGCCTGCTCCATGTAGCGCTGGGTGTAGGCATTTTCGGAATCGATGAAAGCCTTCGTCTCGGGGCTATTGGCATCCTCGAGCCAGCGGTAATTGTCGACAATCTTTGTCCCGAAATAATCGTCCGTGACCGGAACCGCTTCGACCGCGGGCGGAGGCGGCAGCGTGATTCCGCCGCGACCATGAATCGCCTGGCCTGAAGCCATCGTTCCGGAAAGCGCCCCTAGCAGAGCGCAAGCAAGATTCCGGCGCATGCTGTACCACATGGGAACAGGATACTCGCGCCTCTTGAAAATCCGCATCCCCGCTGCCGCAGCCCCGGTATAGCATTTTCGGAATTGCTGTAGACCGAAAGTACACATTCAAGCGGCTTTTTCCTCAAGTAAAAGCCGCCTTTCAATGCACTCAAGAAGTCTAAGTGTATTCCGAAAATGCTCTAAAATCGACAGCAGTGACCACCCCGCCCTCAGATCGTGATCCCCCGCGGCTGGACTTCGCCGCCGAGTTGGAAACTCAGCCCCCGCCGCCCCCGTGGTGGGCGCGCGTGCGTAGCCTGCTGCACCCCTCCCACGCACACACCATCTTCTCCGCCACCGTCGTGCTCATGGTGTCCACTATCCTGTCGCGCATCATCGGCCTGGTGCGCGTCAAATACATCGTCTGGCTCTTCGGGCGTGGCGTCGAGGCAGATGCTCTCAACGCCGCCTTCGTTCTGCCCGACATGATCTCCTACTTTCTCGTCGGCGGCGCGGCGTCCATCACTTTCGTCACCATCCTCACTCGGTATCGCGAACAAGGACGCGACGCCGAAGGCGAGCGCTCGCTCTCGGTCATCCTCACCACCATGTACCTTGTGCTGGGCGCGGCCATTGTTCTCGCCGAAATCTTCGCCCCCTGGTATGTGCGCTGGTGGTTCAACGGTTTTGACCAGCACAAAGCCGATCTCTGCGTACTGCTCACGCGCATTCTGCTTCCCGCGCAGTTGTGCTTCTTTGCCGGCGGCGTCTTCGGCGCCGTGCTCCTGGTGCGCAAACAGTTCAACGTGCAGGCCGTCGCGCCGCTCATCTACGGTCTCGGCACCATCGTCGGCGGCCTGCTGCTCGTCAAGAAGATGGGCGTCCCATCGCTGGCCATCGGCACCGTGGGCGGAGCCGTGCTGGGTCCGTTTCTCCTGAATTGGTTCTTCGCCCACCGCGCCGGCACGCGGTATCACTTCATTCTCGACTGGCGCGACGAGGGATTGCGCGAATGGATACGCCTCTCCTTGCCGCTCATGGCAGGCGTCTCACTGGTTACCGCCGACAACTGGATCATCGCTCACTTCGCTTCAAGCATCGGCGGCGCTGTCTCGCTGATGAGTTACGCAAAACAGGTGTTCACCGCGCCCATGTCCGTGTTGGCCCAGGCTGCCGGCGCCGCCTCCATGCCCTTCTTCGCCAGCCTGTGGACGCGCGATCGCCGCTACGAGTTCGCCACCGGCGTCGCCGACTCCGTTTCCCGCGTGGCCTCGCTCGGCCTTCTCGCCGCCTCCATTATGGTGCCGCTGGGCTGGCCGGCCATCGATCTGGTCTTCACCGGCGGGCGCTTCTCCGCGGACGACGCGCGCCTGTGCTCCGCTTACTTCGCCGTCTTTTCGGTCTCCTTGTTCCTCTGGTCGGCGCAGGCCATCTACTCGCGCGCCTTCTACGCCGCCGGAAACACCTTCGTGCCCATGGTCGCCAGCACCATCGTCACGGTCGTCTCCCTGCCGATCTATGACTTGCTCTTCCACTGGCGCGGAGCCATTGGGCTGGCGCTCGCCTCCGACATCGGCATCGCGCTGCAGACCCTCACCATTGCCTTGCTCCTGCACAAGCGCCGCATGGTCTCTCTCGCCAGCCTCGACTACGCAGAGATGGGCCGTTGCCTGCTCGGTTCCTGTGTGGGCGGCGCTGGAGCCGGACTCGTCGCATGGGCACTGGCCGCGCTCTTCCACCACACGCCGCGCATGGCCCAGCTACACCATGGCCGATCCATCGCCGATGCAGCAATCCTTTTCGCCGGCAGCGCGGTCTGGATCGTCATGACAATGTTTGTTCTAGATAAATCCGGCTCGGCCTTGCCGCGCGCCACCATGCGGCGCATGCGTCTAAGCTGAAATCTCACAGAGTCCGAACTCGCCCGCGTCCGAGCCTCCGGCACGCGATCATCAACCCGCCAAAGACACAAGCGCTCCCGGCCACGCGGAAGCGCTTGTGATTGATGCGAGAAAGTACGATTGCGCGGACGCCAGCCGGCTTAGTTTGGGCTGTGCGCCTCGTGTATCGACGGCGTTGGGCCGGGAACTGCCACCGGGCCCGTCGTGCCGGTGGCCTGCAACGGCTTTGCGTCGGGCTTGCGGATGTCGATGCCGCCCTTGAAGAACGCGCCGTCTTCAATGCTGATGCGCGCCGCCGAAACGTCGCCGTGCAGCGAGCCTTCCGCGCGAATGTCTACGCGGTCGGTGGCGGAAACGTTGCCGCGCACCTTGCCCAGCACCACCACTTCGCGTGCGGTGATGTTGGCCGCCACCTGGCCGTTACGCCCGATGGTCACGCGGTTGCCCGGGAGGGTGATCGCGCCCTCCACCTTGCCGTCGATATATAAAGACTCGGAACCACTAATCTCGCCTTTGATGAACAGGCCTTTGCCGAGTGTAGCTTGATCCGCGGCTCCGGCCTGCAGACGGGCGGGGGTTTCAGGTGTCATCGCTGGAGGCGCAGTGCGCGGCGGCTCGGGCGTAGGAGTTGGGGAGGTCGATCCAGTCTGGCTTGGTTTCCACATAGCGCTCAAGGGTTTCTTCCTTTTCTGTCCGCTTCAGGACCGGGGATGCCAAGGCAAGGCCAATGGCTCGCACCCAAAAAATGTAAATCCGCTCGCCGTTGCAGCACTCGCCGCGGCCATCTCCTGGGCGGCCGGGAATCGGACGAATCGATCTTCCGGCCACCAGGACCACGCGTATCCCCCATTCTACGGCAAGTCCACGTTTTCTGTGCAGTCTCTGCCCGCCGGACGTAATAGGGCTTTCAACTTGCCTTAATCTTGACCTATGACCGATCGCGAGTTGCTCGCCCGGATCGCCGCCTCCGCAGGCCAAAAGGCCGGATACAAGCAGTTGGTCCGCGAACTCTCGCTCGGCGGCGGGCGCGAGCGCCGTCTTCTCCTCGAGCACCTCGCCCGGCTCACCGTGGCCGGCAGGCTCATCCAGCTCGACCGCGAGCACTGGAGCCTTCCCCGAGCTCCGTCCAGGCCTGCAGCGCGCGAAAATCTCGCTGTTGGCCGCCTCGATCTCCACCGCGATGGCTATGGCTTTGTGCGCCCCAATCGCAGGCCAGTCGCTGAGGGCTCAAAGGGTCCTCCTGCGGTGCAGGACATCTTCATTCCGCCCAACGAGATCAACGCGGCCATGCAGGGCGATCAGGTCTTGGTCGAGGTCGAACCTCCCAAGGCCGATGGCCGGCAGCAGGGCCGCATTGTGCGCATCCTCGAGCGGTCGAACCCAACCGTCGTCGGGACGTTTCGCATCGCGCGTGCCGATCGCGGGCGTAACAACGTCGTCATCCCCTTCGACGACCGCATGACGCAGCCCATCGTCATTCCGCCCGGCGCGGAAATTCCCTCCGCCTCCGAATCCTCAACGCCGCATCGCGTGCTGGGTCATGAAGCAAAGGTCAGTCCGAAACTCGAAAGCGCGGAGCGTCTGGAAGGCCTGGAGGGCCTGGTCGTTGACGTCGAGATCACCAGTTGGCCCACGCCCACGCGCCCACCCATCGGCCGCGTCATTGAAGTCCTCGGGGCACCTGATGACTTCGGCGTTGACGTGGAGATGATGATTCGCAAGCATCAGCTTCCGCGCATCTTTCCCGAGGCCGTCCTCGCCGAAGCCCGCCGCGTCGCACACTTCGACCAGAACATTGCCGCTCAAAGGGCCGACTTCCGCTCGCTCCCCATCGTCACCATCGACGGCGAGACCGCGCGTGACTTCGACGACGCCGTCCTCGTCCGCGAGCGCGCCGGCGGCGGCTACGAACTCCAGGTCCACATTGCCGACGTGTCCGAATACGTCCGTCCCGGCTCGGCTCTCGATCTCGAAGCCCGCATCCGCGGCACAAGCGTTTACTTCCCTGATCGCGCCATCCCCATGCTGCCCCAGGAGCTTTCGACGGATATTTGCAGCCTTCGCCCCAACGAAGACCGCCTCGTGCTCAGTTGCCTCATGCAACTCGACGCCGAGGGAAACATCGAGAGCTTCGAAATCGTAGAAGGCGTCATTCGCTCCGCCGCGCGCATGACTTACACTGCGGTCTCCGCGATTCTGGACCACGCCGACGCTCTCGTCCAAAACCTGGAAGCGCGTGAACGCATCGAGGGCGATCCGGAGACTCGCGCCCGCTACGACCAGCTTGTCCCCGAATTTGAGCGAATGAAGAAGCTCGCCGCCCTGATGAACCAGCGCCGCGAGGAGCGAGGCTCGATCGATTTCGATTTGCCCGAGCCAGTCATCGAGTTCGACGAGCACGGCCAGATGCGCGGCGTCACCCGCGCCGAGCGCACCTGGGCCAACCGACTCATCGAAGAGTTCATGCTCGCCGCCAACGAGTGCGTGGCCACTTGGCTCGAGGACCTCGGCGTCCCTTCGCTCTATCGCATCCACGAGAAGCCCGATCCGCGCCGCGTCGTCCAATTCGAAGAGCTCGCCGCCGGCTTCGGTTATTCGCTCGGTCTTGGACCCTTGCCTGTGCGCCGCATCCAAACCCGGGCCGAGCGCCGCGAATCGCACGGCCAGGGCCGCAATCCCCGGCAGCACGAGGTGCCGGAGGACATCGCCGTCACTCCCCGCATGTATCAGAAACTGGCCGCGCGCATCGAGGGGAAGCCGGAGGAGCGCATCCTCAGCTACCTCATGCTGCGCTCACTCTCGCAGGCGCGCTACTCCGAGGTCAACGAAGGCCACTTTGCCCTCGCCGCGCCCACCTACACCCACTTCACCTCGCCCATTCGCCGCTATCCCGACCTTATCGTGCATCGGATCGCCAAAACACTTCTCCGGGCCGGCGTTTCGGGCCATAGGACCATCGATCCAAATCGTCTCGGCTCGCCCTGGTCGCACCCGAATGAGGGTCGAACACAAACTCGGGTTCCCCAGGTCCCTCGCACTCGGGGACCTGGGAAGGGAAACTCATCCTTCATCGAATCCCCCATCCCCGAGCTTGAACTCGCCGAGATCGCCGAGGAAACGAGCTACGCCGAGCGCCGCGCCGCTGAAGCAGAGCGCGAATTGGTCGAGTGGAAAAAGGTTCGCTTCATGCAGGACCGCGTGGGCGACGAGTTCGCGGCCCTCATCCTCAATCCCGCCAAGTACGGCCTCTTTGTCGAGCTCACCGACCTCTTCGTCGAGGGCCTTGTCCCCATCGACACTCTGCGCGCGGACCGCTTCACCTGGCGCGAGAATACGCACGAAATTGTCGGCGAGCGCACGGGCCGCCGCTTCCGCGCAGGCGACCGGGTCCAGGTCATCCTCGACCGTGTACTCGCACAGGAACGCAAGCTTCAGTTCGCACTTGTCGAAGAAGAATTGCCGCTGACCGGCAGGAAGGCCGCTCCGTCGCCATCAAAATCGAAGAAGGACAAACGCAAAAACGCCTTCCCGCCGCCCGCGAACGGGGGAAAGCGAAGAAATAAGAAGAGCAGGCGGCGCTGAGATCGGCAACGCGCCTGCCTGCTTCCTTGTTTGAGCTCGGCCTGCCTATGCCCCGGCTTGCTTTTCGGCAAAGGGACCGATCACAGGGAGCACCAGCTTCTGTCCTTGAGAGGCCCTGATGATGAGGAAAATGACCAGCACCAGAACCCCGAGGCCAAAGAACGGAAGGATGATCCAGCCCACGATCGGGATCATTCCAAGAATGATTTCGACCACTATGCAGGCAATGAACAAAAAGATGCACTGCCAGGCATGGAAGCGGACAAACTGCTTCTTGTTGTACGGCTCCACAAGCAGAAAGATGATCGCCGGAATGATCGTGACGTAGGCTAGCGCCCCAGCGGCATTGTCTGACAGTCCTGAGCCGGCTGCAGCTGTGTTTGGTTCGTCGGCCATAGCAACTCTCCTTTCGAGGAAGACGGTTGAAGGGAGGGGATCGATTCACTTCTACGCACGGCCCGGGCACCGGGGATTCAGCCTTTGCGGCCGCGGACCGTCAATTGGGGTGGAGATAGAACAACCTGCCGCCCATCCCCTTGTCAAGAGAATTTCTGCGCGAGGGCTCGTAGCCGGGTCCGCATGCGAGAAGGGCTGAGTTGGGACAGGCCGGGCAAAAAGGGCCGGCGGCACGCGCAGGAACGGCCTCCAAGCGGAGGCCGTTCCTGCAATCGGTCCTGCGCGGGCAGTTACCGGTTAGCCTGCTTCTCTGCCAGTCCGCCAATGATGGGCAGCATAAAACGCTTGCCGTTGAAAGCGCTGACGAACACGATCACCAACACGACAAAGAAGGCGAGATCGACAAATTGCCACAAGGATAAGGTGAGGAAGACGACCGTCGGAACAAGGTTTTGTACCACCGTGACTAAAATATGCACCACGGCCCAGGCAACATAAAAGAAGATCGACTGCCAGGCGTTAAAGCGGACAAACGCGCTTTTCTTGTAGGGCTCAACGATCAGGAACACAATTGCCGGGATGATCGTGATGTAGGAAAGACCGCCGGCGGCGTTGTCAGAGAGGCCGGACACATGGTCGCCGGACACATTCCCATCGGACATGGAAGCTCCTTTTTGCTACGGCTGCTCGTTCTGAACTCGCTCAAAATTTGACCGCTTCCGGAAGGCAGATCAAGCGCCACCATGATTGTGGTCCGAATCGAGAGCGTCAGTCTGGTCAGATTTGCTCAGGCAGCGACGCGCAACAGGAATCCGCATCGCCTGTCGCGGGTAACGGAAGTCAACTGCCGCGGGCCGAGACCCTCCCGGCGTCAAGTTACAATGGCATCTGGGAGCAATTTTTATGGCGCACACCGTCTTTTGCGTTCGCTACAAAAAAGAAATGGAAGGCCTCGACGAGCCGCCCTTCGACTCGGAGTTTGGCCAGAAGATCTATAAAAACGTCTCGAAAGCGGCGTGGGACGAGTGGCTCGGCCGCCAGAAGATGCTGCTCAACGAGTACCGCCTCCAGCCCTGGCTGCCGCAGGCGCAGCAGTTCCTCGTCGAACAGATGGAGGACTTTTTCTTCGGCTCGGGCTCGGCCTTGCCGGCCGACTACGTTCCCCCAGCGCACTAATCCCCAAAATCCAAACTATGGGTCCGCCAGGTCTCGCTTCTGAAACCCGGGATTGCACGATCCCCTGCCATTCGAAACTGCGCGGTTGAACGGCCTTAGTGGCTTGTCGCCCCGCTGTCGTTCGAAACCATCAGGCTCGACACGTTCACCGGCTCAAAGTCCGAGAGAATCAGGCTGGTCAGGCACGAGAGGTCGGCGTCGTTCCAGCGTGCATCCGGTGTTCCGATCAGCCCGCCGCTGTCTCCGTTGTCGGCCAGAATGATTCCATAATTCCGGAACCCTGCAATAATGATCGCCGCCTGCGGACTCGTCGCCGCGCAAGCCGGCGTCGTCACGGATGCCTTCAGACGGTAGATCTCGCCGGCCGCCCCACTCATCGTGCAACTGGACGGCGGCGTCGCCTGCGAAATCTCGGACTCTACAGGAATCGCGCCACCGCTGCTCGCCGTGCAGCTGCCCACTCCCGCCGTTTGCGTCGCCGGCCACACCCAGTAATTCAGCATGTGGTTCAGTGTGAATCGAATGGGATGCTGAACGGCACCGTTCGGCGCTGTCGGCGTGCCTGTTCCGATCACCTCATCCGCATTCGCCAGCAGCGGCGCAACCGGCAAGCCTGCGGCATCCGACGTCCCCTGTCCCTGCGGCGTCAGCGCATCCGTCGCCACGTTGGGCCACTCCGCGTTCGAGGAATCGGTCCACGGCCCGTCAAGATAAACACCCTGCCACATCTCATAGAGTCCCGGATTGTTTCCGTTGCCCGCCTCCAGGTAGACCAGCACATGCCTGTCTCCCGACGAGTTGCTCGTGCCCTCAACCGGCGCGTAGGCCGGAATCGGACCCGAAGTAAAGTCCGACTGGTACACCGTCGTCGCTACCGAAACATCCGGCTGGTTATACGGCACCTCGATCGCCGGAATTCCATTCGGAAACGGAGCATTCGAGTTGTTGCCGAAGAATGGCTTTACCGTCTCCGGCAGATAGCCGCTGTACATTGCCGCCGCCGGCGACGTATCCACGGGCAGGTTGGTCGTCGCCGCATCCACGCGATGATGGAAGATGGAAGCGGCCGTAAAAACATTCTTGAGAAACACATTGCTACCGTTGATGGCGAAGCTGATCTGCGTCTTCGCTGTTGCGGATGTTGCATCCGTCACCACAATTTCGGGAATGTACGTTCCCTGGCCGCCAATCAACGGGCTGGTAATCTCACCCGACGACGCGTCCAGCGACATACCCTCCGGGAGCGGAGGATAGCTGCCGCTGTCGTCGACCGAAAAACTGTATGGCGGATTCCCGCCAGTCGCGGCAATCGTACAGCCCGCATAAGCTGTGTTCTGCGTTCCTCCGGGGCAGTTTGTGGTGGTGATACTCAACGGCCCGCCCGCCGCCGTCAGCGTCACCTTCGCCGACGCCGTCACCGATCCTGCCGCATTGGTCGCCGTCAATACGTAAGTGGTCGTCGTCTCCGGGCTCACGTTCACTGTGCCGCTGGCCGAGGTCGACGCAAGGTTCCCCGGCGCAATATTGAGCGTCGTCGCGCCGGACGTCGTCCAGTTGAGCGTGCTGATCCCGCCCAGTGTGATGCTCGTTGGGCTTGCCGTGAACGAGCTGATCGTGGGCAGGCTTGGCTGGGTCACCGTCACGGTCACCGTCGACGTCGCTGTGCCCGTGGTATTCGTCGCCGTCAGCGTGTACGTGGTCGTCGCTGTCGGGCTTAAAACCACCGAGCCGCTCGCCAATGTTGACGCAAAGGTCCCCGGCGTAACAGCGACGCCCGTCGCTCCCAAAGTGGCCCAATTCAGCGTGGTGCTTGTGCCCGCAATAATCGACGCCGGGCTCGCGGAAAAGGTGCCGATCGTCGGCGCGGCAACCTCTTTGACGGTCGGGAACGCCTGCGTGCAGCCCGCCAGCCCGATGAAGGCCGGTAGAAGAACGAGCGCGCAGACAACGATCCAGAACCCTTTATCCTTGTGGACGCCTGATTGCAATGCTTGACGCGAGTAGGGGGAGTACATGCGCCGCCTTTCCCTCGATGATCCAATTTCTTGGCCGCTCGCCGCGAGCTTTTCGCCGCACAGCTTTGAGTCGATTCGAGGATGCGCAGCCCTGGGGGAAAATGTTCCACTTCCATATCCATCGGTGCTCTGTGAGCCGATCAATGCAGATCACGAGCGGCGGATCACGAGCAGCCGGTCAGAGCCCCTTGTTGGGTTCTTTGCCCTGTCTCTTCACAATGCGCGAAGAATCTGCTTTTGGGTATATGACAAAAGTCACTTTGAATGGTCGGGACGGGCAGATTTGAACTTGAGCCGTTTCGCGGGCGTGAGCGTAGCGGGAGCCCGCTGGCGAAATCCCGAGTCCGCTGCGGCGGACGAGGGATCTCGGAATCAATGGTCGGGACGGGCAGATTTGAACTGCCGACCCCTCGCACCCCAAGTGGAAACGACTCGTGAAATAGCCGTTTTTTGCCCGAAAACTGCGGCTCCGCAGTCCTCGGAATGCCGGTTTTGAGCTGGGTCACGACACAAATTCGTCACAAGTTTGGCGCCGGCGATTGCAGCTACGCTGCGGTCGCCGATAGCCCCTTGGAGGTTCCCCGTGCGTGTCGCCCTCTATGCCCGAGTCAGCACAACCTATGGTCAGAACCCCGAGATGCAGCTTACTGAACTCCGAGAGTACAGTACCCGTCGCGGGTGGACGGTCACCGGCGAGTACGTCGATGAGGGGTGTCCGGTGCCAAGGAGTCCCGGCCGGCGTTGAACCGTCTGATGGCCGATGCACACCAACGGCGGTTCGCAGTCCTGCTCGTGTGGAAGGTCGATAGGTTTGGCCGTTCGCTTCGTCACCTTGTCAACGCACTGGCCGACCTCGACGCCCTTGGCGTCTCGTTCGTCTCCCTGCGTGACAACCTTGACCTCAGCACGCCCAGCGGCCGTCTGATGTTCCAAGTCGTCGGCGCCATGGCCGAGTTCGAACGGGCACTGACTCAGGAGCGTGTGCGTGCAGGACTGCGGCTCGCCCGCTCGAAGGGCAAAAAGTTGGGTCGTCCACGCGCCGTGCGTGGGCCCGGAACAGGTCGCCACCCTGCGTGCCGCCGGCGCCTCGTGGCGGGTCGTCTCTGAGCAACTGGGCATCGGCGTTGGCACGGCCTGCCGGGCGCTGCAAGCCCATGCGGGAAACCTGTGATTGCCGCTCCCGGAACTGGGGCACGGTGCGAAGGCCGGATAGCCATCCTGCAAGACTTGCACGGCGACGTGAGCCGTATCGGGAACTAGCGTTGGCCGCTGCTGCCCATCACCCATCGCTTGGAGCGCAAGGAACCAGCAGGGCTCCCAGTTACGCGGTCGCGGTGGTGGACTGCCTATTCCTGCGCTCCCGCCGCTGCCACCGCTTCGATTGAAGCCGAGGTCGCCTTGTTCCGCGGAGAGCCTTGGAAGTGTCGTCGCCGACGACGCTTACGGGGACGCCAGCCCAGCTTCCTTCCCCTTCCAGCCCCGTTCCAAAAACCTGCAGGAAACGGGCGCCGTAAACGCCTGATTCCACGGCGCAGAAATCGGCCGGGTTTGCCCTTCCAGAAACAGGTGTTTGTGGAAGGGAGGCGTTCGGCGATCGCAGCTTCGCTGCGTCCGCCGGCTGCCGGTCGTGGAGTTCCGCTCGTCGCCCTGCACGCCGTGGTGCCACACGAGCAGCAGGAATGTTCAGCATCAGCACCAGGGACGCAGTTGCTTGAACGATGGGTACACTGGTCGGGCGGGATAGGCTTGAGGCGGCGGCACGCAGTCCTGCTTCGAGTGGAAGGTTAGCCAGTTCGGTCAGTCGCTGAGATGCTCTGTCACCACACTCGCTGACCTCAGCGAGGCTGGGTACGCCGTGCTGAGTCCGAGGAGCAACCTCAACCTCGGCACGCCGTCCCAACGGTGAGTGTTGCGGCCGGAGGCAGGGTTAGGTTCCGGGCGCCGGTTTAAGAGCGGGAGCACGCAGCACTGCGACTCGCCCGTTCGCGAGGGAAACGGTTGGGGCGTCCACGTGCCGCGGTGAATGGGCACCATGCGTTCTGCCCCTAGGTCAGAAAATCCATCAGCACCGGAAGAATCAACGTGGCATTATGCCCCTAGGTC
>Ga0224555_1001747_pt1 | contig 28443 bp, 23 predicted proteins | sample 714S23034metaG_FD_180687 | JGI IMG/M metagenome (GOLD analysis project Ga0224555, IMG submission 180687) | Peat soil microbial communities from Stordalen Mire, Sweden - 717 S2 30-34 | ecosystem: Environmental > Terrestrial > Soil > Wetlands > Peat | place: Sweden: Norrbotten County, Stordalen...
ACAAGCCGAACCGCCTCCTGCTTGAACTCAAGCGTGTAACGTCCCCGCTTCGACTTCGTCATCTTCGCTACCCTTTCGCATTAGAACAGCTCGCTAAGGGATACGTTTTGCGGGGGCAAGGTCAGAAAGGGCGCGGTCTCCGCGCCCTTTCCTTCGATCCGGGGAACAAATGAAATAAACCATCCGAACAGCAAATGAAACCCACCGGTTACGAGTGGACGCCCAGGCGGGCAGCCCTGGCCTTCCGAAAGGCAACCAGCGCCAGGCCGAGAAGCCCGCTGCCAAGCAGCAGCAGCGAAGAGGGTTCCGGGGTGGGAACCAAGCCCTCGGCAACAATCATGAGGTCGTTGTAATCTTTGTCCGATCCCGGGAAGGAAAGATCCTCAAATCCGACGAACGTTCCGTTCACATCAATCGAGCCAAGCAAAGCCGTCCACGGGGCGTATGCCGCGTGGACGGCTTTGTCGGGATTTCCGCTGGCTGGTCCCGTGAAATAATCGACGTGAGTAAGGGTGTTTACCAATTCCAGTGTCACCACGGTGCCGGCCGCGATGATGCCGAGATTGTAACTCGCACCGAGCGGAGTCGTCTTGTTGTTAAAGACCGGGGTCCCGTCGATTAGGAGCAGATCAGTGTCCGCTGCCGCATAGCCAGCGTAGTACAGAACGACATCGACGCCGGTGGCGACCAGGTTTAAGCCCGATGGGACTGCAAGAGTTCCCTCGACGTATGGCTTGTTCCCGTCAGCTAGCGGAGCGCCAAGGGGTCCCGTAATGCCGGCGACGGCATAAACGGTAGAGGCGCGGGCGGATATTGGTGCAAAACCCATCGCGGCGAGCGCCACGACCAAAGGAAGGATCGCAAATTTCAATGTCGTCTTCATTTTCCCCTCCCGAGACTGCCCTCGCGGGCGTCTTGCGGTGTTTCTCTTTCGTTTGCAGCTTGCGGCAGCGAAGGCCGCGCCCGGGGGTTGAATGTTACTCGACAATGCCGTTCCGATGAAGCAAATGATGCACTTATCTCAATGTGAAGATTTCCATCGTGCGCTTGTCAGATGACCTCTGTGCGCCTGGAGATAGGCAGGCGCAACGGGCCTCAATTCAGACGGTTCAATAAAGCAGCAGGAAAGGACGCGTTTCCACGCCCTTTCCTACTCTGGGGAACAAGTGGAGAGAACTCTCCGAGTGACACAAGAAACGCACCAGTTCAGTTAGGAGTGGAGGACCAGGCGGTTGGCCTTGGCCTTCCAGAAGACGACCAGCGCCAGGCTCAGAAGACCGCTGCCAAGCAGCAGAAGGCTGCTGGGTTCGGGAGTCGCGGCGGTGATCCCGAATGTGGAGGAGCCCTTCGCCCCGAAATCTCCAGAATCATCCTCACTGTCAAGGGTGAAGCTAGCCGGCGTGTTGTCATAATTGTTCTCCGTCAGTGTGCCGGTACCAGTGATTTCCAACTCTGTAGGGGTGTCTTGCAGGACGTCGATGGGACCGGTGATGGTGAATGTAACACCATCAACAGTACTGAACAATAGTCCGTCGGGACTGAGGAACGTGAGGTTGTCCAATGTCGCCGAGCCCAAAATTGTGGCGAGTGTTCCGGTGCCACCCCCGGCAATTCCGGTGGTCGAGTTGAATGTGAGACTCGTTGCGCTCCAGCTATCGGTAAAACCAATTACGCCAATTGAACCGGAGACTGGTCCGAGTGTCGTTGCCAAGGCAAGTGGGGTGATCGCAAGGGCGGTTGCCAGTGCAAGGAAAGCTAACGCGAACTTTTTCATTTTCCCCTCCTTAGACTGCCCTTGCGGGCGTCTTGCTGTGTTTCTCTTTCGTTTGCAACTTGCGGCAGCGAAGGCCGCGGCCCGGGGGTGAATGTTACTCGACAATGCCGTCCCGATGAAGCAAATGATGCACTTATCTCAATGTGAAGATTTCCATCGTGCGCTTGTCAGATGACCTCTGCGCGCCTGGAGATAGGCAGGCGCAACGGGCCTCAATTCGGACGGTTCAATAAAGCAGTAGGAAAGAACGCGTTTCCACGCCCCTTCCTACTCTGGGGAACAAGTGGAGAGAACTCTCCGAGTGACACAAGAAACGCACCAGTTCAGTTAGGAGTGGAGGACCAGGCGGTTGGCCTTGGCCTTCCGAAAGGCAACCATCGCCAGGCCGAGAAGCCCGCTGCCCATCAACAGCAAGGACGAGGGCTCGGGGGTCTTGGTGAGGTCTCCCTGGAAGTCAACGCCGTCAGGGCCACCGTACACCTGATCGTCAACGATGGTAATTATGTTGGTGCCAGAATTCAGGACGAGACCACTTACAGTGATGTAATCGATCGACTGGCAGTTTGGCTGGCCATTTGTGCAAACGCCATCATCCTGGCCGCTGTCTCCATAGTTCACAAGCCTCGTACCATTGATCCATATTGCAGCCGTGTCATCGGCCGCCAAGTCAATCGTGCCGTTGTAGGTTCCGCCAACGGCGCTAAAAGTCGACGTGTATTCATAGTAGCCGTCAGTCGGATCACCGCCACCGTAACCGCCGCCGCTGTTCGACTCAGCGACCCAGCTTGAGCCATAGATTCCGTTCGTAATAGCGGGAACCCAGCCTGCGGCCGGGGTGAGGTTGTAGGTCCACATTGTCCCCTGTGACGAAGCCGCAGTGGTGATCGCCGTGTTAGAGTATCTGAGGTAAGCCAGCGCGGTGTTCGCGTTGTTATGGGGGGATTGGAAAGTACCGAAGCTGCCAATTTCAACGCTGTCGGCGTACGCTACTGACGCGAGTCCGATCAGCAACGCGGGGAGAATCGCAAATTTCGAAATCATCTTCATTTTTCCCTCCCGAGACTACCCTCGCGGGCGTCTTGCGGTGTTTCTGTTTCGTTTGCAGATTGCGGCACCAAACGCCGCGGCCCGGGGTTGAGTGGTTATTAGACAAGGCTCTCCCGATGTGCAATGGATGGGGAGACCCTTCGCACCGAGATTCTGCTCATACTGGTTTGCGCGCGCCGGCTCCACTTGGGGGGGGACTGGGGAAACTGGAGACCTAGTGCGTGTTGGCGGTTCTAGCTGCCTCCACCACGCCCTAGTAGCGCTTGTCTCCAATAGATGCAGACTGCACAACATTAGTTATCTTTTAGGTTCAAAAAAGAAATATAGATTCGATAACTCACACACAGGAGAATGAAACTGCACAAAAAATGGTACATTTCTTGCAAAAACTTTTGCTGCTCAGTCAAAAAAGGCCCCAAATCCGTGCGTTGCGAATGGCCGCAATGTTACCAAGTGTGTGACTAGAAGTTATAACATAAGGGAAAAAGTAACTCGATGGTAATTACCTTTATAACCGCAACCGAAGAGCCGTTCTGACATAAACCGCGGAGTCAGCCGGCTTTCCGCTGGATCAGCGGGCGTGGTACCAGTCTTCGCGGGTAAGCGGAAACTGGCCGCCGCCGTGATCGGGACGGTTGAAAAGAACCTGATGGACAGCGATGTCGCCGCGGCGAAAAGCGGCGGCCGAGCCCGCCATGTACAGCAGCCAGATGCGGTAGGTCTCCTCGGAGACGTGCCGCAGCAGCGTCGTGGAGTTTTGCTGCATTCCTTTGACCCAGTGGCGCAAGGTAAGTTCGTAATGCTCGCGGAGATTTTCCACATCGCGCACCTCCAGCCCCTCGGATTCAGCGGCCTGAAGAACCTGGGAGAGGGTGACGAGCTGCCCATCGGGAAAGACGTAGCGGTCAATAAAGGAGGCTTTGGGGGTGGGCGATGAGTATGCGCGCGTAATGCCATGGTTGAGGAAGACGCCGCCCGGCCGCAAAAGCCGGCGCACGGTGCTGAAGTACTGAGGCAGATTCCTCAGGCCCACGTGCTCGAACATCCCGATGCTGGCGATCTTGTCGAAGGGGTGCGGGATGCCATCCGGCTCGCGGTAATCCCGCAGTTTGACGGCGCAGCGCGGCGCCAGGCGGGTCTGCTCGATGCGGCGCCGGGCCACCTGCTCCTGCTCTTTGCTCAAGGTAATGCCTTGCGCGTGCGCGCGGTAGTTGCGGGCGGCGTGCAGCACCAGGCTGCCCCAGCCGCAGCCGATGTCCAGAAAGCGCTCGAGCGGCTGCAGGCGCAGCTTGCGGCAGATCAGCTCCAGCTTCTGCTGCTGGGCGAGGTCGAGCGGATCCTCGGCGTTGCGAAAGTAGGCGCAGGAGTAGGCGAGCGACGGGCCCAGCCAGGGCTCAAAGAAGGCCACCGGCTGATCGTAGTGGTAAGCGATCGAGGCGTGGTCTCTGCGCGGGGAGTGCTTGGCGCCGTGATGGAGCCATTGGCCCACGCCGAAGAGCGTTCTGGCGGAGCTTTCCCGCAGCTTCTGGCGCAAGGGGCGAGGGCGATTGAAGAGGTGTTCGGCAACCGGGAAGACGGAAAAGATGTCACCCTCGATCTCCAGGCCGCCGTGGATAAATGCCTCTCCCAGCGTAATCTCATTGGGAGCGGCGATGAGCGCCTGAAGGGCTTGCGGACTCTGTACAACGAGCGCGCAGGCAGGCGCGGCGCCATTCGACGAAGACCAACTCCATCCGTCCCATAGCCGGATGGCGAAGGCCGGCCCCTCATATAGTTGGAAAAGGGAGTTGAATATCGCGGCTTTTTGCGACTGGATAGATTTGTGCACCTCTTCCTCCACTCTGGAGAGAGTAATCTCCAGCGCGGACATAGTAACTCTTCTTTTTGGCGATTGTCGAATTCTTCATTGAGGCTGCAAGGGCTGGTAAGCTTTATCTTCAGGGCAAATCCCATTGGCACGCACCGGCCGGCCTGATAGTAACTCAAGAAACGTCTTAAAAGTAACTTGCTGGATGACTTTAAGTAACTCCAAAACCTCTTATAGGCGATTCGGAAGTGTCTTGGATGTGACTTAAAAACGTTTCGGAAGTGGCTCGAAAATGCGTTGAACGGTGAAAATCCGCTGGAGCCAGGCTTCGGAAGACAAAATGCGAAGATTACCGCCCTGGTGCTGCCTTGGTTGCGGTTGTAGCGGCGGCTGCCGAAACGGCGGCCCGGCCAAGGAGTCTCTGCCGCCGCCCGAATCTCTGCCATGGCCCGCTGGGGCCTCCTGCTGGCCGCTGCGTAGATCCCGCGCGCCCGTAGAGCTGATTTGCACCGCCTCGCTCATCTGAGAGAATAGGGCCTGTGAGTGGAGCGCGACATTTTGCCTTACGGCGGCCGACGGCGCCGGGTTTGCTTGCGGGCCTGGTCTTTGCCGGGGCGCTGGCGGGTGGGCCGGCGCATCTCGGCGCCCAGGCGTCCAACCCCACCTCCGCTGCCAATGCTTTTTGGGGTAGCGTGACGGCGCGGCCTGCGACGGATGAGGCTCTAAAGCTCTCCTTGGACGAGGCCATCGGCCTGGGGCTCAAGAATAACCTGGGCCTCAAAGAGGCCGAAAACGGCGAAAAATCGCTTCACGGGCAGAAAAACGAGGCCATCCAGGAGTTTTTGCCCACGGTTACCCTCACCGGCGACACCGGCGTCCATCAGCAAAATCTGGTCGCGTTGGGCTTTGGGCCGGACACCATCAAAATCTTCGCGCCGATCTTTCCCGGCGGCGTGGTGCCCGCGGGGCTATCGGAGATTACGCGCGACGAGCTGACCGAGGGGCAGATTCACTTCAAGCAAACGCTCTTTTCCGGCCCGGTCATCTCGGCCTGGAAGGCGGTTGGCGCGGCCGAACGCGCGGCCTATTTTGCCCGGATGTCGGCCCGTGGCGAGGTTGTGCAGCAGGCGGCTTCGGCCTACCTGCACGTTATCGCTGCGGCAAGCGAGGTGGACAACGCCAAAGCTCTCGAAGCGGAAGACAAGGTGCTGCTCGATCACGCCCAGGCCGCTCACGAGGCCGGAGTAGTGGCCAATCTGGACGAATTGCGGGCGCGGGTGCAGCTTCAGGCCCAGCAGCAGGCGCTGATCGCCGCCCAGAACGCCTTCGAAAAAGACCTGATTCTGCTGAAGCGCGAGACCGGCCTCGCCCCTGGCCAGAAGATCCTCCTGACCGATCCGGCTCCCTATAGCGAACTGGCCGCCGAAACTCCCGAGGAACTGCGCGCCATTGCCTACAAGAACCGGCAGGACTATCAGGAGCTAGAAAATCAGGCCGTCGAGTACAAGGCCATCCACGCGGCCTACCGCAGCCAGCGGCTGCCCTCGCTCAGCTTCAACGGCTACTACGGCGTCAGCCAGGTGGGCGGCGTCGGTTCGCACAGCAACTTTACCGCTGTGGGCACGCTCAGCCTCCCGCTCTTCCGCGAGGCCAAGCTGCGTGGCGACACCGAGGCAGCCCAGGCCAATCTGGATGCCGTCAACGCCCAGCTCGCCGACCTGCGCGGCCACATCGACCAGCAGGTGCGCTCGGCCCTGCTCGACGTGACAGCAACGGCCAGGCTGGTCGAGGTCGCCCGCTCGAATGTTGATCTGGCCACCCGCGCCCTCGCCGATGAGACCGACCGCGTCAACGCCGGCGTGGATGACAATCTGCCGCTGGTCGCCGCGCAAGCCACGCTGGCCGCCGCCGAAAGTGGCCTGGTCGAAAGCCTCTACCAATACAACCTCTCCAAGCTGGCCTTAGCCCGCGCCGCCGGGGTTCTCGAAGCCCAGTACCGGCTGTTCCTGGGCCGATAGGCGGCCTTCCAGGGCCCTCGCGGGAAGTCCCATTCGGCAGGAGAAGGCCGGGTGTGCGCCGGCTTGCCCTTCAGTGCACGCCCGCATCAGCGAATGCGCCGCATGGCCGGCTCGCACACAGCGCTTGAAAAACAAGAGAGCGGAGAATCGCTTGTGTGCGGGGGGAGTTCGCTGGAGTGGGGGAGTTTCGAAGGTCGAAGCGGATCAAGCCTGGAGGCTGGAGTCCGAAGGAGCTGTGTAAGTTATTGTTTCTATGGCTGAAACTTTGGTGGACCTGATCGGGATCGAACCGATGACCTCTTCCATGCCATGGAAGCGCGCTCCCAGCTGCGCCACAGGCCCACATACTTCCGGGTTGCAACTTTTCTATTGTCTCCGCTTGCGGCAGATTCGTCAAATTTTGGTCAGATTCGGCCTTGAATTCCGCTTTTCTCCTTGAACCTGGCTCGCCGTCAGGCGAAACTTACGGCCGGGCGCGCCCACAGAGTGAGGTTGAGCGCACGGAACTGGCCGGCGGGGTTTGCAACTCCAGTCACCGCCGGAACCCAAAGTGGGGCTCTCTATTTTGCTCTTGTTGGGTAGATTTTCTCATTCGTTGCGCGGATTTGCTTAATTTTGTCTCAAATTCTACTTGTTTTTTCCGAATTCCGCCAATTTTCTCTTATACAAATGCAAAGAATGAGTTTAGGCTCATCTTGCGCACATTCGCGCCAGAAAAAGGAGAATTTCCATGAAGAAGTCCCTGCGTTTCGCCCTCGCCGCCATCATTTTCGTGTCCTTTGCGCCCGTCGCCTCCTTCGCCGCCGTATTTGGCGGAAACCCTCATCCTCAGGCCGTATTTGGTGGAAACCCTCATCCCCAGGCCGTATTTGGTGGAAACCCTCATCCCCAGGCCGTATTTGGTGGAAACCCTCATCCCCAGGCTGTATTCGGTGGAAACCCTCATCCCCAGGCTGCCGGGCTATAGTCTCGCAGAACAGTAGTTCCTGTAATTCTCTCTGTTGTTAGCTTCCAAAGTAAGAGAGCCAGAAAAAGGAGAATTTCCATGAAGAAGTCCCTGCGTTTTGCCCTCGCCGCCCTCGTCGTCGTGTCCTTTGCCCCCGTCGCCTCCTTCGCCGCTGTATTTGGTGGAAACCCTCATCCTCAGGCCGTATTTGGCGGGAACCCTCATCCTCAGGCCGTATTTGGCGGAAACCCTCATCCCCAGGCTGCAGGGTTATAGTTTGACAGCACGGCAGTTTCTATAATTCTCTCTGTTGTTAGCCTCCAACTAAGAGAGAATGAGAGTCGAGAGGTGCAATGAATCTGTCGGTTCTCGACTGGATACTGTGGGCAGGAAGTTTTTTGGGCGAAGTCTCCCTATTTTCCATCCTCATAATCCGACGCAGGTGGAGGGAGTTCCCTGTATTTACGATCTACATGGGCTTCGAGGCCGCATGGAGCATGGTCCTGTTTGCGATCTACCAGTACGGATCCCACGTCTGGTATGCACAAGTTTATTGGTCTGGCGCTCTTCTAGATTTCGCCCTGCAACTCGGGGTGATCTGGGAGATTGCGCGCATTGTGATGCGTCCGACCGGAAGCTGGGTTCGGGACGCCAGGAAACAATTTATCCTCTTGGGCGCAGCGGGCATCCTGCTGGCCGCCACGCTCCCTTGGCTGGTCACGCCTCCGGCCGCGAGCCTGCTGGACCGCCTGGAGGTGAGGGGAAACCTGTTCACCAGCCTGGTGATTTGCGAACTGATCGCGGTGCTGACGCGGACCTCGAAGAGCCTGGGGCTGGGCTGGCGCAACCACGTGATGGCGCTGGGCAATGGGTTGACGGCCTGGGCCGTGGCCGCCATCCTGGTGGATGGGCTGCACGGCTACCTTGGCGCCGAACGCTACTTCACCCTTCTGGAGCACGCGAGGATGTTCGTCTCCCTGGCGGCGCTAGGCTACTGGATGGTCCAGTTCTGGCTGGAGGAACCGGCCCGGCAGCCGCTTTCGCCGGAACTGCGCGCCTATATCGAAGCTCTGCACCAACGTGTAAAAAGTAATCTTGACATACTGGACGCTCACAGGTAGGATGCTCGCGATGACTGATGTGCTATCCAATCTCGTCTTTTGGGCCTTGCTCTGCGGATTAGCAGGAGCGGTGATCGTCGGCTGGCGCTCGTCACACAAGGCGGCGCAGCGGGATTGGCGTGAGCTTGTCGCCGAGCTGCATCCGGTGGATTTTGCGGGGGTTTCCGAGGTTGCGTTGGACTATCTGACCCCGCGCCGTGGCCAGATCGATCTGGAGCCGCAACGGATTTGGGAGCTGCTCGGCGGTTACGAAGGGCTGAGGAGAATGCGTGAGAACGCGGAGATCATGCTCGCCTTGGCCGCCTTTGCGCAGCAGTGGAACTTTACCGAGGCCATGATCGTCACCGAGCGCATGAGGCACGATGCGGTGTTGTTGCGCCGCGCCGTCCGCCGCGTGAAACTGGGCATGCTGCCCGGCCGGCTGCTGGGGCATTTGCGGCTGACCCTGCCGCTTCACGCACAGGAGGCCTCTTCGGCCTACTATCTGATGCGCCAGCGTCTGCTCGCCCTATATGAAACCAGCCACGTGTGCCGGTATCCTGCGCTTGCGGCTGCCCTCTGAGACGGACGTCAGACGAGAGGTAATTTGCGTAGGGCAGGCGGCCCCAGTACGCCCGCTGCCGATTGCGCTCCTTAAGAATTGCGCTCTTTGCCGGGGCGCGCTCTTTGGTCTCGTGTTCATTGCTGAATCCGCTATGGGAATTGCTGCTGTTTGACCCGGCCGGTGCGTCTAACTAGACTTGCAGGCAGGGTTTTTCATGACGCAAAGAAGATTTCAATCCTCCTTCGGTTTTTGGGCCGCTGTTTTGTGCCTGCTGACGGCTTTTGCGCCCGCCACGGCTCGCGCGCAGTCCCAGGGCAACTCGGCCAAGCCGCCTGCGGGGAGCCAGAGTTCCTCCTCCTCGCCGGGCTTTGCGCAGGAAAAGGCGCCTTCGCTGGTCGATCCGGCCGGTCCCACCATCTCGCTGGTCAGCTCCGAGCCGGTCTTCCTGATGGCCGCGGCGCTGAACGCCTGCGGCTACGACGAGGGGCTGGAGGAGAGCGATCCGGTGCGCTTGCGGGTGCGCACGGAGATGAATCTGGCGCTTGCCAACAGCGAAGAGGCGCGCAACCAGCGCGACAAACTCTGCCTTTACATTGCCCAGCACCGCTTGACGGGCGGAGTGCGCGACATTGCGCAATACATCTCGCTGGCGCTCTATCTGACCCCGCCGCCAGAGCTGGAAACCACGGCGGAACTGGCCGAGATGCCCCCCGACTCGACGCAGGTGATCGAGGTCGTGCCCCTGCTGCGCGGGTTTGCCGCCGCCGTGGACCTGTATGGAATCTGGCTGGCGGTGCATCGCACGTACGACGCCGAGGCCGCCGGAATCCACGATCCGCTTTCGCAGATGATCGTCGCCACCAACCTCTACCTGAAGATGCCGGCCTCGACCTACGACGGGCGGCGGTTCGTGGTGGTGGTCGAGCCGATGCTCTCGCCGCGCATGGTCAACGCCCGCATCTACGGCGCCGATTACGTGGTGGTGGTTTCGCCGTCAGCCAATGGCGCGATTCCCATGAACGATGTGCGCCACACCTATCTGCATTACGTGATCGAGCCGCTGCTTTATGCGCGGGCCAACGCGGTGGACCGCATGCAGCCGATCCTCAAAGCGGTGCGCGAGGCACCGCTGGAGTTTCGCTATCGCTCCGATACCGTGCCCTTGACCATCGAGTGCCTCATCAAGGCGATCGAGGCGCGCACCATGGACACGGGGATTGCCGAGTACAGGATTCCGGCCAACGCGGATCGCTCGGAGATGCCCCGCTATGAACATGAGCGCCAGGCCATCCAGCAGCGGCAGGAGGCCGTCCGGCAGGAGGCCGTGCGTCAGGATATGAAGCAGGGGTTCGTGCTGACGCAGTACTTCTACGAGCAGATGATGCTCTTTGAAAAGGATCCCAGCAGCCTGAAGGACACCATCGGCGAGATGGTCTACAGCATGGACGTGGAGCAGCAGGCGCATCGCGCCCGCGCCATCGACTTCGACAAGGAGGCCGGCGGCGACGTGCTGACGCGCAGCGCGCCGCGCAGATTGGCTGGCCTTGACCTGGCCGAGGCGCGGCTGGCGGCGGGTGACGTGGCCACGGCCAGCGCGCTGGCCCGCCAGGCGCTCGCCATGCATTCGGATTCGCCCGGCTCGATTGCCGATCGCGCCCGCGCGGAGTTCATTTTGGCCAGGGCGGCTATTCTCACCGGGCGCCCCGAAGAGGCCATCGAAGAATTCCAGCAGACGCTGGCCAGCAGCAAGGATCCGCGCCTGCTCTCCTGGTCGCACATCTACCTGGGCCGGATGCTCGATCTGGACTGCAAGCGTGAGCAGGCCGTCGCGGAGTACAAAGAGGCGTTGAAGACGCGCGACGGGCAGCAGGATACCCGCCTGGCAGCCGAGCGGGGCGTCAGGGCGGCCTACGCTGTCAACGGGCACAGTTGCGACGAAGACGCTACCGGAGACAACGACCCCGGCGCCGTGCCGGCCCAGCCTCCGGTAGCCAAGCCGGGGGACTCTGGGCAAAAGGGGAGTGAAAATCCCCGATAATCCGGCGCGGGTGGCCGCCGGGCGGGCGCGGAAGGTCTAATAATTAAAGAGGGCTTCTCGTGGGCCGGAAACTTTGGTTCGGGCTGCGGTCCCAGGACGTGTCATAGGATCAATCGAGGCGCATGTGGAAGCTGTTCTTGCCGAACTGGAGACCGCGCTGGGGCGAGGTTTTAACCGCCCGGAGCTGCTGGTGCGCGCACTGACCCACCGGTCTTTGGCGAATGAGCGGGTGGCCAGCGAGCAGGTTCTCAACGGGCAGATCTTCGCCAGCGGCATGGAAGAAGCCGCCGAGGCGGGCGACAATGAGCGCCTGGAGTTTCTGGGCGATGCCGTTTTGGGTCTGGTGGTGGCCGAGGCGCTGTTTCTGACGCATACGGAATGGCAGGAGGGCGAGCTGACCCGCGTCCGCGCCCAGTTGGTCAGCCGCAAGCACATGGCGGAGGTGGCCGCGGCCATCGGCTTGGGAGGCCACCTGCGCCTTAGCCGGGGCGAGGACAAAAGCGGCCTCAGGCGTAAGATGACCGTGCTCTCGAATACCATGGAGGCCGTGCTGGGAGCGCTCTTTCTGGACGGCGGCCTGGAACCGGTGAGGGCCTTTGTCCGCCGCTGGGTGATGGGCGAGGCCGTCGAGCAGTTGGCCAGGGAGTTGCGCTCCGGGGCCGCGTTGGGGAACTATAAATCAGCCTTGCAGGAGCACTTGCAGGCCGCGCGCGCCGGTGCGCCGGTCTACCGCGTCAAGAGCGAAAGCGGTCCCGACCACCGCAAGCGCTTTCTGGTTGAAGTGCGGCTCAAATCCGCGGAAGGGGAGCCGGGGAAGCAACTGGCGCGCGGCATGGGCAGCACCAAAAAAAACGCCGAACAGGATGCGGCGCGGCGCGCGCTGGAGCGGTTGACGGCAGCCGGAATCAAAGTTGGCAGCCTGGAGGCGCTTCAGCCAGAGGCCGGTGAAGAGGAGCCCGCGGCGCAATGAGCACCCCTGTCCACGGAGCCAGCCGGCATTGGCTCAGGCTGGAGCGGCTGCGGCTGCATCTGCCCACCCCGCCCGAGGCGCTGGCCTCGCTATTGTGCACGGTGGTGGTGGCGCTGTTTCTGCTCGGCTTTGTGCTGCAGCCCTACCTGATTCCCTCTGAGAGCATGGAGCGCACTCTGCTGGTGGGCGATTTTCTGCTGGTCAACAAACAGGTTTATGCCCCGGCGGGCAGACTGACGCGCTGGCTCATGCCCTATCGCGATGTGGCGCGTGGGGAGATCGTCGTCTTCCACCATTCCCAGCCCCCTTACCTTGTCAAGCGAGTGGTGGGCATTCCCGGCGACCGCCTGCGCATTGCCGATGGGCGGGTGATGGTGAACAACGCGCCACTCGATGAGCCCTACGCCGTTTTTGAGCCCACGGCACGCGATCCCTTCGGCAACGACTTTCCCGCCACGGTCTATACCGACCCCAACATCGATCCGGTCTGGTGGAGGCAGATGCGGGTTCTGGTCCAGAACGGCGAACTGGTGGTGCCCCAGGGCGAGTACTTTGTGCTCGGCGACAACCGCAATTTCAGCAAGGATTCCCGCTTCTGGGGGTTTGTCTCGCGCGAGCAGATTGTGGCTCGTCCGCTGGTGATCTACTTCTCACTCCGCCAGCCTTCGATGACCGATCCCGGACCGGCCGCGCTGCCAGCCGCGGATGATAGACTCGGACACGGCAGGCAGCTTTCAGCCCGCCTCTCCGGCTTTGCCCGCTGGGAGCGCATCTTCCGCGTGGTGCATTAGGGGTCAGGGATCAGTTAGCAGAAGTTTGAGATTAATATTCAGTGGTCATTGGTCATGCGTGCGGGGTTTAACTGACCCCTGATCCCTGATCCCTGACCCCTGCAAAAGAGCGACAGAATGACGAAGAAAAAGACGCCCGCCCCCAAGACACCGGCCGGAACTCAGCCCATGGCCCAGCCTGCTGACGGGCCGGTGGAAGAGACGCCCTTCGAGGCCTTGGCCAGCATCTGCGCCGTTTTGGTGGTGGGCCTGTTTATCCTCACCTTCCTGGCGCAGAACTTTGTCATTCCCTCCGGCTCGATGGAAAAGACGCTGCTGGTGGGCGACCATCTGATGGTGGACCGCGTCACTTTGGCGCCGCCCGCCAAATGGATGCCGCTGGTCCACTACCGCGAGCCAAAACGCAATGACATCGTGGTCTTCATCAAACCCTTGCCGGACCTGGATGCGGATGGGAATCCTCAGTACCTGTTTCTGGTGAAGCGGTTGATCGGCGTTCCCGGCGACCACATCCATTTGCATAACGGCATCGTCATCATCAACGGCGTGGCGCAGACTCCGCCAAAGCATGGAATGGAGACTCCGGCCAATCCCAGCGAAAGCGAGTTTCTCGACGAATTTCCATCTGTTCCACCCGCACAGGATTCAAACGCCACCGAGGCCTGGGCCGTCGCTTTTCCCCAATACATCGAAAATGGCGACCTGGCGGTTCCTCCCGGAAAGTACTTCATGATGGGCGACAACCGGCACAACAGCCTGGACTCGCGCTACTGGGGCTTTGTGCCCAGGGAGAATATCGTAGGGCGGCCGCTGGTCAACTACTGGTCGTTTGTGACCCCGGAAGATCAGTACGAACAGCCGGGAATCGGCAATAACCTGGCGTGGATGGGCCACATCGCGCTGCACTTTTTCACTGAAACCCGCTGGCGCCGGACCCTGCACCTGGTGAAATGAAACTGCCAGCCGCCAGCAATCAATGATCCGTGGGGAAAAACGGCAAATGGCGGCTGAAAACTGACAACTGAACACTGGCAACTGAAACTGAAAAGACCATGACCGAAGAAACTGAAGGCCGGCAACAGAAGCGTAAGCGGCTTGGGCTGGCCCTGGTGCTGCTGGCGGCCATCCTGGCTGTCCTGATTGTGCCCCCGCTGGTGAGTGTGAGCCGCTACAAGGCCCAGATCACGCACCTGATCTCCACCTCGCTGGGCCGCCCGGTGCGCCTTTCCTCTGTAGAGCTGCGCCTGCTGCCCCGGCCGGGCTTCGTGCTCAACGATCTCACCGTTGAGGAAGATCCAGCCTATGGCGCCGAGCCGGTGCTGCACGCCAACACGGTTACGGCCTCCATCCGGCTGCTCTCGCTGTGGCGCGGACGCCTGGAGATCGACTCCATCAGCCTGGATGAAGCCAGCCTGAATCTGGTGCGCGCGGCTGCGGGCTGCTGGAACCTCGATCCGCTGCTGCGCACGGCCACCGCTCAGGCCCAGTTGGCGGCGGGAAATGCCGGCCCGGACAAACAGAACAAGCCCATCAAGCTGCCCTACCTGACAGCCAAAAACTCCCGCATTAACATCAAGAACGGTGCGGAGAAGCTGCCGTTTTCGCTGGTCGACGCCGAAATCTCCCTGTGGCAGCAGAGTCCTGGCGACTGGCGCGTCCGGCTGCGCGGCCAGCCCGTCCGCACCGACCTGAGCCTGGAGCAGGGCGACACAGGCGTGGTGCGCATGGAGGCAAATCTGCGTCAGGCGCCGGAGTTGCGCCAGATGCCGTTGCACGTTGACCTGGAATGGCGCGAGGCGCAACTAGGCCAGCTCACCCGCTTGCTTCTCGGCTCCGACGCCGGCTGGCGCGGCGACCTGACCGGCGAGTTACATCTTGACGGCACCGCCGAAACGGCCCAGATCAAGGCCCGGCTGCGGGCTGTCGGCGTGCATCGCGCCGAGTTTGCGCCGGCCGCGCCCCTGGACTTCGACGCTAACTGCGCCCTTGTCGCCCGCTTTACCACCCGCTCCATTGACAACCTGGCCTGCGACTCGCCGCTCGGCTCGGGCCACATTCGCCTGGCTGGCAGCCTCTCCGGCGGTTTGCCCGAAGACGGCGGCCTGCCGCGTTTTTCTGTCGAGTTGGACCGCATTCCCGTGGCCGCTGGCCTGGATGCGCTGCGCACCGTGCGCAGTGGGCTGGCTCCCGGCCTTGAAGCCGCCGGATCGGTCAGCGGCAAAATCACTTACGCCCCGGCCGCCTCAGAGAAAACCACTCCCGGAAAATCCGCGTCCTCCAGCCACGCCCTCCCCGCCAAGGCTCATGCGGCGAACCAGCTCGCAATTCAGGATCCGCCGCTCACCGGCAGCTTCACGGTTGCGGACCTGCAACTCAGCGGCGACGGCCTCGGCGAGCCGATTCGTGTTCCCAAGCTGCTTCTGACGTCCGCGCCAGCTAGCCAGCCACCAGGAGGCGATTTGCAGCCTCAGGCGCTCACGGCCACGGTGGCCATTCCCGCTGGCGGAGCCGCGCCGCTCACGATTTCCGCGCGACTGGCGCTTTCCGGCTACCAGGTTACGGTGCATGGCCAGGCTTCCGTCAGCCGGGGCAGGGAACTGGCGCATGTGGCTGGCATGAATAATGCCGCGGCTCTCGATGCGCTGGCCGGTGCGCCGGTCTCCGTAGACCTGACCGCCGAGGGCCCCTGGATGCCCGCCCAGGCGACAGCTTCCACGCCTCCTTCAGGCAGCGTCTCGCCTGCTGCCGCTACTGCAACGGGCTCCGAGCTTTCATCAGCCGCGCCAGCCGACAGCCTGACGGGAACGGTCACTTTGCGCAATGCCAACTGGAAGGCCGATTACCTGGCCAATCCCGTCGAAATCTCCCAGGCCACGCTCCACCTGAGCCCGAGCCAACTCCGCTGGGATCCGGTCGTCTTTTCCTACGGTCCGGTAAAGGGAACGGCCAGCCTTGTGCTGACCGCCGCCTGCGATGCTCCCCAGCCCTGCCCGCCAACCTTTCAAGTCGAGTTCGGCGCGCTCGACGCTCGTGTTCTTCAAGCCGCGTTCCTGGGAGCGCGTAAGCGGGACACGCTGCTCTCCACGTTGATCGACCGCCTTCACCCCTCGGCAGCCCCGGCCTGGCCGCTGCTGGAGGGCACGGTCAAGGCCAAATCGCTCGTCCTTGGGCCGGTCACGCTTCACGATCCGGTGGCCGCTATGCGTACGCTTGCCGATGGGGCCGAGATCACCACCTTCGACGCCGGCCTGCTCGGCGGCTCTGTCCACGGGAACGGCACGCTTCACACTGCTGGAGCCGCTCAGACCAAGCCCTCTTACGTGCTGGAAGGCCAATTTGCCAAGCTCAGGCCGCCGGCCGTGGGCCAGTTGCTCGGGCTGCGCTCGTCCGGCAGTACCTTTGACGGCAACGGAAAAATCGAGCTTAGCGGCTTCACCGGCAGCGACCTGGCCGCCTCGGCCAAAGGCGCTCTCCACTTTGAATGGCCGCACGGGAGCATCGCCGCAACCTCCAGCCTGACCCCGGTTCCTCCAGCATTGGCCCGCTTCGACCTCTGGAGCGCCGACGCCTTGATCGCCAACGGCGCTCTCACGCTGAAGGGAAATCCCAACGCGAATCAGGTCAAGCGCGGAGCTCACACGCAGCCGGTCCAGGCTACGGTTACCCTTGCCGATCCGCCCAGGATCGCCTTCACCGCGCCCAAACAGGCCCCGGCAAAGCGGTAAAGCGGTTCTCCGCTCGACCAATTTTTTATCGGAAGCGTTGAATTGAGCTCCCAGGTCTCGTTTTGAGGCTTGGGAGCCCGGTTCTATCTGCTTACTTCGCTACCAGCCCCATCGCCCTGAGCGACTCGCCATAGGGCGCGCGCAGGACGCCGCGTTCGGTGACGATGGCGGTGATGTAGCTGGCCGGGGTTACGTCGAAGGCAGGGTTGCGAATGCCGACGCCATTCGGAGTAAGCTGCTTGCCGCCATGGTGGGTGACCTCTATGGCTGGCCGTTCTTCGATGGGAATGGCTTCGCCGGTGGCCGTGGCCAGGTCGATGGTGGACCAGGGGGCGGCCACAAAGAACGGAATGCCGTGCTCTTTGGCCAGGATGGCGACGTTGTAGGTACCGATCTTATTGGCGGTGTCGCCGTTGGCGGCGATGCGGTCGGCGCCGACGACCACGGCCTGAATCTGTCCGGCGCGCATCAGGCTGGCGGCCATGTTGTCGCAGATGACGGTGGTGGGAATGTGGTCGGCCATCAGTTCCCAGGCGGTGAGGCGCGCGCCTTGCAGAAAGGGGCGGGTTTCGTCGGCGAAGACGTGAATGCGCCGGCCCTGCTCGACCGCCGAGCGGATGACCCCCAGAGCGGTGCCGTAGCCGCAGGTGGCCAGGGCGCCGGCGTTGCAGTGAGTCAGAACGCCAATGGTTCCTGCTGAGGAATCTCCACCGGCCGCGGTCCGGGAGTCTCCTCGCGGCAGCAGCGCCGCGCCGAATGCGCCCATAGCCTTGCAGGCCTGAATGTCTTCCTCGTACATCGCGTGGGCCTCGTCGAGGATTTTTTCCTTAACTTGGCTGAGGGTGGCGCCGGAGGCCAGCAATCGGGCGAAGAGCCGCTTCATGCGGTCGAGGGCCCAGAAAAGATTGACCGCCGTGGGACGGGTTCCAGCCAGCCTGGCGCAGATTTGATCGAACTCTGGTGCAAATTCCCGCGCCGTGGCGGCTTTGGTGCGCAATGCGCCCAAGGCGACGCCGTAGGCGGCCGAGACGCCGATGGCCGGCGCGCCGCGCACCACCATGGTGACGATGACGTCGGCAACCTGCTCATAGGTGGTGGCGAGAACGTAGCTCTCCTCGAGGGGGAGCCGGGTCTGATCGAGAAAACGGACGCCTTCCGGGGTCCAGGCAAGTGTGGGGATCATGGAATTCCAGTGTAAACCGCGGCGGGTTAGGCCAGCTCGAAGGTGAGCAGAACAATCTCCGGGCGGGTTCCGACGCGCATCGGAGGGCCCCAGCTTCCCGCGCCGCTCGAGGTGTACACGGCGAGCGCGCCGAAGCGCTCAAGTCCGTAGGTGAACCTGCCGTAGGCGCGGCGGGTGAGCCAGGTGAAGGGGAAGAGCTGTCCGCTGTGGGTGTGGCCGGAGAGTTGCAGGCCGATGCCGGCCTGCTCGACGATGGGCAGCCGGCTGGGCGCGTGGTTGAGCAGAATGCTCGCCCTGCCGGGGACCAGGCGCAGGCTCTCCAGCGTGGCGCGCAGCCGGATGGGGTAGCCGGAGTCAGTGTAGTCGACGCCCACGATGTCGAGGCCATCGACGGTGACCTTTTCATTGGCCAGGACGCGGATGCCCGCGCGGCTGAGGATTTCGGCGTAGTGGGCGGCATCGCCAAATTCGTCGTGGTTGCCGGTCGAGAAGTAGATGCCGTAGGGCGGAGCAAGTTGGCAAAAGGGCGCGACCAGGGCCCCGGCATCGGCCCCCGAGCCGTCGAAGAGGTCACCGGGGATGAAGACAACATCGGGGTTGAGGCTAGCGGCCAGGGCGACGATGCGGCGGCTGAAGCTGGGGCCGTTGATGTGGCCCAGATGCAGGTCGGTGATGACCAGGGCGGTGCGGCCGCGCCAGGAGGGGGGCAGGCCGGCAAGTTGAATGGGAATGCGCCGGATGCGAATGAGGCGGGCGTTCACCAGGCCGTAGATTCCGGTCACAGCAGCCAAACCGAAGAGCGCGGCGGCCAGAAGCGGACGGTTCGGGTGCAGCCGCAGGAGCGTCAGCGCGAACCAGACCAGCCACGAGAGGCAGGCGGCCATGAAAAAGAAGTTGAGCAGCCCCAGCCAGACGGTGGCAAGCCAGTAGAGGAGCCTGACCAGCGGGTTGGCGAAGTAGAAGCCGAGCAGCGCGGCGGCGATGAAGCTGAAGGCCAGCAGCACGATCGCTATCGGCAGCGCCAGCGCGGCCAGCGGGCCGAGAGGCCACCAGAAGTCGATCCAGGTGCGGTAGATGAACCAATGGGCGGCAAGCAGCAGCAACTGCATGAGTGCGATGCCCACAACTGGCCAGGTTTTCAAACCGGATCTCCTTGTCTTCAATTCTTGCATGAAGGGGGGGGAGGCTCAGATTCAAGGGGAGGCCGCTTCAGAGATTGACCGCCAGGGCTGTGAGCGCGCCCATGAAACAATCTCTTCATGGTGGCGACAGAAGGCGAGGCGCTCGGCCTGTACATTTCGATTCCTTTCTGCCGGTCGAAGTGCGCCTACTGCAACTTTGCCTCGGGGGTATATCCGGCCAGCGTGCAGGCCCGCTATGTGGACCGGCTGGTCGAGGATCTGGCTGCGGCTGGCGCGTGGGCGGAGCGGATGGGCGTGGAGTTGCCGCGCCGCGTGGACACGGTTTACCTGGGCGGCGGAACGCCCAGTTTACTCGCGCCGGAGCAGGTGACGCAGCTCTTTGCGGCGCTGCGGGCAGAGTTCGACCTGGAGCCGGACGCGGAGATTACCGTCGAATGCGCGCCGGGCCAGCTTGCCGGCGAGACGCTGGAGGCTCTGCAAGCGGCGGGCATGAACCGCGCCAGCCTGGGGGTACAGTCGTTCATCGACCGCGAGGCGCGGGTGAGCGGGCGGCGGCACAGCCGGGCGGTGGCGTTCGAGGAGATTCAGCGGCTGCGCGAGGCGGGCATCACCAACCTGAATGTGGACCTGATTGCCGGCCTCGCCGGGCAGACTCTGGCGTCGTGGGAGGAGTCGCTCGCGGTGCTGGCCAGTTCGGGCGTCCCCCACGCCAGCGTCTATATCTTCGAGGTGGACGAGGATTCGCGGCTGGGCCGGGAGGTGCTGGCCCACGGAACTCGCTTCAACGCGGACCTGGTTCCCACCGACGATGCAATGGCGCAAATGTACGAAGTGGCCATCGAAAAGCTCAAGCAGGCGGGGCTGGAGCAGTACGAGATTTCGAACTTCTGCCGGCCGGGGATGGAGTCGCGGCACAATCGGCGCTACTGGCAGCGGCGGCCTTATCTGGGAGTGGGGCTGGATGCGTCGTCGATGCTCGTGGGTGCTCCAGGTCCGGATTCTCGGACCTGGAAAGCCTCTGTTCTGCGCTCGACCACCACCTGCGAGATGAAGGCCTTTCTGGCTGGCAGCGAGCCGGTCGAGACCACCTGGCTGCGGCCCCAGCAGCAGCACGAGGAGGCTTGGTTCCTGGGTCTGCGGCTGAATGAAGGGGTCGAAGTGGCCGCTGTAGAGCGGGAGTTTGGTCCGGCGATGGCGGCCCCGGCGCTCAAGGTTGTGCGGCGGCTGGCCGAAGCGGGCCTGGTGGTTTTCGACGGCCAGAGGGTCCGGCTGACCGCCAGGGGGCGGCTGCTCTCGAACGAGGTTTTTCAGGAGTTTCTAGGGTTGAAGGCCGAAGACGGAGAAACCGGCCTGGAGACTCGGCGCTAGTTGGGAAGACGCCTTACAGCCCTATCGCCAAGCCTCGTTGCAGGTTCTGTGTCGATTTGCTGGCACGCTTTCAGGTTACCGGCAGTGTCCTTCGGGCCAGGCTGATTCCGGCCGGAATCCACTCCCCATTTCACCCGTTCAAAAGTCTTTCCACCTCGGCGTGCAGCCGCGCCGTGATGGCGGCCTCGGTCTCTTCCGGCGCAAAACGGATCGGTTGCCCCACGTGGACCTCGATTTTGCCGGAGCGGAACCACCGGCCGCCTCCTGCCTTCAACTCGCCCAGCCCGCGAATGGCCACTGGCAGCACAGGCGCTCCCGATTGCCTGGCCAATAGACCGATCCCTCCTCGAAAGCGCGCCAAGGCGCCTTCGGCCGAACGCGCGCCCTCGGGAAAGACCATCACGTTGTACCCGCGGTCCATGGCCGCACCGGCGTGCGCAAAACTCCGCTGGAAGTTGCGCTTGCGCGGCAGTGGGAAGACGTTGAAGAGCGCCGTCAGTAGCAGATAAATCAGCCGGCCGGGCAGATAGAAGCCCTTCCGCCCACCATTTCGCTCGGGATTGCGGAAGTGACGGAAATCCTCGATCATGTCCCCGGCCATGGCCACCGCGATCCGCCGCCGCACCGGTCCCGGCAGAGCATACTGCACCAGCGGCCCGTCGTAGGCCGTAACGTGGTTGGCGACGATCAGCATTGGCTCGTCAGAGAACTGTGAACTGGGGGCAGGCGCGTGGGGCGCGACCACCCTGGGATGGGCCAATACCCAGATCAGCGGCCGCGCCACCGCCTCGATAAAGCCCGCCCGCACCCATTGAACGGGCCGGAGCCATGGCCAGCGCGGGTAGATGTACTCTTCGGAAGCGGCGCCGCTCTCCGGTTCCACTCCGCTTACACGGCTTGCTCCGGACGGTTCTGTTTCAGCCGGCCGCTGGGCGTCCGGCTGAAGCGTTCCGTAGTTTTTGCCATTTTGTGTGAAGTTTTGGCCGTTTTGAGCCAAACCAAGCGGGAGTGAGCCTCCCGGCGACAGATTTTCGCCAGCAGGGGAGGGAATTGAATGCCCGTCCTGGGATTGCCGAAGGGAATCTTCTGTTTGCCCCTCGGCGGAATGGGCAGGATTCCGCGCTGTTCGCGCTCCCTCGGTTGCGCCGGCCACCAATCCCCGCAGTTCTCCCAGCGTCCGCGCCTCTTCCACCAGTCCGCTCTCGGGAGCAATTCCCAGTCGCTCTTCCAAAGCCGCCGCCAGTTGCACGCGGCCCAGGCTGTCCAGTTGCAAATCCTCGCTCAGGCGCAGTTCGTCTCCTACGCCGGTGGGCGTCTCGCCGGTGATTTCTGCAATCAGCGCCAACAGCCAATCCGCCGAGGCTGCAAAGGCGCCCGCCGTGGCCGCACCGCTCTCGCCGTTGCCCGCCGCCTTGGCCGCTGCCTGGACTCCGGCCAACCACTCGGCCACCGCCTTGCGCCTCACCTTGCCGGTCGAGGTGCGCGGCAAGTCGGGCTCCGGCCACAGCACCCAGCGTCGCAGCCGCTGAAACTCCGCCAGCCTCCGGTTGGCCTGCTCGATGGCCGCCGCGGCCTGATCTCCGCTGCCCCGCATCGCCAGCACCGCGCAGGGTTCCGGACCAGAGGCCGTTTCCATCGCCACCACCGCGCAGGCCGCGACATTCGGCTCCTGTTCGATGGCCGCCTCCAAATCCTCCGGGTGCAGATTCACCCCCGCCGCCGTCACGATGACCTCGCTCTTGCGGCCCACAAAGCGCAACTCCCCGCCCGGCTGCTGCTCGGCCAGGTCGCCGGTGGCCAGCCACTCGCTTGTCCGCGGCCGCAGCGCGCCCTCGGACCAGGTTGCGCCGGAGATCGTCGCGCCCCGCACCAGCACCTCGCCGTCCTCGCCCAGCTTCACCTCGCGCCCTGGCAGCGGCTTGCCGATCGATCCGCGGGCCACGTGGAAGGGGTGGTTCAGCGTGATCAGCGCCGAGGTCTCCGTCATTCCGTAGCCCTGTACCACCACAAACCCCAGCGCATTCCAGAACTGTTCGAGCGGCCCGGCCAGCGCCCCGCCGCCGGAGATCAGCGCCCAGAACTTGAAGCCGAAGGCCGAATGAACATCGCGGAAACGCCACCAGCGCGTCCACGCCCGAATCCCCTGCGAGGCGGCAATCCGCTCCGTCAGGCCGGGCCGGCTGGTTTCCAGGTGCGTCTTCAACAGCGCCATTACGCGCGGCACCGCGGCCAGAACGCTGATGCGTTCGCGGCGAATTGTCTCGATCAGCCGCGAGGCCACCAGCCGGCTCTCGAAGTGCACCTCGGCGGCGAAGATCGGTGGAACCCATAGCCCCATCGTCTGCCCGAAGACGTGGCTCAGCGGCAGCGTGTGCAGAAAGCGCAGCGGGTGCACCAGCCGCTCGTAGCGAAGATAGGGCTGCGCTCCCTGCTCGATCGGCTCCACGCTGGCCAGCACGTTGCCGTGGGTCAGCACCACGCCCTTGGGGTCGCCGGTGGTGCCGGAGGTGAATAGAATCTCGAGCGGCGTCTCGCGCGAGAGCCCCGCCACCGGCCCAGCCTCTTCTGTGGGCAGCACTCCCAGCCAGTCCTCGAAAGCAAGGCGATGCCATTCATCCGGGCCCCCTGCGGCGGGTTTTTGCCTTTGCCGCTGAAAAGATTGCGCCGCCAACTGACCCACCAGCAGCGCATCGCCCACCACCAGCTTGGGCCGCACGTCGTTGGCCACGCGCCGGGCAAACTCCGCTGTCCCGTAGGCGTCCAGCGGCACCGCCAGCACTCCGCGCAGGATGCAGCCATAAAAGGCGGCGATCCACTCCGCGCTGTTTTCAGCCCATAGCAGTACGCGATCGCCCGGCCCGATCTCCCGCTGGGCCAGAAGCGCGGCAAAGCGCCCCGCCCGCCGCGCAATCTCCCCGTAGCTTGTAGCCCGCCGCCGGTTGCCGTGGAAGCGCACCACCGCGATCTGGCGGCCGTAGCGGCGAAAGTCGTCAAGCAGTGTGGCCAGATGGTCTCGCATGAAAGCTCCGACAAAAAACCATGGTAAGCCATGCCGCCGCCCTGATGCCGGTGGAGTCGTCCTCGATGCGGAAACCGGCCGTGTGAATGGCGAAAATTCAGCGCATGGGAAGCCATTTTTGCCGAAGACAGCAGGCGGCCAGCCGCCTGGAGCGTGGGGCGGCTTCAAGCCGGACTGCGGGAGGCTTTCGAGTCAGTCGCCGAGGGCTTTCGAGTGATTTAAATCACGCCGAAGAGGCTTGCTGGCGGTACAATAAAGCTACTATGTGCCTCGCGATTCCAGGAAAAGTCGAAGAAATTCTCACTGAAGGCGATCTCCTCATCGGGCGGGTAAACTTTGGCGGGGTGGTCAAGCGGGTTTGCCTGGACTACGTGCCGGAACTCAAGGTGGGCGACTATACTCTTGTCCACGTTGGGTTTGCGCTCTCGAAGATCGACGAGGAAACGGCCCGGCAGACGCTGGACGACTTTCGCGCGATGGGCGTGCTGGACGCTGAACTGGCGGACGAAGAGGAGGCCTTTGCGCGGGCCGCCGCCGCGCCGCAATCGGCTTGCCCGGATGGGAACTGCCCGGTGCTTTTTCGGGTCTCGGAGGCCAAAGCCGGTGAGGCTAAAGCCGGTGCGTCCAAATCCGGCGATTCCGGGGCTGACGGGAGCGCATCGGGCCAATGAAGTACCTCACCGAGTTCCGCAACGGCGAGATTGCGCAGCGGATGGCGCGGGAGATTCAGTCCATCACCACGCGCCCGTGGAAGATCATGGAGGTCTGCGGCGGGCAGACGCACTCGATCATCCGCAACGGCATCGACCAGATGCTCCCCGCCGGCATTGAAATGATTCACGGCCCCGGCTGCCCGGTCTGCGTCACCTCTTTGGAATTGATTGACAAGGCGCTGGCCATCGCGGCCCAGCCCGGGGTGATCTTCTGCTCCTATGGCGACATGCTCCGCGTTCCCGGCACGGAGGGCGATCTTTTCCAGGTCAAAAGCGCGGGCGGCGACGTGCGCGTGGTCTACTCGCCGCTGGATGCCGTGGAGTTGGCGGTCAAGAATCCCGAAAAGCAGGTGGTTTTTTTCGCCGTGGGCTTTGAGACCACCGCCCCGGCCGACGCGTTGAGCGTGCATCTGGCCAAGCGGCGCGGGCTGAAGAACTTTTCCCTGCTGGTTTCGCACGTACTGGTGCCGCCGGCCATTGCCGCGATCCTGCAGTCGCCGGGCAATCAGGTGCAGGCTTTTTTGGCCGCTGGCCACGTCTGCACCGTGATGGGCTATTGGGAATATCCGCCGCTGGCGGCCAAATTCAAGGTCCCGATCGTGGTGACGGGTTTTGAGCCGCTGGATCTGCTGGATGGGATTCGCCGCGCCGTCGTGCAGCTTGAAGCCGGGCGGCACGAGGCCGAGAACGCCTACGAGCGCGTCGTTACCTTCGAGGGCAACCGGGCCGCGCAGAGGCTGCTGGCCGAGGTCTTCGATGTCGCTGACCGGGCCTGGCGGGGGATTGGCGTGATCCCCAACAGCGGCTGGCGGTTGAACCAGGCCTACCGCGCATTCGATGCCGAGGAGCGCTTCCAAATCTCCGGGATTCACACTGCTGAGTCGCCGCTCTGTCATTCTGGAGATGTCCTGCGCGGAGCCATCAAGCCGGCCGAGTGCCCTGCCTTCGGCAAGGAGTGCACGCCGCGCCATCCCTTGGGGGCGACCATGGTTTCCAACGAGGGGGCCTGTGCGGCCTACTACAATTACGGGCGTTTTCTCTCCGCCGAGGAGCTGGCCAGCGCCGGAAGCGGGCTGACGAAGCTGGTAAAAGAGTGAGTCGAGTAATAGAGAAGGGCAAACTTTGACAGAAATTTTCGGAAAGTCTCCCTCAAGGGCTAGAGCGTGCGCGGGTTTTGCTGGATTGGTCGCCGGACTAATGCCCGTACCCTTCATCGGCGTCGGGCTTTTGGCCGTTTGCCAAGCGAAACGGTCGAGGATTGCAAATGGCTGAGAACGTGAAGGCCGCCTCGGCGGTTTCCCAAACGACCGTGCCGGATTTTTCTGGCTGGAGCTGTCCGCTGCCGCTAGCCGACTACCCCACTATTGTGATGGGCCACGGCGGCGGCGGCAAGCTGGGCAATGAGCTGGTCGAGCACCTCTTTCTGCCCGCCTTCCGCAACCCGGAGCTGGAAAACCTGGGCGACGCCGCGGTGCTCGACCTGGGTGCAGCGGGGCTCTCCGGCGGCCGTCTGGCCATGAGCACCGATTCCTTCGTGGTGCAGCCCCTGTTCTTTCCCGGCGGCTCGATCGGTGAGCTGGCCGTCAACGGCACGGTGAACGACTTGGCCGTCTCCGGGGCCGAGCCGCGTTTTTTGAGCGCCAGTTTCATTCTCGAAGAGGGCTTTGCGCTGAATCAGCTGGCGGCCATAGTCGATGATATGGCGCGGGCCGCGGCTGTGGCCGGCGTCAAAATCGTCACCGGCGACACCAAGGTCGTCGAGCGCGGCCACGGCGACGGCTGCTACATCTGCACGGCTGGCGTGGGCCTCTTGCGGCCAGGGATTCAGGTTGGTCCGCACCGCGCGCAGCCGGGCGACGCGATTCTGGTCTCCGGCACCATCGGCGACCACGGCATGGCGATTATGAGTGTGCGCGAGGGACTGGAGTTCGAAAGCCAGATTCGCTCCGATTGCGCCGCGCTGAACGGGCTGATCACCGAGGTCCTGGCGGCGGCTGGAGGGGCGGTGCACGCCATGCGCGACCCCACGCGCGGCGGCCTGGCTTCCACCTTGAATGAGATCGCACAGGCCTCTGGCGTCGGCGTCGAGATCGACGAACCCAGTCTGCCGGTGCGGCCCGAGGTGCAGTCGGCCTGCGAACTGCTGGGCCTGGACCCGGTCTACGTGGCCAACGAGGGCAAGGCGGTCTTCTTTGTCGCGCCCGAGGCCGCCGATCAAATTCTGGAACTGCTGCGCGCCCATCCGTTGGGCCGGGAGGCCGCCCGCATCGGCCGCGTCACCGCCGAGCATCCTCGTCTGCTGGTGGCGCGCACCGCGATGGGCTCCAACCGCGTCATTCCCACCCAGATCGGCGAGCAATTGCCGCGGATTTGTTAGCCCCAACTCATTTTTTAACCTTTGCCCCGCCTTTTTTGACACGGCCCGGCAGAGTTGGTAGCCTTCATTAGGGCGCTGTGGCCGATCCTGGCTGGCAGCAGGCCCTCAAAGCGTCCCCGTCGTCTAGCCCGGCCTAGGACACCGCCCTTTCACGGCGATAACACGGGTTCAAATCCCGTCGGGGACGCCATAAAAATCAACAACTTAGAACTCATGCCGCACTGAGCCGATTTCTGGTGACTCTGTGGTGACTAAAACGCGTTCACTGATTGGGATTTTGCCAATTTGGCTCAAGGTTTGCACTGGAAATGTCGATTCCCAAAAAATATGCTTGCATCCATTGCACGGCTGCATTAGTCTAACGAACGGATGGGTAAGGCCTGAGCAAACCGCGACGCCCATTGCAGAATGGGTATCGTAAGCGCGCTGGAAGCGCGTCGGCCTCAGGGGCCATCCATCATTTGTCAAAGGCTCCCTATTATGGGGGCCTTTTTCTTTTAGAAAGAGAGAGTCTTGGCGTCGGCAACTTCCAACTCAGTCTTTATCTATTTGGATGAAAGCGGGGATCTAGGCTGGAAGTTTAATGCCCCGTATCTAAATGGTGGTTCAAGCCGCTTTTTGACTATTACCGCCGTTTGCGTGCCACCCGCAAAGGACCATCTACTTGATCGAACCTTGAGAGCCATGTATCAGAAATACGGGTGGCCTGCTGGAAAAGAAAGGAAATTTGTCCAGCTTAGCCCGACCCAGCGGGTTGAATTCGCAACAAGTGCCAAAGCGCTGTGTGATGCCAACCCGGACATCATGATCCATGCAATCGTGGTCAAAAAACAAAATGTTCAGCAACACATTAGAGATGACGGAAACAAGCTATACAACTACATGATCAAGCTCGCCCTCATCAAAAAGATGGCCAAGCATGACGTTGTGACCATGATGCCAGATCAACGCTCTGTCAAAGTCCAAAGCGGTAACAGTTTGCATGATTATCTGCAAACTGAGCTCTGGTTTACTGAGAAAGCCATCACGAAGCTGATTTCCAAGCCAATGGACAGCTCCCATTCTAGAGGGGTTCAATTCGCCGACATAATCTCAGGAATTGTGCAGGCCAAGTATGAGAAGAATGACCCCCGTGCGTTCCATGTGATTTCTTCGAAGATCAAGCTGGCCCCGCTCTTCTTCTAGTGCTTTTCAGGTAATTCGCTCCCTGCGGCTAAATCAGGAGCAGACAAACCCAGCATCCCGCCCATGATCCCGTCCAACTTGCCCACGGCTCCGGCCATGTACTCCGGGGACAGATGCGCGTAGCGTTGCGTCATGCGCGGCGTCTTGTGGCCTAGAATCTGGCCCACCGCGTAGAGGTCTACGCCTTCCATCACAAGCCAGCTTGCCGCCGTGTGGCGCAAGGTGTGAAAGCTGGCGTCCGGGATGCCCAGCCGCTTGAATACCCGTATGGTGTAGACCGAGAGTTTGGCGGGGTCCACTCCGGCAAAGACGGTACGGATTACAGATGTTGTTGTTCCCGCCGCATTCACGGCCTATCAAGTAGAAAACTCTATGGTTAGCACGGCGCTGTTTCAGGGCGGTGTTGTTGTGACCAAAGGCCGGGTGCCCCATCTTTGAATCGCTTTTTGATTCAATGGTGGGAGACGGCGAGCCTCGGCCCAGCGAGCAACAGGGAAACGCACCCGCCCCAACTCTTGTGCCGGAAATAACCATCCGTTGGCGCATACTGGTTACTGATCCGGCCCATAAGATATGCAACTTTCCTGACTCCTAACCGTCTAACCAAGCATGGAGAAGATTGATTCGCGTGGATTGCCGGATGCGGTATTGAACGAACGGCGGCGGCGTGCGGTG
>Ga0224555_1001748_pt1 | contig 28369 bp, 25 predicted proteins | sample 714S23034metaG_FD_180687 | JGI IMG/M metagenome (GOLD analysis project Ga0224555, IMG submission 180687) | Peat soil microbial communities from Stordalen Mire, Sweden - 717 S2 30-34 | ecosystem: Environmental > Terrestrial > Soil > Wetlands > Peat | place: Sweden: Norrbotten County, Stordalen...
GCCTATTCCGGGCTGCCGGTCAGTACCGTTCTGGCGCAAGCATTTCCAGTCACCTTCAGGTTGGCGTTGATCGCGCTGGTGGTGGAAGCGTTGTTCGGTGTCGGGTTCGGGGTGATCGCGGGCCTGCGCCAGGGCGGGGTTTTCGACGGCGTTGTGCTGATCGTCAGCCTGGTTCTCATCGCGGTTCCGATCTTCGTGCTGGGCTTCCTTGCGCAATTCGTCTTCGGGGTCCGGTTGGGCATCGTCGCGGTCACGGTGGGCGACCAGCCGACGTTCGCCCGGCTGTTGCTGCCCGGCATCGTGCTGGGTGCGGTGTCATTCGCCTATGTGGTGCGGTTGACCCGCTCCGCGGTGGCCGACAACGCTCACGCCGACCATGTGCGGACCGCCACCGCCAAAGGGTTGTCGCGGCCCCGAGTGGTGACAGTGCACATCTTGCGCAACTCGCTGATCCCGGTCGTGACGTTCCTCGGCGCGGACCTCGGCGCGCTGATGGGCGGAGCGATCGTCACCGAGGGAATCTTCAACGTCCACGGTGTGGGCGGCGTGCTCTATCAAGCTGTCACCCGTCAGGAAGCGCCGACAGTGGTGTCCATCGTGACGGTGCTGGTCGTGATCTACCTGGTCACCAACCTGGCCGTGGATCTGCTGTACGCGGCGCTGGACCCCAGGATTCGCTATGGCTGACCGCGACGCCGAAGCGCTTGCCGGCACTGGGTTTTGGGGCGATACCTGGCGTGGACTGCGCCGCCGCCCGAAATTTGTGGTCGCCGCAGCGCTGATCGCGTTCGTCGTCGTCGTCGCCGCGTTTCCGGCGTTGTTCACCGCAGCCGATCCCGCCTACGCCAATCCGGACCAGAGCATGCTGGCGCCGTCCGCCGCGCACTGGTTCGGCACCGACCTGCAGGGCCACGACATCTATGCCCGCACCGTCTACGGCGCCCGCGCCTCGATCACCGTCGGCGTGGGCGCCACGTTGGTGGTGTTCCTTGTCGGCGGGGCGTTGGGTGCGCTGGCCGGCTTCTACGGCGGCTGGATCGACACGGTGGTCTCCCGCATCGCCGATGTGTTCTTCGGTATCCCACTGTTGCTGGCCGCGATTGTGCTGATGCAGGTCATGCATCACCGGACCGTGTGGACGGTGATCGTGATCCTTGCGCTGTTCGGCTGGCCGCAGGTAGCCCGTATCGCGCGCGGCGCCGTGCTTGAAGTCCGCGGCAGCGATTATGTGTTGGCGGCGAAAGCGCTGGGGCTGAGCAAGTTTGGGATACTGGTACGCCACGCCCTGCCCAACGCCATCGGTCCGGTGATCGCGGTGTCCACCATCGCGCTCGGACTGTTCATCGTCACCGAAGCCACGCTGTCCTATCTCGGGGTCGGGTTGCCGCCTTCGGTGGTGTCATGGGGTGGCGACATCAACGTCGACCAGATACGCCTGCGGGCAGGCTCGCCGATCTTGTTCTATCCCGCTGGTGCGCTGGCCATCACGGTGCTTGCTTTCATGATAATGGGCGACGTCTTGCGGGACGCCCTGGACCCGGCGTCGCGGGCCTGGCGCACATGACTCGCGCCGGCGACGATGCAGAGCGCAGCGATGAGGAGAAGCGGCGCACATGACCACAGTCGAATCGCCGCTGCTGAGCGTCGCAGGCCTCGAAGTCAGGTTCGGTCGCGACGCTCCGGTGGTGCGGCACGTGGATCTCGCGGTGCGCAAGGGGCAGACCGTGGCGATCGTCGGCGAATCGGGTTCGGGGAAGTCCACCACCGTCGCGGCGATTCTGGGGCTGCTTCCGCCCGGTGGACGAATCACCGCGGGCCGCATCGTGTTCGATGGCGTCGACCTCACCGCCGCCGACGGCCGGCGGCTCCGATCTATCCGCGGCGCCGGCATCGGCTACGTGCCACAGGACCCGATGACCAACCTGAACCCGGTGTGGCGGGTGGGCTTTCAGATACGAGAAGCGTTGCGTGCCAACAATCTCAGCGCGGCCAGGCAACAGGCTGTCCAACTGCTTGCCGATGCGGGTATGCCCGACCCCGGGCTACGGGCCCGGCAGTATCCCCATCAGCTGTCTGGCGGGATGTGCCAGCGTGCCCTGATCGCCATCGGGCTGGCCGGCCGTCCGCGGCTGCTGATCGCCGACGAGCTGACCTCAGCGCTGGACGTCACCGTGCAGCGCCAAGTGCTCGATCACCTGCAGCGTCTCACCGGCGAATTGGGAACCGCGGTGCTGTTGATCACCCATGATCTCGCGCTTGCCGCCGAACGCGCCGAGCAGTTGGTCGTCATGCATCAGGGTGCGGTTGTGGAAACCGGTACAGCACAGTCGATTCTGCGGGATCCGCAGCACCCGTACACCCAGCGTCTGGTGGCAGCAGCGCCGTCGCTGCGCGACGCCACCCCTGCCGCACGGATGCGCCGGCGGGCCGCCCACTCTGCGGCCGAGCAGGCAGGCCGCGACGTGTCGCAGGACGTCATCGTCGCCTCCGCGCTGACCAAGGTCTACCGGTCTTCCCGCGGCGCACCGTGGCGCAAGGTGGACGTGCATGCCGTTGACAACGTGTCGTTCCGGTTGCGGCGGGCCACCACGCTGGCGATCGCGGGCGAATCCGGTTCCGGAAAGTCCACCCTGGCAATGATAGTCCTTGGTCTGCTTCAACCTAGCTCGGGCACAGTCGTTTTCGACGGCCTTGATGTCTCCGACACCGCATCGCTGAGCCGCGCTCAGACCCTGGCTTTTCGCCGCCGAGTACAGCCGGTGTTCCAGAATCCTTACGGCAGTTTGGATCCCATGTACTCGGTTTTTCACACCATCGCCGAACCGTTGCGGATTCACCGGATCGGTGATCGCCGTCAGCGTCAGCAGATGGTGCGGGATCTGGCCGAGCAGGTCGCGCTTCCGTCGTCGCTGCTGATCCGGCGCCCGCGAGAATTGTCCGGAGGTCAACGTCAGCGGGTCGCGATCGCGCGGGCATTGGCGCTGCGGCCCGAAGTACTGGTGTGTGACGAGGCCGTCTCCGCGCTCGACGTCGTGGTGCAAGCGCAGATCTTGGAACTGCTTGCCGAGTTGCAAGCAGCTCTGGGCCTGACGTATCTGTTCATCAGCCACGACCTGGCGGTGATACGGCAGATCGCCGACGACGTCATGGTGATGCGGGCAGGCCGGGTGGTCGAGCACGCGGCCACCGAGGACGTGTTCACCTCGCCGCGTCACGACTACACCCGGCAGCTACTGGCCGCAGTTCCGGGTGCCGGTGCTGGCTATCCTGACACCTCGTGACCTGCGCCGGCGACGATGCAGGGCGAAGCGATGAGGAGGAGCGGCGCTAATGGCCTGCGCCGGCGACGATGCAGGGCGAAGCGATGAGGAGGAGCGGCGCTAATGGCCCCTGACCCGCTGGCTCCGCTGATGGAGCTACCCGGTGTCGCCGCCGCCAGCGACCAGGCGCGTGAGGCGCTCGGCCGGGCACACCGGCACCGCGCCAACCTGCGGCGCTGGCCGGTGACCGCCGCTGAGGCCGCGCTGCGGTCGGCAAGGGCCTCGGCGGTGTTGGACGGCGGCGGACGAAAACTCGACGATCAACTCGACGTCTCCGCCATTGGCGACCCGGTTTTCGCCGGAGCGCTGCGCGTCGCGCAGGCACTGGAAGGCGGCGAGACCAATCTGGTCGGGGTGTGGCAGCGGGCGCCGCTGCAGGCGCTGGCGCGGCTGCACATGCTGGCAGCGGCCGACCGGGTCGACGAGAGCCGGCTGGGCAGGCCGCGCGCCGACGCCGATGTCGGACCCCGCTTGGAGTTGCTTGCCGAGATCATGACCGGCGGCACCCGGGCGCCGGCCCCGGTGATCGCCGCGGTCGCTCACGGCGAGTTGCTGACCCTGGCCCCGTTCGGCAGCGCGGACGGGGTGGTCGCACGGGCGGTGTCGCGGCTGGTCACCATCGCGACCGGGCTCGACCCGCACGGGCTGGGTGTGCCGGAGGTGCAGTGGATGCGTCGCGCCGCCGACTACCGCGATGCGGCGCGCGGCTTCGCTGCCGGGACGCCGGATGGCATGGCCACGTGGTTGGTGTTGTCGTGCCGGGCCATGCGCACCGGCGCGCAGGAGGCGCTGTCGATCGCGGAATCGCTTACGGAGTAGGTTGCCATAGCTTGCTCGCGGTGAGCGAATCACCCGCTCGGCGAGCGGTCGCGACGAATAAAAGCGGGCGGCGTTCCGAAGCATTTCGGTGCGCCGCCCGCTAGCACGGATCTCGGTTACCAAGCGTGCATCTCTGGGCTGCGTGGGATGGCCTCGGCGATCTTGCGACGCTTCCGGCTGCAGCCCCACCCAAAGGGCCGTCGATGCCGTCCACTCTTCGCAATTACGCAGGCCCGCAACACTTCTGCCATTATCGCGGCTATGACTCCGCGTGGGTGCCGGGAACCGTGCTCGGTCGCTCAGTTCGGGAGATCGATCCTTCTCTTCCGGACCGGTCTTGGCCGTACCGAGCTTCCGTGAGTCCTTTGTACTACGTGACCCCGGTCACATCAAGAGGCAATTGCGGTAAAAACGCCGAAGCGATGCCGACCCGTGACGTCGAAAGTTTGCTGCAGCGCCGCCCGCGAACAGCTACAGCGACAGCCGGCGCAGCAGCGAATAGGTCAGTGCTCCGGCGGCCAGTGCGCTGATTCCGACCGCGGCGGTGGTGGCGACCGCGGCTCCTGACGGCGCCGGGATGCGGTCCCGCAGCGACACCGGCCTGGAAAACGCCAGCACCGGCCAGCCACGGGCGGACGCTTCACGACGCAGGGCGCGGTCGGGGTTGACCACGCTCGGGTGGCCGACGACCTCGAGCATCGGCATGTCGGTGATCGAGTCGGAGTAGGCGTAGCAATGCTCAAGGGGGTAGCCCTCCCGCGCGGCCAACTCGCGGATCGCCTGCACCTTGCCTTCGCCGTAGCAGTAGAACCCGATCTCGCCGGTGTACTTGCCGTCCTCGACGACCATGCGAGTCGCCATCGCATGGGTGGCTCCCAGCGCGCGGGCGATTGGCGCCACCAACTCCTCACCGGATGCCGACACCACCACGACGTCGCGGCCGCAGAGCTTGTGGCTGGCGATCAGGTCGGCAGCCTCGGCGAACACCAGCGGCGTGACGATGTCGTGCAGTGTTTCGTTGACGATCGACTTGATCTGCTCGACATCCCAGCCGGTGCACATGTTGGTCAGATGGATGCGCATCCGGTCCATCTGGTCGTGGTCGGCGCCGGACAGCAGGAACAGGAACTGGGCGTAGCTGGACTTGAGTACGGCCCGGCGGTTGATCAACCCCTGAGCGAAGAAAGGTTTGCTGAACGCCAGCGTGCTGGATTTGGCGATGATGGTCTTGTCGAGATCGAAGAAAGCTGCCGTGCGTGGACCGGGACCGGTGGGCGTCGGTGATGTTTGCTGGTCAGCGGCCGAGTCGGAGACGGTCACCGCCCCAGCATAGGGCGGTGCGCCGGCAAATCGCGACGCTGTCGGTAAAACCGCCGGTCAAACGTGGTTTGGTTGCTCGCAGCGGCCGAAATACTGTTGGTTCAGCTACCTAAAGGTCATACTTATCTTTCGCAAACAACCCTTGCGCTGCGTAACACTGTCATGTGTATAGTAAGCGTTACTCGGCTTAGCCGAGGGTGTATCAGCCCGACCCCCCGGGGCTGATACACGACGACCCTCGCCTCCTCCCCCCCTGGCGGGGGTCGTCCCTTTTGTCGGGTAAATCCTCAGCGTGGCCGTCGCCGGCGGTTTGTGCACAGATCCGTTGCTATCCACAAAACCTTGTACGCGACTGGCGGTGCGGGATCGCGTTTGGGCACGGTGGGCCAATGACGATCACCGGTGTCCGCGGGATTCTCGCCGTGCTTGCCGAGCCCGCACTGCGTGACGAGCTGGAACGGGTTGCGGCGGCCGTCAGTGTGCGAGTTGTCCATGCCGGGAGCGCATTACCGGTGAGCAGGAAAACGTGGTCGGCGGCGGCGGCGGTCGTGCTCGACGAGGCTGCCGCGCGAGAATGCGCACGCGCCGGACTGCCGCGCCGCGCACACGTGATCGTGGTCTCCAGCCGCGACCCAGCGCCGACGACATGGGCCGCGGCCATCGAGGTGGGCGCCGGGCATGTGCTGAGAATGCCTGCGCAAGAACATAATCTCGTCCGCGAGCTCGCGGACGCCGGTGAATCAGCGCGCGACAGCGGCCCTCCCGGAGCGGTGGTGGCGGTCATCGGCGGGCGCGGCGGGGCGGGCGCCTCCTTGTTCGCCGTCGCCCTGGCGCAGGCTGCGACCGATTCGATGCTGGTCGATGTGGATCCCTGGGGTGGTGGCATCGATCTGCTGGTGGGCGCCGAAACGACGCCCGGCGTGCGTTGGCCGGACCTGTCTCTGCAGGGCGGGCGGCTGAACTGGTCAGCGGTACGCGAAGCGTTGCCGCAACACCGCGGGATCAGCATGCTGTCGGGCACGCGGCGCGGGTACGAATTGGACGCCGGTGCGGTGGAGGCCGTCGTCGACGCCGGCCGTCGCGGCGGGGCGACCGTGGTCTGCGATCTTCCGCGTCGGCTGACCGACGGCGCTGAAATCGCTTTGGAAGCAGCCGATCTCGTCGTCGTGGTCAGCCCTTGCGACGTGCGGGCATGTGCGGCGACCGCGACGATCGTCCCGGTCCTCGCCGGTATCAATCCCAACGTCGGCCTGGTGGTGCGGGGCCCGTCACCCGGCGGCCTGCGGGCCGAAGAGATGGCCGCGATCGCCGCCGTGCCGCTGCTGGCTTCGATGAGGCCCTACCCTCGGGTCGCCGAGCAACTCGAGCACGGCGGTCTGCGATTACGGCGGCGCTCGGCCTTGGCGGCGGCGGCCCGCCGAGTGCTTGCGGTGCTGCCGGTGCATGTGGCGGCCCAGCCCGAAGGCCGGGCGGCATGACCGGTTCGCTCATCGACCGGGTGCGCGAGCGGCTGGCGACGGAATCCGTTCCGCTGCGCCCCAAAGTCGTGGCCGATGCGATCAGGGCCGAATCCGGCGGGGTACTCGGCGACACCGAGCTGCTGAGCAATCTTCGGATACTGCAGACCGAGCTGACCGGCGCGGGGATCCTCGAGCCACTCTTATGCGCGGACGGGACGACCGACGTGCTGGTCACCGCGCCGGACGCGGTGTGGGTCGATGACGGAAAAAGATTGCGGCGCACTAATATTCAGTTCGCCGACGAAGCCGCCGTCCGGCGATTGGCGCAGCGGCTGGCGCTGGCGGCCGGACGACGCCTAGACGACGCGCAGCCGTGGGTGGACGGTCAGTTGACCGGGGTGGGCACCGGAGGCTTTGCGGTCCGGTTGCACGCGGTCCTACCGCCGGTCGCCGTTGGTGGCACCTGCATGTCACTGCGGGTGCTGCGGCCGGCCACGCAGGACTTGGCCGCATTGATCGCGGCCGGCGCCATCGCGCCGACGGCCGCCGCGCTCATCGACGACATCATCGCGGCCCGGCTGGCGTTCTTGGTGTCCGGCGGCACCGGCGCAGGAAAAACCACGCTGCTGTCGGCGATGCTGAACGCCGTGGCACCCGACGAGCGGATCGTCTGCGTCGAGGATGCCGCCGAGTTGGCGCCACCCCATCCGCACCTGGTCAGGCTGGTTGCACGGTGCGCCAACGTCGAGGGCGTCGGCGAGGTCACTGTGCGCCAACTCGTCCGTCAGGCGTTGCGGATGCGGCCGGACCGCATCGTGGTCGGAGAGGTCCGAGGCGCCGAGGTGGTTGATCTGCTCGCGGCGCTGAACACCGGCCATGACGGTGGTGCGGGCACCGTGCACGCCAACAATCCCGGAGAAGTCCCGGCCCGCTTGGAGGCGCTGGGGGCTGTCGGTGGTCTGGATCGCGGTGCGCTGCACAGTCAACTGGCCGCCGCAGTCCAGGTGCTGCTGCACGTTGCCCGCGATCGCGGCGGACGACGGCGCCTCAGTGAAATCGCCATGCTGAGTCACACTGACGGACGGGCGCGAGCGGTCACCGTTTGGCACGCTGACCGCGGATCGACCGACGAGGTCGCCGGTTTGCACCGACTGTTGCAGAGTCGGACGCCGTCGTGACCGGACCTGTGACCGCCGCGCTGGCGTTGTCCGCAGCGGCGCTGGTACTTCCGTCGTCACCGGGTCGACGACTTGCCCGCGCCGGACGTCATCGGTTTCCGGCGCGGGCCGTCGGATGGATGACGGTGTGCGCGTTGGCTACCGGTGCCGTATTTCTGCCACCGGCAACGGTTTTCGCGCTCGGGATACTCGTCGCAACGACGGCCCTGCGCTATCGTCGGCGGCGGCGTAGCGACCGGGGGATAGCTGAGAGCCGGGAGCTGGAGACCGCGATCGAAATTCTCGTGGGCGAGCTTAGGGTCGGTGCCCACCCGGCGCAGGCCTTCGCCGTGGCGGCAGACGAAACAGCCGGGCCGGTCTCCGACTCATGTCGTGCGGTGGCCGCGCGTGCCCGGCTGGGCGCCGATGTCACCGCAGGTCTGCGCAACGTGGCCGAGGCCTCGGCGCTGCCGGCGCAATGGGATCGGCTCGCGGTGTGCTGGCAGCTGGCCGCTGATCACGGCCTGGCGATGTCCACTTTGATGCGAGCTGCGCAGCGCGATATCGCTGAGCGACAACGATTCTCAGCACATGTGAGATCCGCAATGGCCGGCGCCCGTGCTACGGCCGCTATTCTCGCGAGCCTTCCGGTGTTATCGGTCTTAATGGGCCAAGTCATCGGAGCGCGCCCGGTGGCGTTCTTGCTGGGCGGGCACGCCGGCGGTTGGCTGCTGGTCGTCGGGCTGACGCTGGTCTGCGGCGGCCTGCTGTGGTCGGACCGCATCACCGATCGGGCGGTGGCATGAGCTGCGCCGGCGACGATGCAGAGCGCAGCGATGAGGAGGAGCGGCGCTTATGACTTGCGCCGGCGACGATGCAGAGCGCAGCGATGAGAAGGAGCGGCGCGTATGAGCACCGCGGCGATACTGCTGGCCGCGGCGCTGCTGGGCGGCGCCCGGCCGTCGACGGTGCGGGTGCGGGCCGGGATGACGGCCCGGGCGCCGCGAATACCGCGGCAGTCGGTGCGCGGCCCGGATCCGTTGGCCGTCGCGTCGAGCCTGGACGTGCTGGCCGTTTGCCTGGCCGCGGGCATGGCGGTGTCGACCGCCGCGGCTGCGACGGCGCCGTCGGCGCCCCCGTTACTGGCCCGGGTATTGCGTCGCGCTGCCGACCTGCTGGCGCTGGGTGCCGATCCGGCTGTCGCATGGTCCGCGCCGCCGAGCCTGCCTTCCAGTTCCCTCGATCCGCAGACCGATGCGTTGTTGCGGCTGGCGCGGCGGTCGTCGGTTTCGGGTGTGGCGCTGGCCGAAGCGGTGGCCGCGCTCGCTTCGCAGTGTCGGCAGGACGCCGCACACGCGGCCGCCGCGGCCGCCGAGCGTGCCGCCGTCCTGATCGCCGGGCCGCTCGGCCTGTGTTTCCTGCCGGCTTTCGTGTGCCTGGGCATCGTCCCAGTGGTGGCGGGACTGGCCGGTGACTTACTGCAGTCGGGCTTGTTGTGAAGGCGCCTGCGAGCGCTATCTCGGATAATGAAGGAAGGAAATATGAAGGTAGTCAACATTTTTCGTTCTCTCGAAGCGCGTGTGACGTTGTTGGCGGTGGACGAGTCGGGGATGTCGACGGTCGAATACGCCATCGGGACTATTGCGGCGGCGGCGTTCGCTGCGATCCTCTACAGCGTCGTGACCGGCGACTCGATCGTCACGGCGTTGACCAACATCATCGCTCGCGCGCTCAACACCAAGGCCTAGTTGACGACGCAGGCGCGACCACCGTGGAGGCGGCTTTTGGCGTCGCCACCCTGGTTGCGGTATTGGTGCTGTGCCTGGCCGGCATCACAGCGGTGTCGATGCAAGTCCGCTGCATCGACGCCGCACGCGAGGCCGCCCGGTTGGCCGCACGTGGTGACGAGCGCTCGGCCGTCGCCGCAGCCCGTGTTGTCGCGCCCAGCGGTGCGGTGGTGCAGCTGCGCCGGGACGGCCTATTCGTCGTCGCGACAGTGGCTGTCCGGTCGAATCTGCTTCCCGCGCTGCACATCACGGCCACCGGGGTGTCGGTGGTCGAGCCGTCGCAATGAGCGCGGATCGGCCACCGTCGCCGCCGCCGCAATGGTCGTCGTGCTGCTGGCCGTGACCGGCGGCAGCGCGTACCTGGGTGCTGCAGTGGTGGCCCGACACCGAGCTCAGGCCGCGGCCGATCTGGCCGCGCTGGCCGCCGCGGCGCGAGTGCCTGCCGGACCCGAAACGGCGTGCGCACAGGCCAACGCGGTGGCCCGCGCAATGCGGGTAAGCGCAGCCGACTGCGTTGTCGACGACCTGGACGTCGTGGTCACGACTGAGGCGGGACTGGCAATCGGTGGATGGGGCAAAGCGCGGGCCGCCGCGCGCGCCGGCCCGGTCTAGTCGCCGTTGGCAGCGGCATCGGACAGGCCGGCCTCTGTGAGCTCGGTCTGCGTCGGCAACCGCAGCGAGACGAGCCCGGCGAACGTCTCCTGCTCGACTTCCACCCGGTTGACGGTCACATGCACCGGAACCCAGCTGCCGTCGCGGCCCGGCATCCGGAGCACCCCGCAGGTGGCCCCGCCGGCGAACTCCCCGGTCATCGCCGCCATCTTCGCTTCGTCGCTGGGATGCATCCGCGGATCGGTCCCGATGCGCCGCCAGTCATAGAACGGGCACGGCTCGTCGAGCCATTTCAGCAGCGTCCAATTGTGCGGATCGAACAGCGCCCGGTGTACCCCGGGCTGCGCCAACCCGTGCAGGATCTGCTGGGCGAGTCGGTCGGCCGGCTGCGCCCGGTCGGCCGGTTCGGCACGCCAATTCATTCCCCGCGCGATCATGTGGTCGCGGCCATTCGGCGCAAGCTCCAGTCCATTGCGGGCGACGAAGCTCACCCGGATGTGATTGCCCTGCCAATCGGTGCTGTCCCAGGTGTCGCACAAGGTACGACCCGGTTCTGACCTGACCGCTGCCGCGAGCGCTTTGCCTTCGTTGGGCTTGAGATCACCGGACGGCCAGCATTCCGCGAACGCGCGACCCTCGGGGTCCTCGACCTCCAGATTCCTGCCGGTGTTGGTCAGGGACTCCGACGTATCGGTAGCCACTCCGAGGGTCATGTCCCATTTCAGCGGACCCGGAATCGGTCGCTCCGGGGGATCGTCGGTGGCCGGCCCGCTCCAGACATGCACACCGTGAATCCGGCCGTCCGACATCAACACCGGCTCGGTGCGGATCACGCGGTCATTTTTGGGTGTAATGCTGACCAGGCGTTTGCTGGTTTGCAACGACTCTGCGATAGCGGACTGGATATCGGCGCGACGAGGATTACGCCGCAAAAACACTGTTATTGGAACCAGATTGCGCAATTGACGGCCCATCGCCACCACGGCCGGTTCTCTGCCCAGCGTTTCCACCAGCAACCAGTCGTGGGCCATGGCTCTGTATCTTAGCGTCTACGCGACGGATAACTCGTTGCCGCCCTGTCGAATCCGCGTGTTGTTCACTGTGGTTGACTTGTGGGTCACGTTGACACCGTCCTGTTGACTTGCACAGGTCACCGGCCGACGGGTATTTTGCTGCTGCACCCGATGGGATTGCGAGCGGATTGCGTTGTCCAACCGTTCGCCGCGCTGTCTGTATTTCTCCCATGTGCGCGTTTCTTCAGCCGCGAGGAAAGCGCTTTCATCGAGGCTGCCGCGGCAATAGTCCATATGGAAGTCGACCGTCGAGGGGTCGGTCGTCATCCCTATGTCTGACTCCCGTGATCCAGCGCGGTGAGCACTAGGCGCAACACGCGCACGGCTCCCGCTTTATCCAGCGGTTCGTTGCCATTGCCGCATTTCGGTGACTGCACGCACGATGGGCATCCCGATGGGCATTCGCAGGCTTCGATAGCGGCGGCGGTGGCGCCCAGCCAGGTGCTCGCCTGGCGGAAACCCTGTTCGGCGAAGCCCGCTCCGCCCGGGTAGCCGTCGTAGACGAAGACGCTTGGTAGCCCATCGGAATCCTGCGTGGACTCCGGACCGACCGCCGTGGACAACCCGCCGATGTCGCCGCGGTCGCAGCTGGCCACCAAAGGCAGCAGTCCGATCGCGGCGTGCTCTGCGGCGTGTAGCGATCCCGGAATCTGAATCGGTTCGATTCCGTTGCGGTGCAGTGCCTCTGGCGTAACCGTGTACATGACCGCGGTGGTGGCTAGGGTGTGCGGCGGCATATCCAGCTCGACGAAGTCGATGACTTCACCGGTCAGCCGGCGGCGCAGATAGCCCACGATTCGATTGGTCACGCTGACAGGTACGAGGCCCAGGGTGACCGATCCGAACACCCGGCGTTCGCCCGCTCCGGTCACCGCGATATCGGTCAGTTCGCGTGCGAACGTGGCATAGCCGGGATCTTCGCCGTGGACGAAAGCCATGCCCTCGTCGAAGTCCAGCGCGTCGACGACGTAACTCTCGCCCTGATGCAGATACACCGCGCCGGGGTGCACCGAAGCTGCGGCCTGTCCCGCGCCGGCTGTTCCCAGCAACCGTCCGGTGTCGCTCTCCACGATCACGATCTGGCCGCCCGTCGGCCCCCGAATGTCCACTGCCGGATGGGGATCAACGCCGGGGGCCGGGTAGTACTTGCCGGATCGCCGTCGCAGCAGCCCGTCGTCGACGAGTCTGCTCGCGACTTCCTCGGCGCCCAGTGTCCGCACCTCGGTGTCGTCGAGGGGTAATTCAGTTGCGGCACAGAGTAATTGCGGGCCGAGAATATACGGGTTGGCCGGGTCGATCACGACCCGTTCGATCGGCTTGTCCAGCAGCGCGGCGGGATTGTGCACCAGATAGGTATCCAGCGGGTCGTCTCGGGCGACCAGCACCACCAGCGCGCCTTGACCACGCCGCCCGGATCGGCCGGCCTGCTGCCAGAACGACGTCACCGTTCCGGGGAAGCCGGCCAGCACGACCGCGTCGAGCCCGGCGATGTCGATGCCAAGCTCCAGCGCATTGGTGGTGGCCAGGCCCCGCAGCTGGCCGTCGAGCAGCGCCCGCTCGAGTGCGTTGCGGTCCTCGGGCAGATAGCCCGCACGATAGGACGCCACCGTCTCGGCCAGCTCCGGAGCGATGTTCTCCAATCGCGCACGCGCTGCCAGCGCGGTCAGTTCGGCGCCGCGCCGCGATCGGACAAACGTCAGGGTGCGCGCCCCTTCGGCGATCAAGTCGGCCATCACACGGGCCGCCTCGCTACCGGCGGACCGCCTTACCGGGGCGCCATTTTCACCCGTGAGGTCGGAGCGCAGGGCCGGCTCCCACAACGCCACCGTCCGGGCGCCCTGCGGTGAGGCGTCTTCGGTGATCTCCTGGACCGTCTGGCCGATGAGCTCGGTAGCCGTTGCACCGGGTGCCGCTGTCGTCGCGCTGGCGAAGATGACCGTCGGTGTTGCGGTCGGGTGCGCGGAATAGCGCGCGCACAACCTCAGCAGACGACGCAGGACCATCGCGACATTTGAGCCGAAAACACCCCGGTAGTAATGACATTCGTCGACGACCAGGTAACGCAGGCCGCGCAGGAAGACTGCCCATCGGGCGTGGTTGCGCAACAGCGCCAGGTGGACCATGTCGGGGTTGGAGAAGATCCAGCGAGACCGCTCCCGCGCGAAACGACGCACCTCGGCGGGGCTGTCGCCGTCGTAGGCCGTCGGCGCGACGTCACCCAGCCGGGGGATCGCCGCAGTCAGCGTGTGCGCTGCGCGCAACTGGTCGTGGCCAAGCGCTTTCGTAGGCGAGATGTAGAGCGCCCGGGCACGTGGATCGGTCGCCAGCGCATTGAGGATGGGAAGTTGGTAGGCCAGCGACTTACCAGATGCCGTGCCAGTGCTGATTACTACGTGGCGCCCGGCGTGGGCCAGGTCTGCAGCCTGAACCTGATGTGACCACGGCGAACCGATTCCGCGGTCGGTGAATGCACGAAGCACGTCTGGCTCGACCCACGTCGGCCAAGGGCATTGGCGGCCATGCCGTGCCGGCAGCTCGGCGACATGACGTAGCGGATGCTCTCCCGCCTCGGTGCCGGCGACCGCGGCGGCGAGCAGCTCGCTGCCGAACGTAACCATGGTTACGTGCCTCCTGATCTGAATTGGGTGCCTAAAACCGCGACCGACAGCGGGGTTGCGGCCAGGCGTTTCGGCTTCGCACCTGAATTGTTTACCTCTTAGTAGCTCAATTCATCACCTGAGACTGTCGCTGAGGCGATGAACATGATTGACTTATCGCGGTCGCAGCTTCTGTGTTCGTGTCAAACTTTCGCAGGATCGACGTTGCGGTCGCGGTTCCTGCGAGGTTGTAGGTCGGGTGAAGTTCCGGCGACTCGGCAAGGTATAGCGGTCGGAACGGGCCCGGAGCATCGAGGTGATGCTCCGCACCCGAGTAGTAAAGGAAATATCGAGAAATGCCACAGGGAACTGTGAAGTGGTTCAACGCGGAAAAGGGATTCGGCTTCATCGCCCCCGAAGACGGTTCGGCCGACGTGTTCGTCCACTACACGGAGATCCAGGGAAGCGGTTTCCGCACCCTTGAGGAGAACCAGCGGGTCGAGTTCGAGGTCGGACAGAGCCCCAAGGGTCCTCAGGCCACCGGCGTCCGCTCCGTCTGAGCAGTCTTCAACGACAACCCCCCGTGCGATCCGCAATTATCGGGTTCGCTCGGGGGGTTTCGTTGCTTGATTGCCGGACGGCCGGTTTGATTACCTGGGTCTTCCGCACGCCGTAACGTGCATCGGCGTTCGGGCGCTTACTGTCGTTGACGTGAGCCAGCTGTCCTTCTTCTCGGCTGAGTCGCTGCCGCCTGCGGTCAGCGACCTCACCGGGGTGCTGGCGGCCCCAGGCCAGATCGTGACGGTCGGCGGTGGGGCCAGACTGTCGGTGGTTGTCGATCAGTTCTGGCGCGCACAGGCGCTGGGCCAGATGATCGACGAGGCCGGTTTGACGGCCGAAATCACCCAGACCGAGGAGAACACGCCGCTGGTACGGACCGCGGTCGACGCCAGGCTGCGTCCGATGGCCGGCGAGTGGACGCGCGGCGCTGTCAAGACCGTGCCACCGCTGTGGCTGCCTGGGCCGCGGGAGCTGCGGGCCTGGACATTGGCCGCCGGCAGCCCCGATGCCGACCGTTATCTTCTGGGACTGGACCCGCACGCGCCGGACACCCATTCGCCCCTTGCATCGGCGCTGATGCGCATCGGGATAGCGCCGACCCTGATCGGAACTCGCGGGGCTCGGCCGGCCCTGCGGATCAGCGGCCGGCGCAGGCTATCGCGCCTGGTAGAGAATGTCGGGGAACCGCCTGAAGCTGCCGAGGCGTTGCCGTACTGGCCGCGTGTTTAGCGGCAATTGGCAGGCTGGTGAACGGGGGGTCGGTTTGCGTCGGCCCATCTCGGGTGCCACATTGTCATTTGTCTGCAGGGCCGAAGGGCACCGGAAAACGACACCGGCTGGACCGGCTCGGAAGACGAAGTCAATGAAAGCGAGCGTAAATACAGGTGGCTGAAGGCGACCGTGCTGGCCGCGGGAATGGGACCGCGCGGCGACTCGTCATCGTCGAGTCGCCGACGAAAGCACGCAAATTAGCCGGCTACCTGGGCGCGAACTACATCGTCGAGTCCTCGCGAGGACACATCCGTGACCTGCCGCGTGCGGCGGCCGACGTGCCCGCGAAGTACAAGTCGCAGCCGTGGGCCCGGCTCGGGGTCAACGTCGACGAAGACTTCGAACCGCTCTACATCGTCAGCCCGGACAAGAAAAGCACGGTCAGCGAGCTCAAGGGCCTGCTCAAAGACGTCGACGAGCTCTATCTGGCCACAGATGGCGACCGCGAGGGCGAAGCCATCGCCTGGCATCTGCTGGAGACGCTCAAACCCCGCATTCCGGTCAAGCGGATGGTTTTCCACGAGATCACCGAGCCGGCCATCCTGGAAGCCGCCGCAAACCCTCGTGACCTGGACAATGACTTGGTCGACGCCCAGGAGACCCGCCGCATCCTGGACCGGCTGTACGGCTACGAGGTCAGCCCGGTGCTGTGGAAGAAGGTGGCGCCCAAGCTGTCAGCGGGCCGGGTCCAGTCGGTGGCCACTCGCATCATCGTGCAGCGCGAACGCGACCGCATGGCGTTCCGCAGTGCCGCCTACTGGGACGTTGTGGCCGATCTGGACGCCAGCGTGTCCGACCCCAAGGCCCAGCCGCCGACCTTCACCGCCCGGCTGACCACGGTCGACGGTCTACGGGTGGCGACCGGCCGCGACTTCGACTCGCTGGGCGCGGTGCGCAAGCCCAGCGAAGTCGTGGTGCTCGACGAATCCAGCGCAGGCGCGCTGGCCACGGGTTTACGCGGAGCTCAGCTGACCGTCGGGTCGGTGGAGGAGAAGCCCTACACCCGTCGCCCGTATCCGCCGTTCATGACGTCGACGCTGCAGCAGGAGGCCGGGCGCAAGCTGCGGTTTTCCGCCGAGCGCACGATGAGCATCGCCCAGCGGCTCTACGAGAACGGCTACATCACCTACATGCGGACCGACTCGACGACCCTGTCGCAGTCGGCGATCGACGCGGCCCGCACCCAGGCCCGTCAGCTCTACGGCGAGGAGTACGTCTACCCGTCGGCCCGCCAGTACACCCGCAAGGTGAAGAACGCCCAGGAAGCCCATGAGGCGATCCGGCCCGCGGGGGAGACCTTCGCCACCCCCGACGCGGTACGGCGCGAGCTCGACGGCGACGACTTCCGGCTCTACGAGCTGATTTGGCAGCGCACGGTCGCCTCGCAGATGGCCGACGCCCGCGGCACCACGCTGAGCCTGCGGATCAACGGCGAATCCAACGGCCGGCAGGTCGTGTTCTCGGCCAGCGGACGCACACTGACTTTCCCCGGCTTCCTGAAGGCTTACGTGGAAACCGTCGACGATCAGGTCGGCGGCGAGGCCGACGACGCTGAGAGCCGGCTGCCGCAGTTGACTCAGGGGCAGCGGGTGGATGCCACCGAGCTGACCCCCGACGGTCACTCCACCAACCCGCCCGCCCGCTATACCGAGGCGTCGTTGATCAAAGCTCTCGAAGAGCTGGGCATCGGACGGCCCTCGACGTACTCATCGATCATCAAGACCATCCAGGACCGCGGCTACGTGCACAAGAAGGGCAGCGCGCTGGTGCCGTCGTGGGTCGCGTTTGCCGTAACAGGTTTGCTGGAACAGCATTTCGGGCGGCTGGTCGACTACGACTTCACCGCCGCGATGGAGGACGAACTCGACGCGATCGCCTCCGGTCAGGAACATCGGACCAACTGGCTCAACAACTTCTACTTCGGCGGCGACCACGGCGTGCCCGACTCGGTGGCCCGCTCCGGAGGGCTGAAGAAGCTGGTCGGCGTCAATCTCGAGGGCATCGATGCCCGAGAAGTCAACTCCATCAAGCTTTTTGACGACGCGCAGGGACGCTCCGTCTATGTGCGGGTGGGCAAAAACGGGCCCTACCTGGAGCGCATGGTGGCCGGCGACGACGGTGAAGCGACACCGCAGCGGGCCAACCTGCACGACTCGCTGACCCCTGACGAGCTGACCCTCGACGTCGCCGAGGAACTCTTCGCCACTCCGCAAGAGGGACGCACGCTCGGTGTCGACCCGGACACCGGACACGAAATCGTCGCCAAGGACGGCCGTTACGGTCCGTATGTCACCGAGGTGCTGCCCAAGCCGGACGACGACGACGGCGCCTCCGGGCAGCCGGCAAAGAAGGGCAAGAAACCCACCGGCCCCAAGCCGCGGACGGGATCGCTGCTGCGCACCATGGATCTGCAGACCGTGACGCTCGAGGACGCATTGAAGTTGCTGTCGCTGCCTCGGGTAGTCGGCGTCGACCCCGAATCCAGTCAGGAGATCACCGCTCAGAATGGCCGCTATGGCCCATATTTGAAGCGCGGCAACGACTCTCGATCATTGGCGACTGAGGACCAGATGTTCGACATCACCCTCGAGGATGCGCTGAAGCTCTACGCCGAGCCGAAGCGCCGCGGTCGGCAGGCCGCCGCGGCGCCGCCGCTGCGCGAACTGGGCAACGACCCTGCGTCAGGCAAGCCGATGGTGATCAAAGACGGCAGGTTCGGTCCCTACGTCACAGACGGCGAGACCAACGCGAGCCTGCGCAAGGGCGACGACGTGTTGTCGATCACCGATGAACGCGCCGCGGAGCTGCTGGCCGACCGGCGCGCCCGCGGCCCGGTGAAGCGGCCGGCCAAGAAGACCGCGCGCAAGGCGCCCGCCAAAAAGACAGGGGCGAAGAAGGCCGCCAAGCGCAGCTAGCGGGCCATTTCCGGCGGCGTTTTCGCGCCCGGCGAATCCTCAGGATTCTTTCTTTTGGCTTTTCGCAAAAAAACTGGTGATTCTCAGCCAGTTCTCAGGTATAGTAACCCCTACATACGCTGTGCAACCGTCACGGCGCCGTTTAGGGAGAGTCATGCGATCCGCTGCCCGATACTGCATCACCGCTGGTGTTGCGCTCGGTGGCGTCAGCATCATCATCGCCGCCCCGGCGGCGCCACCGCTGCGCGATATCGAAGTGCCCGCGGTGCAACTCTCCGGCAACACGCACGACAACCCCGACGCGACCAGCCCGTCGGTCGCCGACTTACTGCAGGTCATGAACGGACAGGAAAGCCCGGTGGTGGTGCAGAACATCACCGAGTCCGACGCCGGAGTGCTGGAAGGCGATCAGCCGGCGAGCGTGCCGGGCCTCAGCGACCTGTTGAACTTGGGCGGTGAGCCGGGCGCTTCGGACCCACACGGGAAATCGTTCATCGACATTGGGCCGCTGCTGCCGAGCGACCTCGCCCCGGCGCCGGCCGGTCCCGCGCCGGCGGGCGGCTAGCGGCCGACTTCGCCGGATACTTCCTCAGGCGCCGCCAGATTGAGTGGCCGGGCCAATTGAGTGGGCACGATCCGTCCGCGTAGCGCGACGACTTCGGCCACATCCCAGCACAGCGCTTCGGCGTCAAGGGCGCCGCTGACCGCGACCGCCGAGGCCAGCACGTGGCCGTCTTCGAGCTTGGCCAGCTCGGTGAGCCGCGCCGCCTCGTTGACGGGGTCACCGATGACGGTGTACTCGAAGCGGGCCAGCGCGCCGATGTGGCCGGCGATGGCCCTACCGGCCGACACCCCGATGCCGAAATCCGCGGAACCGATCACCGGGAGGAGTTCGTCGTGCAGCTCCCGGGCAGCTGCCAGCGCGCCACCGTAAGCGTCCGGGTGTTCGATGGGTGCGCCGAAGATCGCCAGCGCGGCATCGCCCTGGAACTTGTTGACGAACCCCCCATGCCGGCCGACGGTGTCCACTACCACCCGGAAGAACTCGTTGAGCAGGTGAACCACCTCGGCGGGCGGGCGCGTCGAGGCCAGCTGGGTGGAGCCGACCAGGTCCACGAACAGCACTGCCACGTCGCGCTCCTGCCCACCCAACTCGGTGCCACGCTCCAGGGCCCGGCGGGCGACGTCTTCACCGACATAGCGGCCGAACAGGTCACGCAGCCGTTGCCGCTCGGACAGGTCGCGGACCATGTCGTTGAAGCCGGCCTGCAGCAGGCCCAGCTCGCTGGCGTCGTAGATCTGCATGTGCGCGTTGTAGTTACCGCGCTGCACCTCGCTGAGCGCCCAGCGCAGCTGACGTAGCGGGTCGGCGATCGACATGGCCACCAGCAGCGTGCTGACCGCGCCGATGCCCAACGCCAGCAACGCCAGCAACAGGATCGGATTCAACAGCTTCTCCGGCGGCCCGTGTAGGTACGAAGCCTTGTCAGCGACCACGGCCAGCACGATCGTCAGCAGCGGCACCCCGGTCGACAGCGCCCAGGCCAGCATCTGGCGGCCGATGACACCCGATGCCCTGATGTTCTCCGGCAGCCCGCCGCGCAGGGCGGCCACGGCCACCGGGCGCAGCACCCGCTCGGACTGCAGGTAGCCGATGATGGCGGTGGCGGTGGCACCCAGCGCGGTGGCGACCGCCACCACCGGCGCGGCGTGCTTGGCCACCGGCCAGCTCGCGACGATGAACACGACGCCGCCGACAAACCAGGACACCAAGTTGATCAGGGTGCGGTAGAACGGCGTCCGCAGCGCGCGGCTACGGGCCAACACCGTGGCGGCCGGGTCGGTGTCGGTGAGCAGACCGTCGCGGCGCTGCCATCGGAACACCGGCACCAGTAAAACCGCGCTGATCGCGGTTCCGAGGAGGAACAGCAGGACGATTGAGGCGGCGAAGATCGCCAGGTTGAGGGGTGGCAGTTCTTGCAGTTCGATGCGGTCTTCGGGCGGCAGCCCGTAGCGCAGGAAGCCCAGCACCAGCAGTGCGCCGATGATGTCGGCCTGCAGGATGCTCAGCGTGAACACCGGCCACGGGGTGCGCACGAACCACTGGAGGAATCCGCTGATCCGCCCCGGTAGTGCCCCCGCAGTGCTCACCCGCCCACCGTATCGGTCGGCGGGGACCAAAAAGTAGCCAAAACGTTCCATGTGGAGCCGCCGATGTTGCGGGGATGTCAGCGGTCAGCACTACTGTTTCGGGTGATGTCGCGGGTATTCACACGGCTGGTTGGCCAGGAGTCGGTCGAGGCTGACCTGGTGGCTGCCGCGGCAGCTGCCCGCGGTGATTCGGCTCACAGCGCCGCGATGACGCATGCCTGGCTCATCACCGGCCCACCCGGATCAGGGCGCTCGGTCGCCGCGCTGTGCTTCGCTGCCGCCTTGCAGTGCACATCCGCCGGGGTGCCCGGCTGCGGAGAATGCCGGTCCTGCACGACGACGATGGCCGGTACGCATGCCGACGTGCGCCGCGTCATCCCCGAGGGACTGTCCATCGGCGTCGACGATATGCGCGCGATCGTCCAGATCGCGTCTCGCCGGCCCAGCACCGGACGCTGGCAGATCGTCCTGATCGAGGACGCGGACCGGCTGACCGAGGGTGCGGCGAACGCCTTGCTCAAGGTTGTCGAGGAGCCGCCGCCGTCCACGGTGTTTCTGCTGTGCGCGCCGTCGGTGGATCCCGAAGACATCGCGATCACACTGCGGTCCCGCTGCCGGCACATCGCGCTGGTGACGCCGCAGCCCGCGGCCATCGCCCAGGTCCTGGTCGACACCGACGGGTTGCCGGCCGAAACCGCGAACTGGGCGGCGTCGGTCAGTGGCGGCCACGTCGGCCGGGCGCGGCGGCTGGCCACCGATCCGCAGGCACGCGAGCGGCGGCTGCAGGCGTTGGGGCTGGCGCGTGACGCGGCGACACGGTCCAAGGCCTACAGCGCCGCCGAAGCGCTGGTGGCCGCCGCAGAGGCCGAAGCAGCGGTGCTGACCGCCGGGCGCGACGAAGCCGAAACCGAAGAGCTGCGGACCGCGCTGGGCGCGGGAGGCACCGGTAAGGGCACCGCCGGTGCCTTGCGCGGCGCCACCGGAGCGATCAAAGACCTTGAGCGACGGCAGAAGTCGCGTCAGACCCGGGCGTCGCGGGATGCCCTGGACCGCGCGCTGATCGACCTGGCGACCTACTTTCGGGACGCGCTGCTGGTCTCCGCCGGCGCGGGAGGCGTGCGGCACAACCATCCCGACATGGCAGAGCCGATCGCGGCGATGGCAGCCCACGTCCCATCCGATCGACTGCTGCGCTGCATCGAAGCTGTGCTGGAGTGCCGCGAGGCCCTGTCCGTCAACGTCAAACCCAAATTCGCCGTCGATGCCATGGTCGCCACGATCGGCCAGGCACTGCGCGACTAGACCGTATGGGGGGCTGGGGCCTCCGCTCACATGTGAACGTGGGTTGCCGACAGGGTGGTCCTGGCCGGTAGAGCCACAAGATGTGGGGAGGCCCCAGTGAAACGTCAGCGTACGAGTATTGGCCTGGATGTGCACGCACGTTCAGTGGTTGGGTGCGGTTTGGATGGGGACACCGGTGAGGTGTTCCAGCGGCGGTTGTGCCCGGATCACCGCGAAGTCCTGGAATGGATCGGGTCGTTACCGGCGCCGGTGGCGGTGACTTATGAAGCCGGTCCGACGGGGTTTGGGTTGGCCCGGGCATTGGGTGCTGCGGGGATCGATTGTGTGGTGGCCGCCCCCTCGAAACTGCAGCGTCCTGCTGGGGATCGGGTCAAGACCGATGCCCGTGATGCCGCGCATTTAGCGCGGTTGCTGCATTTGGGTCAGGTCGTGGCGGTGACGATTCCCAGCGTGGCCCAGGAAGCCGCGAGGGATGTGGTCCGTGCGCGGGAGGATTGTCGCGGCGATTTGATGACGGTGCGGCATCGGATCTCCAAACTGCTGCTGCGGCAGGGGATCGTCTACTCGGGTGGGCAAGCGTGGACGGGAAAGCATGAGTTGTGGCTGCGGGGACAGCACTTCGATGCGCCCGGGTTGCAGTTGGCCTTCGACGCTGCGTTCGACGCGATGGTCGCTTGTGTGCACCGCCGTGACCGTCTCGATGCTGCGATCACTGCGATGGCCGCTGACAGTGAGTTCACCCCGGTGGTACAACGGCTGAGTTGTCTGCGCGGGGTCTCGACGCTAACGGCGTTCGGGTTGGCGGTCGAGATCGGTGACTGGCACCGGTTGAGCGGCCGGTCGATCGGCGCCTACCTGGGGTTGGTGCCGTGTGAGTACTCCTCGGGGGCCACCCGGGTGTTGGGCGGGGTCACCAAGACCGGTAACGGCCATGCCCGCCGCCTGCTCGTCGAGGCCGCCTGGCACCACCGCGCCCCGTATCGGCCCAGCCGCGATCTGCGCGGGCGCTGGACCGCCGCGGGCCCGGCCGCCCGCGCCCGCGGGCACACCGCCAATCACCGCCTGCACACCCGCTGGGCCGGTTTCGACAAGCGTAAGAAACGCCCGGTGGTCGCCAACGCCGCGATCGCGCGTGAATTGGCCGGCTGGTGCTGGTCGTTGGCCGTCCTCGACGACGTCTGACAACCCCACAACTGTCCGGACGAATCGCTACGGTGTCGGCAAGCGTCTTGGAGTGACCCGCGTCAGTTCTATGAGCAAACACGTTGCCCTGCAACGGTTCACGCTCGATCTCTAGACCAGCGGCCCAACTCCGACTCGAAAGTTCCGTCCTGCGGTAACCAACCCGCGCATTTCAGACTTGACAACGCGTCGACATCGACACGCTCGACACCCACTGCGGCTCATCCGGTCAACACGAAGCGGCGGCCACGACGACGGTCGCGGCCGCCGCTTCCCCCTGCCCACTTGACAAAACGCCCCCCATATCAGAACTTGGGCTGCTCCAGGGGGCTGCCGTAGACTCGTGCCGCCCGACAGGGCACGCCACCTTAGCTCAGTCGGTAGAGCGGCTCACTCGTAATGAGCAGGTCAGGAGTTCGATTCTCCTAGGTGGCTCTAGCGTGGCAGCGCATAGCCGACCGGCCCGGCCGCGACGCATACGCTCAGCGCGGCTGTGTTGGCCCGCACCCGGATGGCGCTGCCCGCGCCGGGCAGTCGCACGTAGACCCGATTGAGCCCGGGATGCACCGGGACCCGTGCGTCGGTTCCGTCGGACAGTGACAGCGTCATCGAGCCGTCGCTGTTTGCCAGGTAGTTGATCTCGGCCGTCCAGTCGGTCGGCAGCAGCGGGCCGTCGAGCGCAAGCCGAGCAGGCCGGTCGGGTTGCACCAGATATCCACACTGAGGCACCGGTCCAGGCACGATTGCGCGCACCCAGGTCACCTGCGCGTCGGCCAGCCGGCCCTTGCTGTCCAGTGTTCGTAATTGCGTTGTCGCCGAAGCGAATTCCGGGCGATCGCGCAGCAGCGCGAACACGTGGCTGGCCAAGTTGTCCGGCCAGGCCACCCGTCCGAGCACCAGTGGATCGACTTCCTGGTCCAGCAACGGCGCACTCGAGGCCGCGTGCGCGGCGGCCAAATCGCGGCGGGCATTCTGCAGATAGGGCTGAGCGGGGTTGTCCTGCCAGGATTTCAGAAACGTCGCCGTCGAATACCCGCTGCTCGCCACGAACAACGCCGCCACCGCGGCCGCGACCAGGGTCCGGGGCGCGGACGCGTCCAGCCAGTGTGACGACTGGCGGTTCGGTGCGCAGAACCCGACCGCGGCCAGCAATGCCAGTACCACGACCAGATCGGGGAAATAGCGCAAGGTTTGGGCCAGTTCGAGGGCGGTGAACCGCGATGAGCGCATCAGATAGACCGGCACCTGGCAGGCGACCACGTAGCCGGCCGCGGCCAGCCACACCGGCACGATGCGTTGTTTGCGGACCAGCGAAAACACCAGCGCCGCGGCCAGCACCAGCCAGCCCAGCGCTCTGACCAACATCGGCGGCGTGGCCCACGGCGAGGCCGGTGCCCACCGGCCCCAGGCCCACGGGCCGCCGGCCAAACCGGGAACGATCCCGTGAGTAACCGAGCGGCGCAACAGATCCCACGTCATCAGCAGATCCGAGCTCCACCGCTGCTGGTTGACCACGACCAGATAGACCGCGACCCAGACGCCGGTCAGAACCAGCGACACCGTCCACAACCGAAAGCCGGCCCGCCATACCGTCGCGGATGCGGCGCGATCGCCGTGGACGTGGCACAGCAGTGCGGCGACTGCGAACGCGACGAACGGAATCACCGCGGCCTTTTCGAAGAACAGCAGCCCACCGAGGTACGCCAGCACGCCGGTCACCGCGTAGCGCTGGTTGCCGGTGCGGACCAGCAGGATCGCGTCGGCGCAGACCCAGGCCAGCGCGGCCAGCATCGGCAGCGAGTTCAGCGCCGCCGCCCACCACGCGAATCCCGGGACGCCCAGCGGAGTGAACAGCGCAAAGGTCAGCGGGACGAGCAGCACCGGCCGCCAGCCCAGGATGACGTACAGACCGCGCAATAGCGCCAGCGACGCCAGCACCTGCAGCACCACCAAGCTGATGGCCGGCCCGGCCCAGTTCAGCGGCGACAGTCGGGTGATGGCGCCGGCGACCAGGAACGCGGCGGGCATGACATGGCCGTCGTGGTCGTCGAACAGGTACGACGGTGACAGCAGACCATGCGCGCCGGCCCGGCCGATCAGAATCAGGTCGTCCCAATAGAAGTAGCCCCGAAACGCCAGCACCCCGCGGATCACCAACTGCACGGCGACGAGCGCCACTGCAGCCAGCGCCACCTTCGGGATCCGGCCGGCCCATCGGTATGGTGGGCCGGTGCGCGTACTGGTCACCGGGGCAGCCGGGTTCATCGGGTCGACGCTAGTCGACCGGTTGCTGAGCGACGGGCACCGCGTCGTCGGCCTGGATAACTACGCCTCCGGGCGGGCCACCAATCTCGAGCATTTGGCCGACAATCCCGAGTTCGTGTTCGTCGAGGCCGACATCGTCACCGCCGATCTGCAGGCCATCTTCGACGAGCACCGACCGGAGGTGGTGTTCCACCTGGCCGCGCAGATCGACGTGCGGCACTCGGTGGCCGACCCACAGTTCGACGCGTCGGTCAACGTGATCGGCACCGTGCGGCTTGCTGAAGCCGCGCGCAGCACCGGTGTGCGCAAGGTGGTGCACACCTCGTCGGGCGGATCGATCTACGGCACCCCGCCGTCCTATCCGACCAGCGAGGACGTGCCCACCGACCCGGCTTCGCCGTATGCCGCGGGCAAGGTGGCCGGCGAGATCTACCTCAACACGTTTCGCCATCTCTACGGCCTGGAGTGCTCGCACATCGCGCCGGCCAACGTCTACGGTCCCCGCCAGAACCCGCACGGCGAGGCCGGGGTGGTCGCGATCTTCGCTCAGGCACTGCTGTCCGGCAAGCCCACCAAGGTATTCGGCGACGGCTCCCACACCCGCGATTACGTGTTCGTCGACGACGTAGTCGACGCGTTCATCAAAGCGTCCGGCCCGGCCGGGGGTGGGCAGCGGTTCAACGTTGCCACCGGCGTGGAAACCTCTGACCGCCAACTGCATTCAGCGGTGGCGGCCGCTGTCGGCGCGCCCGACGATCCGGAATTCTATCCGCCGCGGCTGGGCGATTTGAAACGGTCCTGCCTCGATATCGGCTTGGCTGCAAGAGTTTTGGGCTGGCGCCCACAGGTGCCACTGGCCGAGGGCGTGGCTCGCACGGTGCAGTATTTCCGGCAAACGCAGGCCGGCTGATCATTCCGGCGCTTGCGCGCCCTCGAGCGCGACGGCGCGGGCCAGTCGCGCGTAACGCAGTTCGAGGTCCTTGAACCGCAGGTAGGTGTTCAGCGTGCTGAAGCTGAACGCGATGATCAGCGCGTACAGCATCAAGTCGGTGCCGCGGTCCACCCCGAGCCAGCGCGCCACCACCGTGGTGTCGTTGGGTCGTAGCACGGCGTACACACCGGTCAGCACGAAGACCAGGAAACCCACTTTGACCCAGGCCTGTGACTGGGCGCTGCGACGGGAGCGCAGCAGGTAAACCACCAGCAAGACGATCGAGGTGATCAGCAGACCCTGAATCCAGTTCAACGCGGCATCCTTCCTCGCAGGAATCCGTCCACAATGATGTTGACCCCGTTGAGCAGCGGTTGACCCTTGGCGGAGGAGTACTCGGTGTAGAGCACCTCAACGGGTTGTTCGGCCACACGCCAACGGTTTTCGGCGATCAGCATGATGAACTCCGTGGCGTGGCCCATCCCGTTCATGGTGATGTCCAGCCCGTCGGCGACCGTCTTGTTGAACACCCGCAGTCCGTTGTGGCTGTCGGTCAATCCCAGCCTGCGGCCGCGCGGGCTCAGCCGCACGGCGGTCTGCAACACAACGCGTTTCAGCAGCGGAGGCCGGCTGACACCCGGGCCGAATCGTGTGCCGATGACAACGTCGACGTCACCGCGGCCCAACCGGTCGATCATCGCGACGAGGTCCTCGACGCGGTGCTGACCGTCGGCGTCGAAGGTGGCGAAGACCTGAGCCCCGGGCTGGCGGCGGGCGTACTCGACGCCGGTCTGGATGGCAGCACCCTGACCCAGGTTCACCGGGTGGCGCACCAGATGCGCCCCGGCACGCAGGGCGATGTCGCCGGTGTCGTCGTCGCTGCCGTCGTCCACACACACGACGTGGGTGAAAACCGAGCGCAGATCGGTGATCACGCCGCCGATCACACCGGCTTCGTTGAAGGCTGGGACGACGATCCAGACGTCGAGCGTTTCACTGGGCATGTCAAGCCCACAACGTACACGCCCGACCGGCCGACTCAGGCTGATCAGCCGCGGCTACGCGCCAGGGCGGCCAGGTGCACGCCGATGCCTACCACTGGACCGCACAGCAGCGCGACCACCGTGCGCGTCTCCAGCGGCAGCGGCAGCACCAGCAATAGCGTCGATGCCACCGTCGCGCAAACCCAGCCCAGCGCATAGCCGCGATGCAACGCGGCCGCGACCGTGGCGGCGCCGGTGAGCGTGAGCATCGCGATCGTCACCGCGGCCGCGGTCAGCCAGGCCAGCAGCGGCCCCGCCGCGTGGTAGTCAGGCCCGAAGCCGACCCGCAGCAGCCACGGACCGACCAGGCCGGCCGCCAGCACGCCGACCGCGCCGATCCCACCGACCAGCGCCGCCGGTGCGATCAGGGCCCGCAGCCGCTCGGTTCGCTCGTCGACGAAGTGCGCGATCAGATTGCCCTGCATCGCGGTCAGCGGCACCAGCAGCGGCGCGCGGGTCAGGGTGACCGCCAGGATGACCACCCCGCCTTCGGCGCCGAGCTGGTTGGACGTCACCTTCAGCAGCACCGGAAAGCCCATCACCAAGATCGCGCTGGCGCCTGCCGCGGTGATCGAATGCGCCGCCCCGCGCAGGAAAGTCGCGGTGCCGCCCGGCGTCAGCAGCCGCGTTGCCGCCCGGGTCGTCGGCGAGGCCGCGATCATGATCAGCCACGCCAACGCGCCCGCGACGGTGGCCCACAGGAAACCGACCAAGTGCCAGCCGACGACGACGGTGGCCGCCGCGACCGCCACCCGAATGACGGCGTCGGTGACCATCAGCGCCCCGTACTGGGTCCAGCGGTTGGTGCCGGCTAGCATGCCCAGCAACGTGGCGTGCAGGCAGAATCCCGCCAGCCCGACGCTGAGCAGGCCCACCGACAGCCAGTGGGCGGTGGCGAACACCCGACTGCTCCACAGCGGTGAGCTGCCGGCGATCACCACGGCCGCGCCGATACCGACCATGCCCGCCACCCGCATCGGGTGGGTGCGTCGGCCCGGCAGCATCTCCGCGTACCCGGCGGCGCGGACTTCCCGCGTCGTTTCCTGAAGCAGGCCGTTGGCCGCGCCGGTGACCAGCCCGAACGCTCCCCAGAAGACCGCGAA
>Ga0224555_1001749_pt1 | contig 28367 bp, 22 predicted proteins | sample 714S23034metaG_FD_180687 | JGI IMG/M metagenome (GOLD analysis project Ga0224555, IMG submission 180687) | Peat soil microbial communities from Stordalen Mire, Sweden - 717 S2 30-34 | ecosystem: Environmental > Terrestrial > Soil > Wetlands > Peat | place: Sweden: Norrbotten County, Stordalen...
GCATCATCCCTTACGCCACCCAGGAAGGCGAGATCAGCTTCTGCGCCTACAACACCGGCGTCGGATGGCGCAACATCATCGAGAAGATGCACATGACGGCCACGCTCACCAAGTGGTATGAGGAGCATGGGCGTCACGAAATCTTCACCGGCGGCAAGCAGGTGGTCATGCCCGTAGTCGGCCACGACCTCCAGTTGAATCAGATACACGTCACCGCCGCGGCCAACCACACTCTCGACGATCTCGGCATTGCCAAGACCGCCCGCGAAGAGCAAATCCGCGCCCGCGACGGGAAGATGAAGCAGGATGCGGAAAACTCCCGCATGGCAAAGCTCTATCGCGAGCATGTCCTCGGCGAAAAGCCGGTCGAGGGCCTGGTAAGCCTCAACGCCATCGCCCCCGCCAAGGCCGCCAAGCCCGTCAAGCAAGAGGAAGGCGAACTGGTCGCCGGCGACTAAGTCTTGCCACTATAGCTCTCCCAACACCAAAGGCCGTTCCCCTCGGGAACGGCCTTTCTCTTTCTGCTGCCATCCTAACGGAGGCATGAACGGTTTGAGGATGCGAACCACGCCGCTACACGGATCGTCAGAGAGCCACAAGAGATTAACGAATTTCGATTGCATCTTCGTCGTGGCCTTCAAAAAGTGGGAGCACCGTATACCGCTTCAGCGAGCGATCAATCATTGGCATGAACTGGTCCCACGTGTCAGCCGCCCTCATTAGCGCGATTACCGATGCAAGATGCTCCCGCAATTTAGGATGCCCAACATCATCCGTCAATCGCTGAAACAATCTATGCTTGAGCTTCCCTTTGTCATTGCGTGGTGTCACCCTACGTAGTTCTTCCAGAACTCCCGGAGCCAGACGCGCATACACTAGATCATTTGTGAGATGACCGATATACTGTGGTTTTTTGACGCTTCCCGTATACGGAATTCCGCGCAATCTGAACATCTCTCGATAGAAATCGGCTGGAAAAGTCCTTACCCACTTGCGGAGCTCCTTCGCAACAAACGCCTCAAGAATTTTTGCAAGCGCATCTCTGGCGCGATCAGCTTGGTAGCCTGTCGCCTCATCAACTAACGCAATGATTCCAACCCTTGCGAACCCGCGCACAAGAATTTCGCACTGTTCGGCGATGTGCTCTTGCTGGTAATGAAGCGCACCTTCCTTCCTAGCAGCTAGCACCGCGTCGCAGAGATCGGCCAAGACTGTGGCCTCGTACCCATAAGCAATGTTTCCGCTTTTAAGCTGGAATCGGATAGGGTTCTTGATCGTCTCCGCTAAGTCCACGGAAACAAACCTAGAAATGCCTTTTGTCGAGACAAATTTAGCTAATCGATCACCACCGCCCCGCCCCGCCGTTCCTTGCTTCATATCGAGGGAAGTGAGCATTCCCCGTTGAACGAGAACGCGCCGCCCATCCGCTAATACGTAGCAGGGAATTTCCAGATCTCCAATACGCAGAGGTCGATCTGGAGAGCCGTGCGTGGCAATAGGAAGCACAGAATTCTTACCAGCGATGAGCCATCGGGCTTCTGCCGCGCCCTTGGCGATGGCAATTCTGTCCTCTTTTGACAGCTTTTCCGCCCTCGCCTTTCCGCCCAGAGATTGAATTCCCCCTGATTCTTCCATCTTCCACCTCATAAAACATCATACCCGCATAGCAAGCATACTGCAAGCATGAAATTAATTAATGAAAAATAATATTTACATGCTTGCTAGTAAGCAGTAGGCCGGGTGCCCCGTCCTTCGCGTGCTTTGCGAAGGGTGGGGAACCACAAACCCGATGCGCGAAGCGCCTCCGCCTGGACGGCCAGTCCTTTTTCCTTCACTCCGTTTCACTTACTTGGTATCATCTCGTTGCGCAGCGGAGAGATCTGCTTTTCTTCCCCCGCTCACACACCCCCAAGGAGACCCTCATGGCACGAGTCACAGGAATCGGCGGCGTCTTCCTCAAAGCCCGCGACCCCAAAGCCCTCTCCGCCTGGTACGCCCAGCACCTCGGCATCCAGCTCGCCGACTACGGCGGCGCCACCCTCCTCTGGTCCGACGAAGTCCCCGCCGGTACCGGCCAAACCGCCTGGATGCTCTTCCCCGACACCACCAACCACTTCGGCGCCTCCACCCAGCGCGCCATGATCAACTACCGCGTCGACGACCTCGAAGCCCTCCTCACCCAGCTCCGCGCCGCCAACATCCCCATCGACCCCCACCAGGAATCCGCCGCCTACGGCCACTTCGCCTGGATCACCGACCCCGAGGGAAACCGCCTCGAACTCTGGCAACCACTCATCGACACACCGTAAAACTCGCGGGTGCCCCAGGTCCCTAGCATTTGGGGACCTGGGAAACCATGAACCCTATAGCACGCAAGCGCCGCACGCCTGGACGGCCAGTCCCCCCACCGCAGGTGGTGCAGATTATTTCCATCCGCCGTCGCACAATAATCCTTAGAGCTTTCCCTCAAATCATCCACGTAACTCCTTATCCTGGACGATTTTGCAGGGAACTTCTTTGTTTTCAAGATTTTACAGCGCAACCTTGCCTGTAAACTCAAGAAAACAAGGAATTTGCGTCCAAAATATGGGTGGGGGTATCCGATGTACGATCTTTGCCGTCATATCAAGACCAACGGAAAACGATGCCAATCTCCGGCTCTGAGCGAGTCGGCTTACTGTTATTTCCATTCGCGCGTGCACACCATGGCCAAAGCGAAAAGCACCATATGGGATAACATCAATCTCCCCGTGCTGGAGGATTCCGCCTCCATCCAGGTAGCCATCTCCCAAATCACATCTGCGTTCCTCTGCTCCCGGCTCGACGCGCGCCGCACTGGCCTGCTCCTCTACGCCCTCCAGATCGCCTCGCAGAATATCGATCGCAAGACCTTCCATTCGGATTCCGAAATTGTCCGCTCCATGACCGTCACCGCCGAAGGCGATGAGCTGGCCCCGGAAGAGGAAGTCTGCGAACCCAGCGATTGCGCAAGCTGCGATCGCCGCGACACCTGCGACGACTACGACCCCGACGAGGACGAATGTGATTCCGATGAAGAGGAATGCGATTCCGACGAAGACAACAGCGAAACCGATGAAGAGGTCGAGGAACCGGCTGCAGAAAAACTCAAGCCGGAGGGAGGCGTGGGTTTTAACCCGCGCATTAGGCCAATGGAATCAGAGCGGGCTTTAGCCCCGGAGTCAAGTCTTTCGCGAATCTTGCCTGAGAGTCCGAATCTCTCCGCAACCCCACGAAAAATCTCGAATCCCTTGTATGGAAATGGCGAGCCATTTGGACCACTGCGGGCGGCTAGCCCAACTGGCTGATCCTCACCTGTAATTTATCAAAATCCACAGTCCCCAAACCGCGGTTGGCGGCCATCTGGAGATAAGGCAGCTTCTCGGCGTCCAGATTCCAATACGCTTTGGCAACGTAAGCGTCGAGAGCCACAGGATCAGTTCCGGCGACCATAGTCTTCTTTGTGGCCACGTCTTCCAGGTTTCCGCCAGTTGGTCCGTTGCGCAGCAAGATGCGGTAGCAATCAATCATGGTCAGCGTCGGCAGCATGAAATTAGCCAGGTCCGCGAGGCTCTGGTGAATCTGCTGATGCAGCCGGTTGCGCTCGCCGCCCAGAATGCCGTACCAGTTCTTCATGCCCAGCGTTGCGCCCGTGAGTGCGTGGTGTTTGGCGATGGGCAAGTTGAAGATTTTGTCCGCTTCAAGAAACGGCGTGAAGACCGGCCAGCTTTTCAGCACCACTCCGCCCAGTTCCACTTCGCGGAAGAGTTCCGGATCGGGCAGGATCACTTCAGCGCCCGCGGCGCGCGCGGCGGCCTGTATGCCGGAGCGTTGAAAGCACCGGCGCGGTTCGTTGCAACTCACATCGGTGACGATGACGCGCTTGGCCCCAGCACTCCAGCACTGGCGCACGACCTCTGCAACCACGTCGGGATTCGTGTTGGCAGCCTGTTCCGGCGTGCGGTCCCATGCAATGTTGGGCTTGATCACCACCACGTCCTGGCGGCTGACGAAGCGGCCAATGCCGCCGAGATTTTCCAGAGCCTTATCCACCAGCGCGCGCGGCTCTCCATTCTGAACTATCGTCATGGCCGGCCATTGCGAATTGGCCGTCGCGCGATGGTCGCGCCGTGCCTCTACAGCCTGCGCCGGAACTGACCGGAAACTGTGCTCGCTGAGCCAGACAGCCGCGCCCGCTGCGCCCGCCGCGACTCCGCCCACGCGCAGCAGTTGCAGCATCGCCTCGCGCCGCGTCATGCCCTGCGTCGCGCCCGTTGCTTCTTCCGGCTTGTGTTCGGTTTCTCCGGCCATCATGTTTCTCCCGCTCAAATTTCCATGAGGTGCATGCGCTGCGGATCGTTCGTGCCCAATCGGTGAGCCGCATCAGCGGCAGTGGCAATATAGCGCGGCGGACGGCCCGCGGCTTCGAATGTTGGCATGCCCACCTCGGCGCGTTTGCGCTCGAGCATCTGCCATGCAGTGTGATCGACCGCTACGCGGTCTTCGCCCACGATCAGCGCATTTGGCCGCCAGAGGCGCTCGGGATGGAAGCCCGGCCCTCCGTCATAAACTGAAGTCATTGCATCGCCAATGGTGAAGCGCACCTTGTCGCGAATCGTCGGAATGCAATTAATATCGGCCACGCCGGGATTGCATCCGCCGCCATGCAATTCCTGCGGACGTTCCACCACGCCGAACATGTTCTTCATCGCAAACGTAACGCCAGACATGCTGTGGTCCTTGAGAATAGGCAAGCCAATCACCATGTCGCATTCGCGAGAGAGAATCTTGGCGAGCTTGACGCTGGTCGAGCCCCATGTGACCGATTGCTCCTCGTACCCCGCCACATCGTTGCCGTAAACGCGAATGCGGCTGGGGTCGGTATTGAGGGTGAGGCCGCAGGCCTCAAGATCGCGCGCGTTGCGGTCCCATATCACAATGTTGCCGGGCTTTATGCCGGCCTGTTGCAGCCGTTCACAAATTGCCAGTATCAGCGACAGGTGGGTCGAAACTCCTTTTCCGCCCAGCCCGTTCACCTTTAGCCCAACCACTTTGTCCGCCCGCACAATGCGCTTCCAGGCCTCCACCGGATGGTCACGGTCTGTGTAAGCAGCGGTAGCGCGATCGAGCAGATCCTGCACGCGCTTCTCGTCCGGCTGCGCGCCTGTTCCGTGCAGCGATGCATCGCGAGCTATCACCACTTTGGATTTACCAATCTGCGCGTGTTGGTCCAGCGCTGCGGCCAGCCCCAGCTTGCTCTGCGAGCCCAATACCAAAGCTCCCGTTGCTGCGGTCTTCAGAAAATCTCTGCGGCTCTCCATGTCAATCCTCCCGTGCGTGCGTTATTCAACAGCCACATCCAGTTAAAGTTTCGCTTCCACGCCGTGCGCCAGCGCAAGCAGCGCCTGCGGAGCGTCGGGCGAGGACTCAAAGGCGACGATGCGCACCAAATACGGGCCTTTGCGGAAGATTACGCTCTGCGCATAGGCAACGCCCGCATCGCCCAGTTGAACAACCTTGGCGTCAGAGCTTTGGCCGCTCTCCAGAATCTTGCGCGCGCCGGCCGCATCGCCCATCGTGTACACATCGACCGTCGCTTCCAACTCGCCTTTGTATTTGTAGTCGGAGGTCGAGGTGGAGACAACGCCTGCCGAGATGTACTGCTCGGCATCGCCGTCTATGTACTGCCACAAATCCTTGGCCGCAAACACGCGCGTCTCGCTGGTCTTCTGCCAGTCCGCAACCGCGCCCGGCGCCGGGAACGGGTCGACGGCCTTTTTCTTGCAGCCCATATCGGCAACTGTGGCAACCATGACAAGAGCAGCAACGGCCCACTTCCAATTCGAGCGATATTTCATGGCAACATTCTCCCTTATTTCCTGTTAAGTAGAATCTGGCTGCCCGGTGAGCGGCTTTCGCCGATGCTGGTGACGTAAACAGCCGGGTGCTCCTGCAACGGACAAGCAAATTCGCACGCGCCGCAGCCCACGCAGCGGCTGGGATCTACGCGCGGCTGCTTCAGCGTCTTCGTATTGCCCGCCGAGTCGATGACCTGCGCTTCTTCCACATAAATGGCCTTTGGCGAAACCGGGCACCACTCTTCGCAGACAATGCACTCGGTGGCCATCGCCCACGGCAAACAGCGCCCGCGATCATAGAATGCGGTCCCCAGGCGAATCGGCTGGCTCGCCGCATTCGCGCCCACTCCTACCACCCAGCCTTTTTCTTTCGGCGTAATCTGCCAGATGGCGCCGGTGGGGCAAACCTCGGAGCAAAGCACGCAACTGGGTTCGCAATAGCCGATGCGCGGCACCACCGTCGGTGTCCATAGTCCCTCAAGGCCGGCCTGATCGAGCGTGGGATGCAGCGCGGTGTTGGGGCAAACCTTCATGCACTCGCCGCAACGGATACAGCGCGAAAGAAAATCGTCTTCATCCAGCGAACCCGGCGGGCGCAGCAGCCGCTCGTGGCGGCTCTTGCCCATGCCCGTATTAGCGCGCATCAGCGGAACCACGACAGCGCCGGCGGCAATGCCTGTCAGAGTCCTGCGCCTTCCCAAATCAGGCGACGCAACTTCCTTCTCCTTGCGGAAGAAACGAAAATCAAGCCCGTCCTGCGGGCAGACGCCCACGCAGTTCATGCACATCAGGCACTCGGCCTTGCGCCACGGCACGCCACCGATTGGGTCGTCGCCGCCCTGGCAATGCAGCAGGCAGCGGTTGCAGTGGTCGCACGCCGCCGGGTCTTTGTGCAGTCCCAGCACACTCCAGCGCGACACCGCGCCCAGCAGCGCGCCCAGCGGACAAATCGCCCTGCACCACAGCCGCGTCACGCGCAAACTGGCCGCAAGAATCGCAATGAACAGAATCCCCAGGAACACGCCTTGCGCGTAGTGCGGCTGGCGAAGATAGAGCACCGTATAGTGCAGAATCGTATGCAGCGTTTCGCCGGTCGCTTTGATGGCGCCGATGTGGCTGTGTTCGAGCGGCGTCAGCACGGTTTGCGCGGCAAAGTTGAAGGCCGGCAAAAGCGATAGTCCGAAGGACCTCACCAGCAAACTGAAGGGATCTATCCAGCCGATAACCGCCGAACCAAAAAGCGCGGCCACCAGTCCGGCAATCAGCACAACGTACTTGCCCGTCTGCCATCGCTTGTACCGATTTGCCTCGATGCGTTGTTTGCCGCGCTTCGCCTCTGAAGGCATATTGCCCACAAAGTGTTGCAGCGTGCCCATGGGGCAAATCCAGCCGCAGAAGAACCGGCCCAGAAACAGCGTGGGTACCAGGATCAGCAGGCTCCACAGCAGTCCGCGATAGAGCGCATGGCTGGCCAGCGCGTTCACCACGCCCACCAGCGGGTCCCACTCAAAAAACAGCCGCACCGGCGCGCGCAGTTGAACCTCGGTGGCATCGTGGGGGAAGAAGTTCAGAGACGTGAACAGCAGCAGCGCAAAAAAGAGCAGCAGAAAAAATATCTGCGAAACCCTGCGCATCAGCGGCAATCTCGACCGTTTCATGAATTGCCTCCAAGCGCGTTCGCAAGCTGGTCCTACACTCTTCATGATTCGCGCATCGGCAAGCGCGGACTGTGACCTGCATCACCGATTGACAGGTTGGGGCTGTTGGATTTGCGGGAGATGCGCCCTTTAGGAAACCTCTGCACAAGTCTGGCTTGTATCAGGGCACGACTTCAAAGCCTGCGGAAAAACTCGGCCCGGAGGGAGGCGGGGGTTTCAACCCCCGAATAAAGCCGACAGAATCAACGCGGGCTTTAGCCCTGGAGGAATGCATTTCGGGAACATCACCCGCCTCAAAATCGAGACCTCGGGCGTCCGGCGCTCTAAAAGGTTGTAAGCTGTTGGTATCAATGGCTAAGCCTTCATCGCTCCTCGATACGCGCGTCATCTATTGCGGCGACAATCTTGAGCAGCTCAAGAAGCTGCCCGATGCCTGCATCGATCTCATCTACATCGATCCTCCCTTTAATTCCAATCGGAATTACGAAGTCTTCTGGGGCGAGACGAAAGAGAAGCGGTCTTTTGACGACCGGCATGAATCCACGCAAGCCTATATCGAGTTCATGCGCCCCCGCTGCGTGGAGTTGGCACGGGTTCTCAAAAAGACCGGCAGCTTCTACTATCACTGCGATTGGCACGCCAGCCATTACGTCAAGGTGATGCTCGATCAGATATTCGGCGAGAAGAATTTCCAAAGCGAAATCATTTGGCACCGGACGCTCGGAAAGGGATTAGCGTTCAACGGATTTCCAAACAATCACGACACGATCTTTCTCTATGGCGGCGGCGACAAGACCGTTTTCAATCGCCCATACAATCCATACGATCCAGACAATCTCGACGAGAAAACTTCAGGAAAATATTCGCACCGCGACCCGGACGGGCGGCTTTATCAGCTAAGTGACATCACGAATCCCAATCCAAACCGGCCCAATTTAACGTACGAATTCCTGGGCCACAAAAAAGTTTGGCGATGGACAAGACAGCGGATGCAGGAAGCATATGAGGCCGGAATTGTCGTCCAGCCAAGTCCCGGTTCCATACCGCGAATGAAGCGCTACCTCGACGAGCAAGAAGGGCGCCCGATCGACACTGTCTGGGTGGATATTCCTCCGATTAATTCGCAAGCCAAAGAACGGCTGGGCTACCCAACGCAAAAGCCGCTCGCGCTCCTTGACCGGATTATCCGGACCAGCAGCAACGAGAACGACATTGTCCTCGACGCCTTCTGCGGCTGCGGAACGGCTCTCGTCGCCGCGCAGAATCTCAACCGTCAATGGATAGGAATCGACATCTCTCCCACAGCCTGCCGCGTGATGGCCAAGCGCCTGCGCGATGTTTGCAAATTGCGCGAAGACGAAAACTACTGGCTGCACGGTAAAGGCTTTGTGGTGCGCGACCTGCAGTGGACTGAAAAGCAGCTCCGCACCATTCCGCCCTTCGAGTTTGAGAACTGGGCGGTCATCGCTCTGGGTGGCATTCCCAACAAGACGCAGGTGGGCGACATGGACATCGACGGGCGCATCTATCCCATAGGCTCCGAGCCAACCGCTGCCGGAAAGGAAGCCGGAGAGCTCGACTTCATGGACGACTGGTATCCCATCCAGGTTAAGCAGATGGACAAGACCGGCCGTCCCGACATCGACAAATTTGAAGCAGCCATGATGCGGACGAAACGCAAGAAGGGCTTCTTTGTCAGCTTCGACTTCAGCAGCGACGCTCTCCGCGAGATCGACCAATTCTTCCGGCGCGAACACATCATGATTATTCCGTTGACCGTCCGCGAGATTCTGGACGAAACCATCGCGCAAAGGCTGGCTTAAGGCTCCTCGGTCAATTGACTTATGTTTCGGGAGAGCTGGCCTTTGTAGCCTCGCAGGTCTCAAAAATGAAACCTGTGCCGCCTGGGAAGACTGAACGTCAGGTAAGTTGGGTCATAATTTCAGCATGAGAAAATATCGGTTGGATTCCAATTTCGAATTGATTGGCGGCTTTTGGCGATATGGGACACCAGATCAGACCTTTACGGGGACCGTCTCATCGCGGAGTGGACGCGTCGATCTTTTAACCGCGCCCACCCTTAAGCCTCTAAATCAAAACGCATTTCGCGAGGCCTTCCTGGCAGCCAACAATAGGCGCGAATTCGAGCCTATAGGAACAATTTGCGGATTCACGACAGAAAGGCGCTGTTCACTACTGGGAACGGTCGTTATTGATGATGAAGGATTAAATGATTTTCCGAGCCAGCAGCAGGTCCATGCGAGACGCTATAGGGCTTGGAGAGCTGTAATGGGGTTGCATATAGAATCCTCGGAAGCAACCTGTGTAGACAGTGCTGCGTTCTATTACACCAAGATCGATAATTGGCTCCCAAATCCGTGGGGCCTTCAAATAGCCGACGAAACCAGCACATACACCGTCCCGTGGAGAGCTAAAGAGGCCTTTAGATTTAATAGCAACGCACTCAGCGCGGAGCTCATCTGCCAGGTCTTCTCAGGCGGTAGCACAAAGGGACTAAAAAAGGAGGCACGGATCAAGTCTGTGCCGCGGATAAAAGTCGTTCCCAAAAGCCCACAGTCAGTAGACTGGTTCAATTCGATTGCCTTTCGGATTGAGAATTTCTTCACGCTTTTTCTTGGGACTTCTGTTGCACTGAAGCGCGTGCAGTTGTTTCAGGGGGACGACGAGGGATGGCTCGTGCAGAAAACGCGCCTTCGTGAGGAGAAGGTCAATTTCCAAGCCTGGGTGAAATGCCAGCAGGATAGGGTTGCCAGTGCGCTTGAAAAGTGGCTCGCAGTTCCGGAGGACAAGAGGCCGTTGAAAAGACGATTCTTGGCATGATGCGAAAAAGCTCCGTCTTTGACGAAACGCAATTTCTGAGCTTGGCGCAAGCACTCGAAGGGTTCGGACGCATACGTTTTCAGACGGGCAACTACGAGCAGCTGATTCAGAAGACCTACGACCTACTCAGCGCCGAGTTTGCAACAAAATTGCTCGGCGACCGCTCGGAATTCATTGAAAGAGTCAAGCAGACGCGCAATTTCCTTACTCACTTGGGCGGCCCGAAGAAAAGCGAGGTTGTCGAAGAACCCAAGGAACTCTTCCTCCTCAATCAAAGACTGCAAGCATTTCTGCGATGCGTCATGCTCATTGATTTGGGTATTTCAGAGGACGAATTGAGGGAACCGATTCTGTACCAAGCGCACAGATGGTGGTAGCCAGGCGCTGGGCGCCCCAGGTCCTGATTGTGGGACCTGGGAAACCAAAACCATCTCACTCGTCCTTGCAGAAAATATCCATCCTCCGGCGCACAATCAAAGGATGAGCAATGACCATAGCAGCGATGCCTTGCTATTCCCTATTCCCTATTCCCTGGTCCCTGGTCCCTGGTCCCTAGTCCCTGGTCCCTTTTTCAGGCACCCCTCCCCCCTATACCCTCTGGGGGTATAAATTTCCCCTTAAACCTTGCAGATTATTTTTAACTTGTTTGAAATCAATGCAGCTCGAAAATCGAATAGCCAGAATTCTCCCACTTTGTGAGATTTGGTTTCTGAAAATCACCGGGAAAATCCGTTTTTTGCTAAAAACCAGCCCCGAAGCGTCGCTCCAGGGCCTTTCCGCTAACTCGCTGACTTGCTGACTCGCTAGCTCGCTGACCACTGTTGGGCCGGATATGCGGAGCTTTTCTCACAGCCGATTGATCAGCGAGGCTATGCAGGCCGCGCCGAAACCGTTGTCGATGTTGACCACCGAAACATTGGGCGAACAGGTGTTCAACATTCCCAGCAGAGCGGCAATGCCGCCAAACGACGCGCCATAACCCACGCTGGTGGGCACGGCCAGAACCGGCGCGTTCACCAGCCCGCCAACCACGGTGGGCAGCGCGCCTTCCATGCCGGCGCAAACAATCAGCACGCGCGCCCCTTGTAGAGAATTTTTTTGCGCCAGCAGGCGGTGAATGCCGGCCACGCCAACGTCGGCAATCAACTCGACCGTGTTGCCCATCAGCCGCGCGGTCACCACGGCTTCTTCGGCTACCGGCAAATCGCTGGTTCCCGCGCAGACCACTGCAATAGTTCCCTTGCCGGGAACGGCCGGAGCCTGCGTGAGCGTAATGGCGCGGGCCATCTCATGAAATTCGGCGCGCGCTTCGACAGCCTGGACCGCCTCGAACATTTCGCGCGTCGCGCGCGTGGCCAGAACATTGCCTCCGGCCTGCGCCATGCGGGCAAAGATTTGCGCCACTTGCGCGGTGGTCTTACCCGCGGCAAAGATTACCTCCGGCATTCCGGTACGCAGCGCACGGTGATGATCGAGTTTGGCGAAGCCCAGGTCCTCGAAAGGCAGATCTTTCAGCCGGTCAACCGCGTCGTTGACCTTCAGGCGGCCCTCGCGTACTTCGTTGAGCAGCGATTCAAGGTATGCGCGATCCATCAGCGTTTCTCCTTCGTGAGCGCGTAAACTCGCATCGCCTCTTCCATCACCTGCTTGAGCGGGATCGAGTGCCCGGTGGCGAGCTGGCGGCAATCCTCAAACTCCGGCGCCGCATTCGCAATCTTGCCGTCAGGCCAGCGTGCAATTTTGATCTTCACATTGCCCCATCTTGTTTCGACCTCAACGAACTCTCGCGCCAACGCGACCTTGTTCTCCAGCCTCCAGCGCAAGCCGATGGTGGTGGTCTCGCGGAAAAGCAGATTCTGCAACACGGGCACAATATCCGGCCGGCAAAGAATGGTCATCTGCACGCCCGTGCGTCCTTTCTTCATTTGCGCAGTTGTGCGATAAACGTCCCACGCGCCGGCGGCCAACAATAGCTCGCTCACATAACTCAGCAACTGGGGATTGCAATCGTCAATGACCGTTTCTATCACTGCAATCGATTCGGTTGTAGAAGTTTCGCCAGCATCTTCGCCCACCAGCAACCGCAGCAGGTTGGGCTGCCCTGCTGTCTCGCGCCTGCCCGCGCCGTAACCGGCTTTCAGCACACGCATGGCAGGCAGCTTTGCGTACTCCACCTCAAGCATGCGCAGCAGCACCGCTCCGGTCGGAGTCACGCGCTCCATCGGCTCACCCGCCGCGTAAACCGGCGCATCGCCCAGCAAGGCAAGCGTGGCCGGCGCGGGAACCGGCAGTGTGCCGTGCTGGCAAACCACGGTTCCGCTGCCCACGTTAAGCGACGACGAAAGCCAGTGGTCCACGCCCAGCGCCTCGGCGCCAGCGGCGGCGCAGACGATATCGACAATGGTGTCCACCGCGCCCACCTCGTGGAAATGCACCTCTTCAATGGGAACGGAATGGATGGCGGCTTCCGCCTCGCCGAGCAATTGAAAAGCGCGTATTGAGCACTGCTTTACCGCTTCCGAGAGCGGCGCGGAACGAATGATTTCGAGAATCGCCGACAAAGAGCGGTGAGGCGCGTGCGCAGTGTGTGCGTGCGGCTCATGCTCGTGATGTACGTGCTTCGGATGATCCTGGTGAGAGTTTCCCGGCTCAACGGCCAAAGTGTCGGGCGTAATCACGTCAACCTTGATTGCGGCCAGGCCTCCACGGTTCACCTTGCGCATCTCCAGCCGCGCCCCAACGTTCAGCGCAGCCGCTGTCTCCGCCAGGCAAGCGAAAGAGACGCCCGCATCCACCAGGGCTCCCAGCAGCATGTCGCCGCTGATGCCGGAAAAGCACTCCAGATAACCAATACGCATCGCATGGTGATTCTAAACTGTCGGCGACGCCCCGCGCTTGGCCAGCACATCCACGGACAGAATCGTGCTCCCTAGAATCTCGTTCATTGCCCCGGAGCGAAAACCGGCGCAATCAAGCGTCACGTATTGAAAGCCGGCCAGCTTGAGAGCGGCTGTAATAGCGTCGAGCATCTCCATCGTGAGGGCGCTCGGCAACTCGGCTCGCGCAATCTCCACGCGGGCAAGTTCACCGTGATGGCGAACGCGCAACTCGCGAAAGCCAAGCTGCCGCAAGCTCTCTTCGGCCTTTTCCACTTGTGCGAGGATCTCGGGTGTCACGGCGCGGCCATACTCAACGCGCGAAGACAGGCACGGCGCTGCCGGCCGGTCCCACAGCGAATAGCCGGCCGCTTTGGCCAGCGCGCGTATTTCGATTTTTGTGAGTGCGGCCGCGGCCAGCGGCGCCAGCACCGCGTGTTGCTCCGCCGCCCGTTGTCCGGGACGGAAATCCTGGGTGTCATCGACGTTCATCCCATAGGCGATGCTCTCGAAGCCCAGGCTTGCACCCAGCGTCTCCATGGCATCGAAGAGTTCGTCTTTGCAATGAAAACAGCGATGGGCGTCATTGCGCTGATACTCCGGCCGGCTCAATTCTTCGGTTGCGATGATGCGCAGCGGAATCCCTTGGGCGCGCGCAAATTCGCAGGCCTGCTCGAAGTCGCGGCGGGCCAGGCTGGGTGAATCTGCCAGAACGGCAATCATGCGGCTGCCCAGAACTCGATGCGCCGTGGCCGCCAGAAACGCAGAGTCCACGCCGCCGGAGTATGCCACCATCAGGCTGCCTAACAGCCCCAGGCGAGCTTCCAGCGCGTGCAGTTTCAGCGCCGTGTCTGCCGCGCGATTCGGTCCACTCTCCGCGTCTCCGGTCTCCGGTAAATGCGATTGCGCATACGCCGCCATGAAGCAGATTATACTCTGGTGCGGTTTTGAATACTGGTAGCACCCCAGGCAATCACCTCAGGCCGCGGTCTGCGTAGTTAGTCTTCACGCTGCCCTCGATCCAGCAGCGTGGCCAGGCGCGGCCGCAGCAACAGACTTCGCAACGATGGGCATCTGGCCGTAAAGTACTTCCTGCCAGCGCGCCACAACGCGCGGCTCGGAAAACGGCTTGGAAACCTTGCGCGCCTCGTATCCAAGCCTCTGACGCAACATTGGATTCTCGCCAAGCTTTACTATTGCGCTTGCCAAAGCATTGACTTGTTCGGCCGATACCAACAGGCCGTTCACTCCATTCCGTATCACCTCGCGCGGACCATTCGGGCAATCGAAGCTGATGCATGCAGTTCCGCACGTCATTGCCTCGATCAGCACAAATGGCAAACCCTCAAACCGCGAGCTCAGAACAAAGATTCCACATTCCGAGTACAAGGAAAACGGATCGTCCGAAAAGGGCGCGAAGGTTACGTGATTTTCGATTCCCAGGCTGCCGGCTCGCCGCACTAACTCGTCGCGCATCTGTCCATCGCCTACAATGCGCAGCGACCAATCGGGCAACAGCGGCATAGCGAGCGACCAGGCTTTAAGCAGCAGATCGAATCCCTTCTCATGAGAAAGCCTTCCCATGGCGAGAATTTCCTTGCGCCGGACTCTGCCGGTCGCGCCCGGCGATTGCACGATGTTGGGAATATGAGTAACTCTTTCTGCCGCGGCGTAAAGCGTTGCGTACAGGTCTTTGTCGCTTTTTGTCAGAGTCACAATTCGCGAGGCGACAATAGACGCGATCTTTCTTGTCACTCTGCCGCGCGGCTTTGTAACACTGTTTGTAACTGGAAAGTGCTCCCATATAACTACCTTCACGCCGGGCACAAAAGCTGCAATCAATGCGACGATCAATCGGTTCGCGCCCGTGCAAACAATCCAGGCTGGCCGCTGCCGAATTACATGGATCGCAAAAGCGCACGCCAACCATGGATAGTCCAGGAAGGTCGGCCATGGCGTCTTGAGACCGTAGCTCACCTTGACGCCGCTTGCCAGAGGAAACCCCGGTGACTTTCCTGCGCCGTACATCGACCAGATTGAAATCGATTCACCTCGGGTAGATAGAGCGTTAGCAAGATTGGCTTGAGCCCGCTCTGACCCTGCGCGCGCCGTAATATTATGAATGATGAAACATATCTTCATTGGTTTCTCCGTTGGCTTTTCATTGGGCATAAGTTCACGTTTCCAGATTGTCAAGCCGAGAAACCTGGCATTCGCAATGTCATCTTGAGATGAAATCGAATGAGGTAATAACGCGCTTGCCATGGCGATACCAGAGCAGATAACGCCAGGAGAAGATACCGCAACGCCCTGTTGTGAGATCTAAACCCCTTTCGAGCACATTGCATTGCCAGGCGAAAGGCGCCATCCTCCACCTTGCCGGATTTAACAGCTCGCGCATAGCCTTCCTTACTGAAGCTGTCCACGCCGTGTTCCAGGTGCTCGCGGTACAACTTGACGATGTAGTAGTGCGCTTTTCGCTGTTCGAGGCGCGAAGAGACATTGCCGGATCGGGTGCGGATGAGCATTAGAGACTCCGGAAGGTTTGTTATACGGAATCCAGAGGAGATGGCACGAAGCAGAAAGTCGTAATCTTCCGCGACTTCTATCTCTCGATAGCCCGATAAATTGTCGTATACCTCACGCCGCGCCAACCAAATATGGCTGCACGGGGGCGCGAGCAGCAACGTGCTTGCAACCGCCTCCTCAGTTATCGGCTTGTGCGAGATACCCAAGCCGGGGATCAGGCATCCCGACTGATCAATTGCCGTCGTTGCGCAGCCCACCAGCGCGATATTTGGATTTGCTTCAAGAAACAGAAGCTGCTTTTCCAACCTCGTTGGCAGGGCTATATCGTCCCCATCCATTCTGGCGATGAAGGGAGCGCGGCAGAATGTCAGGCCGAAGTTAAGCGCGGCTGAAAGGCCATGATTCCGCGCCCTGCGGACAACCTTGATACGTCGATCTGTGGAAGCGAATTGCTCAACGATCCGCAGGGTCCTGTCCGTTGAGCCATCGTCAACAACGACGATTTCAATGTCGGAGAAGGTTTGTGATTGAATGCTTGCCAATGCCTCGGCGACATAAGGTTCGACATTGTAGACAGGCAGTAGCACGCTGATTCTCGCCATGTTATCCTTTCTCGATTTCGTAACTTGCAGTTCGGTCTCCCGGTGAGGCAACTTCATCGCGCGCAGAACCGCGCAGAGCCGAGAGCAGGCCGAGCGCGACGAAGAAATACGGCATGGAAGTGCTTACCAGAGAAAACCCGTTAATTACCATGGGAAGGATGAGCAGATAGATGGACGCCGGGCACTTTCTCGAGAGAATCCATACGTACACGGCGAACAGCAATGAGCCGCCGATGCCCAACTCGAGAACGAAAGTTGCCACGATGTTATGAGCGAATATTCCAGCCAGGTTAAATAAATTGCCCACGCCGATGCCGAATAGCCTTTGGGCTGTGTCTGCCCGGCGATATGTTTCCGTCATCAGCGACAGAATGAAGAACTTACTGGCAAGGCTCCCGTCCATATCATGTATTGCTTGCGATCCTTGCGCGGCATAACTCACGAATAGTTGGTAAATAGCAATAACCTGAGCTGCTAGAAGACCAAAAAACGCCCACACCCTCCAGCGCCACAGTTTGTAAATCACAAGCTGGCATATTCCAGCGGCAATAGATGCCCTGGACAAAGTTGCAAAAAGAAGAAAGTAGGCCAGCAACCATCGCTTGCGTCCGATTTCTTTCTTGAACACAAACATGATCGCAAGGAAGCAGAGAATCTCGATTCCGACAAAGTTGGAGTCGAAGAAGAAGAGACTGGCCTTGTAGAGATAAAAACTGTCTGAGACATTTGTAACTGCCGTCGTCGGCAGATAGGGCGAAAAGATGAGCCGTGAGACACACTCGACAGACAGAAAGACTAGAACCCAGTTGATGATGCGAGGCATAATGCAGTAGAGGCGAGCTAGCGGGTACTGTCTGGCCAGAAGCATCATGGCCGGAGCGATGAGCAACGAAGTCAGAAATAGCGCCGGCGTCAAATAGTTCTTATCAGTTGAGGGGCTGTGAGCGATGCCGATAGCCTGTGAGACGCCAATCACAAGCATCAGGAAAAGCGCGGCCACAATGTCAACTTCAACACGCACAAGGTAGCAGCACAGGGCGATTACACAGAGCAACATCAGGGAGATTTGCGAGAGGTTGATGTAGATCGGGAGCGGCACGAAGGAGAAGATCAGAATCGCGATGAAGGCGAAGACCCGGACGGACGCCGACAGGGAACGGGAAGTGTCGAGGACCTGTGGCCCGAGAGCGAGGCAAGGAGATGAATGGTTCATGCCGCCTCGCTTTCATTCACTGCAAGCGGACTGGCGGTCAAGTATTCTCGGCGAGCGCGCAAGAAAATGGTCAAAGCAGAAGGAAGACCGATGCCCACCGAAACGGCCAGATAGCCGAGCGTTACGCCAGTGTTGCCCCATCGCGGCGCCGTCAACACGGCCAGCAGCAGGGTGAGCGTGGCCACCGCCATTGACTGCACTAGAAACGGCTCCCGCTTGAAGGAGCGCAAGAACGTGCCCAGGCTTTGCACCACGCAATTCGCGCCGGCGGCCAGCACCAACAACGCGAAGAGTTCTTGCGAGACCATGCGCGCTGCCAACTTTGGCGCGATAACACTCAGTAGCGCCGCACCGCAGGCGGCGGCCAGAGCTATCATGGCGAATGCGGTCAGAGTCTGGCCCAAGGTGCGCAGAAATAGCCGGTCAAGTGCTTGAAACTGACGAGTTGCAATTGATCTGCCGAATGGCGTGGCCTTGGTCGTAATCCAGGGCAGCACCAAACCTGTCATATAGCCGGTAATACTGAGCGACATGCCCATCTGTCCCGCTTCTACGGGACCGCACAAAGCAAAAAGAATAGGAATGAAGACTTGCATCGTAAAGTAAGAGCACGTCCAACTAACGGCGATGCGCCATTGGAAGGGCCACACCTCGCAAGCCCAGTGAATGGAGTCGGTCAGGACCTGATGACCAAGCAAGCCAATCAGCAAGCGGCTGCGCGTGCCCAGGAAGAAAAGGCCGGCTGCAATTTGACCCAGAACCACCAGCGCAGGCGAGTAGAGCCCGTGATGAAAAAGCAAGGCGAGCCAGGACAGCGTCACGCCGACCAGCGCCTGTCGTAGTCGCAGCGCGGCCACCGCTCGCACTTGCCTGCATCCATCGAGAAAGGAATAGAAAGGCTGGCACCACAAACCAGCCATTGACGCGCCTACTGCCAGCAGCCAGGGTCCCCGCCAAGCCACCAGCGCCGCTCCCGCCGCGCCGTGGCGCGCAAAGAAGAACTCTCCGAGCGGCACCAGAATCAAACCCATTGCGACGGAGGCCACTGTGTACCAGCGCACGCTGAGCTGAAGCGTGGAGGCCAACCGCGCGTGCGCCACCCGGTCGCCGCTGACACTGCCGTCCGCATGCAATTCCAGGTGAATGCACTCGTGCGCTGCCAACTGCTGAATTACGAACGAGAAGCCCAGCTCGAAAACCATCTGCAACGCAACCAGGCTGAGAAGCGTGTAGTAATAACCCTGCTCGATGGGCGACAGAAAGCGGACGATCAGCAAGACCGTCACGGTACTGCCCGCAATGCTTACCGCCCTCGCCAGAGAGGTAAACGCGACAGCGCCATCCAGGCCCAGGGCTCGCCGAATCTTCATCGCGCTTCTCCGCCCCAGGCATTCTCGAGCGCCGCTGACCACGAGTCCGAATGGCGACGAAGAGCGCGAAGAGCCTCGACAGCTTCAGTTACAAGCGCGCTTATCAGAGCAATCGGCAAAGCCAGTAACAGCCCCGCCAACACAATCCAAACCCTGAACAGCGAAGTGGGACGGTCAGGAGCCACGGCCGCATCCACAACCTGCGCCTGGGAACCTTTTTGCGCCTCGTCCACCTGCGCCATCTCGTAAAGGCGCATCAAAAGACTCACCACCGTCTCGCGATATTTCACCTCGCGCAAGGCTCGCGCATAATCAAGACCGGCCTGGGCCACCATGCCCATGGGCGCCACCAGATCGCCGCTGCGGCGATCTTTGGCCACATCCATGGCGGCCAATTGCCCTTCCAGGCCCGACAACTCCTGTTGTTCGCGTTCGAGGTCGGGATTCCCGTCGGCGGCAAACTGGCGCATCGCCTGAATTTCAACCTGCTTGGCCGCCACCTGTGCGCGCAGCATGGCCGCCGAGGCGATCATGGCGTGAGCCTGGCCGTCCAACTCAATCACGCCGGTGCGCTGCTCGGTCTGCTTCATCTCCTCTTCAGCGCGCGCCAGATTCTCGCGCGCGTCAGCCACTTGCCGCTCGAAGAAGAGTCTGCGCCGCGACGCCTCGCCCACCGCGAGGGTCGCCGAGAAGCGCTGGTATTCTTCCACCCAGCCATTGGCCAACTCCGCGGCTCTCTGCGGATCACTGTCCGTCACCGAGAGGCGAATCAATCCGTCCTTCAAGCCGTCATCAATGAATGTCTTCTTCTCCCACCGCTTGCGAGCCGACGAAGCGTATTTCGAGTGGTACAGCGCCTGCAGATGAAAGCGCGCCATCATCGCATCTTCCACGCTGCGGCTCTTCAGCAAGGCCACCTGCAGATCGTTGGGGTTCTTGATGCCCAGGGCGCCCGCGCCGGCCATGGCGCTCAGACTACTCAATTGCGCCATCATGGCCGCTCCCGCAGAACTGCTTTGCTGAGGCGGCAGGATCACCGTGGTGGCCATGTAGCGGTTGGGCAGCACCAAAGCGCCCGCCAGAGCAAGCGTAATCACGGCAAGCGAGATGATACCGACCAGCTTCTTCCGTTTGAGCGCTACGCGGATTATGGGCGGAAGAGAGACGATACAAGTCTGAGATGCGGTAACGATGGGTTCCTGAGTCTCTGTTGGCACGCTGGGCTTCCTCTTTGGAGCGAGTCAAATTGTTCTTTGAACTGCGCGACGCGTTTTCGAAATCTGCGCAGCCGGCTCTTCCGGCGTAGAAACTGACAACCATCGCAACTGCCTGCCACCGTTGGCTAAAAGCGTCAGTTGCGAGTGAATTGTCTGCCACTCAGTCGGAAAACTGCGCTCAGACTACCTGCAAAGGGGCGGGTGCGAATGAAGAAAAAGAAGGAAACGCGAGTGCGAAATCAATTATGGGAAGACGCTTAGAGTTCTGTTCAATTTCGGAACAATGCGGAACTGCTTTTGTATTTTTTCGTTGGGCCCGACAGTCGGATGTGAAAACAATGGGGCGTCTATGAGAAACCATTCATCTGTCCGTTCGCTCCTTCGTCGCGCTCTGCCCCTATCAGTTGCCGTTACCGTTCTCGCTTTCTGCGTGCCTTATATGCGTGCGCAATGCTCACCAGAGGACAATCCCGATTCCTATGGCTGCCAGTTGCAACAGGCTGCGCCCTCACCCTCCATAACCCAATCGCCGGCGTCGCCCGATATGCCGGCAATACCGGGGACTTCGCAGCTACAGACTCCGCGCGCGGATATCTCAACGGAAGCGTCGGCCAGCAACAGCCTCTCTGGCGGCTCGAGTTACACCGAGCAATCGCTCCGCAATGGACAGAACGCAACTGGTCAGCGCAGCGGGCGGTCGATGATCGCCGAGCCGCTCACCGAGTTTCAGCGCTTTGTCGATGCCACCACAGGGCGAATGCTGCCCGTCTATGGAGCGAGACTATTTGACACGCAGCCTGCGCCTTTCGGCCCCATCGACCACGCCCCTGCGCCGCGGGATATGGTGGTCGGCGCCGGGGACGAATTGCGCATACGCATTTGGGGACAGGTCAACTTCAGCGCCGATCTCCGCGTGAGCCGCGAAGGGGAAATCTACCTTCCCAAGGCGGGCGAGGTGCATGTTGGGGGGCTCGCGTTTTCTGCAGTCGCCGCTCACCTGCGCCAGGCGCTCGAGCGGGTCTATCGCAACTTCGAGCTGAGTGTCGATATGGGCGAGATTCATTCTATCCAGGTGTACGTGACCGGACAGGCACGGCAGCCTGGGGAGTACACGGTGAGCGCGCTCAGTACGCTGGTAAATGCGGTCTTCTTGAGCGGCGGCCCATCCGGAGCCGGTTCGATGCGAAACGTTGAGTTGAAGCGCGAGGGCAAAGTGCTTGCTGACTTCGACCTTTACGCGCTGTTGGTGAAGGGCGACAAGACAGGCGACGTGCAACTGCAGTCGGGAGACGTGCTTTACATTCCCCCGGTGGGTCCACAGGTAGGGCTCGTAGGCAGCGTACGCCAGGAAGCGATCTACGAGCTGCGCGGGGAGGAGACGATCGAAGAGCTACTGGAAGCCTCTGGCGGCAGAACCGCGGTGGCCTCTGGCGGTCGCATCTCCGTCGAGCGCATCGAGGATCATGCGCAGCGCAGCGCCTTCGAGTTGAAAGCTGATACGGCTGGTCTGGGCACGCGGCTGGCCGACGGCGATATTGTGCGCATCAACGCTATCGCTTCGGATTATCGCGTGACGGTCACGCTTCGCGGATCAGTGGCCAATCCTGGCCGTTTTCTTTGGCATGCGGGCATGAGGCTGAGCGATCTGATGCCTGACCGCGATTCGCTGGTTTCGCGGGACTACTGGTGGCGGCGCACCCAACTCGGCCTTCCCGCGCCGGAGTTTGTGCCCGTGCTCGACGCCCGTGCTCCACAGCCGCAGACGGGCTCGGTTTCGAGGCAACAAACTGGCAACTCTCTCACGCAGCAAAATGACGGCCTTACAAACGCTATTTCCAGCATGCAGTCGCAGCAGTCATCTGCAAACGACTATCCATCCACGGCCGTCCGAAATCTCACAGACAACCGCGTCTCGGCAGAGGCGGGCACTCTGGGCGGCATTGAGGTGAACAGCCCGATGGGACAAGATGCGGCGCTGCTTCGCCCCGCTTTTGAAACCGACTGGAACTACGCGGTCATCGAGCGCCTGGACACAGCCACCATGGCCACATCCCTGCTCCCTTTCGATCTGGGCAAGCTGGTGCTCAGCCACGACGCTTCACAGGATCTTGAGCTTCAACCGGGCGACATTATCACCGTCTTCTCGCAAGACGACATTCATCAGCCGATGGACAGGCAGACAAAATATGTGCGGCTGGAAGGGGAGTTCACTCATGCCGGCGTTTACAGCGTCCTGCCCGGCGAAACTCTGCGTTCGCTGGTCGCGCGCGCCGGAGGACTGACAGACAAGGCATATCTGTACGGAGCCGAGTTCACCCGCAAAAGCACCCAGGTGATCGAAGCGCAGCGTCTGAAAGAGTATGCGGATCGCCTCGAGCATCAGTTGGCGCGCAGTTCGATCGCCATGGGAAACGCGGCGAGCGGAGCCTCGCAGGAGGGTGGGCAACAGGGACAGATCGCCTCAATCGACCGCGATCTTATCGAACGCGTGCGCCAGGTGCAGCCCACCGGAAGAATCGTGCTAGATTTGAATCCGCACAGTGCGGGAGAGAACCAGTTGCCCGAGACGCAACTTGAGGACGGCGACCAGTTAATGGTCCCGCCCGCTCCCGCTACCATTCAGGTGATCGGCGCCGTGCTCAATCAGAATGCATTTCTGTATCGCAGCGGCGCTCGAGTTGCCCAGTACCTTCACTTGGCAGGCGGCCCCAACCGCGACGCTGACCACGGCCAGATCTTTGTTCTGCGTGCGGATGGATCAGTGACCGGCCGCAACGCGCGACAGTCGATCTTTTCGTCCGACTTCCAAGACGCGCGCATTTATCCCGGCGATACCATCGTTGTCCCAGAGAAGAACGTAGGGCCGGGAGCCATGCGCGAGTTTCTCTCCTGGACGCAGATCTTCTCTCAGCTTGCGCTGGGCGCTGCCGCCATTGACGTGATCAAATAAACGGTTGCGCGGAACCTCTGTGCGGAAGGGATTCCGCAAAGAGGCTCCGCACATCATCCTGTCGCATCACCCACAAGGATATTAATTAGAGCTGACTCATCGGAATTCGATAATGGAACTCTTCCCAATTGTGTCTTCCCATCCTTGTTATTTCTCTCCCTTGACCGCCCGTTCACAGCCCGCAGAGCCGACGATAAATAGGTAGTCGCATTCGCACATGCGAGTCAAAAACGCCGGGCTGTCCGGCTCTGGTCTTCAGCCATTGTTCGCTCTCATGCGCCGCCGGGAATCGTCATCGCACCGGTTGTCTATCACGCTTTCGAGGTGAGTTTCATGCAGCTTCCCAGCCGTGCGCTTGAGTCGAGCCCTGTCCACGCTTCGTCCTTTCCGGTCTCCGTGCTGCCCCCTGTCCTGCGCGGCGCTCCTGACTATCAAGCGCGCTTGCAAAACTCCCGCCCGGCAAACCCCAGCCCAGTAATCCCTAGCCTGGAAAGCCCCACAGCCAGCGCATGGTGTCTCTCCAATTCCAGGCGGGTCTTCGACTTTTCATTTGCGCTGCTGGTTCTTGCCGTCCTCGCAGTTCCCATGCTGGCGATAGCATTGTGCGTGCGCCTCACTTCGCGCGGACCTGCATTCTTTGCCCAGTATCGCGTTGGCCGCGGAGGGCGTCTCTTTCGCGTCTACAAGTTCCGCAGCATGACATGGGACGCGGGCCATCGCGGCCCCGGTCTTACCAGAAGCGGGGATTGCCGCATTACCGCCATGGGGCGCTGGCTGCGCAAGCTGAAACTCGACGAGCTTCCGCAGTTTTATAACGTCTTGCGCGGAGAGATGAGTCTTGTCGGTCCACGGCCCAAACTGCCACGCTATACCGGCATCGTCAACATGCCCTATCGCCCCGGCATCACAGGCGCGGCTACGCTCGCCTTCCGGCGCGAAGAAGGATTGTTAAGTCGCATTCATCCCAGCCTTCTGGATGATTACTATAGCCAACATATCCGGCCGCTCAAGACGCGCATGGACGTGCGTTACATGTGCCGCGCCACTTTTTGGAGCGATTTGCGCCTGATCGGCGTCACATTCCTGGCCTGTCTGACGCCCTCGCCCACTCCTCTCGCCGTTCGCCACGCTCCTACGCAATTCATCGCTTATCCGCCGCAAACGGCCCCGCAGGTCAGCTCCGCCAAATCCTTTGAATCGGCAATTTGACCCGGCCGTTGCGCGGAAGCAAACTTACGCACGATGGTAAACATCATAGCTGCCCAATTTGCGGTAGGGCAGAAAGACTTGTCGAAGAGCTTCTAGCGCGGCTTCGCGCTGCGGGGTCGGATCTTCTTTCAGTTGCAGATCGTGCTTGACAATCAGCCAGTGAATATTTCGGCGCTGCGCCTCTTCCACAAGTTGCGCGGGCGAAAGCGGATCAGTGGCGTTGTCGAACAGCAGCACGGGAAATTGCGGAATGCGGCCCGTGGCAAAGTAGAACGGGTCTTCGCCGGGAATCAGAATCAGCCCGTCGGAGACAGGGATTTCGTTGGCGGCGAACCGTAGCAACTCTTCAAATTCAGGCAGGAAGGGGCCAGTGACAGCCATTCCCCGCAGCGCGGGAACCATCGAATGCGCGGCTGGGCCATCGGGCAGTTGCGCATAAGACAGGCGCTCCTCGCTGGCCATATAGAGGCCGCCGCACAAGACCAGCGTTGCCGAAATGATCGCCGCCAAAGCCGTCGCCACAAACTGCCTTCCGTCTCTTGTCTCCTGAGCCGAGCTGGCCGGTTCGACGGAAACCAGAAAAGCAATCATCTCGCCGATGAGAAGCACCAGCAATGGCCAGATGGCATAGGTCGATCCCCACAACTGCTGCGACAGCAGGGTTCCGTTGATGGTGACCAGCAGCAGGACGGGCAGCAGGGCGCGCAAACTCAGGCCACGACGAAGATTCCACAACGTTAGCGCGCCACTGAGGACCAACAGCAGCGGCCACAGAGCCAGCAGGCTGCTGGCGCGGTCGTCGGAGTCTGAAGAGAGAAAGAGACCGGCCAGCGTCCAGAGGAACGGCGCGACCAGAAGTCCCAGCGCGACTAGGTGCGCCCATGGAGCCTGAGCAAAACGGCCGCGTAAGAGCACGAGAGCCGCAGCGGTGGCCGGCAGCCACCAGAGCAGCGAAGGCTCCGCATAGACGCCGAGCATCTGCTGAAATCCAGGCAGCCGGCGCTGCGATGCAAACTGGATCGTCCAATGCAGATAATTGCCCACCCCAACGGTGAAGTGCAACAGGCATCCCGCTGCAATGAGGATTGCGGCTGCACCGGCAAGAATCCAGCCCAACTCTACGACCCCAAAGCCATGCTGCGAAGCCGGCTTTCCGCGCAACCGCTTTGCTAGCATTAACAGAAGAACGAGCGCCAGCGCCGCCAGCAGCAGCGGCAGGCCGATATTCTGCTTGAAGAAGAGCGGAAGCGGAAGCGCGACGCCCGCGACGAAGGGCCGCAAAAGCGTCCTGGCCGGGCTTGATGCGGTGGCGTCATCCACACTCCCGCGCTGCAAAAGAAAAATCACTACGAGAATGCAGAAAACACAGTCGCAGTCATAGAACGGGAACGGCAGGATGCTATAGATGCCCAGGACGGTCAGCGGTGCGGCCAGCAGTAGCGAAACGGCCCAAGCCGTGCGCAACCGTCCTCGAAGTGTCTCCAGCGCTATCCGCCACGCCAGCACCGTTCCCAGGCCGCCGACCACTGCGGCACAGAGAACATGATGGAAAAAGACGCGTCCGCCAAAGCGAATGAGGGCGGCCTGAATCAGAAACGTGAGCGGCGCGTGTGCCAGCGGAAAATCGCGATACGGCGTTTGGCCCAGAGAGATGCGGAAGGCCGTGTCCAGAATGTAGCTCGTGTCCCAGAGGACGGCGAGATGCGCGTTCTGCCACAGGACCACGGCTGCACTGGCAATAAACAATGTGGACGCGGCAATGAAATCGCGCATGTTCCAGCGGCTTTGAGTGAACTGAGATTTACTGCGAACAGGTTTGGGCTTGCGCATGGCGAGTGTCAGGCGGCATCTTGATGCGTTCCGCCCAATCCCTTGATCTTCAACGCTCGCGCCCGGTTACGCAAGCCGACGCGAATGGCCTGGGAGTTGTTATAGCCTTGATGCGTTCATTAGCTCCTGAATAAGTCGCGGTTGCATACAGTTCTATCGCTGAGTAAGAATAACAATGGAGACAAAAGTGAGACTTATTCCCGAGTGCGGGCGATTCTTCTATCTTGCCCTGTTTCTGGCCTGTTGCGCTTTGCCAGCGCTGCCACAGAGCGACCAAAGGCAGGTTGCCTTTTCGCTGGAGCAGCAAGGCAATGTTCCCGAAGCAGAAGCCGCCTGGCGCGCATTGTCCATTGCCTACCCATCCAATCCTGAACCGTACGCCCATCTTGGCCTGCTCGAAGCCCGTCAGGAACATTACGCCGAGGCGATTGCTTTCTACCGAAAGGCCATGGCGTTGAATCCCGCCATGCCTCGTTTGCGCTACAACCTGGGCCTGGCGTACTTCAAGGACGGCGAATACAAGGACACAATTCTGCAACTTAGACCGCTGCTCAAAACGCAACCACCCTCCTCAGACGAGGCGCAGCAGTTGACACTCCTGATCGGAATGTCGCACTTTGGGCTGGGCGAATATGCGGCGGCTGCTCCCTATCTGAAGAAGGCTGCGGATCGCGATGCGCGGAATCTTCCCTTGCTCTTGACTTTGGCCCACAGTTGTTTGCTCTCGAAACAATACCAGTGCGTTCTCGATGAGTTTCACCGCATTATTGCTCTGAATCCCGACTCCGCAGAGGCCCGCATGCTGGCTGGCGAGGCACTGGACGAAATGAAGGAAACCGTCAATGCCACGCGGGAGTTTCGCGCTGCTGTTCTGGCCAATCCCAAAGAGCCCAATGTGCACTTCGGTCTGGGGTACATGTTGTGGAAGCAAGGCCAGAACCAGGAGGCCGCGCAAGAGTTTCAGGCCGAACTCGACAACTTTCCCGAGCACGGCCTGGCCATGCTTTACCTGGCCGATTCCGACATTAAAATGAACCAGCTGGAGGATGCCCGGCCGCTGCTGGAGAAAGTCGTGAAGACCAACCCCGCCAACTCCATGGGACATCTCGATCTGGGCATCATTTACACCAAAGCCGGCCAGCGCGAGGATGCACTGCGCGAGTTAAAGACTGTCATTGCGCTCAAGCCGGACGACGTGAGCGCTCACTGGCGCTTGGGACTGCTTTATCGCTCCATGGGAAAGACGGCCGAAGCCAAGGCTGAGTACGACAAATCCAAGAGCCTCAATGAAACCGCCGATGAAGACCTCATCAAGGTGTTATCCAAAATCCCACCTCGGGACAGCGCCTCCCAGAGCGTGGCGCCCGCGCCGGCGAACAAGTAACTTATCTTGGTAAAGGGTACGCAGCGTACAAAAGAAGGCCGGGGCTTTCGCCCCGGCCTTCGGTTATGCAGCGTTGAATCGGCTAACTCTAGAATGTGACCTTTGCGCCCAACTGGAGGAGGCGCGGCTCGTGATCGGAGTTGACCGTTCCGAAGCTGGCACCATCGCCCATGTTGCTGTCGACAGTAAGGAAGTTCGGGTGGTTGAAGAGGTCAAAGGCCTCGGCGCGCAGTTGGACCCCGACGTGGCCGACGATCTTGGTGTTCTTGACCAACGCAAGATCCCACTTCTGCATTCCGGGACCCAGGAGCGAACCGGAGCCCGTGTTGCCGAAATGGCCAACGGCGGGCGCGAAGGAGGATTGTGTGAACCACTGGCCCGGCTTTCGGGTCATGTTTACCGCAGCCACCTGGTTCGGACGTGCGGCGATATGGCTATCGGGAGAGCCGATGCCCAATCCCCTCAGGCCCTGGCCTGGCAGAGTCTTCGTCGGGTCGCAGAGTCCGGCCGAAGGTCCGCTCGCAAGGGTGGGGCAAGCATAAGGATCTGTTGGCTGAACCACGGAGAAGGATGTGCCAGAGAGCATTGAGGTGATGCCTGAGAGCTCCCAGCCGCCCAGCAACAGGCCCTCGGCGCCATGCTGTTCCTTGAAGAAGGGCAGGTTGTAGACGTAGTTGACAATGAGCGTCTGCGGTTGATTGAAGCCCGACGGACCGTAGTCCATCTTCATGTTGTAGGAGTCGGTTGTTCCGTATTGCGTGTTGCCGTTCAGGCCGCCGGCGCGATCCACGGAATTCGTGGTCAAGCTCTTT
>Ga0224555_1001751_pt1 | contig 28303 bp, 25 predicted proteins | sample 714S23034metaG_FD_180687 | JGI IMG/M metagenome (GOLD analysis project Ga0224555, IMG submission 180687) | Peat soil microbial communities from Stordalen Mire, Sweden - 717 S2 30-34 | ecosystem: Environmental > Terrestrial > Soil > Wetlands > Peat | place: Sweden: Norrbotten County, Stordalen...
CGTCGTAATCGCTTCGGTTGAAACTTACCTGAAGTATGCAGAAGCTATCGGTCTGACTGCCAGTGCAGCGCAGCCTGCGTAGAAATACGCTCGAACGGTTTCCAATCCGCCGGTAAGAGGCTTCGCTTCAGAGGCCTCTCCGGCGCGGAAATCTCCCCCAGTACCAGCTTCCCCCAGTACCAACCCAGAACAGGAGTGAGGACATGTTGACGGATGATATGACACGTTTGTGCCGAGAGATCGTTACTCTGCGCGGAATGCGCGCCAGCGCGATGAATGATTTGCAGAATGAGACCGAGGACCGGAAACAGGCGGTCACGGAATTCTGCTCTCAGATGCACGCTGACCGCAAGGCCATGGCGAGCCGGACAAAGAAAGAACGGATGACCTTTCTCAAGGGCCTGCGGCGTTCAGTGAACGCGCAGCGTAGCGAGATGCGGAATGACCTCGCCGGCGCCGGCAGAGCCTGGGCCGGAGAAACGGCATAGGAATCCGCCGGCTAAACGCTCCACGCCGGCGGAATCTGTTGGCCTGACGGCGCCGGCGGCTTCTGCCTGAAGCTTGCTCCGACCAACTCGAGGCGAGGACTAGCCGGCGGCTCGAGCCCACACACAGTAACTGCTGCTCAAAAAAAAAGGAGAACGATCATGGGTGTCTTAACCCAAACGATGACGAAGCTGCGAAACGAGATTGTGTCGGCGAAGCATGCCCGGCAGGCTTCCCAGGAAGAGCGCGAACAGCAGACAGCAGATCGACGCTCGCAGGTTTCCGCTCTATGCACCGGCTTCGCGCGGGATCTCGCGGGCGCCCACCGTGCCTGGCTCGGCCGAACCACGGCACAGCCCACAACTACAGGGAAACAGCGGCAGCACCGGCCGGCTGAGCTCGTGAGTGCGACGGCCAAAGCGACGCCGAAGCGTCACCGAGCGCCGAAGCCAGCCGTGAAGAAGCGAGTTCGACACGTGCCGCCAGTCTCCAAACGCAAAGTGAAGTCTTCGAAACACTAATCCTGGCGGCGGATAAGCCGATAGACCAAAAAGAGAGCGTTCCAATCATGAGCAGTCCAATGGAAGATACAGCTAGCAAAGACTTTGGGAACGCGGTGGTTAGGGTCCAGCCGGGTGGGGACTCGATCGAGGCTGAGGCCAGCGATCAGTTCGTGGCCACTCCGAGGATTCAGGCTCTTGCCGAGCGAGCGCTGGCGTATCTGGACGTGGGGTATGCAGTGCATTTTGCCGGCACCGCGGGCACCGGCAAGACCACGCTGGCGTTCCATGTTGCGTCCAGACTTGGCCGCCCGGTCACGCTGGTCCATGGCGACGACGAGTTCGGCAGTTCGGACCTGGTCGGCAAGGATGCCGGTTATCGCAAGTCGAAACTGGTCGACAACTATATTCACTCCGTACTCAAGACGGAAGAGAACATGAATACGTTGTGGGTGGACAACCGCCTCACGACTGCCTGTGCGAACGGGAACACTCTGATCTACGACGAGTTCAACCGGTCCCGGCCGGAAGCCAACAATGCTTTGCTGAGTGTGTTGGAGGAGAAGGTGCTGAATCTCCCCAGCCTGCGGCAAAACGGCGAAGGATATCTTCAAGTTCATCCGGACTTCCGGGCAATCTTCACCTCCAACCCGGAGGAGTATGCCGGGGTCCACAAAACCCAGGACGCGCTCATGGATCGGCTGATCACGATCCAGATGGGCAATTTCGACCGGGAAACGGAGATTGAGATCGCGATTGCTCAGTCGGGCGTATCGCGCCGCGATGCCGAGATCATTGTGGACATTGTGAACGAGCTTCGCGGCACCGGCGTCAACAACCACCGGCCGACCATTCGTGCCACCATCGCCATCGCCAAAATCCTGGTTCACCGTCATGCGCGGGCCGCGATTGACGATCCGGTCTTTCAGTGGGTCTGCCATGACGTTCTCACTACCGAAACGGCGAAGGTCACCTGCGACGGGCAATCGTTGATGCCGCACAAGATCGACGAGACCATCGCTCGAGTCTGCGGCGCTCAACTTAAGGCGCGGCGGAACAGCAGCCGGCTCAGCCTCGCGACCAAAGGGAAGGGGTGATTCAATGGCTATCCCTACGAAAGGTTTGAATCAGCTCCGCACCCTGTCCGGCCGGGTGGATCAACTCTCCCTGCCCTACCGAAGCTACATGCAGATCACCTGTCTTGAGATGGAGCGGGCCCGGCGGAATATGGAACGCAAAAGCGCCAGCCACAGAGTTGCACTGATCGACACCCGTATCGAAGAGATTGAGAGGTCGAAGCAGGACCTTCTGCTCGCGGTGGCCACCTCCGGCCGTAGCATCCCGGCACGCCGCACCAGTCTCGAACTGAAACCCACCCCCCGATGCAGCACCGGCGGATTCAAGATCCGCTACTGAAAGAGCCAATGCTGACCATCAAGACATCCACTCAAGTCCCTGCCAACCGCCAGCGCAGGAGCTTCCGTTCCAGCCCTGCATCCACCGGCGCTCCACTGGCGAGGGCCGGAGCGCTGCGTCTGATTGCGGCGTGGCTAAGACTGTTCGACGCCGAGTCGCGGCGTCTTTGGCTGGAAGCGCGATGGAGAGCGCACCTGGGACGGGTGCGGACGGTGCAGGTGAGGAGCAGGTCATGACCAATTGCGAGCAAGCAACCATAGCTGCAGGCATCGCCCAGGATGATCCAGGCGTGTCCGTGGCCAGTGGAAGGAATTATCTCTACGCGATCGTGGCAGCCGAGGAAGCGCTGGCCTATCCTTCGTTGGGCGTCGAAGGCAGCGATGTCTACACCATTGCCGACGGCGGCATAGCTGCTGTGGTCAGCCGCTTGACCCGTGCGAAGATTCGGCCGGAACGAGCCAACTTGAAGGCCCATCAGGCCGTGCTCAATCGTCTGATCGCCGACACCACGCCGCTGCCAATGGCTTTCGGCACCATTGCCAACAGCCCTCAAGCTATCCACAAGATTCTGGCGCGGAATCGCCGTGCGTTTGCTGAACAACTCGCACGGGTCGCCGATAAGGTGGAGATGGGATTGCGGGTTACCTGGGATGTTCCGAATATCTTCGAGTACCTGGTCAACACCCACGCGGAACTTCGTTTGGCGCGCGATCGGCTGATGGGCGCCCGTCATGAGTTCACCCAGGAGGAGAAGATTGAACTCGGCCGGATGTTCGACCGCCTGCTCAACGACGATCGGGAGGCCCACATCGCAAAGGTCGAGCGCATCCTCTCTCCGCTGTGCGCGGAATTCAAGGCCAACGCGTGCCGCAACGAGAACGAGGCGATCAATCTGGCTTGTCTGGTAAAACGCGACGCGCAGGAGACTTTCTCCGCCAGCGTGTTTGCCGCAGCCAAGCTCTTCGACAACAACTTCTCCTTCGATTACAGCGGGCCCTGGGCGCCCCATAACTTCGTGGACCTCGACCTGGAGCAGTGATGCTGCTGGTGGATGACATTCTCTTCTTTCCGATCCACAGCATCATGTGGGTGTTCAAGGAAATTGGCGAGATCGCCGAGAAGGAGTTGGCCGGCGAGGCCACGTCGATTACGGAGCAACTCCGGATCCTCTACATGCAACTGGAGACCGGACGAATCACCGAGGCCGAGTTCGAGGCCGGAGAAAAACTCTTGTTAGACCGGCTCGATCTCATCGAGAGCCGCATGGAAGACGAAAGCAACACGGAAGAATCGGACGACGACCAAGCCGAAGAATCCGACCGCCAGGGCGGATCCCTGGCGAGACGCTAGGAAGCGGCGGAATGAACCGGCAGATGCCATCGTTCTTCTCGAAGCAAGGCCTCCAACTCCTGCTGTTCGGGGGCAAGGGAGGAGTGGGCAAAACCACCTGCGCTACGGCTGCCGCGCTGCGCCTCTCGGCGCTGGCGCCAGACCGTTCTATCTTGCTGGTCTCCACCGACCCGGCCCATTCTGTGCGCGACGCGCTCGGCGGATACGCGCCTCCCGGCAAGCTGCAGGTTCTCGAACTGGATGCGCAGCGATGTCTGGCCGAGTTCCGCGAGCGGAACGGCGGCATGTTGCGCGAGATTGCCGCCGCCGGCACCTTCCTGGACGACGAAGACATCAATCAATTTCTGTGCCTCTCTCTGCCCGGCCTGGACGAGTTGATGGCTCTGTTTGAAATATGCTCATGGGTAGAGAGCCGCCAATACGACTGCATCGTGGTGGATACCGCGCCCAGCGGCCATACCTTGCGGCTGCTGGCCATGCCCGAACTGATTCGGCGATGGCTGAGCATGTTGGAGGTGTTGCTGGCCAAGCGCAGGTACATGCGGCGGGTGTTCAGCCGGGATGCCGGTCCGGACCGGCTCGACTTGTTCGTGACCAAGTGGAAGTCCACGCTGCTGTTGACCGAAAAGCTGCTGCGGGATCCGGAGCGCACTCAATTCGTTCCGGTTGCAATCGCCGAGCCGCTCAGTATCGATGAGACCGCCGCTCTGATTCGCGAGCTGAAGATTCGCAAGGTGCCGGTCTCGGAGCTGGTCTTGAATCAGCTTCATCTGGAGTGCGATTGCGACACCTGCACCGCGGTCGGGTCGGCTGAACAGTTTCAAATCGAGGAGCTGCTGAAGGGCATCGAGTCAGCCTGCCCGATATGGGGAATCGGGTTGATGGCGGAAGAGATTCGGGGGCAGCAGTTGCTCGCAGAGTTTTGGGACCACGCGCGCCTGCTTGTGGATGTAGATCGGCGACCAGCCCTCGCGTTCAGCGGCCGCCCGTATTGCGGGCCGCGCGTGCTGGATCCGCCGATATTGCCTTCGGAGCAAATGCAGTTCATCCTCTTTGCCGGGAAGGGAGGCGTGGGCAAGACCACGCTCTCGTGCGTTTCCGCGATTCGCATTGCCCAGGACTTTCCGGACAAGCGCGTGCTTCTGTTTTCCGCCGATCCGGCTCATTCTCTTTCCGCTTGCCTGCAAACCAGGATTGGTCCCCAACCTACTCTGTTGCTTCCCGGGCTGTCGGCCATGGAGATCGACGCCAAAGCAGAGTTTGAAAAACTCAAAGCTCGCTACGCCGAAGACCTCGAACACTTTCTCGAGTCCGTCTCTCGCGGTTTCGATCTGACCTTCGACCGCGTGGTGCTGGAACGCATGTTGGATCTTGCGCCGCCCGGTCTGGACGAGGTGATGGCGCTTACTCGCATCCTCGGTTTTCTGGCTGAGGAACGCTATGACTTCTTCGTCCTGGATTGCGCCCCAACGGGCCACCTGATGCGGCTGCTGGAACTTCCAGAGCTGATCAACGAGTGGCTGAAAGCTTTCTTCAACCTCTTTCTCAAATACGAGCACATCGTACCCATGCCGGGATTCGCGGAGGAGTTGGTGGGCATCTCTCGGAACTTGAAAAAATTTCGCGAACTGCTCCGGAACCCCGCGGCCTCCGCGCTTTACGCAATCAGCATTCCCTCCCGGATGGCGTTGGAAGAGACCAAGGGCCTGGTTGCAGGCTGCGATCGTATGGGCATCGCCGTTCCCCTGATGTTCATGAATCTGATGACGCCGCCGTGTGATTGCCACTTGTGCCGGGGGCTGCGCCGGAGGGAGTCGGCGATGACCAGGGAATTTCTGAAGGCATTCCCGGAGATGCAGCAGGTCCAGGTCTACCGCCAGCCGGAAATCGCCGGCCTTATGCAGTTGAAAAGGCTCGGAGAGAGCCTCTACGCGGCCGCCGGACAGGAGTTGACCGACTGTGTCTCAGCCTGACGTCATTGCCGGTCAAGACCGCTTCGCGCCAGAACTTCGCGAGCTCGAGGAGAACCAGCGCGTCTCCATCTGCGAGGTCCTGGATCGCGTGCTGAACAAGGGTGTCGTCGTGGCCGGCGAAATAACCATCTCGGTGGCCGGCGTGGACCTTGTTTACCTGGGCCTGCAAGTGGTATTGACCTCGGTCGAGACTGCCCGAACCCTCCAAAACGGTCATTCGGCGGGCGGGCTTGCAATCGATATAGGAAAGAGGAGAAGCCTTGCAACTGCTTGAACCCACGCACGTTGAGTCCGATTCGATTCGGGACTTTGCCCTGGTCATGCAGCAGGAGGACAGGATCCAGCGGCGCGAGCACGGCGGGACCCCATGCCGTGCCCGCCTCGAGTTGGACCCGGACCAGGTGAAGAACGGGCTGGGAGCGCTGGTCCTCACCGTGGTCAAGCTGCTGCACGAATTATTGGAGCGCCAGGCGCTGCGACGTATTGACGCTGGCTCGCTTACGGAAGAACAGATCGAGAAGCTGGGTCTGACGCTGATGCGGCAGGCAGAAGAGATTGACCGAATGCGCAGGGAGTTCGGGCTCGAAGAGGAGGACCTTAATCTCGACCTGGGTCCCTTAGGAAAGCTTTGCTAAAAGAGGAGATACACCATGGCCCAGCAGTCAGTTCCACACGCGTTGCAGAGTTCAAGTTTGTCGGATGTCCTTGAGCGGGTGCTCGACAAGGGCATCGTGATCGCCGGCGATATCAAGATCAAGATCGTGGATATCGAGTTGCTCTCCATCCAGATTCGGCTTGTGATCTGCTCGGTCGACAAAGCCAAGGAGATGGGCATGGACTGGTGGGTCAACAACCCGGTCTTTTGCAGCCAGGCTCCTCAGGGACAACTGGAGGCTTCGCTGGCAAAGTTGGACGAGCGGCTGGCGAGGATGGAGGCTTCATTGCCGGGTGTGCCGATCCAGGCCTGATCGTTTTGGAACGTGGTCGGTCGCTGTAGGGCTTGTATGTAATTGAAGGATGGTGGCCAGGGACGGGATCGAACCGCCGACGCCGGCCTTTTCAGGGCCGCGCTCTACCACTGAGCTACCTGGCCTTGGCATGGAGCGCCGGTTCGGGACAGCCAAGTGTAACCCGCGGCGAAAGCAGGACATCCGCGCATAACTGCATTTCGGCGGGTTCCAGCGTCGTTTCGAGTATATCAATCCATTCCATCGATCGCCAAACCAAAGCGCAACCAAGGCCGGCGGCGCTCAGGGGTGAAACCAGCCTGCGCAACCTCGCGCCGCAATACTCTATGCTGCGGGTTCTTCCCGACCATGCGGCGCGGTATGCTGAGTGTCGATAAGTTATTTGCGGAGAGACGCATGACTCGCATTCGCCGCACCACGGCGCGCTTGCTGGTTGCAGTGATTGCCGCGGCCGGGATCACGCTGCCCGCAGCGGTTTTGATCTCCTGCACAGGCCCGTCACAAACCAACACGCAGTTCCGGCAGCATGTGCCGACCGCGGCCGAGACCCGCGCTGAGAATCACCTGAATGCGGCGAAGCACTACGGTATGCCCGAGCTGTACGCGTTTCTCGAGCCGTTCCCCAAGGGCGGCGACCTGCACATGCATCTCTCGGGCGCGGTGTACGCGGAGACGCTTATCGCCGAGGCGGCGCGGAAGGGACTGTGCGTGGCGCCGGTGGATGCGGGAAAGCCGGCGAACCCTATTGGCAAGGATGCGGTGCAGTTTGTTCCGCCGGTGGGCGGGTCGCGCTGCGGTGCGGGAGCTGTCCCGGCTTCCACAGCGCTGACGAATCAGGCACTGTATGACAACCTGATCGACAGCTTCTCCATGCGCGCGTTTGTGCCATTTGAGGGGATCAATGGGCACGACCAGTTCTTTTCGACGTTCGATCGGTTTGGCGGGCTGTGGGACTTTGCGGGCGAGTGGCTGGATGAGGTTGCCACGCGCGCGGCCGCGCAGAATGAGCAGTACCTGGAGATCATGCAGACGCCGCCTTTCTCGAACGCGGCGAAGCTTGGGAATCAGATCGGCTGGCCGGCGGGGTCCGAAAAGAGCGTGACCCCGCAGACGCTGGCTGGGCTGCGCGACAAGTTGCTGGCGGCGGGTCTGCGCAGTGAGGTTGCGGTCGACGAGAAAAACTTCGCCGATGCCCAGGCCGCGCGTGAGTCGATGGAGCACTGCGACGGAGGGGGCGTAGCGAGTCCGGCGTGCGGTGTGAGGATTCACTTCCTCTACCAGGTGCTGCGCGGACATCCGCCGCAGCAGGTATTTGCGCATGCGCTGCTCGGCTTTGAGGTGGCTTCGGTTGACCGCGACGTGGTGGGGATCAACTTTGTGATGCCGGAGGACGGTGAAATCTCCATGCGGGATTATCACCTGCAGATGCAGATGCTCGACTACCTGCACAGCGTGTACCCGAAGGTGCATATCTCGCTGCACGCCGGAGAGCTCGCGCCGGGGCTGGCGCCGCCCGAGGGTTTGAAGTTTCATATCCGCGAGGCGGTCGAACTCGGCCACGCCGAGCGCATCGGCCACGGCGTCGATGTGCTTTACGAGGACCATCCCTTCGATCTACTGAACGAGATGGCTGCCAGGCACGTCGATGTCGAGATCAACCTCACCTCCAACGACGGAATTCTGGGTGTCAAAGGCAGCGACCATCCGCTGGCCGCCTATCTCGCTGCGCATGTCCCCTTCTCGCTTTCCACCGACGACGAGGGCGTCTCCCGCATCGACCTGACGCACGAGTACGCCCGCGCAGTCGACGAGCAGGACCTCAGCTACGTCGACCTCAAGCACTCCGCGCGCGATTCGCTGGAGCACAGCTTCCTGCCGGGCGAGAGCCTGTGGGCCCAGCCCGACGATTACGACCACTTGAAGTCAGTCTGCAATGCCCACGGCGGCACACCATCGAGCGCCTGCAGCCAGTTTCTGAATGCGAACGAGAAGGCTGCTCAGCAATGGGAGCTGGAGCGCAGGTTCGCTGCGTTCGAGGCCAATCTGCGATGATGCTCGCGGACCGCGAATGGAACGCAATTCGGAGGTGACGGCCTGCGCGGCTTTAGAAGGTGCTGAAAAAGCCGTCTGCGCCGCAAACAGTGACCTCAGCGGCTAAAGCCGCGATGGTTATGCGGCGTTTACGGCACGGATAAATCCGTGCCCTTAAGCAAAGCGGCCTTTTTCAGCATCCTCTTTAGTGCGATTGCTTCACCAGCGGCTCAAGGATGTCATCCAGCGTATCGGGAACACCTGCGACCCGGTCCAGCACCGGATAGCGCTCACCACCGTGATAGTCCAACTTCAGCAGCTTGTAGTACCCGGTGTTCTCGACGATCAGCTCGATCGCCGGTGCGTCGGCTCCGTCCGCGTCGTGCACCGCGGCCCGTAGCAATGCCGGAGTGAAGCCGCGCCCGTTGACCGCGACCAGTCTCATGCCCGGCGCCAGTCCGGCCTGGTCCGCCGGGCCACCCTTCAACACATCGGACAGCGCTCCCGCCGGATTTACCTGCAACCCCAGAGAGAACCAGAAATTCACCGTCCCATTCTGCGTATTCTCCATCTCGCTCCATAGGTTCGGCCGCGGCTGGTACGCCAGCTTGTAACCACCGTTCTCGATCCCGCCCAGCGGAGCGTGTGCCTGGTTTGTATCCAGCCGCTGGCGCAGGAAGCCGGCCCAATCGTTGGGCACCACCGCGTTCAGACCAGTCACGATGTCGGCAAAGGTGTAGGGCACGACCTGCGCAGGGGTGTTCCCACCCAACCCTTCGAACTTCGCCAGAAAATCATCCAGGCTCTTCTTCCCGCCGGACATCTTTCGGATGGTGGTGTCGACATCGAGCCACAGCAACGCGCTTTCGTCATAAAAATCTGTGTATCTCCGCCAATTGTTCCAACCTCCGCCTGCTCCGTAGAGCACTTGCGCCGTGGTGGCCGTATCCTGCAGGTCGCGCCACGTGCGTCCGGGCCAGTTGTCAAGGGTTGCGGCCCTCTCCGCCAGCCTCCCGCGGAACTGCTCCGGCGTCCAGATACCCGAGCGCACGGCCAGCAGGTCGCCGAGATACTGGGTCAAGCCCTCGTAGACCCAGAGCAGGTCGCCCTCCATCGGCTTCTGGTAGTCGCTGGTCGCAAGGCCCGCCGGCCGCCGGTACTTGCCGTTCCAGCTATGAGTGAATTCATGTGGCAGCAGGCTTCCGGCCAGCAAAAACTGATCGGGCTCGATGAAGGTGTTTGCGGCAACACGGTCGTCGCTCGATTCATGATGCTCCAGGCCGAAGTGCGCCACCGAGTCGCTGAGCGTTACCAGGAAGTGATACTCGCCATAGTGCCGGCTCTGGTAGAGCGCACCGGTTTCGCGCACCAGCCGGCTGAAGTTTTCCACTCGCTCCGGCGGCAGATTGAGGTCCTCGGGCCCATCCGCAGCCAGGTCGAGAAAATGCTTCGGCGCAATCTCCGGCGCCAGCGCAACTTCCTTGAAATACCTGCCCGCCAGCACCGGTGAATCCACCAGCGTCTCCAGGCTCACCGGCTCGAACGAAACGGAGTATGTGGGCGCGTCAACGCTTGGAGTTTCGCGTCGATGGAGTGCCGTGCCAAACTGCCAGGCCGACGGCAGCGTGATCGACGGCGCTACCCTCACATCGGCCGCGTCCATTCCTTCCGGATACAAGACGACCTCATTCCAACTCAGCACTGCCAGGTTTTCGCTGGTCGAAGCTCCGGCTGAGAATCCGACCGGCGCCGCCGTGGCGAGAAAATCCAGCTTGATCTCAAGCTCCGTGCACCCCTCTGGCACCGTCAGGTGGAACGCGTACATATCCACCTTGTCCCGTTCCCACTTCACCCTCCGGTCACTTCCTGGCATGCAGGCCTGCTCATTCGCCGCTCGCGCCACAATCGCCAGGCCCGCCATGTCGTCGATCGGCCCCGTCGGTCCGTGTTCGCCAGGGATCCATTCCGGATAAACCAGTGTCAATTGCCCGGGAGACACAGCCATCGTCTCAGTCGCATGGATCAGCTTGCGCGGGGCGTCGGTCAAGTCCACGCTGAGCGCGATCTCCCGCGCGACCGGCGCCTGCGCCATCGCTGCTGCAAAGGCTGGAAGGAGCAGCAGGCCGCGGACAAACTTCTGCAAAATGACCATTCTTCCCTCTGCAACCAAGTGTAATCGCAATCGAAATAGCACTCGACGGACAACCCGCCGGGTGAATATGCACTCAGACCTAGAGTGGGCGTCGCATTTGCGCTGCTTGCATGGAGGTTGACATGATTCATCGAACAATAGGTTTTGCGAGCTTGGCATTTGCGTGTGCGCTGTCGCTCGGCAGCACGCTAACGGTGCAAGCGCAGGACCAGAGCACCACCACAAAGGACCAGACGACTACCACGAGGACGGAGACGCAGTCGAGTGATTCCTCAAACTGGCAGGCACCGCGCGGCTACGACGAGGCTTATCCGGAGAACGGGACGCCGAATATGGTGGCCCGGCAGGGATATGCTGCCGGCTTCAGCCAGGGCCAGGCAGACGCTTCGCAGGGCAAGAAGTTCAAACCGACGGAAAACGATGCATATGCTCACGCGAAGATCCCCAAGGGCATGGACAAGGATGCTTTCAAGATGCAGTTCCGCGAGTCGTTCGTCAAGGGATATACGGCCGGATTCAAGAAGGTATAGCCGCGCCTTCGGGATGCGAGAATGCAAGAGAAGGGCCGACGATTCCGTCGGCCCTTTTACATTGGCTAACGCAGCTACTCTGGCGCTCTTCTCGACAAACTTACGAACCGCGTGGCAAGTGGTAGGACCAGCGGGGTAAGATTGCTGCGAGCCTGTTTTTGATGCGAGGAGATGCGATGAAGATTGCGGTGGGAGTGCGGTTGGCGGCGGTTGGTGCAGTGATCTGGGCGGGGATGGCCTCTGTCCCGGCGATGGCGGCGGGCAAAGTCTGCGACGTGAAGACCTATGGCGCCAAGGGCGATGGCACCACCAAGGATACGATCGCGGTGCAGAAGGCGATCGACGAGTGCACGGCGGGGAAGGGAGGCGGAACAGTGGAGGTTCCGGCTGGAACCTACGTGATTGCGCCGATCGTGCTGAAGAGCAACATGACGCTGCATCTGGCGAAGGACGCTACCCTGCTGGGATCGCCGGACATGACGGACTATTCCAAGGTAGTGTTTGCGCGGCATCCGACGGTGCAGCCGCTGGTGGGTTCGGTGAATGCCGAGAACATCACGATCAATGGCGAGGGCACCATCGATGGCAACGGCCACATCTGGTGGGACTATGTGCGCGGCGTGAGAAATTCGGGAGTTTTGGGGACCGATCATCCGCGGCCGATGGGTGTGGTCTTCGACCACTCGAAGCACATCAGGATGGAGGGGGTAACGGTGCAGAACTCGGGGTTCTGGCAGATCGTGCCGTACTACGCGGATGACCTGGTGTTTCGGAACCTCCGCGTACTTGCGCCGCTTTCGCCCAACACGGACGCGATCGATCCGTTCAGCTCGAGCAATATCGTGATCGATCACGTGTTTGCGAGCACCGGGGATGACAACGTCGCAATCAAGAGCGGGGAGATCAATTCGCCGGGACCGGACGACCCCAGCAAGAACATAACCATTACCGATTGCACGTTCGAGCGGGGGCACGGGATATCGATCGGCAGCGAGATTGCCGGCGGAGTGCAGAATGTCCACGTGGAGCGGGTCAGCTTCAAGGGGACCGACAATGGGATCCGGATCAAATCGGCGCGCGACCGCGGGAACGATGTCTCGAACATCTCGTACAAGGACATCACGATGGAGAACGTGAAGATCGCAATCTACATTACTGAGTTCTATGCGTCGAAGGACCCCGAAGGGGAGGTGCCGGCGGAGCCGGTGACGCGGCTGACTCCGAAGTTCCACGACATCACGATGGAGAATGTCACGGCTACTGGAAGCGGTGTAGCCGCGTCCATTGTGGGGCTTCCTGAGTCGCCGGTGCTGGGGCTGACGTTGAAGAACGTGCATCTCGAAGGGAAGACAGGGATGTCGATTGCCTACGCCAAGGTGACGATGGACAACGTAACCGTGAAGGCAGATACGGGCGAAGCAATCAAGGTCGCGCCGACGGCTACGGTAACGCGGAAATAGGCCCGGCGGTGGTTGGACCAACAGAGTAGGATGCTGCGGGTATGGATCTGGACGAGGTGGCGATATGAAGATCGCGACGAGAACATGGGTGGCGGCGGTTGCAGTGGTGTTGGCGATGTCGGCGGCGCCGGCCATGGCGGCCGGTAAGGTATGCGATGTGAAGCAGTACGGCGCGAAGGGGGATGGCACAAGCAAGGACACGGCCGCGATCCAGAAGGCGATCGATGAGTGCTCAGCAGGCAAAGGCGGCGGAACGGTGGTGCTGGAGGCGGGCACGTATATGAGCGCGCCGATCCTGCTGAAGAGCAACATGACGCTGGAACTGAAGAAAGGCGCGACGCTGCTGGGCTCTCCGGACCATGACGACTATCCGGAGATTACGGAGTTCCGCGAGCAGGGACACCAGGCGCTGGTGAGCGCGGTGAACGCGGAGAACGTGGCCATCACGGGCGAAGGCGTGATCGATGGCAACGGCGCGTCCTGGTGGCACATGTTTGGCCCGCCGCCGGGAGCTGGCGGACCGGGGGCAGCAGGGCCGGGGGCCGGAGCGCCGAGAGCTAGCGGGCCGGGAGCTGGTGCGCCGGGGGCAGTTGGGCCGGGAGCCGGAGCGCCGAGAGCCGGAGGGCCGGCAGTTGGAGCACCGGGAGCAGCAGGGCCGGGAGCTGGGGCGCCGGGTGCGGGTGGGTTCGCTCGGCGAGCGGAGCGGCCGCGGCTAATCGTGTTCGACCACTGCAAGCATGTGTCGCTGACCGGCGTCACGGTGCAGAACTCTCCTTCCTGGACGGTGGTGCCGTACTACTCGGACGACGTGGCGATACGGCACGTCCGCATAACGGCGACGCTGCCTTCGCCGAACACGGACGCGATCGATCCGTTCAGCTCAAGCAACGTGGTGATCGACCACGTGTATGCGGACGTGGGCGACGACAATGTGGCGATCAAGAGCGGTCAGCCCGGCTCGCAGGGAGGGGACGCTCCGAGCAAGAACATTACGATCACCGACTGCACGTTTGACCACGGGCATGGGGTGTCGATCGGGAGCGAGATCGCCGGCGGCGTCGAAAATGTCCGCGTGGAGCGCGTCAGCTTCAAAGGGACGGATCAGGCGATTCGAATCAAGGCGAATCGCGACCGCGGAAATGATGTCAGCAACATCTCGTACAAGGACATCACCATGGATGGGGTGACGAAGGCATCGATTTCGATCAGTGAGTACTACCCCCAGGTGATGCCTTCGGGACCGGTTGCGGCCCAACCCGTGGGACCGCTGACTCCGCACTTTCACAACATTCGCATTGAGAACGTGAAGGGTGTGAACGCGGCGTGGGCGGGCGCGATCGTGGGGCTGCCGGAGTCGCATGTGGACGACATTGTGCTGAAGAACGTCAATATTCAGGCCAAGAAGGGGCTGCAGATCGGATATGCGGATGTTACGGCCGATGGACTGATTATTTCGACGACCGACGGCAGTCAGCCGATCACGTTTGGGCCCGAGGGGAAGATTATTGAGGCCAAGAAATAAAGCGCGTCAACAACGGATGACGGGATCGAGCGCGGCCTGAACCTCGGCCGCGCTTTTTCCTGCAATTCGCAGGGTCTTGCTGCGGCTGGTTGCTCCGCTGACCAGGCTGATCCGGGAACGCGGGATGCGCAGGCGCTCGGCGAGGAAGGCGATGAGAGCGTCGTTGGCCCGGCCATCCGTGGGCGGCGTGGTGAGGGAGATCTTCAGCGCGCCGTCGTGGACTCCAGTAACCGCGTTGGCGCGGGCGCCAGGGTGCACGCGGACGGGCAAGGTGCAGCCGTCGGGTGTCTCGCGAAGGGTGATCGGCGGGTTCATTCGTTGCCCGGAATGCGTGGCGGATATTGGCGTTTGCCGAAGAGGGCGGTGCCGATGCGGACGCAGGTGCTGCCTTCCTCGACGGCGGCGGTGAAGTCGTTGGACATGCCCATGGAAAGCTCGGTGAGCGTGGCGCAGGCGGCGAGCGATCGGTCGCGCAGGCGGCGGAGTTCGCGGAAGTAAGGGCGTGCGGGCTCGGGATCCTCCGACCAGGGAGGCACGGTCATCAGGCCGGCGGGGATGAGCGATTCAAGCGGGGCGAGGTTAGCCAGCAGCGCGGGCAGCTCTGCGGGCGCGATGCCGTGCTTGGACTGCTCGTGGCTGAGCTTGACCTCGATGAGGATAGGAAGCTTCTTGCCGAGAGCGGCAGCGGCAGCGTTCAGGCGCGTTGCGATCTTCAGCGAATCGACCGAGTCGATGGCGTCGAAGAGTTCGGCGGCGCGGGCGGTCTTGTTCGACTGGAGCGGGCCGATGAGATGGAACTCGGCATTGGCGAGGTGGCTGAGTGCGGCAGACTTCTCCTGCCACTCCTGCACACGGTTTTCGCCGAAGAGACGCAGGCCGGCGGCGTGGGCCTCCAGGATTGCCTCGGGGGGATGCATCTTACTGACGGCCATCAGGGCGACTGCGGAGTCGGGACGGCTGGCGCGGCGGCAGGCGTTGGCGATCTGTTCCCGGATGCGGGCGAGATTTGCGGCGAGTGGCATCCTAGAAGCATCTTATGGGTTTTCAGGAGGGTTGTGGATGGGCGAGCGCGTGTGGCCGATTGGGTTGCTGATTGGGTCGAATCTGTTTATGACCTTTGCGTGGTACGGGCACCTGAAGTTCAAAGAAGTGGCGCTGTGGAAGGTGATTGCGGTGAGCTGGGCGATCGCGTTCTTTGAGTACTGCCTGCAGGTGCCTGCCAACCGGATGGGCTCGCAGGTGTATTCGGTGGACCAGTTGAAGGTGATCCAGGAGGTGATCACGCTGAGCGTGTTTGGCGTGTTCAGCGTGTATTACTTCGGCGACCGGCTGCACTGGAACCACGCAGTGGCATTCGGATGCCTGGTGGCGGGCGCGTTTTTTATGTTCCACAAATTCTAAGGGGCCGATGCGCTTGTTTTCGCATCGACCCCTCGGAGTGAAAAGGCAGGCGGCCGAAGTGCGTGCTGCCCCGGTGGCTAGTTGAAGATTGCGCCCACGGTGTCGTTGGTCGTCAGCGTGACGGTGCAGCTATTGGGGCCGGCTGCCGTGACCGTCCCTTGCGCCGAGCAGTTGTAGGACCATCCGCCGAAGTTGGCCCCGGTCTTGGGCGCGGTGAGGGTGACCGTGGTGCCAACGGGATAGGTCGCGGTGCAGACCGAGCCGCCAGTGCCTCCGTTCAGAGCCCAGCCTGGGCCGCAATGGATCACGTCCGGTGTACCGGTAGAAGACGAAGCGGTGATCTCCCAATTGGCGGTGTTCAAGCCTTCGTTGTACACCGTCAAAGTGGACAGAAGCGCGGGCGACTGCGTGCCCGGATAGCATGTACCCGGGGTTGGCGGGTTGCCGGTGGGGTTGGGGAGAGTCAGTGGGCAGTTGAATACCGCGGTGGCGGTCTGGATGGTGCCGTCACTGGGATTGGTTGCTTCCGCAATGATGGTGACGCTTCCACTTCCGTAAGCCGTGACCAGGCCGGCGCTGGCGCCCGAATTGCCACCGGCGTTGCTGTCAACGGGGAAGACGCTGGGGAAGGTGGAGATCCAGGCAAGGTTGGGCGAGTTGGTCAGGTCGCGAACGTAGGGAGCGGTGGAGTAGGTCCCGATCGCCAGGAACTGCCCGGTGCCCTGCAGATTGTCCACGGTGATCGAGGCGGGAATAACCGTGAGCGAGAGCAGCGGCTCCGGCGGGGGAGTGGCTGAAACCGCGATGGTCGCGTTGCTGGACACCACAGTGCCGTCGGTGTTGGTCAATTCGGCCGTGACGGTGGTGGTGCCTGCGCTGACACCCGTGGCCAGTCCGGTGGCGTTGACGGAGGCAACGGTGGGAATGCTGGAGCTCCACTTGATCTGGGCGGAGTTGGTGACGTCGGTGAGGAGGCCGCTGGTTCCGGAGGTGGCGAGCGCGATGAACTGCCCGGTTTGGCCGGACGCCGACAGCGCCTGAGAGGCCGGTGTGATGGTCACCGCGGTGTACTTCTCGGTGGTCCCGCCGAGCACGTTGAGTGTCGCTGTGCCTGCCACCACGGTTCCGGTTGTGGCGTTGATATAGAGGGCAGTAATGGTGGCAGCTCCCTGACCGACGGCTGTGGCCAGCCCGGAGTTGGCGCCGATGGTGGCGATCTGGGTGCTGCTGGAGTTCCAGACCACCTGGTTGGTGAGATCGACCGTAGCGCCGGAGGAAGTGGTCCCGATGGCGATGAACTGGCTGGTCTGGCCGGGCGAAGCGACTGTCTGATTGCCGGGAATGATTGCAAGCCCAGAGACACTTGACCCGGCTGCGGTGATGGTGGTCGCGGGGAGGCTTACCGTCAGGTCTGAGGTTGCGGTGATTCCGTTGGACTCTGCGATGACCTGGGTGTAGCCGGCACCCAATGCGGTCGCGAGCCCGGCGGAGTTGATGGTCGCGACACTGGGGTTGGTCACCGACCAGGTCACCGAGCCGGTGACGTTGGAGGTGGTGGGAAGACCAGTCCCCATCTGGCTCTGACCCGAGGCGGTGTACTGCGCGGTCTGCCCCACCGCGGTCAAGACGACGGTGCCTGCGGTGGGCATAATGGCGATGGACTTCAGCGCGTTGCAACCGGCAAGCGAAAGGACGACCGGCAATGCCAGAATTGGGAATAAGGACGCAAAGCGACGCGGGATCATCAGGAAATCTCCTGCAGCAAAGCTACTAAGTGCCTGCGGGAGAGCACCATTCCACTTTAGCCAGCGGCCTGCAACTTTCGTGCGAGGTGTCTATTTTGAGTGCCGGGGTGGGCCTCCCCCCTTCCCCCGCGGGGTACTATTTTGGTCAAAGTCTAGATAACATTGCGGTTCGACGTTTGTATATACAATTGCGCATTGATGGTAAACGACTTGCGGGTGCGTATATACGGCGCTGTATAGACTTTTGTTAGTTTTTCACCTCTGAGGTTTGGCAGGCTCCAGGTCCGGTCCGAAACTCGCTCGGGCACCCGTTCGACTTCGCTCAGGGCAGGCTGCTGGGCTGTGTTTGGGCCTTCTTTAATTGTACGGGTGGTGTCAAGGATTTCGGTGCAAAACGAGGCTGGTGATGTGGGAGGGAAAGAGCGAATCACAGAGATCACAGAGGAGAGGAGAGAACACAGAGAATTTGGGTGGGAGGTGAGAGTGGGGTCGGCGATGGTCTCGCGGGCGTAGACCTTGAGGGGGCGGTTTGGAGCTGTGGGGACTGGCCAATACGGAGATTCTGAGCCAGAATCGGCTCAGAATGACGACGGGTAAGGCTCAGAATGGCACCCGTTGAGTGATGCGGATCGTTTATTGCGCCGCGGGTGGTGCTGTGGGTTGGGCGGCGGGGACGATGGGTCATCTCTGGGTCAGCGCTGGGTCATCTCTGGGGTGGATCGACTGGGTTGTACTTCTTAGCCAGCTCGGTTGTCGACGTCACGTCCGCTGCCGGCGGATTGACCGCTTTTTCCACCTCGACGCCGAAGACGTAGCTTGGCCCAAACATGTTGCCGGTGAAGATCACCATTTTGTTGTCCGGCGTGAAGCGCACGTTGGGCTCTTCGTGGTAGTTGTGGTGCGACATGTTGACGAGATGTTCGGTGTGGAATACGCCGGGCTGCCAGAAGTCCGGCGAGTTGACAGCGAGGGAATCGCCGCGGACCATCTGCGGACGGAAGAGCTCGATCCACGCGCAATCGCGGGCGGTTGGTCCCTGGCCGGGGAAGGTGCCGTCGCCGGTGAAGAGGGAGAGGTCCTTGGTGACGTTGACGTGGATGGAGCCGTCGTCGCGCCCCGTGTGATAGGCGAAGCGCTGGCCGGTCTTCACGTTGTAGCCGGCGACGAAGTTGGAGTCGGCGTTCCTGGGATAGTCCCACTGGTACCAGATGGTCTCGCCGTCGGGTCCCCAGAACTCGTGGCCCCAGATCTCCATGTACATGGTGCGTTTGTGAATGAGGGTGTTGTGAGTACCGTCGGTGTGGATCATCCAGATGCGGTCGACATCCTGCCATATGCCCTCGTGGCAGTACATGAGGAGGCTGGGCTCGGTGGGCGAGAAGAGGAGATGGTTGACCCAGTCGGTGGAGTGCAGGAGGGGCTTGACGTCGCCGGGCTTCTCTCCGTTGGGGCCGGGCTCGAGGCGGAGGGTGAAGAGGACGAGGGGCAGGCGGGCGGTGAGGCGCGCGACCATCATTGCGCTCTTGTTGGGGGGCTGATAGTGGGGGCCCTGGGCTGCGCTTCCGACGCGATTGTCCGGATTTCCGGCCGCCCCGGGGGCTGCGCCGGCAGGTTGCGCGGGGAGGTTGGAGCCATATTGCCTGCCTGCGTCGTCGCCTTCGACGTAGGTTCCGGCGATGAGGGTTTCGTCCGCATTGACGCTGACGACCGACCAGCCGGAGGTGTTGGGTAGATGAGGCACGACAGCCAGTTTGCGGATGGCGCCGGAGTTGGTATCCGCTTTGTAGACCGTGATGATGCGGTTCGCGTCGGTGGTGGTGTAGAAGACGCTGTTGGTTTTGTGGCCGGCGACGAGGATATGGACGACTCCGGGATCGCGGCCGCTGGCGGGGGTGCCGTCGGGCTGCTTCGGGTTGGCGACGAGAAGCTTGGTGGTGCGCGTGGCGAGGTCGAGCACGTGGATGCCGTCGGGCGCGGAGTAGATCATTTGCTTGTTGTCGGGCGTGTAGCCGTTGATGTTGAAGTAGAAGGCGCCGGAGTTGGGCTCGTCGGAGAGGCGCCAGACGCGATGGCCGGTGTCTTTATCGACCCAGGAGCGCGGGGGCATGGGGTCGCCGGGGTGGGTCTGCGCGATGCAGGCGAGCGGAAGCAGGGCTGGCGCAAGCAATACGGCGAGGGCAGTGATTGGGTTGGGGCGCATGACTTCTCCTTGAGACGGCTGCATCCGGAAAAAAGACGCGAACAGTTAGGCCGGGATCCACGAGCGCGGAATTCGCCCGGCACAGCGAGAGAGGTGCGGCCGTGCGAATCGCAGAAGAGTTATACACTGCGGCGTATTCGATTGGGAAATTCTTCCGAGGGGGAATTGGGCACTTCGTGCCGTTCTCGACGCTTCGCGTGAGGAACAGGCAACGGCGAAGGCGAACTACGGAGATTCTGAGCCAGAATTGGCTCAGAATGACGACGGGGAATGGAGAAGCAGATTCCCTTCGGGAATGACAGACAAAGGGGAATGACAAACAAAAGGAAAACGACGAGGCCGTCGCGGAAGTTGTTCCGCTGGCGGCCTCGCGAACGTCAGGGTTCGAGGTTGAGGGTACAAGGTAGGGCGTACAGTGTTGCAGCGCTGCAGACCTCACCTGACACTTGGGGGTCCCGTGGGGAGTGTGGAACCACAAGATCAGCGATAGCCGTAGGGGCGATTGAAACTTTTACGTTTGCGAGTTTCATAACGGCCCTCCCGACTACACACGAATGAACACAGGTGAGGGAAAGCGTGTTGTGCGCAACTTTTGCGCGGCGGCGGTGTAGCGCGGGCGGGTGGCGCGGGCGAGGAGAGTGGCGTAGAAGGGACACATGCAGATTTTGACTTCGGCGGAGATGAACGCGGCGGACCGGCGGACGGCGGAGGAGTGTGGCGTGCCGCTGGCGGAGTTGATGGAGAATGCGGGCGGGGCGGTGGCGGGCTTCTGCCTGCGACGGTACGCGGCGGCGGAGCGGGTGGTGGCGCTGTGCGGCAAAGGCAACAATGGCGGCGATGGGTTGGTGGCGGCGCGGGTGTTGGCGGCGGCGGGCGTGGACGTGGAAGTGCTGCTGCTGGGGCGCGGGGATGAGGTGAAGGGCGAGGCGGCGGTGGCGCTGCGGCGGTTGCGAGAGGACGCTCCGGAGGTTGAGGTGAGGGAGGTGGTGGACGAGGCGGCGCTGGCTGCGGCGAGTGGCGGGTTGGAGCGGGCGGAGTTGGTGATCGATGCGGTGGTGGGGACGGGGTTCAAGCCGCCGTTACCACCCCAGCGAGCAGAAGCAGCTCGCCGGGGGCCCGGTCTGCGAGGACTGGCGGCGTCGGTGCGGGAGATGGTGGCGAAGGTGAACGCGGTGGTGGTGGCGGTGGACCTGCCGAGCGGGTGGGATGCGGATTCGATGGAGCAGAGGGCGGAAGGGGCGTTTCGCGCGGACGCGGTGGTGACGTTTACGCGGCCGAAGCTGGCGCATATGTTTGGAAGCTTGACGGGCTCAAGTAAGAACGGCGGGGCATTTGGGCCGGTGGTGGTGGCGGAGATTGGATCGCCGGATGCGGCGGTGGTTTCGGCGAGCGGGTTGAGCTGGGCGGGAGCGGCGAAGGCGATTGCGGAGCGGCCGCGGGACGTGAATTCGAACAAGGGGATGTACGGGCATGTGCTGGTGGTGGGTGGGAGCTATGGAAAGGCGGGCGCGCCGGCGATGGCGAGCCTGGCGGCCCTGCGCGCGGGTGCGGGGCTGGTGACGGCGGCGGTGCCGGGCGAGATTGTGAGCGACATAGGCCGGGTGGCGCCGGAGTTGATGGTGGTGGCGCTGCGGGAGTTTGGCGCGGTGGAAAAAGCGGATGCCGGATTTGGCACCGCTTCAGTTGCAAATATGGAGAAGGAGCGGCTGGAGCGGATATTGAAGGGGATCAAGGTGGTGGCGGTGGGGCCGGGGTTGGGACAGGAAGGGACGACCCCGGAGTTTGTGCGTGGATTGGTTGCAGATTGCAAGCTGCCGATGGTGGTGGACGCGGATGCGCTGAATGCGTTTGCGGGGCGGGCGGATTTGCTGGATGGAACGGGGCGGGTGATGGTGCTGACGCCGCATCCGGGAGAGATGGCGCGGCTGGCGGGAATGACGGTGAAGGAAGTGGAAGCGGACCGGGTGGGGCTGGCGCGGCGGTTTGCGACGGAGCATAAACTGACGCTGGTGCTGAAGGGATGGCGGACGCTGGTGGCGCATCCGGATGGGCGGGTGGCGGTGAATACGAGCGGGAACCCGGCGATGGCGAAGGGTGGGAGCGGAGACATCCTGACGGGGATGGTGGCGGCGATGCTGGCGCAATTTCCGGACGATGTGGCGCGGGCGGCGGAGGCGGCGGTGTATTTGCATGGGCTGGCGGGAGATTTTGCGGCGCGGGCAATGGATGAGCATACGGTTCTTGCTACCGATACGGTTACACATTTGGCGGATGCGTTCCGGTACCGGGTGAAGGATGCGGGGATGACGTGGATTTGCGGGGTGAGGGAGTAGCCAAGCGAATCACAGAGAACACAGAGGAACAGAGAGAACACAGAGATTTTGTTGAAGAAAGGATATGGATGAAGGAGAGGCGGTTCAGGACGCGGTCGGTGGAGGGGACGCTGGAGTTGGGGGAGCGGATTGCGGAGATGCTGACGGCGGGGCTCCAACAACAGCAGCACGGGCTGGTGGTGATCCTGCGCGGCGAGGTGGGGGCGGGGAAGACGACGCTGGTGAAGGGGATTGCGGCGGCCCTGGGCGCGGCGGCGGAGGATGAGGTGACCAGCCCGACGTTCACGATCGTGCACGAATACGCCGGGACTTCAGTCCGGCTGTTTCATCTGGACCTGTACCGGTTGGAGACGGAGGAACAGATTGCGGTGCTGGGGCTGGATGAGATGGCGGGATATGAGAACGCGCTGGTGCTGGTGGAGTGGGGCGAGCGGTTCGAGAGCGTGGTGAAGATGGCGGGTGGTGAGATCTATATGGAGCACGGCGAGGGGGATGAGCGGGGGCTGATTGTGAGGCTGAAGGATTAGGGCGGGCGAACGTCTTACATCCCATCCATCGCGTGAGGCCGCGATGAATGGGGCACCCGGGCGGTAGCGGACGATAGAAGCAGATTCCCTTCGGGAATGACAAACAAAAGAGCAAGGGCAAAAGCAGATTCCCTTCGGGAATGACAAACAAAAGAACGACAAACAAAAGAGCAAGGGCAAAAGCAGATTCCCTTCGGGAATGACAAACAAAAGCATGACAAACAAAAGCATGACAAACAAAAGAGAGGACTGCGGGATCAGGCGGCGGGGGTGAAGATGGGACCGCGGGTGCGGCCGGTGTAGCGATAGATGGCGCACTCTTCGTCGCCGGTAGAGCCGTACTCGCGCTGGCGGGCGATGGCGGCGAGGTCGGCGGCGTGATCTTCGGGGGTCATGCGGACGTTGTCGAGGAAGAGCTGCGCGAAGGCGGGGTTGCGGTCGAGGACGTTGGCGCACTCGGCGTTGACGTAGATGAGGTCTAAAGCTGGCTCGCGGGCGGATTTGGGGCGGGCGGCGAAGCTGGTCTCGATGCGGCGAAGGAGCTGGCGGAGGACGGGCGCTTCGAAGGGATGGAAGAGGAAGAGCAGCACGGGTGCGGTGGGGAGATCGAAGTCGAGCACGTCCTGCTCGAGGACCTGGATGGGGGCGAGGGGCGGGGAGGTTGGGTCGGTGGCGTGGGTGCGGTTCCAGTGAGCGACATTCTGGCGGGCGACGGTGGCGAGCGCGGGGTTGAGCTCGATGCCGATGACCTTGCGGAAGGGGTACTCGCTGGCGACGAGCAGGCCGCGGCCTTTGCCGGCGCCGATGTCGATAAAGGTGTAGCTGGAGATGGGGTGGGGCGGGACGGTTTCGCGCCATTGGGCGATGAGGGCGCGGAGGATGGAGGGCGCGACACCGTAGTAGGCGGTGACGTGCTCGTCGTTGGCGTGGCCGGTGATGAGGTGCTTGGCGGGGACGAGGCCGCTGGTGTCGACACTGTGCATCTGGTCGAAGGGATGGATGGGGAACTGGGTGAGCTGGAGCAGATCGCGCGGGCGAGCAGGCGTGGGGACGAGGCTGGGCGCAGATTGTGGCTTACGTTTTGGCGGGGCGGGTTTGGATTTGGATGAGGGCATTCGCGGACTGATTCGATGGTAGACGATGGCCGAGGCGCGCGCGGCCTTCGGGGCTGATGCGGTCGGGGTTCCAGGCGGGTTCGCGGAGGATTTCAACCTGGGTGCGGCTGATGGACTCGAAGGCGGCCAGGCGGTTCTGAATCTGGGCGATGAGCGGGGTGTCTTCGGAATCCGGGGGGTCGGCGATCTGGGCGAGGGTGAGGGCGATCGAGACGCGATGGCGGGGTGGGACGCCGGGAATGCCGGCGCCGGGGGCGTCGGGATCGGGCGCGATGGAGATGGAGTGGATGAGGCCGAGGTCGACGATGTTGAGGGGGATCCCGGGATCATAGCAGTCGCGGAGGGCTGCGCGGATGCCGGCTTCGGTGAGGGCGGAGGCTGGAGCGGATGCGGGCACGGGCTTGATGATAGCGTTTTCGAGGTTCGAGGTTCGAGGTTCGAGGTTCGAGGTTCGAGGTTCGAGGTTCGAGGTTCGAGGCGCCAGGTGCCAGGGAGTTTGGGTGTGGCTACGGTTTTACCCATTTGAATGCAATAATCTGCACATTGGGTATTCGGCAAAGCCCGCGAAGGGTCCGAGGTGGACGATAACCTCTATGCATTGTGTTGTTTGGTGGGGCGTGGAAACGTTATGGATTGGCTATTAAAGTGCAACGGTAGTAGGCGTAGGACTATAAACTCGAGTTGTCGAAACCGCTTCTGGCCCTGCGATTGAAGTACTGAAATCTTCTATAGAAGGAAACCCCTCGATGACGTCAAGAAAGTTCCTCTATCTCGCCTGCATTGTTGCCCTGATGTCTCCTCTGGCAGCGCGCGCCACCTCGGTTACCCTCAAGCTGGAAAGCACGAACGGCACGGTTTATCCCTATGCGTTCAGCATCAACGGAGCGCGCGCGCCTTACACAGACCTGTCGTGCCTCAACAGCGGTCTGCGGGTCAACATCGGCGAGTCGTGGGTGGCGAGCGCCACTAGTGTGGAAGCCGACATCACCGCCGGCGGTATTGACGGGTTCTCAGCCGGGGAGCTGAAAGCGGATGCCTACCTCGATTCCCTGTACGGCACCAGCGCCGACACCGACACGGAGATTCAGGACGCCATCTGGGACACTCTAGATGGCGACACCTCAGGCGGGGACTCCACCGCACAGGCGCTTTACACGACCGCGCATAAGTATGCTATCGGGACCCTGACTGAGACATCGGCCTTCTATTCCCAGTTCACTTTTTACTACGCGACGAGCTACAACCAAAGGGGCGACGACGACCAAAGCGGCAGCGTGCCGCAACAGTTTATGGGCTACACTCCCACGGTGGCTCCGGAGCCGTCGTCGCTGCTGCTGCTGGGAACGGGCATCGTCGGGCTGGCGGGGATCGTGCGCCGGCGGATGCTGGCAGCTCGGGTGTAGAGCCGCTTCGGCAACTGCACTAAGAAGTTCAAGTTCTATCATTTGCGTGGCTTTCCGGGGAGGAGGTCACGCAGTTTTTTTGGTCTGCGCAGGGCCGGGGGCGATGGCGTCTGCAACGAACGGCTACGGGGACCGGACCTGGCGGGACCGGACCTGGCGGGACCGGACCTGGCGGGGGAACAGCTCCGGTGACTCCCTGAATCAGTTCAACGGATTGCGTGCGGGGCTCAACGGGCTGCGGGTGGGACGCGCACGAAGATCACGGCATTGTCGTCGGAGTAGACGGTCTTCCAGCCTGGCAACAATGGCAAGACAAAGGCCATGGGAGAGTCGCGGGACAGAATGCAGAAGTTGATCTGGTACTTGTCGAGCAGGGCGGATGGGGGGCTCTGGAGGGTTGCCCAGTTGCCATATTCGGCGAGGACTCCGGACCATTCGAAGATGTCTCCGCGGCCGTCGATAAAATCCGGATATTCCGGCAAGGCCCACATCAGATAGTTGCCATTGACCCAGTCATTGAGCATTGGCCCGGGAAGACGGTGTGCTTTGATGAACTCCACGGCCTTTACGGGACTGTGCTGCTCGACCTGGCGAGTGAGGTTCTGGAGGTTTGGGAAGGCCCAGAAGGCGACCAGCAAGGACGCCGCGATGAGCACCGCGTTGGGCAACGGGCGATCCCGCGCGGCGTCGTACCCATCCCAGGAATCTGCGAAAACGCGCGAAAGGATGGGCGCAGCCAGGATGCCAAACGGGAACAGCAAGCGGCGATGCCCCGTGGCCAACCATGTGCCTAGGGCCAACACCAGCAATTCGTGCCAAAACAGCTTCGACCGGCGGACGATCACGATGAGGAAGATGCCCCCGAGCAGTCCTAGCAATGCAAAGGCGCGCGCGTCGCCGAACTGGAGTGGTTGCCACTCGGATACTGCGCTGGCTCCGATCGACGGAACCAGCAGAGCTTGCAACGGGTACAGGACTTGCTTGAGGCCAACCGGGTTGAGGAACAGAGCCAGGACGGACAGAGCCAATGCCCAGGTGAGCATGCGCCGGCGTGGTGCATCCCAGGGGGTGGCCAGGAGCGATCCGCGTTGAAAACTGAACCAGGAGCTAAAGAGGAGGGTTGCGGCGATGGCGATTCCAAGGAAAAAAGACCCATGGCAGTTGACCCACAGGGCGAACAGGGGCGGGAGCGCCAGGAACCAGCGTGGATTGCGAGTGCGGCCAAGGTGCAGCAGCAGCAGTTCGACGATCAGCAGAAGGTAGCCGATCATCTGTGGACGAATTGCAAAGCCGATGGTTCCAAACAGCCAGATGGCGATTGCGCCCATAAAGGCCACTTTGGCGTTTCCGGAATAGAGAGCGCACAAGGCGTAGCCGGCGATGAGAATGGCGGAGGTAAAGAAGCAGAGCCAAAGCATGAGGCCGGGGTAGCCGCCCAGCTTATACGCGGCGAAGATGAGTAGCTGGGCGAGCCACTCGTGCGGGATATAGGCGTGGTGGTTGGTGGTGTAGGAGAAGATGTCGGTGGTGGGGATGGCGTGGGTGGTCCAGATGACCTCGCCGGTCTTGAGGTGCCACCACATGTCCGGGTCGTCGAAGCGCGACCGCATGGTGAGCACCGCGAGCACGACAAGGAGGCCGGCAATGGCTACCGGGAAGGAGAAGACCCTATCGAAGACCCCCGGCCGCGGCAGCACTGGACTTGGTCTGGGGGCCGGTGGTGCTGTGGTCACGCGATCTCCAGCTTGGGGTTCTCCGATTCGCCAACCAACTCCGGTCCGGCGCCCCGGATGAGACGATGGAGGTAGGCGCGAGAGATCTGGAGACTGCGGGCGGCGAGGGTTTTGTTGCCATTGTGTTCGCGCACGGCGGCGACGGCGAGCTTGAGTTTGTAGTCGCGGAGCTGCCGTTCGAACGAGCCCGCGGGCTGGTAGTCGTCGATGCCGACGATGCCCTCTTCGTGAATGTTCTGGGGCAGATCCTCAACTCCAATGCGGGTGCCGTGGGCGAGGATGATGGCGCGCTGAATCACGTTCTCCAGTTCGCGCACATTTCCGGGCCAGGAGTAGGACCCCAGCAGGAGCATCGCTTCGGGATCGATGCACTCCATGGGCTTGCCGTACATCTCCGAGTAGTAATGCAGAAAATAGTTGGCGAGCTGAGGCAAATCTTCGCGGTGGTCCTGCAGCGCGGGAGCGTCGATACGCATGACGTTGATGCGGTAATAGAGATCCTGGCGGAAGGTGCCCTGGGCCACCCTTTCGGCGAGGTCCCGATGGGTGGCAAAGACCAGGCGCGCGCGCAGCGGGATGAGGCGGTTGCTGCCCAGCCGGCTGAACTGGCGCTCCTGAATCACACGCAGCAGTTTGACCTGGGTGGAGAGGGTTAGCTCGCCGATTTCATCGAGGAACACGGTGCCCTCGCCCGCCTGCTCGAGCAAGCCGACGCGTGCACCGACGGTGCCGGTAAAGGCGCCCTTCTCGTGACCGAAGAGCTCGGCTTCGATCAGCGTCTCCGGAATAGCGCCGCAGCAGACGGCGATAAACGGATGAGCGGAACGGCCGCCGAGGTTGTGGATGGCGTTGGCGATGAGTTCCTTGCCAGTGCCGCTTTCGCCGGTAACCAGCACGGTGGCATTGATATTGGCGACACGGCGAACGAGATCGTAGACTTCCTGCATGCGCGCACTGGATCCGATCATTCGATCGCAATTGGTGGCTGCCTCCAGCCGCTGCTGGGCGATCTGGAGGTCCCGCCTGAGCGAGGAGTTCTCGTACGCACGGCGCAGCATTGCCTTGAGGTCGCGGACGGAGGGGGGCTTGCGGCAGTAGCCGAAAGCGCCGAGGCGAACAAGTTCGGCCGCACTCGAACGCAAGCCGTCGTCGGCCAGTACGACGATGACCGAAGGGTCCCGAAACGCGACGATGCGGCGGTAGGACTCGATTCTCTGCTTCAACGATTCCGGCTTGGCGTCCAGATCCAGAACCGCAACATCGCAGCTCCCGGTGGAGAGCAGTTGTTGGATCCCGTCTTCGCTCGATTCAAAGAGAACCTGAAATTCCTTGCCTAACAGCCCGTGGCGCAAGTGGCTGAATTCCAGATTCGCCGACATTGTGGTCTTGAGGGAGCGGCGGGGAGAAAAGAGAACCGGAGTGGTGCGGGAGTCTACTGCGCCATTGGGCGATAGCGGC
>Ga0224555_1001753_pt1 | contig 28270 bp, 27 predicted proteins | sample 714S23034metaG_FD_180687 | JGI IMG/M metagenome (GOLD analysis project Ga0224555, IMG submission 180687) | Peat soil microbial communities from Stordalen Mire, Sweden - 717 S2 30-34 | ecosystem: Environmental > Terrestrial > Soil > Wetlands > Peat | place: Sweden: Norrbotten County, Stordalen...
GATACGAGTGGTTACCAGACGATCCTTCGGCTTTCGAACCTATAAAGCCATGCAAATGGCCCTGTTTCACACGCTTGGACGACTCCCCGAACCGGAGTCCGCCCACAAATTCTGCTGAGGAGGCGTTATTTGATGCAAGGACGGAAACAGTGAGACCATCGGTTCAATGCAGCTCGGCGATCACCTTGGATTCGCAGGTCTCATCTTGGCTGTCGCCGGCCTCGGAATCACTATTCTTTGGCCAGCGAAGCGTTGGATAGGCGTTATGTGTCTCGTTGTCGCTGGGATGCTTGGCGTCTGCTGGGGCGGGGCGGCTTATTGGTCACGGAAACATCCATCCGTAGAAAACTCAATCCCGCAAAACGCGCCCCCGAGCAATTCGTCGCCCGCTGCACCTCCGCAGGGGCCAGTCAAGACTCCGGAACAAAAATCACCACAAATACCGACCTCGAAGAAACCTGAATCTCATAACACGCCGCAGCCTCAAGAAATTGTCAGGATCACTGGCTTTACTATTGATCCATTTAAGATGGGCGACCCAGTACTACTTAGGGTTTTTTATACCAATGATCGCGACGTAACGGTGGAGGTCAAGGGGTACTTTTGCGGCGGCCTAGTCGAGAATCTTCCGGATGCACATGACGATCCCAAACTCCTTGGCGTGGAAGATTCCATATGGCAATGCGCGCTAAAGGGCATTTCAGGACAAAAACCCCTTCCGAACCCTGATCCACCGAGAGCCAACGTCGCTGTTCCTGACGAGTTAACTGCGATTGTGGTCACACAGGCGCTGCTAGACAAGATAAACGGGAACGGTGCGATCTATGTGGCGGGGATTTTGCAAGACGCGAGCGGCAAGTTTGCCTCCACCCCATATTGCGTTGTGATTGATAAGAGCAGATCAGGGCAATTGCCCAATTTATGCCACACTCACAACTAGCAATCAGACTGCGGTGAGCTTCCTGTATTCCAACACGGGCGGCTCAATCAACCTCATCTTCCCGAAAACCCCTCAAAATTAAAAGCCCCCGTAGATTTCTACGAGGGGCTCATTCATTTCAGCCCGGAATTTCCGTCCGGTTCTGATCACTGACCACTGTTCACTGCGTTAACAGCTCAGCACATCCTGCAGCTTGGTCAGGGTGCGATGCAGGTCCTTGTCCGTCCGGCGCTGCTCGTCGATCTTGCCGATCGAGTGCATCACCGTGGTGTGATGCTTGTTGCCGAATTGGCGCCCGATCTCCGGCAGGCTGGCCTCGGTCATTTGCTTGGCCAGGTACATGGCGATCTGCCGCGGAACGACCACATTGCGCGAGTTGTTCTTCTGCTTCAAATCCGCAACCCGCATGCCAAACTGTTCCGCAACAGCGCGCTGAATCGCCTCGATGGTGATCTTGCGCACCTGCATGTCGATGAACTGCTTCAGGCACTGCTGCGCTGCCGCCAGGGAGATCTCCATGCGGTTCAGTTGGCACCATGCGATCAGCCGCACGAGCGCGCCTTCGAGCTCACGCACGTTGGTGCGCACATTCGAGGCCACAAACAGCGCCACATCGGTAGGGAGTTGCGCCTGCTCGCTCTCGGCTTTCTTCAGCAGGATGGCCACCTTGGTCTCAAGATCGGGCGGCTGAATGTCCGCAATCAGTCCCCACTCGAAGCGCGAGCGGAGCCGTTCCTCAATCTCCGTCAGCTCCTTGGGCGGCCGATCCGAAGCAATCACCACCTGCTTCATGTTCTCGTGCAGCGCATTGAACGTGTGGAAGAACTCTTCCTGCGTGCGCTCCTTCTGCGAGATGAACTGAATATCGTCGATCAGCAGCACTTCCACCGTGCGGAAACGGTCGCGGAAGCTGGTCATGCGATCGTTGCGGATGGAGTTGATCATCTCGTTGGTGAACTTTTCCGCCGAGACGTAGCAGATGTTTGCGGCCGGCTGTCTCCGCTTCACCTCGTGCCCGATGGCGTGCATTAGGTGAGTCTTGCCCATTCCCACTCCGCCATAGAGAAACAGAGGATTGTAGGCGCGCGAGGGGCGCTCCGCCACGGCCAGAGCCGCGGCGCGCGCAAATTGATTTCCGTTGCCGCTCACGAAGGCATCGAATGTGTAGCGTTGGTTGAGTTGCGCCGCGGTCGACCAGTCGAACCGTCCCTGCTCCGGTGCGCGAGCAGCGTTGGCTGGCGGCGCCGAGGGCGCATGCGACGCCACGGGACCAAATCCACCATCCTTGCGCTGCGGCGGAATCGATGGATCCTCATCGACGGTGACGAAACACACGTCATCGAATTCCAGCGACTGAAGATCGATCGCTTCCTGAATCAGGTCGCCGTACTTGTCGCCGATGTGCTGGAACTCGGGTGAAGGCACGCGCACGTACAGCTTCCGCCCTGATGCATGGCTGAATCGAGTGGGCTTGAGCCACGTCTCGAATGATTGACGGATGACCTTCTTCTCGAGTGCTGCCAGAATCTGGAGCCAGGGATTGAGTGCCGAGGTCGGGGTAGTCGCAAATGCCATCGTACAATCCTTGCCGATTCCCCCGGCGTTGCGCCGGGCGGTTCGTTTGCTGAATTTCAGGCAACGGCTTCTTCCACGCGCAATGCAAATTGCTTTGCGCTTGCTTTCTGGCGGCCATCAACCTGTGTACCACTGGTCCGCCCCGAAGGATTTAACACCGGGGCTGTCGAGTAAAGTTCGTAACGCAGAACGCTCGAAATTTCACGCGAAATTTCATGAACGGTCCCGATAGTAGCACAACTCAAGGCCGTTGCAATCCCCTATTCACACAAGTTTTCTGCGATCTCAAAGAGTTGCACCAAGGATGGTGAAACTTCGCTCACTGGTTACCCGCGTTACTGAAGTGCGACGCTCATGCCGTGCTTTTCACTTCAACTTTGCGGCTCTCTTTCAGCATAACCTCGACTTCGCGTCTCCCTTGCCACATCGTGAAGTGCGCTCGTTCGCTGGATTCCAAAATTCGCCTGCGATATACTCATTAATGTTGCTAAAACACAGATTCTCTTTGCCCAACAGGAGCGGGTCACGATGCCCAAGCGTACATTTCAACCTAACCGCCGCCACCGTGCGAAAACACACGGTTTCCGGGCGCGCATGAAGACCAAAGCCGGCGCCGCCGTGCTCAGCCGTCGCCGCGCCGCGGGCCGCAAGCGCGTCTCCGTCAGCTCCGGGCATCGCGACTGATTTTCCGGCCGGTTTCTCGATGAAAGCGCTGCGCCTCAACACCCGGAATTCCCGCGCAGCGCCGACATTTCGTTCGAGCCTTCCTCATGACTTCGGCTTCAAAACCTGTCCAGCGCCAAACCCTGGCGAGCTCGCGCCTGCGCAAGCACGCCGACTATCTGCGCGCCTACGCAGCCGGCCGCAAGCGCCAGTCCGCCGCGATGAGCTGGTTCCTTGCGCCGCAAACGCAGGAGGCCGAGGCCGCGAGCCTTCCCGCTGCGGCGCGCGTCGGTCTCACCGTTGGGAAAGTGATGGGCAAGGCCCACCAGCGCAACCGCATCAAGCGCCGCATGCGCGAGGCTCTGCGTCGCCACGTCGATCTCCTGCCCGCGGGCTTCGATCTCATCTTTCACCCGCGCCGGAACGTGCTTACCATGGAATTCGCGCAACTTGAGCGGGAGATTGTGCGTATCCTTGAACAAGCCCGGGATGAGGCGGCGCGCTCCTTCAAGCTCTCCGCGCCCAAGGCCCGGCTGACGCCCGCACCATGACGCGCATCTTGCTCGCATTGATCGCTTTCTACCGCCGCTGGCTTTCGCCGGCGTTGCATTCGCTGCACCCGGGCGGCTGCAAATATCTGCCCACCTGCAGTGAGTATGCAGCCATGGCCATCGCCACCCATGGTCCGCTGCGCGGCTCTGCGCTTGCCGCCTGGAGACTGCTGCGCTGCCATCCCTTTGCGCGCGGAGGATTCGATCCCGTCCCGCCGGCCGCGGCACGGCCAGCCTCGCCCGCCCGTATTCCCGCCTCGGACCATCGCGCCGCAGCTGTTTTCCCCCACGAACCGTTACCATAAGAAGAGCGGCTGCCCTGCGGGCTGCCCTCTCGAAACGATAGGAAGTTTCCTTTGCCCGAAGTTCACAATCCCAATCTGCAATCGCAGGGTTCCGGTAGCGGCGGTGGTGGTGGCGATATGCGCTCCACCATGGCCTTCATGCTCGTTGTGCTCGCCGCCTTCCTTGGCTATCAGTACTTCTTCAACAAGCCCAAGCCGGTAGAGCAGCCGCCCGCTGGAACTCAAACCCAGCCGGCCGCACCTGCAGCCCAGGCCGCGCAGGGTCCAGAGCCAACGACCGCAACCGCCCAGACCCCCAGCGCCAAGCCGCAAATCGCCGCCTCCATCGAGACCGTCACCACGGTCGAGAATGAGCTCTTCAAGATCGAGTTCACGAATCGCGGCGCGCAAGTTCAGCATTGGATCCTGAAGAAATACCTTGACTCGGCAGGCAAACCCCTCGACCTCGTCCAGCCGCAGGCCGCCGCGCACGTCGAGGCCGCGGAGCACCTCGGCCTTCCTCTGTCGCTCTTTACCTACGATTCGGCGCTCACCTCGCAACTGAATCAGGCGCTTTACCAGGTCACGGTCGCGGGCACGCAGCCCACGGCCACCGGACTCGTTGTGGCACCCGCCTCCATCACGTTCCACTACGTATCCAATGGTCTCGACGTCACAAAGACCTTTCGCTTTGACTCCAGCTACGTCATCAGCGTCGAGGCCGAGGTAAAGCAGAATGGCGCGCCGGTCCGCGCGCTGCTCGCTTGGCCCGCCGGCCTGGGCGACATGGAAGAGTTCCAGCACACCTCGATGATTCCGTCGCGGAATCGTACCCCCTCATTCTTTGCATGGTCGATCGACGGTAAGCAGGACTCCGAGGCCGCGCAGAAGGTGAGCGGAAACAACACGCTTGACCAGCCGTACCAATTCGCCGCCGTCACCGATCTCTACTTCGCTTCGGCCTTCCTACCCGACGTGCCCGATCGCACCACCCTGGTTACTCTGCACACCTCCGTAGAGCTGCCCGGCGATGCCTCCGACCCCAACAGCAAAAAAATCACCGCTGATGTTCTTGGTCTGGCGATCGGCGACACCAGCGGCGACACGCGTTTGCGCTTGTTTGTCGGGCCCAAGGCAACCGATGTGCTCAAGTCGGTCCACGCCACGGGCGCTGATGGAAAGCCGGACGGGCCCAACCTCGAATCGCTCATCCAGTATGGCTGGATGACCATCATCGCCAAGCCGCTTTATCTCGCGCTGCGCTTCATGGTGCGGATGGGAATCTCCAACTGGGGCTGGGCCATCATCCTCTTCACGTTGCTCTTCAATCTGGCGCTCCTGCCCACGCGTCTCATGATGACCAAGTCCTCGCTGAAGATGATGCGCATTCAGCCCAAGGTCGACGCCATTAAGAAGCGTTACGCGAATCTCAAGATGAACGACCCCAAACGCAACGAGATGAACGCCGAAATGATGGCGCTCTACAAGACCGAGGGCGTGAATATGTACGGCGGCTGCCTGCCCATGCTCCTGCAGATGCCATTCTTCTTCGCCTATTTTCGCGTGCTGCAGAACGCGGTCGAGCTGCGCCAGGCGCACTGGTACTGGCTTCCGGATCTCTCTCAGCCGGATCCAACACACGTCCTGCCTATCTTCGTGATCATTACGATGTTCTTCACGCAGTACATCACTCCCTCGCCTGGAATGGATCCCGCGCAACGCCGCATGATGGCCTTCATGACGCCGGTCTTCTTCGGCTACATTCTCTGGCAATACCCCTCGGGACTGGCGCTCTACTGGGGCACGGGCAACATCATGATGCTGGCTATGCAGATCGGCATCAACCGCTCCCATTGGGGCAAGGAGATGCACGCCATCGCTGCTCGCCGCGCCGCCAAAAAGCTTGGCGCCAACCCGAAAACCGTCCAGGGCCGCCGCTAAGAAGAAAGTTCACAGTTCACAGTTTGCAGTTGTCAGCTACGAGAGATCAGCCGCCCGTCCCCATCGACCTGTTCCCTGCTTTCTTGTTCCCTTGGTCCCTTGTTCCCTCGGTCCCTGCTTTTCTGATCCCTATTCCCTATTCCCTGTTCCCTGATCTATCGTCAAAGGCATATGGCAACTTCGGAGATTGTCGTCCCCCATCCCGCCGCCGAAGCGGAAGAGATCTATCGCCGCTGGATTCGTTTTCTCGACGAGGAGTTCCTGCGCCACCACTCGATGGAGCGCCGCAGCGAGATTGTGCGCGACCAGTTGACTCAGATCTATCTGGGCCGGCCCCACAGCGGCAAACTCAATCTCACGCTCACCTCCGAGTTGCCCGGCAACGTCGTCAGTCTCTCCCTCGACCCACTGAACGTCACCATGGAGGCCGAGCACTTCCCTGAAGTCGATCGCGAGCGCTTCGCGCAGCGCAAGCCCCTGCTCTGGTTCTGGCAGATGTTCGACCGCTCGCCGCTGGGCCTCAATCACTGGCTGGGATTGCGTTTTCGATGCATGTTGGGCCGCCACATCTTTGAGCACCTCGGCTCAGGCGTCAAGATTCATCACGGCGTCGACCTCACCTACGGCTACAACCTCTCCATTGGCGACGGAGCCGTCATCCGCCAGCGCGCGCTGCTCAACGATCGAGGCGGCATCAAAATCGGCAAGAACGCCATCATCGGTTCTTACACCCGCATCTATTCCTTCTGGCACGATGCCGCGGACTATGAAAAGATCCGCCTTCAGCCCACGGTTATCGGCGACGGCGCCCACATCGCCAGCCACGCCATCGTGCTCGGCGGCCAGAATGTCGCGCCCGGCGCATCCGTCGGCAGCTTCCCCGCCGATCGCGCCTGAACCCCTGTATCCGCGCGCACAGATCATAAGCGCTCGCCCTTTGGTACACTCGCGGTTCAGCCCTCCGCCATGCTCTTCAAAGCCCTCAGTGCGGCCGTCTACGGGATCGACGCCAACCTCATCGAAGTCGAGGTGGACTATAGCGGCGCGGTCATGGACCAGGATCACTTTCACACCGTCGGCCTGCCCGACGCCGCGGTGCGCGAAAGCCGCGATCGCGTCCGTGCCGCCATCAAGAACTCCGGCTACACCATCCCGCCCACCTTCATCACCATCAACCTTGCTCCAGCCGACATCAAGAAAGAAGGCTCCGGCTTCGACCTGCCCATCGCCGTCGGCATCCTTGGAGCCTACGGAGCCTTGCGCTCGAACGACCTCAGCCGCTTTCTCATGGTCGGCGAGCTCGGCCTCGACGGCGGCGTCCGCCCCATTCCCGGCATGTTGCCCGTGGCCATCCTGGCCCGCGAAAAAGGCATTGCCAATCTGATTCTGCCCGCCGCCAACGCTGCTGAAGCCGCGGTCGTCGAGGGCGTCAACGTCTATCCCGTCTCCTCGCTCCTCGACGTGCTCGATCTGCTCAACACCTCGGTTGTCGGTGTTATCCAGCGCGAGCCCTACACCGTTGTCACCCAAGAGATCCTCGGAAAGCTCGAGCAGTTCACGGTCGACTTCCACGACGTCCGTGGCCAGCAAACCGCCAAGCGCGCCCTGGAAGTGGCTGCGGCCGGCAGCCACAACATTCTCATGATCGGCCCGCCCGGCTCTGGCAAGACCATGCTCGCCAAGCGCTTGCCGTCGATTCTCGCCCCCCTCACATTCGATGAAGCGCTCGAAACCACCAAGATTCACTCCGTCGCCGGCGTTCTCGAAGCCGGCGCAGGCCTCGTCACGCAGCGGCCCTTCCGTTCGCCTCACCACACCATCTCCGACGCCGGCCTCATCGGCGGCGGCATGGTGCCCCGCCCCGGCGAAGTCTCGCTTGCGCACAACGGCCTCCTCTTTCTTGACGAGCTCCCCGAGTTTCCCCGCAACGTCCTCGAGGTCCTGCGCCAGCCCCTTGAGGATCACACCGTCACCATCGCGCGCGCCTCTATGACGCTCAGTTTTCCCGCGCGCTTCATGCTCGCCGCCGCCATGAACCCATGCCCCTGCGGCTTCTTCAACGACAAGTCGCGCGAGTGCACTTGCACTCTGCCCATGATTCAGCGCTACGTGGCCAAAATCTCCGGCCCCTTGCTCGACCGCATTGACATCCACATCGAAGTTCCCGCGGTTCAGTACAAAGAGCTTCGTGGTAGCGCGGCGGTCGAGGGCTCGGCCCAGATTCGTGCCCGCGTTATGGTCTCCCGCGAGCGCCAGCGCCAGCGCTTCAAGCAGCACGGCGAAAAAATCTACGCCAATGCGCAAATGACCACGCGCCAGATTCGCGCCTATTGCGAGTTGAGCGCCGACGCCGAACGCCTCCTCGAGCGCGCCATGCAGCAGCAGGGCCTCACCGCCCGCGCCCACGATCGCATCCTCAAAGTCGCCCGCACCATCGCCGATCTTGAAGGCGCCGAAGGCCTCTCCGTTGCCCACCTGGCCGAGGCCATCCAGTATCGTACCCTCGACCGCAGCTATTGGGCGTGACGCTTGCCCCGCCGGACTCAATCGCCGCAACCCGCGGCCTTTGTGAGTTCTAGGGTCTGCTCACACTACTGAGGCGGTGGCGCCGGGGCCAGTTTTTTTGAGTTCAAGGAGTGAGGAGCGACGCATACCGGGTGTCTGCTAGCGACGATCGACGCAGAAATCGGGAAAACTGGCCCCGGCCCGAAGGGTTGCTTCGAAAATTGGGCCATACTTCATTCTCGCCCTCGGCGGTGGACCCGCCACAGCCTTCGGGCTCGGCTTCGTCTGGCCCAATTTTCGCTCGCAACGCCATCCACCTCAGTAGTGTGAACAGACCCTGGGTGTCCGCAAACTGTTCACTCACTCACCAATACGGGGGATTACTTTGGATTCTGAATCGGTTCTAATCTCCGCCAGCCGAGCCGATATCCCGGCTAAGATACATCTCACGTCCGCGGTCGATTGGCGGGGAGGCGCTCTTGCAGGACATCGCCCTTCAATCCGGTTGGGAGACTTTCCTTCTCGCCGCCCCCTTTGTGGGCATGGTGCTTGTCGGTGTCTTCCGCCTCGATGAAATCGCTGCCAACCCCAGGCGCCAACGCGGCCGTAGGCCCAGGCTCACCCGCAACGACGAGAATGGCCGGCTGCTCCTGAGCGACCCCGATGGACGTCCCTGGGCCGACTCAAGCGACCCGGCATCCACAGCCACAAGTGACTGAACCACAAGCCACTGAAAACGTTCAGCCCGGCCATGGCCGGTTTCCCGGGGATCCCCGCAAGGTCCAGTTTGTCCCGTCCCTTCAGCCGCTCCACTCTCAAATCTGATTGATAATGAGTGACTTACAAGTCTTTCCTTCGGCTTTATCCAGGTTCCGGATCAACCAGGTAAACGTTCGACAAACCGCCCAATTGACTCTAAATAACTATTGACCGGACTAAAGGTTTTATATAATCTCACACTAGCCATCCATTGAGGGCAGGTTGCGCATTGCGGCCGGGTGTGCCCATCAGCCATTTCCAGCATCAAACCTTTGAGAGAAGTCTCCGTTGATGCCTTGGCTGCGTTCTTCAGCAGCACTGGGAAGGGCCAGACGGGCCCGAATTTCCGGCGCGCAAACTGCAGATCCGATATGGTATGGCATCCATTTCATAGCGTGCAATGCCCTTAAAAGTTTTTGAACTGTGGGCATCCAAAGCGCGTCTAAGATGTGGAAGTTGCAATTTGGGGCGGCCCTTCGTTTGTATTGGCTTCCCTCTGCTGCACCGGCGGCTTTATGGCTCATTCCGGTTCGGCTATTTGAAAAAGAAGGAGATACACCATGCGTTCCGATCTCGTTTTTAAGGCACTTTCTCATGTGTCCAATCGCTACCAGCTCTGTACACTGGCTAGCAAGGCAACCCGTAAGCTTCACAAGCCGAATACACGGCTGCAAGACACCACAAACGAAGTTTTGTGCCGTTTTGAAGTGGCCAGTCCTGAAGCGGAGACGCCCGAAGAGGCGCCTGCGGCTCATCCGGTAGAAAGGCGTCGTGCGGCTTAACGGCGTCTCTCGCCGCATTGTGCATTCAGTCAATCAGGGTTTCAAGCGTGGGTTTCAAGGCAGCTCCCCGTCGAAATGGGGCAATCTCTTTCCCGGCGCTCCGCACTCCAAATGAGTTTGGGGGACGATTCAAAGCTGGTAAGCGCCGGCTGAATTTGTTGTGATCCGCACGGTTGTTTCCTCTGGAGCACTTCCCGCTCCGCATTCCCTCCAACACATCCCGTCCACTCGCAGGTAAACATGACCATCGCAGAACTGAAAGAAAAGAACATCACTGAACTGAGCCGCATCGCGCGCACCTTGGAAATTCCAGGAACCAGCGGCCTTCGCAAGCAGGATCTCATTTTCAAGATCCTCCAGGCACAGAGCGAAAAAGAAGGCCACATCTTCGCCGAGGGAGTTCTCGAAATTCTCCCTGACGGCTACGGCTTCCTCCGCTCGCCCGACTACAACTATCTGCCCGGACCGGACGACATCTACGTGTCTCCTTCCCAAATACGCAAGTTCGATCTCAAAACCGGCGACTCCATCAGCGGCAACGTCCGCCCACCCCACGAAGGCGAGAAGTATTTCGCCCTAGTCAAGATCGAGGCCATCAACTTCGAGTCGCCCGAAGAGACGCGCAACAAAATCCTCTTTGACAACCTCACGCCTCTCTATCCGCAGGAGCGCATCAAGATGGAGACGGTGCGCGAAGGCGTCAGCGGCCGCGTCATGGATTTGTTGACGCCCGTGGGCAAGGGCCAGCGCGGTCTCATCGTTGCTCCGCCCCGCACCGGCAAAACCATGCTGCTGCAGTCCATCGCCAACTCCGTCACCACCAACCACCCTGAAGTCGTCCTCATCGTCTTGCTCATCGACGAGCGCCCCGAGGAAGTCACCGACATGCAGCGCTCGGTCAAGGGCGAAGTCATCAGCTCCACCTTCGACGAGCCCGCCGCCCGCCACGTTCAGGTAGCCGAGATGGTCATCGAGAAGGCCAAGCGCCTCGTCGAGCACAAGCGCGACGTCGTCATTCTGCTCGACTCCATCACGCGTCTCGCGCGCGCCTACAACACCATCGTTCCGCCCTCGGGCAAAGTCCTCTCCGGCGGCGTCGACTCCAACGCTCTCCAGCGCCCCAAGCGCTTCTTCGGCGCGGCCCGCAACATTGAGGAAGGCGGCTCGCTCACCATCATCGCCACGGCTCTCGTCGATACGGGCTCCCGCATGGACGAAGTCATCTTCGAAGAGTTCAAGGGCACCGGCAACATGGAAATCATTCTCGACCGCAAGCTGGTCGACAAGCGCGTCTTCCCGGCCATCGACATTCAGCGCTCCGGCACGCGTAAGGAAGAGCTGCTCATTCCCAAGGAGGACCTGCAGCGCGTCTTCATTCTTCGCCGCGTGCTCAACCCGCTCTCGCCGGTCGAAGCCATGGAGCTTTTGATTAGCCGCCTCGAGAAAGTCCGCAACAACGCCGAGTTCCTCGCCAACATGAACCAGCTGTAGTCCTGACCGTTAGCGAGACAGTGGATGAACCGCGATGAAAGTGGCATGTTCGCGGGTATTATCTACACTGTCTTCTCGAATTGAGGGACACATGCGTCCACTCCTTGGACACGCGAAGTTTCGCTTAGCCCTGCGAGCTGGCGCGGCGTGGCTTGTAGCTGCAATGCTTGGGCCACCTTCGCTCTCGGCGTTTCCCGAGAAGGGCACCCCTGCTCCGCCGCTTGATTCTATGCAGCTCCTGCAAGCCCCTCCGGGAACGCGGGCAGATTGGACCAGCTTGAAGGGCAAGGTTGTGGTCCTGGAGTTCTGGGCCACATGGTGCGCTCCGTGCGTGGCGAGCATTCCGCATCTCAATCAGCTTGTGGAGTCGCTTGACCCGGCAAGGTTCCAATTCATTTCCATCGACGATGAAGATCCGAAGATAGTACAGGCGTTTCTCGCCAGGAAGCACATGGATGGATGGGTCGGCGTTGATACGTCAGGTGGGGTCTTTGCGCGGTATGGAGTCAAATCCAGGCCGACAACGATCATCGTCAACGGAAACGGAAGAATTGTCGCAGTAACCGAGATCGATTCGGTGAATGCCGCCGATCTGCGCGCTGTAGCGGATGGAAGAGGCGTTACATTCAAACCTGCGATGGAGATTACTTTATCGAGCGGTGCATCAGTCACCGATGCCACAACACATCCTCTGTTTGCGGTGTCGTTCAGCAAAGCCGCGCCCGATGCAAAGTTCTCCACGGTACGGCACCCGCCGACCGGAACCGATATTCTTGGTGCCGATGCAGATTACCTTTTCACAGAAGTATTTAGCCCTGTAACGAACCGGCTCGTCTTGACGTGTACGCTGCCGGACGGGCGCTATGACCTTCGCACGGATTTCACGGATGTTCCCGATTCCGTGATCTCTTCGGTCGTCCAGGAAGCCATCCTCTCCGGGTTGCATTTGCAAGTTCAGTCGAAGACCTTGACAAAGAACGCGTACATTCTCAGGGCGACCGACGCGAGCAAGAAGCTTCTAAGCCCGTCAGCTTCAGCGGGCAGGCAGATACGAGGCTACTTTAACGGAAGCCTCAGGATTATGAACGGGACGATGGATGATCTTGCATATGAGCTTGCAACGGCTCTGGAAAATCCAGTAGTCAACGAGACTGGTCTTGTTGGCAACTTCGACGTGCAACTCAAATTCACAGAAAGAGGTGCAGAGAGCGTCAAGACCGCCCTCCAAAACGTCCTCGGACTGGAACTTATCCAGGGGAATCAGGAGATGTCAATTACTGTACTCGAAGTCAGCGAGCAGGAAGAAAGTAAGCCGGCCGAGACAACGAAAACGCAGTCACCGAACCTCTAGGTAAAGTAGAGAACCCTCAAAAGATAATGATTCAGCGAATTCCATATTTACAAGGCAGTCTCATTTTTCTTTCGTGAGGGAGTTGCTGCCCACGCCAAGTCCTTCTCCGATTTCCCGCCCGCTGGTAAACTAATTAAGTCGTGGGGCTGTAGCTCAGCTGGGAGAGCGCCTCGTTCGCAACGAGGAGGTCGCCGGTTCGATCCCGACCAGCTCCACCAAACCCTTCCAAATGACTTTGCGCAACTGAACGGTTTGGTCTGCCCATCGGCAGGCATCTCTCGCTCGATGTCTCCGGGAATGCGCTGATAACTGAAAGCTGATGGCTGAGAGCTGTTCGTTAGCTGAACAAGTCCTTCATCTTCTCCATCAGGCCCGGCGAAGTTGGCTTGTTCTCCACGGCCATCGACTGGGCCAGTTTCGAAACCAGCTCGCGCTGGGCCCGGTTCAGCTTGCGCGGAATCTGTACCAGCACCTTCACAATCAGGTCGCCCTTCCCTCGCTCGTTCAGGTAGGGAACGCCGCGTCCGCGGATGCGCAGCTCTTTGCCGCTCTGCGTGCCCTCGGGAATCTTGATGTTCACGGGCCCGTCGATGCCCGGAATCTCGAACTCGTCGCCCATGGCCGCCTGCGGAAAGCTGATCGGCAGCACGCACTGCAAATCGCGTCCGTGGCGCTCGAAGTAATCGTGCGGCCGGATGGAAAGAATCACATAGAGGTCGCCCCTCGGACCGCTCACGCGGCCCACGTCGCCCTCTCCGCCGTAACGAATGCGCGTTCCTTCTTCCACGCCCGGCGGCACTTTCACGCTTAGCTTGACCTCTGCTGCTTTTCGGCCCTCGCCGCGGCATGCGGAACACGGATCGCTGATCACCGTGCCGGTCCCGCTGCAAGCCACGCATGTTCTCGCAACGGAGAAGAACCCTTGCTGATAGCGGAGCTGGCCCCGCCCCTGGCAGTGGCTGCAAACCGCCGGACCCCGTCCTGACGCGCTCCCTTTGCCATTACACACGCAGCACGTCTCCAGGCGCCGGATCTTCACTTCTTTCTCGGTGCCAAAGACCGCGTGCTCGAAATCGATGGTCATGTCGAAGCGAAGATCGTCGCCGCGCTGCGTCCGCGAGCCGCGCGATGCGCCACTCGGCGCGCCGCCCATCGAAAACATCTCGCCGAATAAATCGCCGAAGATGTCGCCCAGGTCGACGCCGCCCGCAAACGGACTGCCACCGAATCCCTGCGCGCCCAGCCCTGCATGACCAAAGCGGTCGTAGGCCGCGCGCTTGTCGGCGTCGCTCAGCACTTGGTAGGCCTCGCTCGCCTCTTTGAACTTTTCCTCGGCTGTATGGTCGCCGGGATTGCGGTCAGGATGATATTTCAGCGCCTGTTTTCGGTACGCGCTCTTCAATTCCTGATCGCTGCAATCGCGCGAGACGCCCAGCACCTCGTAATAATCCGCTTTGCTCACTCTTGTATTAGAACCCATTCTTCCCCTTAATCAGCCTCTAGCTCTCAGCCATCAGCTTCCAGCTCCTCAACCTCGGTACTTGCGCGTTGTTCACCTTTTTCTTATCGGCAAACTTTGTTGCACGCATCTTCGCGCCGCCTCAACCGCCCGCTGACCCTCAATCGCGCCGTTTCCTGATCCCTGTTCCCTGATCCCTGATCCCTGCTTTACTCATTCACTTGCTTCGGATTGTGCGCCACGCGCACCAGCGCCGGTCGCAACAGCCGCTCGCGAATCTTGTAACCGCGGCGAATCTCCTCGGCTACGTGCTGATCCGGCAAATCGTCGCGCTCCACCGTCCCGAGCGCCTCGTGAAAGCGCGGATCGAAATTCTCGCCCACCGTCGGCACCACCTTCACCTGCATCTTCTCCAGAACCTCTTCCATCTGCTTCACGATCAGGCTCACTCCCGACCGCAACTGCGCCACCGAGCCCGTCGATTTCAGCGCCAGCTCGAGATTATCCAGCACCGGCAGAAACTGTTCCGCCACGCTGCCCGTCGCAAACTCGCGAAACTCGGCCCGCTCGCGTTCCGCGCGCTTGCGTGCGTTTTCAAACTCTGCCTGCAGCCTTGCCAGCCGATCCAGCAGCCGATCGCGCTCCGCCGTCAATTGCTCAGCTTCTGTTTGGCCAGGCGTCTCCTCCGCGCCCCCAGTCCCCGCCTGTTCCACCGTCTCGGCGGCGAACTCCTCCTCAGCCGTCGGCGCCGGCAGCTCCGTCGCGGGATCGAGACTCACTTCCTTCCCTTTGTGCGCGGCATCTTCAAACTCCGGGGCGTCCACTTCAGTCAATTGTGTCTTTTGCTTCCACATGATTCAGCACATTCTCCAAAAATCTCTTAGCCTTTTCTATTGGATGATTTTCTTCCCGGCCCGGCTGCAGCCTTTCCTGCCGGCCCCACAGATCCAACTTGTTGCGCGCCCACTTTTGAAGCACGCCGACCTCACGAAGTTGCGGTCTAACCGCCGCCGTGAAGCCCGCTCCTACGTCGTAGGAACGTCCAGAATACGCTCGGAAAGGCGCGCGATGTAGCTCACCGCCTGGATCATCTCCTGATATTGGATCCGCGTGGGCGCAATTACGGCCACAGTTCCCAGATTCCCGCCGCCAAGCCGCGCCGGCGCGCCGATCAGCACCAGGTCCTGCATGGCAGGCGATGCCTCGTCCAAGCCGACCACCACGCGTACCTCCTGCTGGCGTCCGTCCACATACGCATTCAGCAGCTCCACCAGCCGCTGCTTCGCCTCCACGGCCAGCAGCATCTGCCGCAGCCGCTCGCGGTCCTGTTCGGCGCTGATCAGGTTCGCAATCCCATCCACAAAAATCGTCGCGCCGCCATCGTCGCCGGCCAGCGCGCCCTTGCGGCAAAGCTCTTCAACCGATGTCAGCAACTCCCGGTACGCTTCGCGCTCCATCTCCCCTCGGCGAGCCACCTCGGCCCGGATCCGCTCGATCTGCCAGCCGCGGAAACTCTCGTTCAAATAGGTGCCCGCCGTCTCCAGCTCCACCGGCGTCATCTGATGATCCACCGCCAGCACGCGATCCTGAACCGCGCCGGCCTGCGTTACCAGCACCGCCAGCACGCGTCCCGTCGACAGCCGCGAAAAATGTATGTGCTCCAGCACCTGTCCTGCTGTCGAGCTGGCCAGCGCCACGCCCAGTCCGCTCGAAATCAGCGCCAGCACATGCGACGTACGCTCCAGATAATCGTTGCTGCTGGACACGCCGGCAAAGCTCTCCTCAATTTGTCCGCGGCGAGCTTCGCTCATTGGCGATTCCACGCGTCCCGGCACAGTTCCGCCGCCTAGGCCCGCCTGTGCGCGCCCCGGCTGCGTGATCTGCTCCACGTAATAGCGGAATGCCACTGCCGTGGGAACTCGTCCGGCCGAAGTATGAGGCTGCTCCAGCAGTCCTGCCTCGCCCAGCGCTGCCATCACGTTGCGCAGTGTCGCTGAGCTCAGCCCTTCCCGGTCGGCGAAGAAGTGCGCAACCGCCTGCGATGCCACCGGTTCGCCGGTCGCGATATACAAATCGATAATCGCCGTCAACACCAGCCGCTCCCGCGGACTCAGTCGCGTTTCGGGCATCTTGGCTGTTCTCCGTCCTCTTCGGCACACGGCAATGGCCGCGCGACGGGTCGGGTACCATCAATTAAGTGCTTATATTTCTTTCACTTGCAAAAGGAATTCTGCACACCCCGCCTTCTTGATCTTACGGATTGCAAGCGTTAACTGTCAATACACCGGCGGGTTACCCACAGGGCAATCGCATTTGGAAATCCGCAGCCAGCAGAATCATCGGTCGTGCGGCACGATCAAGGAACGGTCGCGGATCAGAGGCGAAATATACAGATGTCGCAGGGCCGAGATTACTCGCTTGGTTCATCCCGGTGATGCCTCGGGAGATTTGGCAATCAAAATCAAGTGTGTTCTGGTCGAAAAACGCTCCTGCATCTCAGCCCTGTTTTCAAATGCGATTGCCCTGGGGTTACCCAACGATGCCCAAGCCATGGTTTCCCTCCGGGCTGCACCACCGTGGAACCCGACTCAAATCGGTTCGGTCGAGAAAAGATTCGAGTCCCGCAGCCGTTCCCAAGCCTTTGATTCTCATCGCCTTCCGGACTTTTCACATTACCAAAGGCACCGCATACGGTGACCAGCGGATCCAATTTAGTGGTAGGTTGTTACGCACCGGAGTTTGCTGCGGAACCGCGCAGCCGGCCGCTTGGCTTTGTTTTTTTTCGTCTTTCTCGGAGGGGGCCCCAAATGAAAAGCTTACTCAGCGGTTTTCGCTGCAAGTCCACCGTCCACATCCTTGCCGCCTTGGCGCTGATCGCGACAGCGACGCTCGCCCACGCGCAGTCCTCCACGCCGCTCGACAAGCACGCGCGAAGAATCGAAAAGCGCCTCACCAAGTTTCGCCAAGGCGCTTTTCTCGACTTTGAGTTCCGCGACAGCTCTCAGACCTTTGGCTCGCTTGGCCCGCTCTCCGCTGTGTCCTTCCAGTTCACCGATTCCGATAGCAACAAGACTCAGACGCACCTTTACGCCGACGTCTCTGAGGTGAAGAAGGCGAAGGAGTACATCGGAGAGGGTTCAGAGCCCAGGCATCATGTTCGCCTTTTGGTGCCGGTCCTGATTGGCGCCGGAGCCGCAGCCGCCGGCATCGCCACCTACGAAATCGTGCGCTGATCCGCTGCTTATCCGATCGAGAGCCGCTCCATTGCTCGCACCGGGCTCTCTCCCTGTCCCGCCTTTCCTTTCTCTACCCTTCTTTCCTTTCTCAAACTGATAGAACTGATAGAACTGATAGATTCGATAGTAGGGCGCTCTAATCGCGCGCTCCGGATCGTTCTGCATTAGAAGAGAGCCCATGCTCCATCCCACTGAAGATCTCCGTATCCAATGGACAAAGGTCGTTCTCCCTCCGGTTTTCCTTGAGGAAGAGCTTCCCGTCACCGAAGCTGCGTCGTCCACCATCTACGACGCGCGCAACGAAGTCATCTCCATCCTCAAGGGGCAAGACGACCGCTTGATCGTCCTCGCCGGCCCATGCTCCATTCACGACCCCAATGCGGCTCGCGAGTACGCCGGCCTGCTCAAAGGCGCTATCGGCGAATTTGCCGCCGACCTGCGCATCGTCATGCGCGTCTACTTTGAAAAGCCCCGCACCACCATCGGATGGAAAGGGCTCATCAACGATCCGCATCTCGACGGCACATACAAAATCAACGACGGCCTGCGCCTCGCGCGCCATCTCTTGATCGACCTCGCCGAGATGGGCGTGCCCACCGGAACCGAGTTCCTCGACATGATCTCGCCGCAGTACATCGCTGGCCTCGTCTGCTGGGGAGCCATCGGCGCGCGCACCTCCGAGAGCCAGGTGCATCGCCAGCTCGTTTCCGGCGTCTCCTGCCCGGTCGGATTCAAGAACGCCACCTCAGGCGACATTCAGGTGGCCGTTGACGCCGTGCTCTCCGCCGCCTGCTCGCACACCTTTCTCGGCCACACGCATCATGGCCAGTCGGCCATCTTCGTCACCGCCGGCAATCCCGATTGCCACATCATCCTGCGCGGCGGCCGCAAAACCGTGAACTACACGGCCGGTTGCGTCGCTGAAACCACCGCGCTCATGGGGCAAGCCGGCATCGCGCCGCGCATCATGATCGACTTCAGCCACGCCAACAGCGGCAAGGATTATCGCCGCCAGTCCATCGTCTGCCACGACGTGGCCGCGCAAGTCGCCGCCGGCAATCGCAACATCATCGGCGCAATGATTGAAAGCAATCTCATTGCAGGCGCGCAGAAGCTCATCCCCGGCCAGCCCCTCGTCTACGGCCAAAGCATTACCGACGCCTGTATCGATTGGAACGAGACGCGCACGCTGCTCGCCGAACTCGCCGCCGCCGTCCGCTCGCGGCGCAGCGCGAAATAATCTGATGCAAGAAAGACCGGCGCGTTCGTCCGCACCGGCCCTTCACTCGCTCACTCTTTTACTTCTTCACTGATCCGTTCACGCCGTCCCCATCACAATCGTGTGCGGACTCATCGGAATCGGATGCGATTTGACCCCCTTGAATCCAGCCTCGGCGTGCATGGCGTTCAGTTCGCTGAACGTATAGGCGTCGCCATCCGCAGTCGTCGTCAGCATCGTCATCGCAAACGCCGCGGGCATCGGCGGCGAGACGCGATCCTCATTGGGCACAAACTCGAGTGTGGCCGCGCGCCCGCCCGGCTTCAGCGCCGCGCGAACCTTCTTCAGCAGCCCAACATTCGTCGGCTTGTCAAAGTGGTGCAGAAAGTTGGTCAGCAGCACCACGTCGTACGGTCCGCCGAACTCCACTTCAAACGCGCTGCCCGGCAGCATATTGTAGCGGTCCTTCACGCCGGCCTTTTCCGCGTTCTTCAGCGCCACGCGCAGCACCGGAGCCCAATCCAGCCCGGTCACATGCGCCTGCGGATTCTGCTTCGCGATCTCGATCCCGAACAGCCCGTGCCCCGCTTCGATATCCAGCACGCGCATCGGCCCGTTATGTCCCTCGAGCACCACTGCGCCCAGCGGTCCCGCCATCGGTCCCATCATCGGCGCCATCTTCTCGGCGAATTCGACCCAAATGGGATTCTCCGGTTCGACCGTGCCCTGGCCCGGAAGATATGTGCGGCCCTTGCGAACAATCTCAGCCAGTTGTGCGTCGGCCTGCATGATTGCCGACTCGCTAAGGAAGTGTGCGACCGAGGCCATGCATGCGGGTGAGGCCGGGTCAAGAAACGCTGCGCTCGTTGGCGTATGCCGGTAGTGCCCGTTCTCCTTCGCCAGAACCCCATTGATCACGAGGAAATCGCACAAGATGCGGATGCCGCGCTCCGATGCCTTCGCGTGGCGCGCGATCGAAGCCGCATCGCCCGGCCCTTCACCGACCGCCCTAAAAATATCCAACTCGATGGCCGCTTTCAGAGCCGCCGTGCGCTGGTGCGATTGCACCATCTCGAAAACCAGGCCCGGATTCAACGGTGCTGCTTGGGAACCTGCAGACATGGAACAACCTCCTGTTTCGCCCTACGGGGTTTTGGATTTTGGGGAACCCCGGGGCGGGCTCACAGGGTGTACCACCCGCTAAGTCCCATCGCGCAACAACCCCTCCGCGCCGCCACGATACATTGAAGGGTTGTGCATCTCCTCCTCTCGATCTTTCGCTTGCGGCAAAAATCCCTCGTCCGCGCCATTCTCCTTTCGGTAGGCGCATTTGCCGCCAGCCTGCGCCTGGCCGGATTTCCGCACATCGAGAACCTGCACGGATCGCCATGGCAGTTCCTCCCTCTTCTGGCTGCCGCGTGGGGCATGGCAGAGACCGCTCGCTGCCTTCAGCGTCGGTGGAGCTTCTACCACGCCGGCGTGCTTATCCTCTTGTATACCGACCTGATGATCCTTGCGGCAATCGTGGTCATGCTTGCCGTGCCATAACAACTCGCCCGGCAAGTCATCCTTGCTGCGCATGGGTCGCGTCGCCGTGTAGCATTGCAAAGTGTTCAATCGGTAGCTCTGGCAGCGGCGATCTCCTGGCTCGCGCCTCACGCGCCGGTTGAACCCGGGATTTTCCGGAGGAATCCATGCTAAAGGGATTTCGAGATTTCATCTTCCGCGGAAACGTCGTCGACCTGGCGGTAGCCGTAATTCTCGGCGCGGCCTTCAATGCCATCGTTGCTTCGCTGGTAGCCGACGTGTTGAACCCGCTGATCGCTGCCACTTTAGGCAAGCCAGATTTCAGCAGCGTGATTCTGCACGTGGGCAACGGTCAAATCAAGGTGGGCAACTTCCTTAACGCTGCGATTTCGTTCCTCATTGTGGCCACGGTTGTGTATCTGGCCATCGTTGTGCCCATGAACGCGTTCCATGCACGCCTGAAGAAGCCTGAAGAAGCAGCCGCCCCCACAACCAAAAACTGTCCGGAATGCCTGAGCGAAATTCCGCTGGCGGCCCGCCGCTGCGCGCATTGCGCACAGCCCGTCGGCTGATCAAAAGCTCGCTCGTTTGAAGGGCCTAATTCGATGAATCTCCGTTCCGCGTTTGCGTTTGTTGCCCTTGCCGTGGCTGTTGGATTCTCTTCGCGCCCATCGCCGGCGCAGGTCGTGCCGCAGGGCAGCTTCGGCTTTACCGATTTCGGCGCGGAGGCGAAGCTGGAAGAAAAGTTCCTTGCCGTGCCCGACCCCAAACTTGCCGGCGAAGACCTCAAGACCCTCACCGCCGAGCCGCATCTCGCCGCAACACCCGAGGACTACAAAACCGCCGAGTTCGTCGCGCGTAAATTCCGCGCCGCCGGTCTCGATACGCAGATCGTTCCCTATCGCGTCCTCCTCAACCAGCCGAAGGTCGTCCGCGTCGAGGCTTGGGACGAGGCTGGCCATCCGCTCATGACTGGCCCCGCGCGCGAGCACGTGAACGGCGATCCTCAGCAGGACGATCCCCGCATCGTCATGCCCTTCAACGGCTCCTCAGGTTCCGGCGACGTAACCGGCGAGGCCGTCTACGCAAACTACTGCCGCCTTGAAGACTTCGATTCGCTCGCCGCGCAGCACATCGACCTCCGCGGCAAAATTGCAATCTGCCGCTACGGCACCAACTTCCGCGGCGTCAAGGTTTACCTCGCCGAGCAGCGCGGCGCCGTCGGCGTGCTCATCTACTCCGATCCCCAGGACGACGGCTACTACAAGGGCGACCCGTATCCAATGGGTCCGTGGCGTCCCGACACCAGCGTCCAGCGCGGCTCAGTTCAATATCTCTTCCGCTACCCGGGCGATCCTGAAACCCCCGGTGTCGCCTCAACGCTCGATCTGCCCGACTCCGCCCGCATCAAAAACATCGAAGGTCCTGACGGCAATCAGCCGCGCATCATCTCGATTCCACTCAGCTCTCACGATGCGGCGCCGATCCTGCAGGCGCTTAAAGGGCCGGGCGCGCCGCAAGGCTGGCAGGGTGCGCTGCCGTTTCGCTATCACCTCGGTCCCGCCGGAGTGAAAGTTCACCTCGTCTCCCAGCAGGATTACCAGCGCCGCATCATCTGGGACGTCATCGGAAAAATCGAAGGCGCGCAAGATCCCGATGCATGGGTCATCGTCGGCAATCACCGCGACGCGTGGGTCTACGGCGCAGTCGATCCCTCCAGCGGTACCGCCGCCATGCTTGAAGCCGTCCGCGGCATCGGAGCGCTGCTTCATCAGGGCTGGCGTCCCCGCCGCTCCATCGTCTTTTGCAGTTGGGACGCTGAGGAGGAAGGCCTCATCGGTTCTACCGAATGGGTCGAGCAGCAGGGCCGAACGCTCGACCGCTCCGTCGCTTATTTCAACGTCGATGTGGCCGTCTCCGGCCCCGATTTCTCCGCGTCGGCCGTACCCTCACTCAAAGATTTCATCCGCGATGTGGCCCGCTCCGTTCCCAGCCCGGTCGCCGGCTCCGTTTTTCTTCAGTGGCATCTCAGGCCCTCTGGCGCTGAAGAGCATCACGAATCAAACGCGCCGCCCATCGAGGGCGAACAAGTCCACGTCGGCGATCTCGGCTCGGGATCGGACTTCACGCCCTTTCTGCAACATGCCGGCGTGCCTTCCACAGACATCAGTTCCGGCGGCCCCTACGGCGTCTATCACTCCGCCTTCGACGACATGGCCTGGTACAAGCAAAACGCCGATCCCGACTTCCTCTACCTGCAGGAAATGGCGCGTGTCCTCGGCCTTGAAGCCATGCGCATGGCCGACGCCAACGCCCTGCCCTACAACTACATCGCCTACGCGCGCGAAATCTCCGCTTACATCCAGGCGGCAAAGCGCAGAGCCGCCGACGATGGCCTCGGCTCTCTCGACTTCGCACCCGCCGAATCCGCCGCCTCGCACCTCGCCGCTGCCGCCGACCGCGTTCATGCCCTCCAGTCCGCTCCGTATGGCGATCTCACCCAGTTGAATCTCGCTCTCCGCCAGGCGGAAACAGCGCTGCTCTCGCCCTCCGGCCTTCCCGGCCGCCCTTGGTATCGACACACCATCTACGCGCCCGGCGAACTCACCGGCTACGCCGCCGTCGTCATCCCCGGCGTCAACGAAGCCATCGACGCGCGCAACCCCACCCTCGCCGCGCAGCAGTTGGCCGTCCTGTCTCAAGCCCTCGACCGTGCCGCAAACGCCCTCTCAGCCCCACGCTGACCCCGAAACCTCGCCCCCGACCATCTAGGCAATCTCTTGTGTATCAACAAGTTGCTGGCGCGCTCCCGCCAACAGGCCATCCCCTCCCACCGACGAGCCATTCCCTATCGTGTTAACGGAGGGTTAACCTCCTTGCCAAGCTGCCGATATGTCCTGAACAAAGGGCTCTCGCGGCCTGTTCGAGGAAGTTCCTTATGCTTGACTTTCTGCTTGGGTTCTCTTTCGTTGCGATGATTCTCTCGCCCTCGATTGTTACCAACTGGCACTGGGTCAAGGCGCACAGGCCCCGCTAAACCGGACAAGCAAACGGCACTTGCAAGGAGCATAGCTGTGGTGATGCGCATGAATGACCTCGTCATTGAACTGATCCTGTTGGCAACGATCCTGGTGCCGATGATCGCAACGTCATTGCGGCCGGCTCGGGTGGCCAATCGCACCGGCGTGTACCGCAAGCTGCGCGACGAGAATTAACCGGCACTCGGCCCGCTCGCCCGCATTCACTCCCACTCCTGCGCCCCACTCTGCCCGACCACCCCGTAACCCCTACGTCCTAAGTCCCTACGTCCCTAAGTCCCTGTCTTCCGGCATTTGACCCCGCGCCTCGCGGCTCGTATCGTTAAAGCTGGAGAATCATGAAGCTTTCCTCGAACATCCTTCGCATTGGCACTGCCGTCGTCGTTATCCTGGGCACTATTGGCTGGCTGGCCTACACGGGCTACGCCTCGAACAAGAGTTATTACGTCACCATCGCTGAGCTTGGCGGAATGGGCGACAAGGCCTATCACAGCAATCTCCGTGTTGAGGGCTTCGTCGAGCCCGGCTCCATTGAGCAGGTTGGAACCCACGTCGACTTCGTCCTCAACGAGTACGAAAGCCACTCGCCGAAAGCCCCCAACGGCCATCTCCTCAAGGTCACCTACAAGGGAACCGAGCCGCCGCCCGACACTTTCAAAGACGATGCGCAGGCTTTAGCCGAAGGTACCTATGGCCGCGATGGCGTATTCCATGCCACGGTGCTTCAGGCCAAGTGCGCCAGCAAATACGCTCCGCAGCAGCCCGGCGCAACGCCCTCCACTCCGGAGGCTCCGCCCACTTCCAAGCCGAACACTGCATCGGCTCCGGCGTACGCGCCTCCCGCCTCCGCCCAAACCGCCGCCAACTGATCGAATGAACGTCCAATCCACCGAAGCCGGCAGCTCAACCCTCTGCGCGCGGCCCGATAACGCGCGACTCGTCCAGGTGTCCAAGCTCTTCGGCAGCTTTGCCGCTCTCCGCCAGGTCTCGCTCTCTCTCGAGCCCGGCCGCTGCTACGTTCTCCTCGGCGAAAACGGCGCAGGCAAATCCACACTTCTTCGCGTTCTCGCCGGCCTTCTTCGTCCCACGCACGGAACGGTCCGCGTCTTCGGCGAATCGCAGCCCCACGACGCCCGCGCCCGCATTGGCTACATGAGCCACGCGCCCATGCTCTACGACGAACTCACCGCCCAGGAAAATCTCCGCTACTTCAGCAGTCTTTATTCCGGCCGCCCCTGCCTCACTCCCGCCGAAGCTCTTCGCCAGGTCGGCCTCGATCCCGATCTCGATCGCCTTTTCGGCCAATACTCGCAGGGAATGCGCCAGCGCACCTCGCTCGCCCGCGTGCTGCTCTCAGTCCCCGAGCTGCTCCTTCTCGACGAGCCCTTTTCCAACATGGATGTCGAAAGCGTTCGCCAGATGGTCGCGCTCCTCGCCGGCTTCCGCCAGTCCGATCGCACCATCGTCCTCACCACGCACCAGCGCGAGCATGCCGCCCCCATCGCCGACTTCATCATCACCCTCCACGCCGGCCGCGTCGCATCTGTCGACCCCGGGAGCCCCACGCAATGAAGACCAACGGCGCGCGCTTCCTTGAATCCCTCGGCATCCCTTTCGAACTCCGCGAGTACGAGGTCGATCGTGACGATCTTTCGGCGACGACTGTTGCAAAGAAAATCGGCATGCCCGCCGAGCAGGTCTTCAAAACGCTGCTCATTACCAACAGCTCGCATGACTACGTCTTCGCCGTCATTCCCGGCGACGCCGCACTCGACTTCAAGAAATTGTCGCGTTTGACCACTTGGCGCAAAGCCGAAATGGCTCCGCTCAAAGACGTGCAGCCGCTCACTGGCTACATCCGCGGCGGAGTGACCATCTTCGGCGCAAAAAAAGCCTACCCAATTTACGTCGACGAAACCGCAATCCTCTTCGATCGCATAAGCGTCTCTGCCGGAACACGCGGCACGCAGTTGATCCTCACGCCCGACGACTATCTCCGCGCCGCCGCTGCAATCGGCCAACCCGTCCAAACCGCCGACCTCAGCAAAGATGTCGTTGCCCCATTCTCAAACCAAAATGCGGGTGCCCCATTTTCAAACCAAAATGCGGGTGCCCCATCCTTGGCGTCTCGCCATCACGGCGAGACGACTAGGGTGGGAGGCCATTCTTCTTTACCCAACGGCCCCCACCGAGAGGGCCACGAATGACCCGCGCCCTCTTCACTCATCTCGCCAAAGATCTCCGCATCGAGTGGCGCACCCTCGACGCCATGATCTCCATGATTTTCTTTTCCGGTCTTGTCGTCGTGCTCTTCTCCATCGCCTTCGATCCCCGCGGCGCATTCTCGCAGCAAATCGCCGGGGGCGTCCTCTGCGTGGCCACCATGTTCGCCTCGGTCAGCGCCCTCAATCAAGCCTGGGCCCGCGAAATCCGCCATCAGGTCATGGACGCGCAGCGCATGGTCCCTTCCGCGGGCGCCGAGCTCTACCTCGCCAAGACCATCGCCAACTTCCTCTTCGTCTCCATCGTCCAGATCATCCTCGCGCCCTTCTTCTTCGTCTTCTACAACCTTCACATTGCCGGCGACGCCTGGCAGTTGGCCCTCGTTCTTCCTCTCGGCACCTGGGCTCTGGTCGTTAACGGAGTCTTCTTCGCCGCCCTCTCCATCGGCAGCCGCAACCGCGAGTTCCTTCTCTCCCTCATTCTCTTTCCCATCTTCATTCCCGCTCTTCAGGCCATGGTCCAGGCCTCCACCTTCATCTTCACCGGCGACGGCGACCCCATGCTCTCGATCAAGATGCTCCTCGGCTACGACATCATCTTCACCACCGCCAGCCTCCTGCTCTTCGACATCGTCTTCCACGCCGAATAGCCGCGCCCCAAACCCGGAGGGGTGAACCGAAAATAGCCCAGGGTGAAACCCTGGGAAAGCATCCCTACCAAAATCTCAGCCCCGTAGGGGCGACAGAACCTTATTCGCTTTTCAGGCCGGGGTGCCCCATCCTTCCGCTCTTTTCTGCGGAAGGGTGGGAGAGCACGAACCCAAATCAACAGGCCTTGTATCAGGGCTTGGCTTGTAGGTCGGGGATTCATCCCCGACTCACGCAAGCCGCGCAAAAAAGTGAGTGGGCTTCAGCCCCTGCAGGCACTCTCGGCGCGCAATCCTTGCGGACGCGCGCCGAGTGCCATCCCTCAACCCGAAACAACAAAGTACGGCCCAGCGAGCCCACCTCGCTGGGCCGATGAAAGTTCCAAGCCCCGCCCGCAAAACTCGACCGCATCACCGCACGACCCAAGACCACGCACCACGACCGAATTCCTCAGCGTTCAACGCCCTCCTACTTCTTCCGGAATCGCCTTAACGTCAACGCGGAGCTCCTCCCTAACCGAGGCTCTGTCAGTCGTCGGCGAGAAGTTCATGCGACCGTAGCACCGATAAGTTAACCAACAGTCATCCAAGCAATAGGCTGCTATCTCCTCATAGCGTCCCTCTCGCCAAAGCTGGAGGACCTGATCCCCGCTGCCGCTTTTGGTACCTAAGCCAAGCCCGCCCGCCAAGGCGTTCAGCGAGGCGTTTCCGCGAACCTCCCAGTTTCCCCACACACACATGGTGTCGTATACGAAATCGTTGCGATACCGGCGAAGGTCGAGTTGAATCGACGGCCTGATCTGATTGATAACGGAGCGCCTCCAAATATAGGGGAGGTCGAAGCTCAAGCCATTATGAGCGACAAATGAACTGACCCTCTCCTGACGCAATGTCGACCAAAATTCGGCCAAGAGTTTCGCCTCGTCATCGGACACAAGAGAGACGGCGGACTGCGCAGTGAAATCGTCAAGAATGATGTAACCGACGCATACAATCCGACCAGACAGGGCGTCCAGCGCAGCCTTCTTCGCCTCTTCGGCTACGAGCGGCTCACTCGTGATCGGGATCGTCTCAATGTCCAAGACCAATCTTTTCATCGCTGCTTCCTTTGCTCTTTTGCGGCATTCACAACTGCGGCCCCTGCGCGAGGATTCACAGACGCCAGCCAAATAATTCTTCCCTGCTCGGAATCGCTCAACTCCCCCTTCCCGCGAAGTGCGGCCCTCGTGTCGCCGATGATCTCCTTACGTTTTTCACGTGGGAGGTTGATTTTCTTATTGAGCACAAGGCCCGTGACCTGCTGTCGATCCTGCTCGCGGTACATTAGCTTCTTCTGCCCATCCTTGAGCGGCTTGATGGAAAACCCCTCACTCTTGACGATTCGCTCCTGCAGGTTTCTGACCTTTCGTAGCCGCTTCCCACCCGACGCCGAAAGATCGTCGACAAAGCGGGTGTACGTAAAACCGTGTTGCTTCGCCAATCCCAGCTGACGCCGATCCAAGTTCGCGAGAGCGAGATTGGCAATGGCGGGACTCGTTGGAGGCCCCTGGGGAAGCTGGAAGTCCCAGGTAGTTAGCTTTACAACAATCGACAGAGCGTCGCCAGAAAAGCCAAGCTCCTCAAAAACCCGTTGCACCCTTTGCAGGGTTATGCTGGGGTAGCAGTCCCTGATATCCATTGTGGACAGGACAGGCTTCGCCACATGGTGCCGCGCGTTCGTAATAATGGATCGCTTTGGGACCCCTCCCTGCACGCAGGATGGATGCGGAACCTTGGCAAGAATCTCCTTCTGGATCCTGTCTTGCAAAGGCCGCAGAGGATCACGCGGAACCCACAGGGTCCGTCTCTTGCCATTTGGCTTGAGACGATCCTTGCGATAATAAAGAGCCTTGAGGTGTGAAAGCACCCACTCGATTTGTTTGACCTCCTCCGAGAGGAGGGAGGCTAGCTCACCGGCACTAGGTGTGTGTCGGGCATAGATTGGTGACGGAGCCTACAGCGTGGGCAGCAGGTTCTGTTTTAAGTTCTAGCCATGGGCCAGAACTTCATTCCTGACACGGTCAACCAGACGCTTCTGTTT